>Ga0302322_100002990_pt1 | contig 14407 bp, 12 predicted proteins | sample Fen_T0_2_FD_203757 | JGI IMG/M metagenome (GOLD analysis project Ga0302322, IMG submission 203757) | Peat permafrost microbial communities from Stordalen Mire near Abisko, Sweden - Fen_T0_2 | ecosystem: Environmental > Terrestrial > Soil > Wetlands > Permafrost | place: Sweden: Abisko... | reverse complement strand
ACGAATTCGCTCGAACCCAAAGCGGCGAAAGCACCGGCGCGTGAGGCGAACGCAAAGCGTCGATAGCCCTCGATTTGGGCGCGACCGGCAGGGGTGCTCACATCCGGCACGGCGGCACCGGGCAACTGCCCGAGTTCGCCCGAGCACTCGGCCACACTTGCCTCCGCTTTGCCGGCGAAAGAACGACTTCGCAGCGCAGCAAGGTGCTGCTGGATTAGGCGCAATGCGTCGTCGCGCTCGCCCACTGGCGTTGCGAGCGCAGCTGTCACTTGCTCGATGAATGCGCGTGCCGCAGCGCTGTCCGCACACAGCACCGCGAGCTCGATACCGCTTTCGGTCGGCACGCTCAGCACGTCCGTAACGCCGTGCGCCGACAAGCGCGCCAAGATCAACGCCGACAGCGCCACCGAAGCGACCGAGCCGCTGTCATGTGCGCTCGCAAACGCCACCGCTGGCAAGGGATCGCCCAAGCGCACCACCAAATTGATCGGCGGATGATTGTCGATTTCGCGGCGTTCGATGCGCGCGCTGCCGCCTCGACTACTCCCGCTCGCGGAGCTGCCGTTGGGCCCGTTCGCGTTCGAGCCGCCGCAGCTGCTCAGGAGTAGCGAAAGCAGGCCGACAACGCCGACCGCCGAGCGTAAACCGCGTGAGTGGAAGGCAGGCCGAATCGAGACGCGCACGGCGTCCCGTTTACCACAACCTTCCAGTGCTGAATCTAGGACTCACGCCGCCAGCTGCGCCTCGGCCAATAGGGTCTGTAGCCGGGCCTGAATTTTATGCTTCTTCGAGTACACGGTCTTCACACTGATGTTGAGTCGTACGGCGACGAGTTCGGGGGCCAAACCCTCACCGAAGTACAGTTGAATGAAGGCGCGATCCTTGTCCGTGAAGTGCGAAAGGAGTTGGCCCACTTGGTCGGCGCGTTCGCGCATCAGCGCGCTTTCGCAGGGGTCGGGCAAGCTGGAGGACAAGTCCTCGGCTTCGCTCAGCGCCGCACGACGGGGCTCGCGGCGTGCGCTGCGCAGGAAGTCGTAGGCGGTGTGACTGGCGAGCAAGCCGAGCCAGGTGCTCAATTTGTTGCCCCGCTCTGGATCGAAGCTGCGCAGTTTGTGCTTGTCGTTGGCCAGTAGCTGCACGCAAAACGTGGCGTAGATCTCGCGCAAGTCTTCTTGCGAGACAACACCGCTGAAGCGCGCCGTGACACGGCTGATGGTGCTCAGCACCAAGCGCGAGAAGCGCGTGTTGAACTCGCGCCAGGCGCGTGGCTCGTCGGCAATCAGAGCACGGACCAACTGGGTGTCGTCCGCGGCCGGCGTGCCTTGCATCAAGACAGCGGCTTCTTGGTTGGTTTGGTCAGGGCGGGACTGGGCGGTGACGGGGGTGAACATGGTGAGTGGCTCCTCGGCTTTCGAGAACCCATTCAGCACGCCGCGTGCCAGTCGATTAACCTAGTAAATACAATAGGTTGTGCATGCGTAACGGGCCGTAACAGCGTCACCTGGGACGCGTCACACCGGGCCTGCGACGACCGCTCACTGAGACAATCTACGCGCGAGCGCGTGCTAGTTTCCCCTCTAGCGCATGCCTCCGCGACTCAAGGCGATTTTACTCCTGGCTCTGTATCTGTTCAAGACCCTCGGGCGCCGGCTCTTCACTCGCAACAAGTCGGGCATCGCCGCGTTTCGCCGCAACTACGACGCCGACGGTTTGCCCCCGGTGACGCCTGAGGAGCGTGCAGTGATGCCGGACTTCAGTCGCTGCATCGCTTGCGGTTTGTGCGATCGAGGCGAGGCGGGGCGGATTGCGGCTTCGGGCGGCGCTTACCGCGGCGTCATGGCGCTGGTGCTCGCCGGCTCGCGCAGCATGCCTGACTACCGCGCCGCAGCTTACAGCTTCGGCTTCGTACCCGACGAAGTATTGGCCGAGAAAGAACGGATCTGCCCGACCGGAGTGCCGTTCCGCGCCATCGCCCGCTTCGTACGTGACAAGGCCGGCGCGGTGGGCGGTCCTTTGCCGCTGCCCCCGCGCATCGAGTCGCTGCCCCCGCGCATCGAGCCCCCGCGCGTCAGCTGATCATTTCACGAGCATGAGCCGCGGCGCGACGCTGAAGGCAGCCACGTGCCCGCTCTCCTCGGCAATGTACACGTTGCAGCGCTCGTCGACGCGCAGCAAATCCGGGATCAAATCCGAGGGGATCGTGCCGATCACTTCGCCGTCGCGCGGCCGCACCACGTGCACCTGGTGCTGCGGGACGAACAGCGCGCCGTTGCGCAGCACCGGCTCCAGGCGCCGCGGTTGATCGGCATCTACGTGGCGCGAGAACACCTGGTTATAGCGCAGCGTGCCCGTGTTCGCGTCCAAGCAGATCAACGCGCCCGAAGCAGAATTGGCGATCAACGTCTCATCGACCGCCAAGAACGCTGTGGTGGGCGAGGACAGGCCCGGCGCCTGATCCCAGACCGCGCCTCCGCCCGTGCGATCGTATGCCGCGATCCCCATGCCGCGGCGATCGCGGGTCGGGATGGCCACGACCTGTGCTGCCAAGAGTGGCGCTTGGCCCGGTGCGGGGCGCTCTTCGAGTTCCTTCGACCAGCGCACTTCGCCCGACCACAGATCGACATGGTGCAAACGCGTCGGGCCAATCGGCCCACCCGAGAGCGCGAACACCGCGTCATGATCGATGCTCATGTCGCCCGAGAACGGCAAGCGATCGCGCACGCGCCAGACGACCTCACCGCTGGTCACGTCCAGCGCTAGCAGCGCTGAATCGCCGCCTGCCACCAAGATCAGCTTGCCGGCCCGGCGCACGCGATAGTTGGCCGGGCGTTTGGCGGTGTATCGCCAGCGAACGTCGCCCGAGACCAAATCCAGCGCGGTGATCGAGCGATCGCCCTCGGCGACCACCAGCAGCTTGGGCAAGCCGGCCGCGTTGACCAAAGCGCCGGTTGCGCCACCGCTAGCGCGCGGCGCGACATGCGCCGTGAAACGCGCTTCGCCGTTGTCCAAATCGTGCAGCACGATCGTGCCGTCCGGATGCAGGCGCGCCAATCCGAGCGGGGTGACCACGCTGGCCGCGCGCGGGGTCGGCATACGCCACAAAACCTGGCCGGTGCCCCGCTCGATGCTCGCGGTCTCACGCTGCGAGCCGACGATCAGGCGTTCGCCGCATTGAAAGGTGGCGCGCAAATCGATGTTGGGAACCGTCGCGACCCAGCGCGGCAAGAAGCGCATCTTGCCGCCCGCGTCCCACATGCCGCTTTCGGGGCGTGCGCGCGGCAAGCCGAACGAGCGGTAGCTGTCGGGCTCGGGGTTCTGCAGGGAGTCGTCGGCAATGCTGTCTGCCAACGAATCGGCGAGTGTGTTCGCAGCGCGAACCAGCGCCTTCAGACGCAAATTGCGGACCTGATTGGGATCGTGGCTACGGTAGGCATCGGCCAAGGCCAGCGCGAAGCGAGCCGCGGCGCCGACGAACGTGCGCGCGTCGAGTTCGGGGAACGAGAGCTGCTCGTGTTCGGCAGCATCGCGGGCGCGCACACTGAGCGTCATCGGGCCGTCGCCCGGACCGCGGCGCACCGAAAGTTGCACGCCGTCCACGCTGGCGCGCCGGAACACCGCCCGTTGGGCACGCCAAGCGTCGAACACGTCGTCACCCAGCATGACGAGTCGCTCGGCGAGCAAGAACAAGCACGCCTCGCCGAGCGACACGGAGCGGTTACGGCAGGTAAGCCCGAACAAACCGCGACCCAGCAGCGAGTGCAGGTCGGCGCGTTCCAGCTCCGTATTGTGACTGCCCGCGGCGCCGGCCAGCGCGCAGCGCAGCTTCGCACTCGCCGAGAAGTGCAGCCCGCCCAGGGCGCGCGGGGCAATCGTCGCCTGTTCCCGGGTGACGGGCCTGCGACCGAAGCTCGGCCAAGGCGTATCGAGCAGGCGCCGAGCGCCGCTCAGCGAAGCGATGATTGCCGGCGGAGCTTGGCGCAGGGGCGCCTCCTCCAGTGCTGACAGGATCGCCCGTCGCAGCTCGAGCAGCTCCACCCGACGCTCGTGGACTGCGACTTGGGGCGACGGGCCGGAGCGAAACACGCTCACCAGGACGTCCGCTCCGTCCGCTTCGAGCCCGATTTCCCAGGCCTCGTCCTCCGTGTAAAGCTGCAGGGTCTCGCGCTCGCGCTTGCCGCGCGCGAGCGACGACACCGCTATGCCCAGATCCGAGAGAAGAGCGAGCGCCTGACCTTCCCCGAGTCGTGCCGTGATATTCACACCGTCGACGATGACGTCGAACAGTCCGTACAACGGCGCGAGCGCCGTCGTCGGGGCGGTTTCGGGGCGGGGGCGAACAACGACTTGTATTGCCGACATCCAGTGAACGCAATCGTATGAATCTCGAGCGAAGAACGACACTTTTGCGTGGCGATCGCACAAGAGTGGACAGCGAGCGCCCGGCCCGCTAGGGGCGCCGACGGGTGCATCGGGCTGCCGGGCAGAGGCTGAGATCGAGGCAATGTCGGCTGATTTCGTACAAGTTCCGGGTGATCATTCGCGTGCGGGCCGGTCAAGAAATCCGATCTGGCCGCCGCTCGTGGCGGTAATGCTCGTTTTGCCCGCCAGCGCCTGGCTTTGGGGCTACACGGTCGACGACGCCCTGATCACGGCCCGCGTCGCCGCGCACCTCGCCCAAGGTTTGGGTCCACGCTTCAACGCTCACGGTCCTTCGACCGACGCGGTGACGCCGCTCGGCTACGCCCAGCTGCTATCCCTGTTCGGACAACCAGATGTGCTCGGGACGTTCGCGGCGGCCAAGGGGTTTGGGCTGCTGGCCTGGCTCGCGGCGGCCGCCCTGCTCGGGCGATGGATCGCGGATGTGGGCGAGCGCGCGCGGCGCTTCACGCCACTCGCGATCGTGGCCCTCAGCGCCCCGCTGGCCGGGTGGGCCGTTTCCGGGATGGAAACTGGCTTCGTAACGCTGCTCAGCACGCTCGGCTTGTGTGGTGGGGTCTGGGGCACGTTATCACTCGGAATCGCGGCCGCCCTGAGGCCCGAGCTCTTGCCCTTCGCCTGGCTGCTGGTCGCGGGGAAAGCGTTCGTCACTCGCCCGGGTTGGCAGCGAGCGGCATTGCTCGGCGCCGGCGCGGTCGTGCCCACGCTGCTCGTGGCGCTTCTGCGGCTGAGCTACTTCGGGCGCGCGGTCCCGCTCTCGTTCTACGCGAAACCCTCGGATTTTGCGCATGGGCTGCGTTACGCGCTGGGCGCATTCGCATTTACCGGTCTGCCTTGGCTGCTATTGGCGACCCCGCGAGAATTTCTGCGCCTGCCGCGCCAGGCCCGGCCGCTGTTCGTGGCGCTGTTCGCGCATGGCGCAGCGCTCGTCTTGTGCGGGGGCGACTGGATGTCCCTCTATCGCTTGGCCGTGCCCGCGCTGCCTGCGGCGGCGCTCGCCGCGGCGCATTTAGCCGAGCACGCGCGACTCGCGTTTGCCATCCCACGCTTCGCCCTCGCACTCGGCGGCGCGTTGCTGGTCGCGGTAGGTCTAGGGCCGTCTGCGCGAAAAGTTGGCACCGACCGTGCCCGGTTGATCGCCCAGGCGCGACCCGTCCTGGCCCAGGATCCGCGAGTCGCGGCGCTCGATGTGGGCTGGGTAGGCGCCGCGAGTGACGCGGAAGTGATCGATCTCGCCGGCGTGACTGACCCAGACGTGGCTCTATTTCCGGGCGGGCATACCTCCAAGCGCATTCCCGGCCCATGGCTATTCGCTCGCCGACCGAGCGCGGTCGTGCTGCTTTTGGCGCGCGGCGCGGAGCTTGAAACGCCCTTCGAAAATAGTGTTTTCGCGCGAGCCGTCGAGCAGCGGGTAGCAACCCTGATTGCGTCCGAATTCCGAGTACGTACTCGGCTCGCCCTCGGCGACCAAACGTACCTCGTGCTCGAATCCATCCCGCCGGGACCTGTCCCGTAAAGTGAACGTGAACGTCTCAGGAGATGGGTGAGGAGACCGGAGCACCGACCGCGCCCGTTCAAGCGAGCTTGGGTTCGGTACTGCGTCGCCGATCGAGCTCTAGCAGCGCGTCGCGAAGCGTCCGCGCGTCGGCAAAACGATCGCGCGCCAAGGGCGCCATGGCCTTCTCGATCAACTGCAAGAAGTCGGGGGGGATCGTGCGCAAGGCGCGCTGCACGCCGCTCCCGGTCTCCGAATCGGAGTCCGAATCCGAGCGTGCCCAGAGCTCACTCGGTTTGAGCGGCGGCGCGAAGCCGGTCAAGCACTCGTACAGCACGCCGCCCAACCCGAACAGATCACTGCGCTGGTCGATCTCTTCGCCTTGTTCCTGCTCGGGTGACATGTACCCCGGCGTGCCCAGTGGCGCGTTGGCGTTGGTCAGCCGCGTCTCCGCCCACTCCACGCGGGCGATGCCGAAGTCGAGCACCTTCACGTGCGGCGCTGCTTGACCAAGGTGTCGCGCCAGAAAGATATTGCTCGGCTTCACGTCGCGATGAACGATGCCGGCAGCGTGAACAGCGCCCAGCGCGTCGCACAGCTGCAGCGCGACCGGCATCAGCTCCTCGGGCGTCATGGCCCCGATTCGGTGAAGCCGCTCGGCGAGGGATTCCCCATGTAGACGCTCCATCACCAAGTAACTCGTGCCGTCCGGCAAATGCCCGTCCTCGTACACCTCCACCACGTTGGGGTGCCAGGCCAGGCCAAGCGCGGCGGCCTCGCGGCGCAGGCGATCGGCGGCGATCGTGTCGTGGGCCACCGCCGCACGCAGCATCTTGACGGCGACCAGCTCCCCGTTGGCGAGCCGCTCGGCCTCCCAAATCGTGCCATTGGCGCCGACGCCGACCTTCTCCGTCAGGCGGTACTGGCCAGCCAGCACGAGGCCCTCTTGGAAGGCGATCGAGCCGCGTTCGCGCCGCTCCCGCAAGGTCGCCGTGCGCTCCAGGGTATGGATGCGCACCAGCTGCGCGCGTGACTGGGCGCGCCGACGCTGTTCGTGAGCGAACAACGTCCCGGCAAGCGCGCCGATGCCCGCGCCTCCGAGCAGCCGCAGCATCAGCTGGGCCATGCCGTCGATGACCCACGACCCGATGCCCGCAACGAAGGCCCCCCCGAGCGCGCCCAGCAGCGCTGGCCGCATGCTCGGTTCACTGAAGCGCACTTCGAACACGCGTTGATCGCGCGTGTCGCTGGCCGGGACGCGCGATACGCGCCCCAAGGGCATACCAAACAACAGCGGAAGCGCGCTCAGATCTGCTTCGCGCGCTAGGGCACACAGGCCATCTTGCTCGTGGGCCGCGTCCTCGCGTATGCGAATCCCGCCGCGCCACAGCCCGGGAGCAGTGTGCAAGGTTCGCCAACGCTCGGTCCAGACTTGATCGCCGCCTAAGTGATCGAGTCGGCGGAAGGCTTGGGCCGGGCCATCCGCGCCACGCAGCACGTGGGTCCACACACCAAGGTTTTCGGGGCCGACCACGTGCGGCGCAGTCTTGGCGATGCTATCGCGCCCCCAACGCGACGCGAAGCCGACCAGAGCGGTGTGCCACAGCTCGATCGGCACCAGCCGTGTTTCGTCGCTCAGGTACTCGCGGTCGAGCTTGGTGTGGGCCAAAAACGCATCGGCCTCGGCAGGCCCATGTTCGCTCTGTATATAGCAGTACAGGCTCTTGAGCCGCGACGCGGTCGTCTCTCCCCGGCTGCCCACACGACGTTGCACGTTAGTTCCAGAGTAGACCCTTCCTTACCCGCGTCAAGCAGCGCCAGGGTACGGAGAGGGAGCACCTCGGATCGCCAGCGTTTCGCGCGCAATTCCGGAACTATTCTCGAGCTCGGGTGCGCTCCGCTGCACTTGGCGCGCGTCGCTGAGTGATGGCCTCCCGGTACTTTCTGGGGACGGCTTCGCGCATTCTGCTCAGTTCGAGGGAAGCAAACCAGCGGCCTGGTGCTATAGTCAGTGACGGTATGTCTCGCATTGGGTCCACGAAATCGCGTCGCACCGCACTCGCGGCGCTCGCGCTTGCGCTTATCGCCACGGTGTTGCTGGAGCGCCCCGTGCCGGCGAACGCCGGCACCCTCGGCGTCATCGAGGGTCAAACCTTGGATGTTGGCGCCGATAAGTTGAACGTCGACATCGAGAAGGGCACCGCCACCCTCGAGGGGCACGTCGCCGCCACCTTGGGTGACATGCACGTGGATTGCTCCCGTATCGAGCTCAAGTACGACGAGGCACCGAAGGTCAAATGGGCCAAGGGCAGCGGCGGCGTCACTGCCAGGCTGAAGGGTATCGAGGCCACCGCCGCGACCTTCGAGGTCGACGTCGCGCATCGCTCCATCAAGTTGAGTGGCGGCGTCAAGTTGAGCCGCGGTCGCGGTTGGGTCACCGCGGATACAGCCGCTATCGACATCAATACCCGCAAGGTCACGCTGGAAGACGTGAAGGGCTCGATCCCGGTCCAAGCTCCCGAGCGCTGAGGCCGCGCGGCGTCGCCGCGGCCTCGTCGGACTCGCTTAGACTCGTCAACGTCGGGAACCGGGAGGGGCGGAGCGTCCGCGGCGGCCGCCGGCCCCAACTGTGGCAATCAGGATCACTCGGCTTTTTGGCCGAGTGAGGGGCTTATTTCAGAGGCCCGCTTTTTGCTTTCAGTGCTAGGCTGTCCTCTGACTGGGGTTTCTGGAGAACAACTCCGGTAGGACGCCATGGAAATCAAGCAGCAACTCCGCCTGTCGCAGAGCCTCGTAATGACGCCACAGCTGCAGCAGGCTATCCGCCTGCTCCAGCTCTCGCGGTTGGAGCTCGTCGACGAGGTTCGCAAGGAACTCGACAACAACCCGGTCCTATCGGACGAGGAGCCCGCGGAGCGGCTTCGCAACTCCCCCGGTGAAGTGCGCACGATCACCGAGCACGGCGGCGGGGTGGAGGACCGCGAGTACCAGCGGCCCGAAGCCAAAGCGACCGAGAAGGCCACGCGCGAGGTCGACTGGGAGAAGTTTCTCGAGAACCGGACGCAGCAGCAAGCGCCCTCGGCCACCGGTCGCAGCGGCTTCGAGGACCTGCCTCCGATCGAGCAGAACCTGACCAAGCCCGGGAATCTTCAAGATCATTTGCTCTGGCAGCTGCAGATGAGTGATTTCGCTGAATCCGAGCGGCGTTTCGCCGAGCTGATCATCGGGAATCTGGACGAGAAGGGCTATTTGGACCTGGTGGGCATCGAGCGCCCCGACGGCACACGCACGCCCGACTTGACCATCGAAGACCTGGCGGCCGAGGCCGAACTGAACGCGGAGGACGCGCCGTTGGTTCTGGAAATGATCCAGGCCTTCGATCCGATCGGCGTGGCGGCGCGCGATCTTCGGGAATGCCTGCTGATTCAAGCTCGCGTTGCTGGCTACGAAGACGGCGATCCGGAGCTCGAGATCATCAAGAACCACCTCCATCATCTCGAGAAGCACAACTATCAAGCCATCGTGCGCGAGATGAAAATCTCGCTCGAGGAAGTGTACGAGGCCGCGAAGACGATTCAGGAGTTCGAGAGCCGCCCAGCGCGTAACTTCACGGATACGGATGACCGCACGATTGGCATCACGCCCGACGTGTACGTGATCAAGGACGAGGACGAATTCGTCGTGCTCGACAACGACCGCGGCGTGCAACGGCTATTCATCAACGAAGCACTGACCAAACGGCTGATGAAAGATCCGTCGGCCAAAGAGTTCATCGGCGAGAAGCTGCGCAACGCTCAATGGCTGATCCGTGCCATCGAGCAACGCAGGAAAACGATCATTCGCGTCGCCGAGTGTATCGTCGAAAAACAACGAGATTTCTTCGAAAAAGGCGTGGCCTTCTTGAAGCCAATGATTTTGCGCGACGTGGCCGAGGCCGTGGGTATGCACGAATCCACGATCTCGCGGGTCACGACCAACAAGTACATGCACACACCGCAGGGCTTGTTCGAGCTCAAGTACTTCTTCAACTCGAGTATCCGCCGCGTGGCCAACGAGGACATCGCCAGCGAGAGCGTGAAGCAAGCGATCAAGACCTTGATCGATCAAGAAGACAAGGCCAACCCGGTCAGCGACCAAGCCATCGTCGAGATGCTCGAGAAGAACGAAGGCATCAAGATCGCTCGCCGCACCGTCGCCAAATACCGCGAGATGCTCGGGATTTTGGCGTCGTCCAAGCGCAAACGCTTGTTTTGAGATTTCCGCGGGCGCACGCTTTGGTTTCCGAGCTGTATTTTCCGGTGGCGCGGTGCCGCCCCGGCTCCGCCTTGCGCGAAGCCCTTCCGGGACCCCTCCCGCTCCCGAACCCCAACTCACCTGGGGCGGCGCTCGCGCGCGGCCTCTTCCATGGATCAAGGTTTGTTTCCTTCAAGAGCGGGGAAACCCCCTAGGCACTCGCTTCCGGCGTGACAGTTCGGCTAAACTGGCGCTGACGGCCCCAAAGCCCAGGAGAGACATGATCAGCATCACTTTTCGCCACGTGGATTCGAGCGACGCCCTCAAACGCTACTCTGAGGAGAAGATCCAGAAGCTGCAAAAGTTTCTTCGGCAGCCCATGACTGCGAAGGTGACCCTGTCGGTGGACCGCTTGAAACAGATGGCAGAAGTTCGCATCTCGAGCGGCGGCGAACATCTCGAAGCCAAAGAGGCGACGAACGACATGTACGCCTCGATCGATGTCGTGCTGGGCAAGCTCGAACGCCAGATCCGCAGCCAGCACGGCGCGGCGAAGGCCAAGGCCAAGGGCGGCGAAAGCGTGCGCAAGGCTCCCGCAACGCGCGTTCCCGATCTCGAAGTCGACGCGCCCCGCGCGAAGAGTGCTGCCAAAGTCGTGAAGAAGGCCGCCAAAAAGCGCGTGGCGAAAGCCAAGCGCTGAGCCTGGCAGGGACGCCCCATGCGACTCTGTGACATCCTTACTATCGATCGCATCATCGTCGATGCGGACGGCTCGCAGATCCCCAACAAGGACGCTGCGCTGAAGAAGTTGGCCGAGCTCCTGTCGCCGGCGGTCTCCGTTCCACAAGCGGAAGTGGAAGACTTGCTGATGGAGCGCGAACGGCTGCAAAGCACCGGGATCGGCGATGGTGTCGCGATTCCGCACACCGCGCTCGATCACGCGGAGCAACAGGCCTCCGCGTTGATCCTGTGCACGCGCGGCGTCGATTTCGACGCTATCGACGGCAAGAAAGTGCACATCGTGTTCGGCGTGGTTGGCCCGAAACGCGCGACGGGCGAGCACCTGCGCACGCTGGCCCGTATTTCGCGTTTGCTTCGCGATGACACCACGCGGGCGCGGATGGTCGGCGCGGCCAGCCGCGAAGAAGTGTACGGACTGATCGCTGCCCACGACGCGAGCGAGAAATAACCGTGTACTCGGAGCCCCCGTCACTGCTGCCGCACGGGGTGAGCGTCCGAGCTCTGCTCGATGATTCCGCACTCGGTTTGAACGTGCGCTTGGTCGGTGGTGCGGCCGGCTTGGGCCGGGAGATCCGGCATCCGCGGATCCAAAAATCCGGGCTGGCTTTGGTCGGCCACGTGCATGGTGTGGTGCCGAGCCGCATTCAAGTGCTCGGTGAAACCGAGCTCAGCTACGCGGAGTCGCTGACACCCGAGCAGCAGCTCCGCGCAGCGGAGGTATTTTTTTCGCTCGGCGTGTGCTGTGTGATGGTCACGCGCGGAGTCGACCCGCCGCGCGCATTTTGTGACGCGGCGGAACGCACGGCGACGCCGCTCGTGGTCTGCGCCGAGCGTTCTTCGCAGGTGATCACCGCCGTGCACACGTTACTCGACGAACAGCTCGCTCCGCGCTCGCGCATCCACGGCGTGCTGGTGGATGTATTCGAGGTCGGCGTGCTCTTGCTGGGCAAGAGCGGCATCGGCAAGAGCGAGTGCGCGCTCGAGCTCGTGATGCGCGGTCATCGCCTGGTGGCCGATGACGTGATCGAGTGCGACTATCGTCCGCCGAGCATGGTCTTCGGCCAGCCCGCGGCGCTGCTCCGCCACCACATCGAGGTGCGCGGCCTGGGCATCCTCAACATCAAGGATCTGTTCGGCGTGACCGCGATTCGCGAGCGCAAACGGCTGGATCTAATCGTCGAGCTGCAGCTGTGGCAGTCGGACGCCCCGTATGATCGCATCGGCTTGGAGGATCGCCACCGTGAGCTGCTCGGCGTGCCGATTCGTGAAGTGGTGTTGCCGGTTCGCCCGGGTCGAAACATGAGTTCGATCATCGAGATTGCTGCGCGCAACGAGCTACTGCGCCAAGCCGGGCACCACCCGGCGCGTGAGTTCGTGGAGCGCGTCGAGAAGGGTCTGCTGCGCCCGGAAGAGCCGGAAGAGCGCATGCATCGCTCACCCAGCGGCTCCTTCCGTTTCATGGCGCCGGCGCCCAACGAAAGCTCGGCGCCGCCCCCGGTGATCGCCCCGGAGCGCAGATGAGCGATTCAGTGCGCACCCTGGTCGTGGTCGTTACCGGCGTGAGCGGCGCCGGTAAGTCGACGGCCGTGCACGCGCTGGAAGATCTCGGCTTCTTTTGCGTCGACAACTTGCCCACGCCGGTGGTGAAGAGCACGCTCGATGCCTTCGCGGCGGTCGGTGTTCGGCGGATCGCGATTGGCATCGACGTTCGCGTGCGCGGCTTCCTGGACGCCGCCGCCGCCGCTGTCGATTCGTTGAAGGTTCCAGGTGAACGCGACCTATCGGTGCTGTTTCTCGACGCCTCGGATGAAGCGCTGCTACGCCGCTTTTCCAGCACACGCCGGCCACACCCGCTGAGCACCACGCTCGAACCGGGCAGCGAACGTGCCGCCACGGCCCTCTTGGATGGCATTCGCATCGAGCGCGAGCTGCTCATGCCGCTGCGCGGTCGGGCTACGTTGGTGCTCGACACCACCCGGCTCAGCGTGCACGAGCTGCGCCGAGAAGTGACCGCGCACTTCGGGCCCGGCGCCGGCCGTGCGCCACGCATGCGGACACGTTTCGTCTCCTTCGGCTTCAAGTTCGGCACGCCCGTCGACGCCGATCTGCTGTTCGACGTGCGTTTTCTGGACAATCCGTACTTCGTCCCGGAACTGCATGAGCTGTCCGGCAGCGCGCCAGCCGTAAAAGACTTCGTCTTGGCCCAGCCGGATTGCCGCGGGTTTCTGGATCGCGTCGCTTCGCTGCTCGAATTTTGTCTGCCTCGTTTCGAACGCGAGGGAAAAAGCTATCTGACCGTCGCCATCGGCTGCACCGGTGGCAGGCATCGTTCGGTGGTGATCACCGATGAACTGGGCTCGCTCCTCCGCAAACGCGACGGCGTTGCGATCGATATCGTGCACCGCGATATCGATCGCGTGCGGATGGCGGGTCCGGGTGCCGACCCCGATCATTCCACCGTCCCCCAAAAGTCAGCTGGAGCAAGTGTGCCATGAGTAGTTCGCGTGGAACGTTCGAAGTGCGTAACAAGCTCGGGCTACACGCACGGGCCGCAACCAAGCTCGTGCAACTCGCTTCGAAGTATCCGTGCGATATCTTGGTTAGTCGCGCAGGCCAGGCGGCCAACGCCAAGAGCGTGATGGGCGTGCTGCTGCTGTGCGGCTCCAAAGGCACCAAGCTGGATATCGAGGCTACTGGGGACGAGGCCGCCGAGGCCGTGCTCAAGCTCGGCGAGCTAATCAACAACCGCTTCGGAGAAGACGAATAGGGCTCATGAGACTCGACGGCACGAGCATGCTCCAGAGCGGCGCCGCCCTGGTGCTCGATGGCATCGCCGGTTCGGCCGGCTACGCGATCGGCCATGTCGTGATCGTGGACACGCGTCGCTCGGGTATCGTGCGCCGTCACATCCTGCCCGAGGCCGCGGCCGACGAGCTGGCGCGCTTCGACGACGCCGTGGGGCTCTCCGCTGGCGAGCTGCGCATCGTGCTCGCTGCCAAACAGGGCACCGCCAGCCGCGCCGAAACCTCGATCCTAGAAGCGTACGTGCTCATGCTCGAAGACGAGACGCTGCGCGCTGCCGTCGAGGGCAAGATCGCGAGTGCCGGGATCTGCGCTGAATGGGCACTCGATCTGGCGGTGGCCGAGATGGCCGCCGTACTCCGTCAAAGCGGCGATCCGTATTTGGCCGAGCGCAGTCACGATTTCGAATTCGTCGAGGATCGCCTGCTCCGTACCATGGCCGGTAAGCAAGGCGCCGTGGTGCTACCCAAGGACGGCGTGCCCGCCGTGCTCGTCGCGCACGACCTGTCACCCGCTGAAACCGCGGGCCTGACCAAAGAGCGAGTTCTGGCGATTGTCACCGAGGTCGGCACGCGCACCAGCCACACCGCGATCTTGGCCCGCGCGCTGGAAATTCCCGCCGTGGTCGGCGTCCCGAACTTGCTCTCACGGGTCGGCACGGGGGATGTGATCGTGGTCGACGGCGTGCACGGCCAAGTC
>Ga0302322_100002989_pt1 | contig 14409 bp, 8 predicted proteins | sample Fen_T0_2_FD_203757 | JGI IMG/M metagenome (GOLD analysis project Ga0302322, IMG submission 203757) | Peat permafrost microbial communities from Stordalen Mire near Abisko, Sweden - Fen_T0_2 | ecosystem: Environmental > Terrestrial > Soil > Wetlands > Permafrost | place: Sweden: Abisko... | reverse complement strand
TCCGTCGCATCCTGTGTCCCATCAAGACGGTGTGGATTTCGAGGAAGAACTGGCGCGGGCGAAGAATTGAACTATGGCTCAACCACCGCACGGTAAAACCGTGTCGGGTAGTTGACGGCTTGCGAATCAATGAATTCCCATGTATTCGTAAAAATCGTAGTTGTGGATATCGGCGACCAAGTGGACAAATCAGCGGATGATTCTATTACAAATCGTTGCCCAGGTATTCCTGAAATCGAGACATGCGGCGGAACTGCATTGTCAGACAGAATTTTAATTGCGGGAGGTGCGGCATTCACCAACTGAAGGCCCATCCCGAATCTGGCGGAATATTCTTCCAAATCTGAAACTGCGGCACTGATGGCAAACCGATATGTAGTGCCCTTGACCACGCCGAATACATCAAAAGGATTTCCGAAAATGTGTGTGAGCGGGATAGGCTGTAACTGCGTTAAATTGTTACCGCTGTAAACGGCCATCACTGTCCCCGCATCATTCAATCCGTAATAAAACTGCGCGATGCCGCTTGCCGGAGCAGTCCACGAATACCAGACGCTGGCCACGGCAGATGTTCCACCATGCGCCGGTTCGCCAACTTCTGTCGTCGCGAACTGTGTCGAGCCGCGCGCGCTAAGGCCGCCAAAAGGCCAATCAAGCCCCCACGAACTGCCGGTCAGGACACTGGCGTTGGTGAATTCATCATTGGCGGGACGCACCTTGAACCACACGGGGGGAGAAATCCTTTCCTGGCCAAGAGCATTGTTGGCAATGGCTCTCACCGACCAAAGGCCCGGGAACGTATAATGCGCCACAGCCGTGAAGGGTGGATTGGTTGACGTGCCCAGCGAGTAGCCCCACAAGCCTGAATATGTCCGCCCTTGTTGATAATCCACATTCTTCACCATGCCGTCCACCGATGTGAGGGGCGCATTCAAGGTGAATGTTGGTAATTCGCTGGCTGCGAAACTCTGTCCGTTCGTTGGGCTGATGATCCGCAGAGTTGTTTCATCCACGCAAAGCACGAATTCATCAAAGCTGGGTTGATCGCCATACACCGGCCATGTGTCCACCGCGATTTTGTATTCCACGCCTGCGCGCGCATCAAAACTTCCGGACGAATAACCTAGGGCATGATTCAGTGGGCTGGGGATCGAAGGAGAACCCGATGCGCCCACGATGGTCAAATTTGTCAGCGATTCCCCATCGTAGATGATGAAAACGGGACGACCATTGGTAGAACTCGTTTCAACGAAAACCCAACCGTCCGCCGGGGAGACCCACGAATACCAGACCGTTCCCGCCGCCGCTGCAACGAAGATTTCCTCTCCCGATTCGGGTGTCGCTCCGTTATTTCGACCATGCACGCACGCTTGCGCGCCGTTGATGGGAACGGCGGTCGCAAAATCGTCATTGATCGGTGAAGGAACAAATTCAAGAGTGAAGCCGATGAACACACCATCGCCCGGCCAGGTATCGACACCGATTCGGTAAATTTGGCCCGGCTGCACTGGCACAGATGCATTGCCATCTCCACCACCGACTTGGGTCAATTGATCCACAGCATCGCCCGTGAACACGCCAAAGGTCGGATAGAAGTTCACTGCTTCGATATTCAACCGTCCTTTCTGTGTTGCCTCCCACGACCACCAAAGGCTTGCCCCCAAACCCGAGCATACCAAAAATGGTTCACCAGATTCATGAGAAGCGCCCCAATTTCCTGTGGCGGCCGTATAGGGAAGATTAGTTAACAACAGACCGGGGAAATAGTCGTTTGACGGTTCTGCTACGAAATTGACATTGAAGTCTACGATCCCCGTGACAAGGCCAGTGTCATTGGTTATTGCGCTCGCCACGATGCGAAAAGTCTGACCTGCCCGAACCACCCATTGTGGATGAGCGTTGGTTTGGATCACGCTACCCCAGGGATCACATACTCGTTCCATGACATGTTCAGCTAACAAGAGATTGGTCAGCGCGCCGCCGGTATAAACCGCAATGGATACCGGAGCAGAAGGATAATTCTCCGAAAATTCCAGCCAACCATTACCCGGAGCGATCCATGTCCACCACAATGAATGTCCGGCAGCGGGAGGAGCATGCAACGGTTCGCCCGACTCGGCTGTTGCGAGCGAGTTATCTGCGATAAAGTTGGTGCTCGAAGCCGTGAACAAAATGCTGTCGGCGAAATTGTCGTTTGTCGGTGCGGCACCTGATTTCCAAGTTCCTGCCAGCAAAAGAAATGCGAGACACCAGCCTCCACCAAGAAAACTCAATCCCGACTGCGTTCCCTTCGAAAAAACCGAATCCTTGAACCGGCTTGAGACTCCCAATTTTGTCATTATTGGCAAGGCTACTTTGTTGCTTCCCTTTTTTCAATGTATCATTTGGCAAGTCTTGCTCATCGCTCAAGAACGACATCATCCGCGAAGCCCCGCGAGCTTCGAGCCGAGCAATGATTACGTCGTCACTAAGATTCCGCGCTTTGTCTTGGAGAAATTCCCGCAAGCCGACCCCACGCTCACCACGCAAATGAAAAAGCGTCGGCGAAGCGGTGGCCAGCGCATCCCTTTGAACCCGCCAGCGTCAATCCGTCCGCAGCCATCGCACTACCGCCGTGGCGCCGCCGCATCATGGCCGCCAAACTCGACAACAGCACTCTGCCCCTCTGGCGCGTCCAATACCGTGTAAATTGACCATAAATTGGGAGAGTTGTCGGTAGGGAGCGTGTTTATATTGCGGCCTCCTTTGTAAGCAGTTTCGGCAGGTTTATTCCCATATTTTTCCACAGACAACATAACCGGGTGCCCCTCCTAGGCGAAAATGGACGTGTTGAAGCAAAAGCGCAACAAATCCGGATTGCGTTAAGACGAGGAAACAAGAAGACTATGAGATTCAAAATGAAAACGTGGAAATTTGTTCAAATGGGACTGTGGTTGTTGGGACTACCAGGCGCAGCGTTTGCTCAATTCACTGTTACGACAAACACTGATAACACGGTCACAATCACAGGCTATTCAGGTTCTGATGGCTCGCTGACAATTCCCTGTTCGATAAACGGGTTAACGGTAACTGGGATTGGATGGTATTCATTTAGCAGTTCCGGATTCACCAATGTAACGATCCCCGACAGTATCGTGGAGATCGGAGGCGATGCGTTCCGTAACTGCGCCGGCCTGAAGACCGTCGTGATCCCCAATGGTGTGACTGGCCTCGGGGAATATGCTTTTGCAGGCTGCGCCGGTCTGACCAATGCAGCCATTGCTAACAGCGTTATCACCCTTGGGAGAGGTGCATTCTATGACTGCACCAGCTTGACAAGCATCGCCATGCCCAATTCCATCTCCGACCTTGGGGATTATACCTTTCAAAACTGCACGAGCCTGGCAAACATCACGATTCCCAATGGCACCATCAACATTGGGGATTATGCTTTCAATTACTGCGCCAGCTTGACCAACCTAACGATTCCAAACGGGGTTTCTAAGATCGGCAATAATGCGTTCAGTTTTTGCACCAGCCTCATCCAGGTTACACTGCCGGATAGCATCACCAATATCCAAAGCGGTGCATTTGACACCTGCACGAGCCTCCTTAGCATCGCCATGCCCAACAGTGTCACCACCCTCGGTGGCTACGTCTTCGAGAACTGTACCAGCCTGTCGGGCGTCACCATCAGCACCAATCTTTCCAGCATCGGAGGACAGATGTTTGCCTATTGCCTTTCACTGACCAATGCCATTGTCCCAGAAGGCGTCACCAACATTGCGGACTATGCGTTCCTTTTTTCCGGCATCACCAATATAGCCATTGCCAGTAGTGTTAGGAGTATTGGAGGGGAGGCGTTTGTTGGCTGCACCAACCTGACGGCCATAACCGTGGAGGCAGACAACGAATTTTACAGCAGCGTCGCTGGCGTGCTGTATGACAAAGACAAAGCACTACTGATCAAATACCCCGAAGGCATCGGCGGTAGTTTTAGCATTCCCGGCGGAGTCACTAGAATCAGCCGCTATGCCTTTGGTTTCTGCCCAGGCCTGACCAACATCACGATCCCCAATACGATAACCAACATCGAAGATCCTCCGTTTTATGATGCCAACAGCCTTATGGCGATTACAGTGGAGGCCGGGAACGCTTTTTATTCCAGTCTTTCTGGCGTCCTGTTTAATCAGGATCAAACGGTGCTGGTCAAATTCCCGGAAGGCAAACTGGGCGGCTATGTTATTCCAAATACGGTGACCATGATCTGGTCGTATGCGTTTTATAATAGCCCCAGCTTGATCAACATGATAATTCCAGACAGCGTTTACGTCATTGGGGTTGGGGCATTCTCTTTTTGCCCCAACCTGACCAGCGCCACGCTAGGCAACAACATTACCTTTGTCTCGGACGCCTTATTCTCAAACTGCACCAACCTGAACCGTGTAATATTTGGTCACAATGTCATCGGTTTCGGATCGCCTTTCTCATTCTGCACCAGCCTAACCGCCCTTTATTTTCAAACGAATGCCCCCGGCTTTGTTGGTCAATGGGCTTTCTATGGGTGCCCTAAGTTCACCTCCTATTTTCTACCGGGGGCCACGAGTTGGTTTTTCTTTTATCCACCCGTCCCATGGCTGCCGCAGATGCAAACAACCGATGGCAGTTTAGGCATGCAGACGAACCAATTCGGCTTCAATATCAACTGGGCCAGCGGCCAGACCGTGGTGGTGGAAGCCATTACGAATCTCTCTAATTCCGATTGGCAGCCAGTGCAAACGAACACGCTCCCCAGCAGTGGCACGGCCTATTTCAGCGATCCGCAGTGCACGAATTACCCCGGCCGCTTCTACCGCCTCCGTTCCCCATAACAAAAGAGGCGATATAAGTATTTACCCGTCCCCCTGTGAGGTGAGAGAGTTTAGTAACTGGCGGCCATTGGCTGGGATTAGTTTTATGGAAAGGGGTCACACCTAACTATTGACACAAGTACGCCGCCCGCCGCCGCGCAACCACCCGCAGCCGATGCATCGGCCCGGTTGAACCATGCTTCAGAGACGACCGCCATTGCAACCGCTTCTTCCGGTGAGTTGCAGCCGATGTCATTCGCGGCAGTGACGTGGTAAACCGTCCCCCTGCGCAGCTCACTTATTTTGACACCACCGGCGTCAGCGTCACCGGACCGAGCAGGCCGCAATCGGTCACCGGCCAGTTGGCGGCATCAAACGGCTTGTAATTGATGTCCACCATGTTGATGTCGCGGAAGGTTTTCCACTTCACCCCGCGCCGGTCCAGATCACGGATGCGGTTGGCCGCCACGCTGGTGACTTCCACTTCCAGCATGTTGCCGGTGAGTTTTAAATCATCCACGACCACGCGGAACGGCGGCGTGAGGAGCGTGCCGTAATCCTTGCCGTTCACCCGCACCCGCGCGCTCTGGCGCACATCGCCGAGCTTGAGCTCAAACGATTTCCCCGCCGCCGCTGGCGCGGCGAACGTGATGGTGTAATTCGCCGTGCCGGCAAAGGCTTGCGTGTTCGTATCCGGGAACGTCGTCCACGAGGCGGGCCGGGCGGTTTGGAAATCGACGGGCAACGTCGGGCCGCCCGCGAGGAAGGTCACCTTCCACGGGCCGGCGAGTTCCACCGGCTGGCCGTTGGTCCGCCAGTAATTCCAAGCCGGGCCGGCGACTTGTTTGTCGGCAAAAGCGCGGAGAATCACGGATTCACCGGCGGCAAGTTGCAGATGGATTTTGCCTGCGGCATTGGTTGCAGCCACGCCGGTGGCGCCGGTCATGGGATCAAGAATAACAGTAAATTTCGCTGGCCGGGCCAGCGTAATCCAACCGTCGAAATGGGTTGGCGTGCGGTTGGCGATGAAATAATTCCAGCCGCCGTCAAAGGAGCGGCGAACAAATGAAAGACCGGCATCCAGCATGGGCTCCCGGGTCGAGGTAAGACCTTCCGCCAATGAGCATACATAGACCCAACCCTTGCCCAGAATTGCCCGGCCTGATTGCTTCTTTTGGAACTTCAGGCGGCTGCGCAGGCTGGCAAATTCTTCCCGCTGATGTTTCATCCCGCCGGAAACATCCGCCGGTAATTGATTTTGAAAAATCACCGTCGCGCCCGTTTCCGCCAGCGCGAGCAGTTGCTTGAAGGTTGCCAGCGGGATGAATTGACATTCCGGCACGACCACGACCTGGTATTTGCCGCCTGGCATCTGGATTTCTCCCTGGGTTGCAACCTTCGCCATTTGCAACTGCGCATCGGAAACATAATCGAAGGCATGGCCGCGCTCCCACAGTTCCTTCGCCGTCCGCCCGATGGGCTGCCCCTCGAACCAGTCGCGCGCGTGGACGGTGAATTGCGGCAGCAGCTTGTCGCCGGGCTGCATCCAGAAATCCGCGATCGGCCAGTACAGCAGGATGTCATTGTCCGGCTGGCCGGATTGCAGGATGGCCTGGCAGCGCGCGGCATAGGCGTTGACGGCCGCCGCATCGTGCCAGATGGGATTGCGCGGGTTCATCTCCAGCGAGGCGTAAAAATGCCAGCCCGGCCAGCCCGCCTCGTCGGGCGAGTAACAGCAGCCGTGATAAAACACGTGGTTGATGCCGGAGAGAAACAGGTCGTCGAACAGATATTTTACATCGGCCAGTTTCTCGGTGAAATGTTCCTCCAGCCAGGTGCCGGTCTCGGCGCTGACCAGCGGCTTGCCGGAGACGTGCGCGGCCGAGGACGCAAATTTGGAGATCAGCTTGTTGCGGTCGCTGTGAAACATCTCCGTTTCCGGAATATCGGCCGCCGCGTAGAGATCCAGCCAGTTGCCCGGCGAACCATGCGCCTGGTTGCGGGTGATGAACCCGTGGTCATGCGACCATTGGGTCCACGCGGGCAGCGATTCCTCGGCCATGATTTCGCTGACGGTCTGGCGGTAGTCGCAGAGCACGCGCGCGGCGTGTTCATCGGGATTCTTGCTGAACAGCGCCGGCAGTTCGGTCTGCAGCCGGTAGCCCCGCCGTTGCTCAAATTCAGCGAAGAAACCGGGCGACCAGTCAGAGCGATACTCGTACGAATCGTGATACTGCGCGCGCGGTTTCGGGCCGTTGTAGCTGGCAAAGGCCGCCGTATAGGGCTTGAGAAAATCAGCCATCGCGGGTGGATAAATCAGGTTCAGCATCCAGCCTTCGCCGCCGGGACCGGCGCGTTTCACTTTCTGCCCGGAAGGCTTTTGCGAAATGGCATAAATGGTCCAAATGCCGCTCGGCGGAGAAAACGCGACGTCGCCATTCGTGGTGATCGTATCGGTCAGTTCAATGGCCTTGCCGTCCGGGGCATAGGCCACCAGCGCCTGCGTGGCTTCGCGGCTGAACTTTTGGGACATTTGTTCGCCGGCCTTTAATTCATACGTTTTGACCACCACGTTGGCGTTCGCCTCCTGATCCGTCACCTGCGGCCCGCCGAAACACCAGCCGCTGCCGGTCGTCATGTCCACCCCCATGCCGAGGCGCTGCGCTTCCGCCACCGCCCAGCCCATCATCTCCATCCATTCCGGCGAGAGATAATTGATGTATTTCGACTCAAACCCTTTGGCCCCATAGATCGGGATGATGTGGATGCCGCCCAGTCCGGCGGCCGCGTAGCGTTCCAGTTCGTGCGTGAGATTGGTTTTGTCCACCGCGCTGCCCATCCACCAGTTGAAAGCCCACGGCTTGGTTTGTGCGGTGATCGGCGGCCAGGCCAGCGGATCCTCGGCGGCAAAAGCGGTGATTGCCAGAAAGAGCGCGGCGAGAGCCAGCGACAGTCTGCGGTGGCGGTTCATGATTCCATTAGACACGCCCGGGGAATTTCTGTGAAGCCGAGACTGTAACAATTTCTGGCGATGCCCAAACCGGACGATGTGCTTTTATCCCCCCGGCCATGCCGCAAATAAGATGTTTTTTTCCCCGCAAAAGCCCCCTTCTCCCGGCGATCCGTCCGCCGCCCCCTCCGCCCAACGCCGTCGGCGTCGCCCCCGTTTTCAGCCACCAGAACCCCCAAGTCGGGCGCCAAAAAATAATCCAACAATTTTTAGTGTGGGACCGCTGGTGTCCTACTGCCTGCCGTAGAGTCATGGGCGAAGATTCACTCGCGCCTGCCGCCGGACCGGCCAGCGAAGCAGCCGCCAAGTGAATCAATCGAGTCCCTCAAAAACTGGGAGACTCCCATTATTGGTACATTTTAAAAACTATGTTTGACCATATCAGCCAGCCGCACCCCGCCGCCCAAGCCAACGCCCATGCCGGCACCCTCGCCCAAGCCAAAACCACAACCGCCGGGAAGTTCCGCACAGCGTTGCACACCTCTGCACCCCAGCGCTCATCACCAAAAAATTTTTCAATGCAAAAAATAACGTTAAATTTCTTAAAAACCGTGCGCCCGCCCTCGTTCAATGGACCGGCCTCCAACTGCACCCCACCCCCGTCAACGCCATCGGCGTTTGACTATTTCCAGACGATTCACTAACGTCGTACCTTCGTAAGACCGAAACACCCCCTTTAAATTTATGGCCGCCAAATCTACCGACAAATCCGGAGAAAAATCCGCTGATAAAGCTGTTGAAAAATCCGCCGCAGGCGCCGCTGAAGCCAAGGCCACCGCAGCCCGGGACCGGGAACTGGATGCCGCCATCTCCTCCATCACCAAAGCCTACGGTGAAGGTGCCATCATGCGCCTCGGCGATGCCCGGGCGCAGGTGAAAATCGATGTCATCCCGACCGGCGGCCTGGCGATTGACCTGGCCCTCGGCGTCGGCGGCATTCCGCGCGGCCGCGTGGTGGAAATCTACGGCCCGGAATCTTCCGGCAAAACGACCCTGATGCTGCATGTCATCGCCAACGCGCAAAAAGCCGGCGGCCTGGCGGCGTTCATTGATGCGGAGCACGCGCTGGATCCCGGTTACGCCAAGAAATTGGGCGTGAATCTGGACGATTTGCTGGTGTCCCAGCCCGATTCCGGCGAAGAAGCGCTGACCATTTGCGAAACGTTGGCGCGTTCGAACGCGCTCGATGTCATTGTCATCGATTCCGTCGCCGCCCTCGTGCCGAAGGCGGAATTGGATGGCGAGATGGGCATGGCGACCATGGGCATGCAGGCGCGGCTCATGAGCCAGGCGCTGCGCAAGCTCACCGCGATCCTCTCCAAGTCCAAGACCACCTGCATTTTCACCAATCAATTGCGCGAAAAGGTCGGCGTCATGTTCGGCAGCCCCGAAACCACGCCCGGCGGCAAAGCGCTCAAGTTCTACGCCAGCGTGCGCATGGACATCCGCCGCAAAGATCAGTTGAAAGATGCCGCCGGTAACGTTTACGGCAACCATACGCGGGTCAAAATCGTTAAAAACAAGGTTGCGCCCCCGTTTGCCGAGGCGGAATTCGACATCATTTACAACCACGGCATCGATAAAGAAGGCAGCATTCTCGACGTGGGCATTGACTGCGGCGCCGTGGACAAGAAGGGCGCCTGGCTGCAATTCGATGGCGCGCTGATCGGGCAGGGCAAGGACGCCGCCAAAAAGGCGCTCGCGGAAAAGCCTGAGCTGGCTGCGAAAATCATCGAAGCCATCCACGTCAAGCGGGCCGCCATTGCGGCGGCAGCGGCAGCGGCCAAATAAGAGGTTTCCCCGACTAGCCTGGCCGGGTGCGTATAATGCGCCCGGCCGGTTGGCGGTGGCAAATCAGGTTGCATAATTCCGGCGCCTGTATCACAGTGGCGGCATGGAAGCGGAACTATTCACAGCCAGCCGTTGGACCCGTGGAAACCTGCTGTTTCCCACCGTCATCGAAGTCACCGACCGGGCGCTCATCCGCCACAAGCGCACATTCTTCAGCAAGGATGAGATCAGCATCAGCATCACCAAGGTGGCGTCCGTCCATATCAAGACCGGCATTTGGTGGTCGGATATCATGATTGAATCCAGCGGCGGCAGCGACCCGCTGACCAGCCACGGCCACCGCAAAGCGGACGCCCAACGTATCCGCAGCCTGGTGGAAGAGGCGCAGGGCATCTTGAGCGGGCCGGACAAATTGAAATTGTCCTGACCGCCCGCCCACCGGCCCGGAAATTCTCGCCCGCGGATAACGGATGATGAGCTTGCTTTCTTAGCCGCATCAATCCATGCTATCATTGATTTTCAACCCCGCCTGTCGGGGCATTTATTACATGAGCAACGTTTCTGACCTCGATCTGAACTTGGACAACCTGTTCCAGCCTGCCTGGGCACAGGGTAAAGCCGAGTCCAACCGTTTTGAAAAATTCACCGGCAACGAGGGCGTCAAGCCCGAGCGCCAGTTCAGCGGCAAGCCTGGCGAACGCCGGGCCCCGCGCCGCGATGCCGCGGGTGGCGGCGGTGGCGGTGACCGACGTGGCGGGCCCGGTGGTCCGTCCCGTGGCGGTTCCAAATTTGGCGGTGGTGGCGGTGGTTTTCGCGGCGGTCCCGACCGGCGCGATGAGCAGCGGGAACGCCCCGCGCCGCCCGCACCGCTGCCCGAGCTGAACGTCGCCTTCATTCCCGAAGAGCGCGGCGTCGAACAGCTTTCGCGCCAGATCAAGGTGTCCGGCCGCGCCTATCCGCTGTTCCAGATCGCCCAGTTGATTTTGCAGAAGGCGGAACGTTACTCCGTCCAGCTCACCACTAGGAAAAAGGCCGACGGCACCGCGCAAGCCCTGTTTGTCTGCGCCCTCGACGATTCCCCGTGGACGAGCGAAAGCGAAGCGGAAGAGCACGTGCTCAAGAATCATTTCGCCACGTTCTACCAGGCCGAACGCACCCAGACCGAGCCGCCGAAGGGCGTCTACACCTTTGTGGCGCAATGCGGCCTGAGCGGCGTCATCCTCGGCCCGCCGAACTATCACGATTACCAGAACCAGTTGCGCAAGCTGCACCAGGAAAAGTTCGCACGCATGCCTTTCGACATGTTCAAGGCCCGCGTCAAGATCGTGAAGGACGAAGTCGTCGTCAAAAAGTGGATCGAAGACCAGAGCTTCAAGACGGAATACGTCTGCCTCAACGTGCCGGAGCCGCTCAAGCTGGCGACGATCGAAGATGTGGGCCTGCATTTCCGCGCGACTCACAAAGATTCCATCATCAAGCCCGTCGAGACCTTTACCGTCGCCGGCGTGCCCAGCCGCACCCTGCGCTGTGGCGGCATCCAGCGGCTCATCCGCCAGGAATGGGAGCACCAGAAGCATTTCCCGCTGCCCATTGCCACGAAGCTGAGCCAGCAGTTTGCCTCGTACGGCCTGCAATTCTTCAAGGTCAACAAGACCGTCACGCATGTCAGCGTCGCGCGGCCGCAGTTCCTGGATCTCGAAACCACGCCGGTTTCGGAAAACATCCGCCGCATTGTGGAGTTCATCAACGCGAACGCCAAATGCACGCGCAAGAAATTGATCGAAGCGCTCGCCCCGACGCCCAAAGCACCCGCCGTGGTCACGCCCGCGCCCGCCGCGCCGGTGGCCGAGGGTGCCGCCGCCGCCGAACCCGCCAAACCGGCGGAGCCGAAAGCGCCGGAAGCCACGCCCGAACAGACCGCGATCATCGTGGATCTGCACTGGCTGATCCATCAGGGCGCCGTGTTGGAATTCGCGGATGGCCGCATGGAAACGGCCAAGCGCCCCATGCCCAAGCCGGTGAAACAGGAAAAGAAAGCCGTTGAAAAGCCGGCTGCGGTTAGCACTGAAGCCGTCGCCGCCGCGCCCGCCGTGGAAGCCGCCGCCGTGGTCGAAACCGTGGCGGAAGCCCCGGAGGCAACGCCCGCGCCCGCCGCGCCCGTGGTGGAAGCCGTTCCGGCCGCTGAAACCGACCAGCCGGCCGCCTGACAAACAGTCTCGTCGCAAGACGCACAAAACCCGGCACGCTCTGTGCCGGGTTTTTTATTGCACGGAAAGGCCCGAAACTCACTCCCCCGCCGTGCCGCCGATGGTCAGCACCATGCCTTCGCGGGCGGCGAACACCTTTAGCTTGCCCTTCTGCTGGGCCACCAACTGCCGGGCGTGCCGCACAAATTCATCGATTTTCTGATCGTCATGGCTGGGATCGTGATGAAAGAGCACAAGTTTTTTCACCCCGGCACTCAGGGCGAGCGCCACCGAATCTTCCACGCAGCCGTGCCCCCAGCCGTGGTGCGCGGCATATTCCGCCTGGTCGTATTGGGAATCGAGGATGAGCACATCGGCGTCGCGGATGAACTCGATCATTTCCCGGTCGTCGCCGCCGGTGCGGGGTTCCGTGTCGGGAAAAAAGCAAATCAGACCGTCCGGCGACAGGAGCCGGTAGCCGACGCAAAAGCCGGGATGATTGGCGCGGTGCGCGCGCACCAGCGTGTGGCCGATGGCAAAATTGAACTCCTTAAGCTCCTCAATCTCGATATTGCTGGGCAGTTTGGAGAAGGGCACCGGAAAATACGGGCTTTCCATCTGGCCCGTCAGCGCGGCCAGGAGCCCCTCGCGCGCACCTTCGCCGCCCAACACGCGGAGCCGGCAGCGGGCGTCATAAATCGGCGCAAAAAAGGGCAGACCCTGGATGTGATCCCAGTGCGTGTGCGACATCAACAGGGTGAGATTTAGCGGCTGGGTGGGAAATTCCTTGAGGAGCGATTGCCCCAGGCACCGCAGGCCGGTGCCGGCGTCCAAGATCACAATATCCTCTCCCAGGCGAACCTCCACACAGGTGGTATTGCCACCATAGCGAACGGTATCCCTCCCGGGAGTGGGAATTGAACCGCGGACACCCCAAAACTTGATGTGCGTGGCACTCTTGATACAGGCAATTTAACTCAGGATTTATATAATTCAAAAGCGAAAAAACGCTTTTGGTCGTGATCCGGCCAAAAGACCCCCGGCCTTTCCTCCCAGAACCGCCGGAAAGTGCGGATCGTCGTCACTATATTCAAATTGTCGTTTACCCCCGCGCGCTTGCCGCCCTGAATTTTCCCCGAACGGTGATTGCCGGGATGGCAGTGCCGGATGGTGTTGATGCTCAAACTGGAGCTTGGATATTCCCTGCATAAATACGCCCTGCGCGCAGGTCTGCCGCCGATTTTTCGCTTCCCAGCACGCGTTTCAAAGCTTAGTATTAACTACTGGTTTGTCCGATGGTGTAATGGTAACACAGCGCCCTTTGGAGGCGTTATTCATGGTTCGAATCCATGTCGGACAGCCATTCTTGCAGGTGCAGTATCCCCAGTCAGGACAATCGTTTTCCACGTTTTTCAAGCGCAAGAATATTCCTTTGCTCCCTCCCATCAAGCCATTGGGTGCCTCGTTTGCAGATGCTTTTTACTGAAACTCGTGGTGGCGGTGCATTGGCCAGCAACGGTGAGGAACAAAGGACTGTGGGGCTTGATTTTTGCCTGAATCCGCACAGACTTATTTCCGTGAAGCAACCGAAGGACGACTTGGTGAAGGGTGCCTGTTGCGGTGACGCGCGACTGGTGCGCTCCGCCCTGCGGCGAGGTGCGAATCCAAACGCGGGTTATTGAGGACGAACTGTGCTTATGTGGGCTATCCAAGAGCGGCATTTCGACGTGATCAAGGTGTTGGTTCGGGCATGCTCCTCGCTGGAGAAACGGGATGCAGAAGGATTCACCGCCATTGACCAAGCGGTTGGGCAGGGAAGCTTAAAGATTGTGGAGTTCCTGCTTAAGTCTGGTGCCAAGGCCAACAGTCGTAGTGCGAATGGGACGCCCCTGCATACGGCTTGCGCGTGGAGACGGCTGCGAATCGCGCGACTCCTGTTGCAGCATGGCGCAGACCCCGATGCTTTTGATGGTGATGGATGCAAGCCGATTGATTTAATTAAGAACGCCAAAATTGCGAGCGAAAAGGCTTTGAAGAAGATGTTGAGGAGAATTGACATTCCCAAAAGCCGTTCGGGAAAAGGTTAATTCTCGATTACGACAGGCTCAAATAACAATATGTTCGACCTCGAAAAATTTGTTGTTCGCTATCGGCTCGGTCTGGAAGACACAGAGTCATTGATTCGGGCTGCAAACAGCCTGCTCGCCGATGGTCATACCGAACCAGCCATCATCGAACTGTCGTTGCTGGAATCACCCATTATGACTGAGGCCGCGCCCATTTTTAAGCGGGCTTGCGCTCAGCTTGGTGTAAAAATACCCGATGAACGTGAGGCCATTACCGAAGTGCTTCGCGGCCTAGTGGAGGCAATAGCGTCGGGCTCGCTTTCTCCCCGCACGGGATTGGAGTTGGTCATGCAAGAGGTTTACTGGCCGCATGTCTCAAAAGAACGCGATGCGCAATATGTCGGCGATTCTGTCGGATTGGAACATTTAATTGGGGCATATTGGGGCTATGACGACTTGACGGGACGTCCGCAAGAGGTGTCCTTTGACGCAAGTATGGCCCGAAAGCGATTGCTGCGTGGGAACAA
>Ga0302322_100002987_pt1 | contig 14411 bp, 15 predicted proteins | sample Fen_T0_2_FD_203757 | JGI IMG/M metagenome (GOLD analysis project Ga0302322, IMG submission 203757) | Peat permafrost microbial communities from Stordalen Mire near Abisko, Sweden - Fen_T0_2 | ecosystem: Environmental > Terrestrial > Soil > Wetlands > Permafrost | place: Sweden: Abisko... | reverse complement strand
CGCCCTCGTCGCGCGAGCCCGGCGGGCGAGGGCGGTCCGGGCGGGGCCGGTCCGGGCGGTCGGGCAGGGAGGGCCAGCGCAGCCGGGGGATGCGCGAGCGGGACACGGACGCCAGTCTGCACCACGGCGGGTGCCCGGCGGGTCACTGTCCGCTCATTCAACCCCTCCGATATGTCCCATGGTGCCGACTCGGTCACGCTGGGATCGTCCCGGAATGACCGGCGTCCGGAGGAACCATGATCGCGGAACATTTGGGTCGCCCTGGCCGCCCCGATGTTCCGCGATCATGGTTGTGCGGGGTCAGCGGTAGAGGTCCTCCACCTGGGGGGCGAACTCCTTGAGGATCACGCCGCGCTTCAGGCTCAGCTTCGGCGTCAGGTGGCCCGCCGCCTCGGTGAAGTCGGTGTCGAGGATGACGAACTTGCGGATCGACTCCGCCGTGCTGACCACCGAGTTCGCCGCCGTGACGGCGGCCTGGACGGCGGCGCGCACCTGCGCGTCGACGGCGGCCTCCGCGACGTCCATCGGGGGGCGGCCCTGCGCCGCGAGCCAGCCGGGCAGCATCTCCGGGTCGAGGGTGACCAGGCAGCCCACGAACGGTCGCTGGTCGCCGACGACGATGCACTGCGAGACCAGCGGATGGGCCCGCAGCCGGTCCTCCAACAGGCTGGGCTGCACGTTCTTGCCGCCCGCGGTGACGATGATCTCCTTCTTGCGGCCGGTGATCCGCACGAAGCCGTCGTCGTCGATCTCGCCGAGGTCGCCGCTGTGGAACCAGCCGCCCGCGAGCGCCTCCTCGGTGGCCTCCGCGTTGCCGTGGTAGTGGCGCATCACGCTGATCCCGCGCACGAGCAGTTCCCCGTCGTCCGCGACCGAGATCGCGACCCCGGGCAGCGGGCGGCCCACCGTGCCGATGCGCAGGTGGGTGGGCGTGTTCACGGCGGCGGGCGCCGTCGTCTCGGTGAGGCCCCAGCCCTCCAGGATGGTCACGCCGACGCCGCGGAAGAAGTGCCCGAGGCGCGCCCCGAGCGGCGCCCCGCCGGAGACGGCGAACTGCACCCGCCCGCCGAGGCGCGCGCGCAGCTTGGCGTAGACGAGCCGGTCGAGGACCAGGTGCTGCACCCGCAGCACCGGGCTCACCCGGCCCGCGTCGAGCGCCTCGCTGTACCGGATCGCCGTCCGGGCGGCCAGGTCGAAGATCCGGGCCTTGCCGCTCGCCTCGGCCGTCGCGGCGGCCGAGTTGTAGATCTTCTCGAAGACCCGCGGGACGGCGAGCACGAACGTGGGCCGGAACGCCGACAGGTCGTCGAGGAGGTTCTTGATGTCGGGCGTGTGACCCATCCGGACCCGGGCCTCGACGCACAGCACCTGGATGAACCGGGCCAGCACGTGCGCGAGCGGCAGGAACAGCAGCATGCTCGCGCCCTCGGCCCGCACGACCACGGCAAGGGAGTCGGCGGTGTTGCGGGCCAGCTCGACGAAGTTGCCGTGGGTCAGCTCGCAGCCCTTGGGGCGGCCGGTCGTGCCCGAGGTGTAGATCAGCGTGGCGGGGGAGTCCTCGGCCGTGCCGGCGCGGCGCTCGTCGATCACACTGTCCTCGACGTCGGCGCCGCGCTCCACCAGGACGGCGAGGTCGCCGTCGTCCAGGCACCACACCTCGCGCAGGGCGGGTGCCGACGCGCGGACGCCCTCCACCGTCGTCCGGTGCTCGATCGTCTCGGTGAGGACGGCGACGGCCCCGGAGTCGGAGAGGATCCACGCCACCTGCTCCGGCGCCGACGTCTCGTAGACCGGGACGGTGACCGCGCCCGCCGTCCAGATGGCGAAGTCGAAGGCGGTCCACTCGTAGCGCGTCTTGCTCATCAGCGCCACGCGGTCGCCCGGCCCGACGCCGGCGGCCACCAGCCCGCGGGCGATGGCGGTCACCTCGGCGAGGAACTGTGCGCAGGTGACCTCCTCCCACCGGCCGTCGACCTGGCGGGCGAACGCCACCGCCGAGGGCGCCTCGCGGGCGTTGCGCACCACCATGCCGCCGAGGTTGGCGTCCGGGGTGGCCGGGACGAGCGCGTCGACACTGATCTCACGCACGGTGGGCTCCTCCTGGCCGGGTGAGGGCATCCGGGCGATCAAGGCCGCACCGCCCCCCTGCAGGGTAATCAGCGAAAGGCCCGCAGTCACCAGGCCGGAGGGCACCACTCAAGTCGGGTCGGGCTCCGGTCGAGACCGGACGGGATGGAGACGACGCGCCCGCTGTCGCCCGTGTGCTCGCACTGCGGCTCACGGGTGCGGACCGACGACGCCTGGTGTTCGCTCTGCTACCGCCCCCTGATCGACGGGACGGGCGGGTCCGGTGCCGGTCCGGAGCCTAGCGTCCCCCCGCCGTCCGTGACGATCGTCCCGGAGCGTGGTCCGGTCGCGGTCCCGGCGGCCGGGCTGGTCGGCGGGACCGTGCCGCCCGATGTCGTCGAGCGGCTCGCCGCCGACCTCGCCGCCGCCGAGCACGCGGACGGCGACCTGCGCGAGCGCCTGCCCGGCCCGGTCGTCCTCGCCGCGGGCGGCGGCGTCGTCGTCCTCACCGTGCTGCTGGCCGCCATGGCCCTGCTCGGGGTGCTGGTGTGAGCCTCTACGACCCGGTCCGCCCACCCCGGCGGTGGCCCGGCGTCCGTGCCCGGATCAGGCGGGCGGCAGGTAGCCTGCCCTCGCGGCGCCGCTGGCGGGAACCGGCGCAGGGAGAGGATGGCGGGCGCGCGATGGCTGATCGCACCGAGTCGAGCATCATCGTGGGGGCACCCCCCGCGGACGTGCTCGACGTCATCGCCGACTTCGAGGCCTACCCCGAGTGGACGGGCGCCGTCCGCGAGGCGAAGGTCCTGGAGACGGACGACGGCGGCTGGGCCCGCGCGGTCCGGTTCACCCTGGACGCTGGGGCGCTCCGCGACACGTACACGCTGGAGTACGACTGGGACTTCGACGAGACCGGGCTCGGCTCGGTCACCTGGGGGCTCGTCGAGGGGACGATCCTGAAGGCGATGGACGGGCGTTACCGGCTCCGGCCGTCCGACGTCGGGACCGAGGTCACGTACACGCTCGCGGTCGAGGTGAGAATGCCCATGCTGGGGATGCTCCGCCGCAAGGCGGAGAAGGCCATCATCGACACCGCGCTGCACGAGTTGAAGCGCCGCGTCGAGGGCTGAGGTCGCGCCCGGAGAGGAGACGGACGTGCGCGTGCTCCTGTTCACGGGCAAGGGCGGCGTCGGCAAGACCACGATCGCCGCGGCGACCGCCGTCCACGCGGCGCGGTCCGGGGTGAAGACGCTGGTCGCCTCCGCGGACGCCGCGCACTCCCTGGCCGACTGCCTGGGCGTGCCGCTGGGCGCCGACCCGGTCGAGGTCGAGCCGGGCCTGGCCGCGCTGCACGTGGACTCGCGGGTGCGGGGGGAGCGGTCCTGGCGGGCCGTCCAGGAGTACCTGATCGGCGTCCTGGACACCCTCGGCGTCGACCCGGTGTCCGCCGAGGAGCTCACCGTGCTGCCGGGCGCCGAGGAGGTGCTCGCCCTGCTGGAGGTCCGCGACCTGGTGCAGCGCGCCGACCACGACCTCGTCGTCGTCGACTGCGCACCCAGCGCCGAGACGCTGCGCCTGCTCGCCCTGCCGGAGGCGCTGAGCCGCTACCTGGAGCTGGCGCTGCCCGTCGAGCGCCGGGTGCTGCGCGCGATGGCCGCAGGGGCCCGCGCCGTCCGGGGGGTCGACGGCGTGCTGCCGCGCCCGCGCGACCACGTCGTCGAGGCGGCCGAACGGCTGCACGCGGAGCTGGCCGGCGTCCGTGACGTGCTGGCCGGGCCCGGGACGTCGGTGCGGCTGGTGCTCACGCCCGAGGCGCTGGTCATCGCCGAGGCGCGCCGCACCCTCACCGCCCTGGCGCTGTACGGGTACGCCGTCGACGGGATCGTGGCGAACCGGCTGGTGCCCGGGACCGGTCGGGACGGCTGGCGGTCCGGCTGGGCCCGGGCGCAGGCCGCGCGGCTCGCCGAGGCCGAGCCGTCGTTCGCCCCGGCACCGGTGTTGCGCGCCGGGTACGCCCGCGACGAGCCGATCGGGGTGGAGGCGCTCGCGGCGCTCGCCACCACCCTCTACGGGGTCCCGGGCCCGGACGGCGCCGCCGCCCTCCTCGCCCACCCCGACGTGGCGGCCCGGCTGCGGGTGCAGCGCGACGGCGACGGGTTCGTGCTCGTGCTGCCGCTGCCGGACGTCGACCGGAACCAGCTCGCGCTCGCCCGGGTCGGCGACGACCTGCGCCTGGACGTCGACGGGCGCCGCCGGTCCCTGAGCCTGCCGAGCGTGCTGCGGCGGTGCCTCGTCACCGGGGCGCGGTTGCGCGGGGGCGAGTTGCGGGTCGCCTTCCGGCCGGACCCCGACCTGTGGCCGGTCCGGTGAGCGGGGGGCGGGCCGAGGGCCCTCCGGGCGGGCCCTTCGGGGCCGACGGGGTGGGGGCGCGGCTGGTCGAGGAGCTGGTGCGGCTCGTCGACGTCCTCGCCGCGATGCCCCGCGACCACGAGGCGGAGACCTGCCGGGGATGTCCGCTGTGCCGGGGGATGGCGGCCCTGCGCGACCTGCGCCCGGAGGTCGTCGACCACCTCGCGGCGGCGGGGGAGGAACTGCTCGCGGCCGCGCGGGAGTTCTCCACCCCCGAGGCGTCGGGGCCGTCCGGGCCGGGGTCCGGCGCGCCGCCCGCTCCCGCGCGCCCACCCGTCCAGCCCATCGAGATCACGGACTGACCCTCGTCGGGGGGAGGGTGTGGCACCCCCCCGATCGAGACCGGGGTACGTGCCAGGCCCTACGCTGCGGGTGGGACAGCGGCGGGGTATCGGCGAGGGAGTGGCGACGCGCGGTGGAACTCACGATCGGGGTCGACGTCGGCGGGACGAAGATCGCGGCAGGGGTCGTCGACCCGGACGGCACGGTGATCGAGAAGGTGCGGGTGGAGACGCCGGCGACGACCGCGCAGGCCGTCGAGCGGGGCATCGTGACCGCCGTCCTGCAGCTGCTGGAACGCCACACCGTCACGTCCGTCGGGCTGGCGGTCGCGGGCTTCGTGGACGAGAAGCGGTCGGTGCTGCGGTTCGCGCCCAACCTGCCCATGATCGAGCGGCCGTTGCGCGACATCGTCGGTGACCGGGTCGGGGTGCCCGTCGTCGTCGAGAACGACGCGAACGCGGCGGCCTGGGGCGAGTACCGGTTCGGCGGGGGGCGCGGCGACTCCGACGTCGTCCTGCTGACCGTCGGCACCGGCCTCGGCGGCGGGATCGTGCTCGACGGCCGGTTGCTGCGCGGCGCGTTCGGTGCGGCGGGCGAGTTCGGGCACGTCCGGCTCGTGCCGGGCGGGCTGCCCTGCGGCTGCGGCAACCACGGCTGCTGGGAGCAGTACACGTCCGGCTCGGCGCTCATCCGCGAGGCGCGGTTCGTGGCCCGCACCAAGCCGGAGCAGGCGGAGCGCCTGCTGCAGCTCGCGGGCGGCGACCCCGAGGACATCACCGGCACCATGATCACACGGGTGGCCGAGGAGGGCGACGCGACCGCCGTCGGCCTGCTCGCGGGCGTCGGCCGGTGGCTCGGCGAGGGCATCGCGGACATCGCGAACGTCCTCGACCCGGCGACCGTCGTCGTCGGCGGCGGGGTCAGCGAGGCGGGCGAGCTGCTGCTCGCGCCGGCGCGCGCGGCCTACACCGCGCAGCTGTCGGCCGGGGCGCACCGGCCCCACCTGCGCATCGTCGCGGCCGAGCTGGGCAACGACGCCGGCCTCATCGGCGCCGCGGACCTCGCCCGGCTGCGGTGAGCCCCGCCCCCGCCCCCGCCCCCGCCCCCGCCCCCGGGTCGCGTCCGGACGGGTCGCCCGCGGACGGGCCGCTCGCCGTCGGCGTCGACATCGGCGGCACCAAGGTCGCCGCGGGCGTCGTCGACACCGCCGGCCGGGTGATCGCCCATGCCCGCCGGCTCACGCCGTCCCGCGACCCGCGCGCCGTCGAGGCGACGATCGCGGACGTCGTGCGGGAGCTGCGGTCGCGGCACGAGGTGGTCGCCGTCGGGATCGGCGCCGCCGGGTTCGTGGACGCCGACCGGGCGCGGGTGCTCTTCGCGCCCCACCTGGCGTGGCGCAACGAGCCGCTGCGGGACGCCGTCAGCCAGACGCTCGGCGTGCCGGTCGTCGTGGAGAACGACGCCAACGCCGCCGCCTGGGCCGAGTGGCGGTTCGGCGCCGGGCGCGGCGAGCCGCGGCTGGTCTGCGTCACGCTCGGCACCGGCATCGGCGGCGGGATCGTGACCGACGGCGCCGTCCAGCGCGGCCGGCACGGGATGTCCGGGGAGTTCGGCCACATGGTCGTCGTCCCGGACGGGCACCGCTGCGAGTGCGGCAACCGCGGCTGCCTGGAGCAGTACGCGTCGGGGAACGTGCTCGGCCGGGAGGCCCGCGAGCTGGCCCGGTCCGGGTCGCCCGTCACCGTGCCCCTGGTCGAGCGGGTCGGCGGCGACATCGACGCGCTCGTCGGCCCGCTGATCACCGAGGCCGCCCGGGACGGCGACCCGTGCGCCATCGAGCTGTTCGAGGACGTCGGCCGCTGGCTGGGCATCGGTCTCGCCAACCTGGCGGCGGCCCTCGACCCGGGCCTGTTCGTCATCGGCGGCGGGGTGAGCGACGCCGGCGAGCTGCTGCTGCGCCCGGCCCGCGAGTCGTTCCGCCGCACCCTCACCGGGCGCGGCTTCCGGCCGGAGCCGCCCATCGTCGTCGCCGCCCTCGGCCCGGAGGCCGGGCTGGTGGGCGCCGCCGACCTGGCCCGCACGGAGTGGGCCGCCACCGACCCGGCGGGCTGACGCCGGTAGCGGACCCGGCGGGCTGACGCGCGTCAGACGACCGCGCCGTCGTCCGGGTCGTCGGGGTGGTCCTGGGGCATCCGCGCGACCAGCGTGACGAAGCCGCCCACGAACGCGACCAGGGCCAGCAGCAGCAGGATCGTGGGCAGCGAGCGCCACACCAGGGCCGCGGCCAGCAGGAACGCCGGCCCGCCCAGCACCGCGCCCCAGGCCAGCCGTGAGACGAGGTCGCCGCGGATGGGCGGGGGCTCCGGCGGCTGGTAGCCCTCGTCGAGGACGTCCTCGGGGCCGGGCGCGGTGCCCGGTTCCACGGGCAGGGTGAGGTCGTCGCCGGGCAGCGAGATGCGGCGCACCGGCGGGTCCCAGCGGTCGGCCGCGGGGACGCCGGGGCGCACGGGCGGCTCGGGACCCTGGTCGGCGGCCGGTCCGCCGTCCGGGGGCGCGCCGGCGTCGCCGTCCGTCACCTCGACGGTGTCGCCGTCCTCGTCGTCGAGGTCCTCGGACGCCGGCCACGGGCCGACGCCGTGCGGCACCGGCGTGGAGAACCCGGCGACGATCGCGGCGAACGCGCTGTCGACGTCCAGCTCGGGCCGGTCGTCCCGCTCGCCCTGCGGCTGCGGGTCACCGGGACTTTCGGGATCGGTCATCTGCGTTCGCCCCCCACCCGCGCCAGCCGGTCGATGAACGCCAACGACTCGGTCTCGATGCGGTCCGCGTCGTTGTCCAGCGTGGCGACGTGATAGCTGTCGGGCAGGACGATCTCCGTCACGTCGGTCGACGAGACCGACTCCAGCACGAGCCGGCTGCTCGACGGGCGGACGACGTGGTCCACCGCGGAGCGCAGCAGCAGCAGGGGTTGGGTGACGCTCCCCAACCGGGGGACGACGTCGGCGAACATCTGCGTGACCGAGGCGAGCGCGTGCAGCGGGACCCGGCCGTACGCCAGTTCCACCACGCCGGGCTTCTTGATGTCGCTGCCGACGCCGGCCAGGGACGGCGTCAGCCGGCGCGCCACGGGCAGGAACCGGGCGCCGCGCTGGTCGAACCGCACCCACGGGTTGACCAGGACCAGGCCCGCGACGTCGGCGGGGCGCTCCTCGGCCAGGCGCAGGGCCAGGCACCCGCCCATCGAGAGGGCACCCACCACGACCGTGGCGCAGGTCTCGCGCAGCCGGGTCAGGGCCTCGTCGACGCAGGCGTACCACTCCTGCCAGGAGACGCGGTTGAGGTCCTGCCAGGTGGTGCCGTGGCCGGGCAGGCGGGGCAGCTCGACGGCGTGCCCGGCGGCGGCCAGATGCCCCCCCCACGGGCGCAGGCTCTGCGGGTTGCCGGTGAAGCCGTGGCAGAGCAACACCCCGGTGGGGGCGCCGTCATGGCTCCAGCTCTCGGCTCCCGGCAGGACGGGCACAGGGTCTCCTAGCGAGGATCATCCGGCGCCGGCGCAGCGGTCCCGACGCCCGGCCATCGTGACACGTCCGGACGGGCGGGTCGAGAGGGCCGAGCCGGACGAGGGCAGGGCGGTGGCTCCATCGGGGCTCCCGGCTGTCTACAGTTCTCCGGGGGCCTGCAGAGGGAGGTGAAGCGGTGTTCTACTGGTTCTTGAAGGGGATCTTGCTCGGTCCCCTGCTGCGGGCGGTCTTCCGCCCGACGGTCACCGGTGAGGAGAACGTGCCCGTCGAGGGCGGCGCGATCCTGGCCAGCAATCACCTCTCGTTCTCCGACTCGATCTTCCTGCCGCTCATGCTCCGCCGCCGGGTGACGTTCCTCGCCAAGAGCGACTACTTCACCGGCCGCGGGATCAAGGGCCGGCTGAAGGCGGGCTTCTTCAAGGGCGTCGGGCAGCTGCCCCTCGACCGCACCGGCGGCGGGTCGTCCAACGCCGCCCTGGAGACCGGACTGCGCCTGCTGCGCTCCGGCCAGCTCCTCGGGATCTACCCGGAGGGAACGCGCTCCCCGGACGGGCGCCTCTACCGGGGCAAGACCGGGGTGGCCCGGATGGCGCTGGAGACCAAGGTGCCGGTGCTGCCCGTCGTCATGATCGGGACCGACAAGGTGCAGCCCATCGGCCGGATCGTGCCCAGCCTCGGCCGGGTGCACGTCGTGGTGGGGCAGCCGCTCGACTTCTCCCGCTACGAGGGCATGGAGGACGACCGGTACGTCCTGCGCTCCATCACCGACGAGATCATGTACGAGCTGATGCGCCTGTCGGGCCAGGAGTACGTCGACGTCTACGCGGCCACGATGAAGGAGCGGCTCGCGGCGGCCCGGCGGCACCGGTCCGCGCCGCCTGTCCGGCCCCCTGCGCCCGCCGTCGACCGGGAGCCCGCCGCGGCCCTCCCCTCGCCGGGCCCCGCCGCCGGCGCCGCGGACGACGCCCCCGGGACGCCCCCCGCCCCCGAGTGACCGGCACCCGCCCGCCGCGGACGCGTCCGGTGCCCGACCTCGGGGACGACGGTCCCTGGCGGGCCATCGACGTCTTCCGGTTCGTGGCGCTCGCGTACGCCGTCTGGCTCTTCCTGCAGGGCCGGGACGGCTTCCGGCACCCGTGGCTCGCCGCCGCCGCCCTGGTCGCGATGCTCGCCTGGACCGTGGCGCTCGCCCTGCGGCATCCGCGCCCGCGCTGGGTGCTGTCGCTCGACCTGGTCCTGGCCGTCGTGGCGGTCCTGGTGACGCGGGTGGTCGACGATCCCGACCGGATCGCGCGGGGGGCGGCGACCCTGCCCTCGATGTGGGCGGCCGGGCCCGTCGCCTCCTGGGGCGTGGCGCGGGGCTGGGCCAAGGGCCTGCTGGCCGCCGTCGTCGTCTCGCTCGCCGACCTGGCGGAGATCTGGCCGGCGCCCACGCAGGGCACCTGGGACGGCGTCGTCCAGCTGCTCATGGTCGGGGTGATCATCGGCTACACCGCGGACCTCTACGCCGCCGGTCGGCGGCGCCTCGCGCGGGCCACCGCCGTCGAGGCGGCCGCGCGGGAGCGCGAGCGCCTGGCCGCCGACATCCACGACTCGGTGCTGCAGGTGCTCGCCTACGTCCAGCACCGGGGCGACGAGCTCGGCGGGGAGGCGGCGGAGATCGGGCGGCTGGCGGGGGAGCAGGAGGCCCGGCTGCGGGCCATGGTCCAGGGGGGCGTGCCGGGCGGTGCCGGACGGTCGGACCTGTCGGCGCTGCTGGCGGGGCTCGGCGCGTCACGGGTGAGCGTCGCCGTCCCGGCGGAGCCGGTCGAGCTGGACACCGGGACGGCGCTCACGGTGCTGGCCGCCGTCCGGGCCGCCCTCGACAACGTGGTGCGGCACGCCGGGGAGCAGGCTCGGGCGTGGGTCCTGCTGGAGGACGAGGAGGGGATGATCACGATCACGGTTCGTGACGACGGGGTGGGCCTGGCGCCCGCCCGGCTCGGGGAGGCGGCGGCCGAGGGCCGGCTCGGCGTGGCGGCGGGCATCCGGGGCCGGATCGCCGGGGTCGGCGGCTCGGTCACCGTGACCGGAGCGCCGGGCGAGGGCGTCGAGGTGGAGCTGCGGGTCCCGGCGGGAGCCGGCTCGTGAGCGGCCCGCCGGCCGGCGTCGGCGTCCGGGTGATGATCGTCGACGATCACCCGCTGTGGCGGGAGGCGGTCGCGCGCGATCTCGCGGAGGCGGGTATGGAGGTCGTGGCGACGGCCGGGGACGGCGCCGAGGCGCTGCGGCGGCTGCCCGCCGTCCGGCCCGACGTCGTCGTGCTCGACCTGCAGATGCCCCAGCTCGACGGCGTCGAGGCGACCCGTCGGATCGCCGCGGAGCACCCCGCCACGCGGGTGCTCGTCCTCACCGCGAGCGTCGCGCGGGCCGACGTCCTGGAGGCGGTCAAGGCGGGCGCCACCGGATACCTGGTCAAGTCCGCCTCCCGCGAGGAGTTGCGCGACGCGGTCACCCGGACGGCGTGCGGCGAGGCCGTGTTCACGCCCGGGCTCGCGGGGCTGGTGCTGGGGGAGTTCCGGCGGATGGCGGGCGCGCCCGAGCCCGAGCGGGGCCCGGCCGCGCCCCGGCTGACCGAGCGGGAGACCGAGATCCTGCGCCTGGTCGCCAAGGGCCTGAACAGCCGGCAGATCGCCGACCGGCTCGTCATCTCCCACCGCACGGTGCAGAACCACACCCAGAACGTGCTGACCAAGCTGCAGCTGCACAACCGGGTGGAACTCACCCGGTACGCCATCCAGCAGGGGCTGGATCAGGGCGAATAGTCGGGTTCGTCCGGTCCGGGTGCAGCCGGGCGGGTCCGCCTGCTGGTATCGACGACGGCGGAGGCGACACCCTGGCCTACCCTGGCCTCGTGCAGACGACCGAACATCTGGTGGCACCGGGGACGGCCGAGGCGGCCCTGACCGAGGGACTGGACGCCTGGCGTGACCTTCCGGCAGCCCAGCAGCCCGGCTGGCCGGACCCGGCCGTCGTGGCCGAGGTGAGCGCCGAGCTGGCGTCCTACCCCCCGCTGGTCTTCGCCGGGGAGTGCGACGACCTCAAGGCGCAGGTGGCCGCGGCGGCCCGCGGGGAGGCGTTCTTCCTGCAGGGCGGGGACTGCGCGGAGACCTTCGCCGAGGTCACCGCCGACCGCATCCGCAACAAGATCAAGACGATGTTGCAGATGGCCGTCGTGCTCACCTACGGGGCGAGCATGCCGGTGATCAAGGTCGGCCGGCTGGCGGGACAGTACGCCAAGCCGCGCAGCAAGCCCACCGAGACCCGTGAGGGCCTGGAGCTGCCCGCCTACCGCGGGGACGCGATCAACGACTACGCGTTCGACCCCCGGTTGCGCCAGCCGGACCCGCGGCGCCTGCTGCGCGTCTACCACTCCAGCAGCGCCACCCTGAACCTGGTGCGCGCGTTCACCAAGGGCGGGTTCGCGGACCTGCGGCACGTGCACGAATGGAACCGGGGGTTCGTGGCGAACGCGGCCAACGCCCGGTACGAGGCGATGGCCCGCGACATCGACCGGGCCATGCGGTTCATGGAGGCGTGCGGCGGCGACTTCGACGCGCTGCGGACCGTCGACGTCTACTCCAGCCACGAGGGCCTGCTGCTGGACTACGAGCGGCCGCTCACCCGGATCGACTCCCGGACCGGGCTGCCCTACAACGTGTCCGCGCACTTCGTGTGGATCGGGGAGCGCACCCGCCAGCTGGACGGCGCCCACGTGGAGCTGTTCTCGCGCGTGCGCAACCCCATCGGCGTCAAGCTCGGCCCGACCACCAGCCCGGACGACGCGATCGCGCTCGTCGAGAAGCTGAACCCCGAGCGTGAGCCCGGCCGGCTGACCTTCGTGTCCCGGATGGGCGCGGGCCGGGTCCGGGAGTCGCTGCCGGCCCTGGTGAAGGCGGTCTCCGCCGTCGCGCCCGAGGTGCTGTGGATCTGTGACCCGATGCACGGCAACACGTTCGAGGCGGCGTCCGGCTACAAGACCCGGCGCTTCGAGGACGTGATCGACGAGGTCCGCGGGTTCTTCGAGGTGCACGCCGCGCTGGGCACCGTGCCGGGCGGCCTGCACGTCGAGCTGACGGGCGACGACGTCACCGAGTGCCTCGGCGGCGCCGAGCACATCGACGAGACCGACCTCGCCACCCGGTACGAGACGCTCTGCGACCCGCGGCTGAACCACCAGCAGTCGCTGGAGATGGCGTTCCTCGTCGCGGAGATGCTCGCCGAGCGCTGAAGTCCCCTCCCGGAGCTCGTCCCGGCGGCCCGTCCCGGCGGACGGGACGGGCCCCGGGAGGGAGTCCGTCCGGAGCCCGTCGGAGTCGCGTCCGACGGATGGGAGGATGGGCGCGTGACGGACGCGGGACCGGAGCCACCTCGCGCCCTGCCGCCGGGGCAGCGGCTCGCGCCGCGGCTCAGGGTGCAGCACTACGGTCCCGTGCCGCGGCTGCGGCCGGGCAGCTGGCGGCTGACGGTCAACGGCGCCACCGACGACGGCAAGGAGCGCCACCTCGACCTCGACGAGGTGGCGGCGCTGCCGCGCGTGGCGGTGCGCGCCGACCTGCACTGCGTGACCCGCTGGACCGTGCTGGACAACCTGTGGGAGGGCGTCGCGGCGCGGACCCTGCTCGACCTGGTGCCCGCGGCGCCCGACGTCACGCACGTCAGGGCGTGGGCCGAGTACGGCTACTCCTCGACGCTGCGGATGGAGGACTTCGCCTCCCCCCGCGCCGTCCTGGCGACCCATCACGACGGGGCGCCCCTGGCACCCGAGCACGGGTTCCCGCTGCGCCTGGTGGTGCCGCACCTGTACGGCTGGAAGGGCCCCAAGTGGTTGCGGGGGATCGAGTACCTCACCGGTCCGACGCGCGGCTTCTGGGAGGAGCGCGGCTACCACACCGTGGGCGACGCCTGGCGCGAGGAGCGCTACTCCTACCTGGAGTGACGCGAGCCCCCGGACCCCGCTTTCAGCCCGGGAACGGGCCGCCCACCAGGGTGGGAGGGACTAGATCACCCAGTCCTCCGGGCCGAGGTCGAGCAGCTGGTCCATCTCGTGGGCCGGGCACTCGCAGCCGGCGCGCCCGACGACGCGCGCGGGCACCCCGACCGCCGTGGAGTGCGGCGGGACCGGGCGCAGCACGACGCTGCCCGCGCCGATCCGGCTGTAGGCGCCGATCTCGGTGTTGCCGAGGATCTTCGCCCCGGCGCCGATCATCACCCCGCGACGCACCTTGGGGTGGCGGTCGCCGTGCTCCTTGCCGGTGCCGCCGAGCGTCACGCCCTGCAGCAGGGACACGTCGTCCTCGACGACGGCGGTCTCGCCGATGACGACGCCGGTCCCGTGGTCGATCATGACGCCGGAGCCGATCCGGGCCGCCGGGTGGATGTCCACGGCGAACACCTCGGAGATGCGGCTCTGGAAGTGCAGCGCCAGCGCGCGGCGGCCCTGCGACCACAGCCAGTGCGTGATCCGGTACGCCTGCAGCGCCTGGTAGCCCTTGAAGAAGAGGAACGGCTCGACCAGCGTGTACACGGCCGGGTCCCGCTGGAAGATCGCCGTCAGGTCGGCGCGCGCCGCCTGGCCGAGGGTCGCCGTGCTCCCGTAGGCGCGGTCCACGACCTCGTGCACCTGCAGGGCCCCGACGTCGGGGTTCGCCAGCTTCTGGGAGAGATGGTAGGCGAGCGCGTGCTCGAGGCGCTCGTGGCCGAGGATCGTCGCGTGGACGAAGCTCGCGAGCGCGGGCTCGGAGGCCGCGAGTTCGCTGGCGTCGCCCCGCAGGCGCGACCAGATCGGGTCATGGCCCGGGAACGACCCGGTGATCACACTGGTGGCGAGGTCGGACACGAGTCGAGGGTACGTGACGCCGCCGCGAGGTGTCCTGCCTGCATGTGCGACACCTGAGCTACCCTGAATGAGGATGCAAGAGTTGCTTTCCGAATGACGATGTGATCATATCGAGGTCCGATCGCCGACGGGAGGACACATGGTCGTGACGGAACGAGGGGCCGTACCAGGTGGTGATCATGCCTGCGGGCGGCCCCTACACGGGTCGGTTCGTCTACGGGCGGTTGACCCTGGGCTACGACACGGTGGACGTGCCC
>Ga0302322_100002986_pt1 | contig 14413 bp, 14 predicted proteins | sample Fen_T0_2_FD_203757 | JGI IMG/M metagenome (GOLD analysis project Ga0302322, IMG submission 203757) | Peat permafrost microbial communities from Stordalen Mire near Abisko, Sweden - Fen_T0_2 | ecosystem: Environmental > Terrestrial > Soil > Wetlands > Permafrost | place: Sweden: Abisko... | reverse complement strand
TCGGTTCAATCAGGCGCAGTACCGCCCGTGCCACCGTGGTCTTGCCGCAACCGGATTCGCCGACCAGGGCCAGTGTCTCGCCCGGCATCACGCCGAGACTCACACCGTCAACGGCACGGAAGTAGTCCACCGTGCGCTTGAGCAGTCCCTTCCGGATCGGGAAGTGGACGGCCAGATCGCGGATATCCAACGCTGGATTACCCCCCCCTTTCTCAAAGGGGGGCTGGGGGGGATTTGTCGGTGCCAAAGATGGAAAAATCCCCCCTGCCCCCCTTTGGGAAATGGGGGAATGAGCGTCAGCCAGATGGCAACGGGCATGGTGCCCCGCCTCTACCTGGTGCCAGCCCGGCACTTCGGACCGACAGCGCTCGAACACCACTGGGCAACGTTCGGCAAAACGGCAGCCCGCATGTACAGCATCCGGCGACGGCACCCGGCCCGGCAGGCTGTCCAGCCGCTTGCCGCGCCGCTCCAGGCGCGGCAACACGGCGAACAGCTTCTGCGTATAGGGATGCCGGGGCGTGGAATAGAGCTGGTCGCGGCTGGCCCATTCGACGATCTGGCCGGCGTACATCACCGCCACCCGGTCTGCCATGTCGCCTGCCACATCCAGGTCGTGGGTGATGAGCAGCAGACTCATGCCCCGCCGCAGTTGCAGGTCCTTGAGCAGGGCCAGGATCTGCGCCTGCACGGTGACGTCGAGGGCGGTGGTCGGTTCGTCGGCAATCAGCACCTCCGGCTCTCCGGCCAGCATGATTGCGATCAACCCACGCTGGCGCTGCCCGCCGGAGAGCTGGAAGGGATAGGCATCGAGTTTCTCCGTTTCCAGCCCCACCGCCGCCAGCAGCGTTTCGGCCACGGCGCGTGCGGGCTGACCGTGGAGACCGCGGTGGGCGGCCAGGGCTTCGCCGATCTGTTCCGTCAGGGTCATGACCGGATTCAGGCTGGTCATCGGCTCCTGGAAGATCATCGCCAGTCGCCCGCCGCGCACTGCGCGCATCTCGGCCTCGGGCAAGGCGAACAGGTCAATCCCTTCGAGATGCAGTTGACCGGTCGCCACTCGCGCCCCATCCGGCAGTAGACGCATCAGTCCCAGGGCGGTCATGGACTTGCCGCAGCCGGATTCGCCCAGCAGGGCGACGCACTGCCTGGGGCCGATATCGAGGCTGACGCCGTCGACGGGCAGCAGCCGGCGCCCGCCGGCCATGATCTCCACGCGAAGGTCGCTTACGGTGAGGCTCATGCCTTGCGCTCCGCTTTGGGATCGAGGGCCGTGCGCACCGCGTCGGCGAACAGGTTGGCGGCCAGCACCAGCACGAACATGAACACGAAAGCAGCGGCAAGCTGCCACCACACCACAGGTTCGCGCGCCAGTTCCAGGCGGGCGCCGTTGATCATATTGCCGAAACTGATCATGGCCGGATCGACGCCCACGCCGACATAGGACAGCACGGCCTCGGCGAGGACCAGACCGGAGAAATCGATCACTACAGTGATCAGCACCAGGTGCATCACATTCGGCAGCAGGTGGCGCAGCAGGATGCGCCCTTGACGCACGCCGAAGGCCCGTGCCGCCTGCACGAACTCCAGTTCGCGCAGCTTCAGCGCCTCGCCGCGCAGCAGCCGCGCCAGTCCGGTCCAGCCGGTCAGGCCCATGATGGCGCACAGGGCCAGCAGGCGCACGTCTGCGCGCGCGGCCGAGGTGTCGAACAAGGCCGCGTGCGCCTCGATCTGCACCTGCGCCACCAGCACCGAGGCGGCGATCAGCAGCACGCCGGGGATCGAGTTCAACGTCGTGTAGACATACTGGATGGCGTCGTCGACCCGCCCGCCGAAATAGCCGGCGGCGATCCCCAGTCCAAGCGCGAACGGCAGCGTTACCAAGGTGGTGAGGGTACCGATGAGGAGACCGGTGCGGATGCTCTTCAGCGCCAGGTAAAACACATCCTGGCCGACCTTGTCGGTGCCGAACAGATGCGCGCCGGGGTACTTCAATTCCGGGTAATCACGGTGTTCGCGCCCATCCGCACCCTTGATGCTCTCCTTGACGTAGAGCCGTGTCGCCAGCGGTGCGGAATAGGTCTTTTCCACGTGGGTGCGCAGCGGCGTCAGCAGCCAGTCGAGGCCCGACAGCACCTCGCCGCCATATTGCGCCGGCTTGCCGGGCTCGGCCGATAGACGCTCGCGGTAATGCAGGGAATCGATCAGTCCCAGGCTCAGGTAGACTGCCAGGATCAAGGCGCTGGCGGCCCCCAGGCGGCTCTTCAACACCTGCCGCCACGGTTCGCGCAGCCAGTCGCGTTCGCGCATCGTCCAGACCAGGGCCGCCACCCCGGCCAGGAGCAGGAACAGCAGGGCATCCGACCAGAGCAGGATCGGCATCATGTCAGTACCACCGGACCGCCCCAAGGTACTGACATCCCCTCATGGGGGGGGCGAAGGCAGGGTTTCGAGGTGCATTGCTCCGAGCTGCCGAAGCCGGCTGGCTCTGCAAAGCCAGCCGTGGAACGCGAACGGAGTGAGCGTGGGGGGGTGTTCATTCCAGCCGCACCCGCGGATCGACCAGCGTGTAGGAGAGATCGGTGAACACCAGGCCGACGATGTACAACACCGAGCCGAGAAACACCATGGAGCGGACGATGGCGAAATCCTGCGCCTGGATGGCGTCGATGGTGTAGCTGCCGAGACCGGGGATGCCGAAGAAAGACTCGATGATCAGGCTGCCCAGGAACAGTCGCGGGATCACCACCACCACGCCGGTCAGGATCGGGATCATGGCGTTGGCCAGCACGTGCCGGAACAGCACCCGCACATCGGAAAGCCCCTTGGCGCGGGCGGTGCGCACGTAATCCTTGCCCATCTCTTCCAGGAACAGGGCGCGATAGAAACGGGTGGAATCGCCGATGCCGGCCGCCAGGCTGACCACCACCGGCATGATCAGGAATTTCCAGGCATCCAGCCCCGGCTGCCAGCCGGAGATGGGAAACCAGTGCCACAGCTTGCCCATCAGATACTGGCCGCCGATCACGTAGAACAGGCCGGAAATGGACATCAGCGCCACGGCCAGGATCACCCCGCCGGTATCCAGCGCGGTATTGCGGAAGAAGGTCAGCAGCAGGGCGAAGCTGATGTAGCACAACAGCCCGACCAGGAAAGTCGGCAGCGCGATGGCCAGGCTGGGCCACATGCGGGTCCGGATCTCGCGGGCGATGTCGCGGCCATCGTCGGCGGCGCCGAAGTCGAAGGCGAACAGCCTGAGGGACTTGTCGACGAATAGCGTGTCGGTGGCCTTCGCGACCCCCGCCGCCCTGGAATTGACGAACAGCGGACGATCGTAGCCGTGCTCGGTTTTCCAGCGGGCGATGGCCTCGGGCGTGACCCGTTTCACGCCCAGGTGGATGCGCGCCATATCGTCCGGCGTGTTGACCATGAAGAACAGGGCGAAGGTCAGCAGGTTCACCCCCAGCAGGATGGGGATGGCATAGAGCAGGCGGCGGATAAGGTAGTCAAGCATGCGCCGTTGCCCGCAGGTGTCGTCGGTAGCTTGTTACCGCCGGCCACACGGCCGCCGCCAGCACGAGCAGGGTCAACGCAATGGGCCACCATACCGGCCGGTTCCAGCGCGCCTGGTAGGCGACCCGTGCCGGCGCATCGACGTGCCGGTACTTGAGCAGGTTGTGGGCCATCAGATTGGGCTTGGCGTTCTTCACCCAGTCATGGCGAAGACCGAAGCTCTTGGGGTAATAGGCGAAGATCCAGGGCGCGTCCTCGCGTGCGATCCTTACCATTGCATCGATAAGACGCTGCCGCTCCGGACCGTTGTCCATGTCCTTCATTTTCACGAACAGCCGGTCGAATTCGGGGCTCTCGTAATTGGCCGCGTTCTCGCCGCCCGCTCCGGCCTTCTTGTTCGGGCCGTAGAGCAGGAACAGGAAGTTTTCCGGGTCCGGGTAGTCGGCGTTCCAGCCCCATTCGAACAACTGCTCGCTGCCCTTGCTCATCTTGTCCTGGAAGCGGTTGTAGTCGGTCGAGCGGATCACCAGCTGGATATCGAGCCGGGCGAATTGCTTGCGGAACCAGTCCATGCGCGACTTGGCCTCCGGCCCGCTGGCGGCGGTGTCGAAGTAGAGCGTCAGCGGCTGGCCGGTCACAGCGTCGCGGCCGTTCGGATAGCCGGCCTCGGCCAACAGCCGCTTTGCCTCGTCGAGCGAACGGCGGCGCGGTTGCCTGCCATCCCAGTCGTATACCACCGGATTGATGCCGTCCTGGCCCTCGCGGTAGCCATAGATGCCGGGCGGGATCGGCCCCTGGCCGGAGATGCCGCGACCGTTCAGGAAGATGGAGATGAACTCCTCGTAGTCGAGGGCGATGGAGATCGCCTGGCGCAGTTTCCGCGACCGTTCGGAGCGCCCGCCCACCACCGGATCGAGTATGTTGAAGCCCATGTAATTGAGGCTCGGCCGCGCCGCGGTCGAGAGCTGGATGCCGCGTGCCTTCATGTCCGGGGTGAGGTCGGGTGTACCGTCCTCGCCAAGGCGGATGGCCTGGTCGAAACTGTCGGAACTGACCCCCGAGGCGTCGTAATAGCCTTGCAGGAATTTGTTCCAGTATGGAACGTCCTCCTTCTCCAGCGAGTACACCACCGCATCGACCATCGGCAGGCGTTTTCCGGCATCCGCGAGTTCGCCCGCCGCCAGGTCGCCGGCAGCGCCCTCGGCCGGAAAGAAGTCATCATGAAAGTTCGGATTGCGCCGCAAGCGCATGACCCGATTGGGATTGTTCTCGGCCAGGTAATAGGCGCCGGTACCGACCGGCTGCCAATCGAGGGTGTAGTTCTTCTCGGCCATGCCGGGCTGGCGGTAGAAGCGCTCCACCTCCTCCGGCACCGGCGCGAAGAAGGGCATGGCCAGCCAGTAGACGAACTGCGGATATTTGCCGCGGATGCGCACCCGGTAGGTGTAGCGGTCCACCACCTTGGCGCCTTCGAAGGGGAAGCGGCTCAGATCGACGAAGGCGCCCTTCCCTACCTGTTTTGCTTCTGCGCCAATGGCTTGCGAAAGATCCTTAAGGCCAACGATGTAGTCGACCATGAAGCCGAACAGCGGCGACTGTACACGCGGATCGGCCAGCCGCCGGATCTGGTAGACGTAATCGGCGGCCGTCAGCTCGCGCGTGCCGGTCGCGGTGAACTGTTCGAAGCGGTCGATGCGCGCCAGCTCGGCCGGATCGATCGGCACGTAGCGCGCCGTGCCATCCGCGTGCCGGGCGAAGGACGGGTGCGGTTGATAGCGAATGCCGGGTTTGATGTGGACCTCATACTCCGACCAGGCCAGCGTCCTGGCGTCTGCCGACACTACATGCTCGTCCTTGTCCAGATAGCGCACGGTCGGCATGATCGCGGCCGTCAGCGGCTCCAGGGTATAGGGACGCTTCAGGTAGTGGTACTGCAGCGGCGGCTCGTAGATGTTGCCGATAAAGACGTACTCGTTCTCGCTGTATGAACGTGCCGGGTCGAGATGTTTGGGACGTTCCTCGAAGGCGGAGAAGAGGATGGATTGGGCCGGCAGCCGGTCCGGATAAGGGGTGTTGACCGGACCGGAACAGGCGGCGAGGAAGCCGAGACATAGCATCGCCGCCCACTTCACCGGAGCCAGTCCGGAGAAGGCACTGAAGTCCATCGAGGACGAACGCTTGATGCTTGGCCGCGTCACGCCTTGCCGCCCTTTCCTATTGATTTATTCTTGCCGGCGGGTAACGCGGCGAGTGCATCCCCGCCAGCGTTGCCGAGCACCTTCACGGGTTCGGCCAGGGCAAGGTAATTGGCCTTGCTCACCACCGGCTTGCCGCTCTTGGCCTCCAGTTCCTTGCGCGCATTGCCTGCGACGGCGCCGCCTTCATTCGCCGCCTTGCGGTTGCGGTCGAAGCCCTGGGCATCCTTGCGCCGGGCGATCTCCGTGGTGCTGGCCTCGCCCAGCATGGTGAAGATCAGTTCCAGATCGGTCATGTGGTCGCGCAGCTTGTTACCTGTCTTGACCTTGTCCAGACCCTTGATGCGACGATGCGCACCGGGCGTCACGCCGAAGGTGGCGCGGGCGATCTCGGCGGTGAGGATGGCGTACTCCTTGCCCTCCCGAACACCACGGTCTTTCCACTCGTCGGTCAGTTCGCCGCGCACGGCGATAGAGCGCAGGCGTTTCTCTATCCAGGCCTGCGGGTAGCCCTTGGCCTGATACAACTCGCGGGCGCGGGCGCTGGCCAGTTCCGGGTTCTCGATCTCCTTGACCCGTTCGTAGCCCACCTGTGCCAGCCAGCGTTTGAAAGGCTCGGCGCGGGGCGAAGGGATGGACTGGATGACGCGGAACAGGGTTTCCGTGTTGGCGCAGTCGGTATCTCGCTGTTTCCCGTCGGGCGCGGTGAGTTTCAACCGTACGATTTTTTCGTACGGTTGCCCGGAACCCGCTTCCTGAGCCAGTTTTCGCTTGAGATCAGACCAGTAACGCTTGGGGATGGCTGTTTCAGAAAGAACGCCCACCACATCGATGACCGAGAACCACCATTCCTGATTGTGCCAAGTACGGCGAATGGCCGATTCCTGAAAGACGACGATGCGATCGGCTGTCGCATCTGGCTTCGTGATGTTTTTGCTCATGGTGTAATTGTCTCAAGCGTAGGTGCACACCACATCAAGTCGCCCCCTGCATCGGCCGCGAACCTCTCAGCCACTGCGAATGCCGCCAGCGATCGTTGGCGCCGACGTAGCGGTCGTTGTAGACCCAGTCCTTGTTGACGGCGTTGTAGGGCGGGCGATGTAGATGACCCGTATCCGGCCGCGATGCGTGGCCTGCAGGAGGCGCAGGGCATCGAAGTTGTCGCCCTCGATGATGAGGTTGCGGACCGGCGCCCCCTCACCCCGGCCCTCTCCCCCTCCGGGGGCGAGGGAGCAGGACAGTTCCGGCACCAGCCGGGGAAACACCAGATTCGCGTTGAGCGCATGATCGCGCTCGATGGCGTTGGCCTCCCAATACAGGCCCAGCTTCTGACGGGTGAGGTGCTCCACCAGCAGGCGGCGCAACTGGTGCTCGTTGAGACCGGCGAGCTGACTGAGCAGATCGGTCGGTTTATCGCTCATCAGGCAATCCGTCCGCGTCTCATGGCGTTATCAACTCGACACTCGGAAAGTAGGTCTGGTAACGCCTGGCATCCCGCGTAAGCAAGCGGGCACCGGACACGGCGGCGTGAGCGCCGATGAAGAAATCCGCCAGAACGTTGTGCTTGGCGCCGCCTTGCCTGCGGTAACGCGCAAACGCCTTGCCGGCCAGGAACAGCGCCGGGCGCGGCAGTTCCAGAAAGCTCAGGCCCAGATCAGCGATGGCTTCGTCCAGGGCTTCCACCGTCGAAAAGGTCAAAGACAACTCCGCATAGATGACGGGATTGATGTCCAGTTCATGGATCTGTGACTGGGCGCGCATCTGCCGGATGGACCAGTCGGCCCATTCCGGATCGTTTTCAAGAACATCCACCAGGACGTTGGTATCGACGAGCAAACGGGGCATCAGACTTCGCCACGCAACAGCGTCATCAAGTCATCAGTGCGCCATTTGATGTCGGCCCTGCCGCGCGCGGCTTCGAAACGGTCCGCCTTGCGGACCTTGTGCGATCCGACCTTGTGGATGACGACCTCGCCTTCCCCGTTGACGGCGAAGTCCACCGCGCACCCCGGCGCGAGGTGCAATGCTTCCCTGATTTGTTTGGGGATGGTGACTTGGCCTTTGCTGGTCAGAACGGTGGACATGATGGCCTCCTGTATTACGTCGTGCGCAAGTGTAATACCTGATCACTTCATGGCAAAGGACGGCCAGGCCGCCCTTTCTTTGCACCGCCCCGTTCGAATGCAGGTCGGGCTTTAGCCCGACATGTCGGCCTGAAGGCCGACCTACGATGATCGGTTGGAATTACTCGAACGGATGCCGACGGACGATGGTCTCTTCCCGGTCCGGTCCGGTGGAGATGATGTCCACCGGCACACCGCACAGTTCCTGCATGCGATTGAGGTATTTCTGCGCGTTGGCTGGCAGGCCCTCGAAGGTCTTCACACCGACGGTGCTGTCCTTCCAGCCGGTCCATTCCTCGTAGATCGGCTCGCAATCGGCCAGGGCCTCGGAGCCCACCGGCAGGATGTCGCAGATCTCGCCGTCGAACTTGTAGCCGGTGGCGATGCGCACCGTGTCCATGCCGTCGAGCACGTCCAGCTTGGTGACGCACAGGCCGGAGACGCCGTTGATCTGGATCGAACGCTTGAGTGCCGCCGCGTCGAACCAGCCGCAGCGGCGGGCGCGGCCGGTGGTGGCGCCGAACTCGTGGCCCTTCTCCGCCAGCCACCTGCCGTTGTCGTCGAACAGCTCGGTGGGGAACGGACCGGAGCCGACGCGGGTGGTGTAGGCCTTGGTGATGCCCAGGATGTAATGCATCGACGACGGACCCATGCCGGAGCCGGTCGAGGCGCCGCCCGCCGTGCAGTTGCTGGAGGTAACGAACGGGTAGGTGCCGTGGTCGATGTCCAGCAGGGTGCCCTGGGCGCCTTCGAACAGCAGGTTCTCGCCGCGCTTGTTGGCCTCGTAGAGCTTGCGCGGCACGTCGCCGATCATCGGCTTGATCCGTTCCGCCAGTTCCATGGCGCGGTCCAGGGTCTGGTGGAAGTCGACCGTCTCGGCCTTGAAGTAGTGCTTGAGGACGTAGTTGTGATAGTCCAGCACCTCGCCCAGCTTGGCGGCGAAGCGCTCGCGGTGCAGCAGGTCCTGCACGCGGATGGCGCGGCGCGCCACTTTGTCTTCATATGCAGGGCCGATACCCCGGCCGGTGGTGCCGATCTTGCCGGCGCCCTTGGCCGCCTCGCGCGCATGGTCGAGGGCAACGTGATGCGGCAGGATCAGCGGGCAGGCTTCGGAGAGGGTCATGCGACCGGCGACGTCGATGCCCTCCTTCTCCAGCATCCCGACCTCTTCCATCAACGCCTCGGGCGAGACCACCACACCGTTGCCGATGTAGCAGTGCACGTTGTCGCGCAGGATGCCGGACGGGATCAGGTGCAGCACGGTCTTCTTGCCGCGCACCACCAGCGTATGTCCGGCGTTGTGGCCGCCCTGGAAGCGCACCACACCCTGGGCGCGGTCGGTCAGCCAGTCGACGATCTTGCCCTTGCCCTCGTCACCCCACTGGGTGCCGATCACCACCACGTTCTTGCTCATGCTTGGTCCTTGGAATCTCAGGTAATGGGTTTGATTTGCCAGCCGGCGGCCTCGCGTTGCAGCACCCGGTCGCATCCGGCTTCGTGGCGATGCTGTTCCTGGCCGGGCAGTTCGACCAGCACCCGCTCGCCGCCGGCACGCAGTTCGGCGATCAGCGCCAGCAATGCGGCATCGTTATTGCAAGGTGCGAGGATACCGTTGCGGATGACCGGTTCCGGCTGGCAACCGAGGATCTGACGCAGGTCCAGGGAAAAACCGGTTGCCGGACGGCTGCGGCCGAACACCGCTCCGGAGCCGTCGTAACGGCCGCCAAGGGCAACGGCGCGTGCCTGGCCGCCGGCATAGGCGGCGAAGGTGACACCGTTGTGATAGGCGAAGCCGCGCAGGTCGGAAAGATCCAGGCTGACCGGGATACCGTTCTCCAGTTGCATCAGGCGTTCCAGTTCGCCGAGGGCGGCCCTTACCGCATGAGTGGGCGGCAGGACATCGGCCGCACGGCGCAGGATTTCAGGTCCGCCATAAAGATCAGGCAAGGCCCGCAACGCCGTTCGCCATGGATCGGGAGTCGCATCGGTCAGCCGTACCACCTCCGGCACATCCTTGATCTTGAGCGCGGCAAACAGGGCCTCGGTCCCCTGTGCCGCCAGTCCCGCGCTGTGCGCCAGCTCGCGGAACAGGCCGACATGACCGAGACTCACCCGCGCATCCGGGATGGCGGCCAGTGCCAGCGAAGACAGCAGCAGGGCGAGGATCTCCCGATCGGCCTCCATGCCGGCATGACCGAACAACTCGGCGCCGATCTGGAAGGGCTCACGGCTGGTATGGAAGCCGGATGACCGGGTATGCAGCACCGGACCGGCGTAGCACAGCCGGGTGACACCATGGCGGTTGAGCAGGTGAGCATCGATGCGGCAGGCCTGCGGCGTGATGTCGGCACGCAGCCCCATCAATCGGCCGCTGCTGGCGTCGACCACCTTGTAGGTCTGCAGGTCGAGATCGCCGGCCGCGCCGGTCAGCAGGGATTCGAGGTACTCGACCATGGGTGGGCAGACCAGATCGTAGCCGTGCGCATCGAACAGGTCGAGCAGACGACGGCGCAGATCCTCGGCCGCGCGCGCATAGGGCGGCAGGATGTCCTCGATGGCTTCGGGCAGCAGCCAGGCGGCGATCATTGTGTAAACCAGAGCAGCAGCAGACCACCAAGCAGGGAAGTCAATCCCATGAAGCGCAATTGACCGTCATTGAAACGAACCATGCGGTTGAAGGCTTCACGCCATACCGTCGGCGCGACGAAGGGCAGCAGTCCTTCCATCACCAGCATCAGGCCGAGCGCGGGCACGAAGACATCCCTGAGGGTCATTTGCGGCCAAACCTGCTTACTTGCCGCCACCCTTGGGTGACTTCATGTAGCGGAAGAATTCGGAGTTGGGTTGCAGCACCAGCACGTCGGATTTGCTGCGGAAGCTTTGCCGGTATGACTCCATGCTGCGATAGAAGGCATAGAACTCGGGATTCCTGCCATAGGCCTCGGCATAGATACCGGTCGCCTTGCCGTCGCCTTCGCCCTTGAGACTCTGGGCGTCGCGATAGGCCTCGGCGATGATCACTTCGCGCTGGCGGTCGGCATCGGCCCGGATCTTCTCCGCTTCGGCCGAACCGGTGGAACGCAATTCGTTGGCGACCCGCTTGCGCTCAGCCTCCATGCGCCGGTAGACGGACTCGCTCACCTCGCTGGGCAGATCGACGCGCTTGATGCGCACATCCATCACCTGCACGCCGAAGCGCTTGGCATCGATGTCGGCTTTCTGGCGCAGCTTGTTCATGATCTCTTCACGCTCGCCTGAGACCACGTCGTGGACGGTGCGCTTGCCGAACTCTGCGCGCATGCCGTCGTTGACGGTCTGGGCCAGGCGATTGCTGGCACGCCGCTCGTCGCTGCCGAAGCTGACGTAGAACTTCTCCACGTCCTGCACCCGCCATTTAACGAAGTAATCGACCAGGACATTCTTCTTCTCGGAGGTGATGAAACGTTCCGGGTCGACCGCGTCCATGGTCAGGATGCGGATATCGAAGTAGCGCACGTTCTGCACGAACGGCACCTTGAAATAGAGGCCGGGCGCCTTGACGATGCGCACCACCTCGCCGAGCTGGAAGACCACGGCGGACTGGCGCTGATCGACGGTGAAGACCGACATGGACAGGATGACCAGGGCCAGGACGAAGCCCAGGATGATGCCGGCGTGCTGCTTCATCATGGCCGTTCCTCCCGATCGCGTCCGCGGAAGGCATCGCGGGAGCGGAATGTGTTGTCCTGCGGCTGACTGGTCTGTGTCTGATCGGCCGGCTTGGCGGACGGACTGTCGGGAACAGCGGCCGCGGGCTGCGTGAGCTGCATCAGTTTATCGAGCGGCAGGTAGATCAGGTTGTTGCCGCCGCCTTTCTCATCCACCAATACCTTGGTGGAGTTGGACAGGACCTGTTGCATGGCATCCTGATAAAGGCGTTCGCGAGTCACCTGGGGGGATTTGCTGTACTGCGCCAACACCTCCTTGAATCGCGACGCCTCGCCCTCGGCGTTGGCGACCACCCGCTTCTGATAGCCGAGGGCTTCCTCATGCAGACGCGCGGCCACACCGCGTGCCTTGGGGATGACATCGTTGGCATAGGCCTGACCTTCGTTCTTGAGCCGCTCGCGATCCTGGCCGGCCTTGACGGCGTCATCGAAGGCGGCCTGCACCTGTTCGGGCGGCTGGGCGTTCTGCAGGTTGACCTTGCTGATGCTGATGCCGGTCTTGTAGCGGTCGAGGATGTCCTGCATCAGTTTGGTGGCCCGCACGGCGATCTCGGCACGACCTTCGTAGAGGACAAAATCCATGCGGCTCTTGCCGACGATTTCGCGCATGGCCGTCTCCGCTGCCTGCTTCACGGCGTCGTCCGGGCTGCGGTTGTTGAACAGGTAGTCTTCCGAATCCTTGATTGTGTATTGAACCGAGAACTGCAGATCGATGATGTTCTCGTCATCGGTCAGCATCAGCACCTCGCTCAGCACCTTGGCCTTGACGTTGTTGTGATAGCCGACTTCGACGGTGCGCACCTGCTCGACGTTGACCACCAACACTTCCTCGACCGGAAAGGGTAGATGCCAGCGGGGTCCCGGCTGGGTGGTTTCGATGTACTTGCCGAAGCGCAGCACCACACCACGCTCGCCGGCATTGACGATGTAGAAGCCGGAAGCGAACCAGACCAGGAAGATGAGGCCCAGGATCAACGGCAGCCCGCCCGGCAACCGGAATCCCTGTCCACCGCCCAGGCCAGGTGGCTCGCTGCCGCCCTTGCGGCCGAACAGTCCGTCGAGACGACGACTCAGGTTGCGCCAGATCTCGTCGAGATCAGGCGGACCATCGTTGCGCTTGCCTCCCCCGCTGCCCCATTGCGGGTCGTTCCAGGCCATGGCAATGGGGATGTGTCGCCGCAGGGCAACGACCGGGGTCAACACGAGGCGTTGCAAGGTCCGTAGCAGGCCATGCAGCATTTCGCTAAGGGTGGACATCGATTTCCGCTGGGTGGTTTTTGGGGGCTCTGGCCTGGCGGGCGAATTCGGCCAGCGCAGCGCGCAAATGCTCGATTCCTGCCCCGGTCCTGGCCGAGAGCCAAACGGCGGCGATCTTACCATATTCATCCCGCGCCAATTGGGGCGCGGCACCGGTCAGATCGACCTTGTTCATGACCCGGAATTGCGGCACGACTTCCGCACCGATTTCGGCAAGCACCTTGTCGACCTCGCTGATCTGGCGGTCGCGATTGGGGCTGGCCGAATCGACCACATGCAGCAACAGATCTGCCTGTGCGGTCTCCTCCAGCGTGGCGTGAAAGGCAGCGACCAGGGTGTGCGGCAGGCGCGTGATGAAACCCACCGTATCGGAAATCACCACCTCCCCTTCCGCCTCGGGCAGCCAAAGACGGCGCGAGGTGGTATCAAGGGTGGCGAACAACTTGTCGGCGGCATAGGCGCCGGCATGGGTCAGTGTGTTGAACAGGGTCGACTTGCCGGCATTGGTGTAGCCGACCAGCGATACCGACAGCACCCCGCTTCGCAACCTGCCGCGGCGCTGCACTGCCCTGCTGCGGGCGTGCCTGGCAAGCTTGGTCTCGACGGTCTTGATGCGGGTCGAGATCATGCGCCGGTCCAGTTCCAACTGTTTTTCGCCGGGGCCGCCGCGCATGCCGATGCCGCCCTTCTGCCGTTCGAGGTGGGTCCAGCCACGCACCAGGCGCGTCGAGTAATGGCGCAACTGGGCCAGTTCCACCTGCAGCTTGCCCTCATTGCTGCGCGCGCGCAGGGAAAAGATCTCCAGGATCAGGGCAGTGCGGTCCAACACCCGGCACTGCAGGCGTTTTTCCAGGTTGCGCTCCTGCACGGGCGACAGTTCATGATTGAAGATCACCAGTTGTGCATCGGCCATGCGCGCCGCGATGCCGACCTGGTCGGCCTTGCCGCTGCCCACGAACAGAGCGGCATCGGGCTTGGGGCGCTTGCCTTCGACCACCTCCACCACATCTAGACCGGCGCTCTCCGCCAACAGTCTCAACTCGTGCAGGCTCTCTCGGTAATCCGGATCGCCGAAATCAAGAGAGACGAGGACGACTCGCTCCCCGCGATCCGGGCGTTCGAACATTAGGGATGCAGTTATGCCTCGTCGGCGGTGGGGGCGCGCTGCAGCGCAATCGGACGCGCCGGAACGATGGTGGAGATGGCGTGTTTGTATACCATCTGGGTGACGGCATTCTTCAGCAACACGACATACTGATCGAAGCTTTCGACCTGACCCTGTAACTTGATGCCGTTGACGAGATAGACAGAAACCTGAACCGCCTCCTGACGAAGCGCGTTGAGGAACGGGTCTTGTAGCTGCAGCCCTTTGCTCATGAGTATTTCCTTTTTTGTGGATTTGTTACGAGCGTGCATTCTGCACTGTTCGAATCTTCGGGTGCAACCTTCCTGTAAAAGTTCCTGATTACGAATTGCACTCAAGTGCCCGCTGCAACAGTTTGCGGTGGTCACGGTAGCTTGGACAGCCACCGGGGAAGAATAAGCTAAGGCCGATACCGGGGAGATGGTTTTGAAGTTCCCGGATTTGAAGGATTGTAGCTTGAGCGCTGTGGAGCTT
>Ga0302322_100002982_pt1 | contig 14419 bp, 10 predicted proteins | sample Fen_T0_2_FD_203757 | JGI IMG/M metagenome (GOLD analysis project Ga0302322, IMG submission 203757) | Peat permafrost microbial communities from Stordalen Mire near Abisko, Sweden - Fen_T0_2 | ecosystem: Environmental > Terrestrial > Soil > Wetlands > Permafrost | place: Sweden: Abisko... | reverse complement strand
CTTGCCGGCGAGCATCACGTCCGTCGCGCGATTGATCGCGTCGACGAGCGAGTGGCGGCAGCCGTACAGGTTGTCGAACTTCGACTTCGTGACCGAGTCGTTGACGTTGATGGCCGGGAACAGCAGGCGACCCGCCTTGTGCATCTGGTACAGACGGTGCACGCCGGTTGTCGTCTCTTCCGACACGCCGCGGATGGCCTTCGGCATGTTCGCGAAGCGCTTCGGGTCCTTCTTCATCGACTTCTTCAGCTGCGCGAGCAGAATGCGCTCTTCCTCGCTGCCGGGCTTTTTGTCGAGGATCGACGGATCTTTCGTGGCCTCAAAGCCGAGGTGCACGAACAGCGTCGCGTCGCCGCCGTCATCGAGGATCATGTTCGGGCCTTCGCTGTTGCCCCAATCCAAGGTGCGGTCGATGTAGTCCCAATACTCCTCGAGCGATTCGCCCTTGTAGGCGAACACCGGGGTTCCGCGTGCGGCGATCGCGGCAGCCGCGTGGTCCTGCGTCGAGAACACATTGCAGCTCGCCCAACGTACCTTGGCGCCGAGTGCTTGGAGCGTCTCGATCAACACGGCCGTCTGGATGGTCATGTGCAGCGAACCCGTGATCCGCGCGCCCTTCAGGGGCTGCTTCGGACCGTACTCTTTACGCGTCGCCATGAGGCCGGGCATTTCGAACTCGGCGAGTTCCATCTCCGCGCGGCCGTATTCTGCCAAACCGATGTCTTTGACGAGGTAGTCGTTCTTGGCCTTAGCCATTTATCTCTCCTGGGGTTTCCGATTACAGACTTTGGCCGAACGCGGCCTTGTAACGTTTCTTGAATTGCGAAAGCGTGAACTTGTGGTTCTGCGGCCCCTGATGCTCGATCTTGATCGAACCCATGAGGCTCGCGATGCGACCCGTGGTCTGCCAGCCGAGGTCGTTCAGCAGGCCGTACAGAAGGCCGGCGCGATAAGCGTCGCCGCACCCCGTGGGATCCTGCACTGACTTCGGCTTGACCGAAGGAATCTCGTATTTCTTCTCCTTCGTGTAGATCACGGAGCCTTTGCCGCCGAGCGTGACGATCAGCGCATCGACGCGCGAGACGATGTCGGATTCACTCCAACCCGTGCGGTCCTTCAACAACTCCCACTCGTAGTCGTTGACAGTAACCCACGTGGCGAGGTCGATGAAGTGGCGCAGGTCGTCGCCATCGAACATCGGCAAACCCTGGCCGGGATCGAAGATGAACGGGATCTTCTTCTTCGCGAACTGTTCGGCGTGCTTGATCATGCCGGTGCGGCCGTCGGGCGACACCATGCCGATCTTAGCCCCTTTGGCATCGGAGACTTTGTTCTTCTCCGAGAAGTTCATCGCGCCCGGATGAAACGCGATGATCTGGTTCGACGCGAGATCCGTTGTGATGAAGGCTTGCGCCGTAAACGCCTTGTCGAGCTGACGGATGTACGTCTGCTTGATTCCGAGCTCTTTGAGCCGCTTACGATACGGTTCGTAGTCCTGGCCGACGGTCGCCATCGGCAAGGGTTCCTCGCCGAGCAGCTTCAGGTTGTAGGCGATGTTTGTCGCACAACCACCGAACTCGCGCCGCAGCGTCGGCACGAGAAACGCCACGTTCAACATGTGGATCTTGTCGGGGAGAATGTGGTTCTTGAACGAGTCCTCGAAGACCATGATGTTGTCATAGGCCACGGACCCGCAAATGAGCGCTGACATTCTTCCCTTACCCTTGCATTAGCGATCGAGATCGAAACAAACGGCGCCTCGCCGGAGCGAGGCGCCGTTCATAGTCGACTTACTTCGCCGCCGACTTCAGCGCAGCAGCGCGGTCCGTCTTTTCCCAGCTGAACTCGTCGCGGCCGAAGTGGCCGTACGAAGCCGTCGCACGATAGATCGGCTTCAGCAGATCCAGCATCTTCACGATGCCGTACGGACGCAGGTCGAACGTCTCGCTGACGGCCTTGATGATCTTCTGCTCGGGCACCTTGTTCGTGCCGAAGGTCTCGACCGTCACGGACGTCGGCTTCGCGACGCCGATCGCGTAGGACACCTGCACTTCGCAGCGATCCGCGAGCCCGGCCGCGACCACGTTCTTCGCGACATAGCGAGCGGCATACGCGGCCGAACGGTCCACCTTCGACGGATCCTTGCCCGAGAACGCGCCACCACCGTGGCGGGCGAAGCCGCCGTAGGTGTCGACGATGATCTTACGGCCGGTGAGACCGCAGTCGCCCATCGGACCACCGATCACGAAACGGCCGGTCGGGTTGATGTGGAACTTGGTCTTCTTGTCGATCCACTTCTTCGGCAGCACGGGCTTGATGATCTCTTCCATCACGGCCTCTTGCAGCGCCTTGAGCTTGATCTCGGGGGCGTGCTGCGTCGACAGAACGACCGCCTCGATACCGACCGGCTTGTCGTTCTCGTAACGGAACGTGCACTGACTCTTCGCGTCCGGGCGCAGCCACGGCAGTTTGCCGTTCTTACGCACCTTCGCCTGCCGCTCCACGAGCCGGTGGGAGTAGATGATCGGAGCCGGCATCAGGCTGTCGGTCTCGTTCGTCGCATAGCCGAACATCAGACCTTGGTCGCCCGCGCCCTGCTCTTCCGGCGCCTTACGGTCGACGCCCTGAGCGATGTCCTGGGACTGCTTACCGAGTGCGTTCAAGACAGCGCACGTGGTGCCGTCGAAACCCTTGTCGGAATGATCGTAGCCGATGTCGAGAACGACGCCGCGCACGATGTGCTCGACTTCGATCACGGCGTTCGTCGTGATCTCGCCGGCCACGATGACCATGCCGGTCTTCGTCATCGTCTCGCAGGCCACGCGGCTCTTCGGCTCCTGCGCCAGGATCGCGTCGAGGATCGCGTCCGAGATTTGATCCGCCATTTTGTCCGGATGGCCCTCGCCCACGGACTCGGACGTAAACAGATATGACTTGCTCATATTTCCCTACCCTAGTGTTTTTCGAACGATCAAAAAAAGAATCAGTTGACGTCTTCAACCTTGAAACCAGTTGCCTGGCTGTTCAAGACGAACCGGCCTGAGATCACAGCGTTCGCCCAACGCGCCGTCTTGACGACACCGCCGAAGGCGAAGAAATGCATCTTCTGGAATCGCGATTGCGGGTTGTTCCCCCGATACTTCGCCAGCGCCGTCACCATATCGTCAGGGGCCTGCGCGCTCAGGAGACTCGCCATCGCACTCGTGCGGGTCGTAAGCATACGCATCGAAGCACCCACACCGCAAAGCATTGCGAACTTGGCGAGCTGGGTCAGCTTTGCCGGGCCTGGCATGCCAACGTGGATCGGCAGCGTGATGCCCTTCGCGTTCGTGGCAGCTTCCCAGTCGATAAAGGGCTGCGGCTCGAAGCCAAACTGCGTGGCGAAATACATGTTGAACCCGGCCGTGGCGGCGAACGCCGCTTTGCCGCGCAGCGCCTGCTCTACGCGCTCCTCGCCGATGGCCTTGCTGCCCTCAGGGTGCCCCGCGACACCGACTTGGCGGAAGCCGTACTTTGCGAGCAAGCCGGTCTGGAGCACCTCGAGGCTGCTATTGAACGCAGGCTTGTCGGCCGTGATGTCACCCGCCACGCACAGGGCGTTGTGGATGCCGAGTTCCTGGCACCGTGCGAGCGCGCGCTCGAGCTGATCTTTGCTCTCGAGCTTGCGGGCGATGACGTGCGGCGTAGCCTTCAAACCGAGCTTCTGCACCTGCCCCGCCAACGTCACGATGTCATCGATCGGCACACCCGGCGGATGCGCGACGTACACGACCGTGCCCGGCGCGAGTTCGGCACGGATCGCATCGAGCTTCGCCGCGTCGTGCGGCGTGATCTCGATCGAATAGTCGCGCATGAACGCGGCTATGTGCTTCTTCAGTTCGTCGTTGGTCATCGTGATCTCGGCGCGCGCCTACGATTTCCGGGATACGACGAAACTCTCGTCGTTGAACCACAATCCTTTGTGCTTTTTCAGAACCTTTGCCGTGCCCTGGAGGTATTGGTCACCCGCACGCATGGCGTTCTCGATGCGCTCGTCCTCGATCTGGGCGACGTAACTCGCAGCATTCCACGCGGCGAACAGCGTCGATGTGCCGATGCTCTGCGACACTTCGCTCGGGAGAGTGTGCATCTCGTACCGGAAGATCGACTTCGCATCGGAGCCCGAAACGAAGTTGAAGTTCCGCGCGTCGCGGCCAAGCTCGGCGCGCAGCGTCTTGATGAGCTCGTGGCGGTTGACCTTGAACGGCTCCTCGTCGGGCCAGATCTCGTTGACCATCTCGAGCGCAGGGTCGTTACCGCACGACTGCACGGCGAGCAAACGCCCAGACGCGCCCAAGCTGCGCACCAGCGGGCCCAGCACCTTCTTGGCTTTGAACTCGGCGCTCATGCGCGCACGCCACGGCTGCGATGCCAGCACCAGATCGTAGTTGCCGCTGAACTGGCCGGGCTTCGGAATCACGCTGTCGAGAAGGAACGAATGGTCCTTGCGGTAGATCACGAGCACGGACGGGCGCACGTACATCGGGTTGCCGGTCTTCTCGCTCGACTTGACCTGCCACCCGTCGACCAGGAACTCATCGAGCGAGCGCAGCTGCTCGCCGTACTCATAGGCTGAGCCGCCTTCAAGCGCGACTTCGCGCCAGTTCAGCGCGGCGGCCATTTGCACGTCGCGCGGCCGCAGCCACGGAGCTTCGGCGTAGTACAGGTTCGTGATCACGATAACGCTGGCCGGATGCTCGACGAGGCGATCAGGCAGCTTCTCGAGCGACAGGCGAACGTCCTCGAGGCTGATCTCCTTGCCGACGATCAGGAACGGCATGGTCGGGTGGCTCTTGTGCATCGCACGCATGATGTGCGACAGAACGGTGGCGTCGCCCATGCCAGCGTCGAACACACGCAGCGCGGGCGGATTCGGCTTCAGCAGCGCGAGCTCACGCGTGGCGCGCTGCGCAACCTTCCACTTCTCGTTGGTGGTGTTTACGAACGCCAGATACTTTTGCCGGTTGTCATAAAAACGAAACGGCCGATCAGCTGAGCCGTCGGCCGGTTGGGAATTCTTCTTCGCCACTTTGCGCTTGGTATCGCCGCTCATCGTTGTAGTGCCCTTTTTATTGCTCTGCCCGTGGTGTTCAGTGCCGTTCAGCGTTGGCGGTGACGGTCGCGCCTGAACCTCGATGTAGCCGAGGATCTTGGCCGCGGTCTCGAGGGTGACGTCTTTACCATTACGCAGCCTAACGCAGAGCTTGCCGTCGTTTACTGCCTGCCGGCCGAAGGTCGACTCCGCAATCCCGGTGCGGCGACAGAACGATTCGATCTCCGCGAGGAGAGAATCCGCCGAGTTTTGAACCACCCCGAGAACCCCCGACCGACTAACTGCTTTTGTTCTACTTTTCAGGCGCCGCAAGATACGCCGGATAAGGATCCAAATCAATTCCTCCCCTGCCCACTTTTCCCCGACAAGTGAATTGTGGGCAAGATCCCACAGGTATCGCCGGCACCACGATCTGGCTATGTCGAATCGGTGCGCATGGGCGAACTCCCGCCGACGGCGGGTCAAGCGATTGCGATCAGCCACGTCCACCACTCGTGACTTGCTTGCTGGGTCAATAGGCCGCGGCTACCATGAAACCGACAGTGCGTTGCTCAGCCAACCGCTGACGGAAGGGGGGGAAATGTCCACCGTGCCAACGTGCGTCGCACGCAGCGACGCCGCTCGGCTCGTTGGAGCACAACTATGAACGCGCTTCACCTAACGGCACTCGCCGCCATCACCCTGGTCGCGGCCAGCCTGTGCGACACAGCGGCAGCTCAGATGGACTTCAGCGGCGAATGGCCGGTCGTCCTTTCGCAAGACAACAGCGACAACCCGCATCTCGGCGAATACGTCGGCATCCCATTGAGCCGCGAGGCGATCAGGCGCGCCGAAGTCTGGGACGCATCGATCCAGTCGTTGCCAGAATGGCAGTGCCGACCGCACTCCGGCGTGTACATCAAGCGGGGCCCCTCGAACCTCCGCATGTGGAAGGAGATCGATCCCGCTTCGCGCCAGATCATCGCGTTTCAGACCGAGTGGTTACGCTCGACGAACACGCCGATCTACATGGACGGCCGACCGCATCCGCCCGAGTACGCAGCGCATACCTGGGGCGGGTTTTCCACCGGAACATGGGAAGGTGATCGTCTGCGCGTGAAGACTACGCACCTGAAAGAGGACTACTTCAGGCGCAACGGCGTGCCGCAGAGCGACAAGACCACCATGACCGAATACCTGATGCGCCGCCGGTTCGACAACCAGGATTACCTGACCTGGGTCACCGTTGCCTCCGATCCCGTGTATCTGACCGAGCCGCTGATTCGCAGTACTGAGTACCGACTGAATCTAGCGCAACAGGTGCCGCCGTATCCATGCACGGTCGTCACCGAGGTCGTACGCCCGGACGGCGTCGTGCCGAATTGGCTACCGGGTAAGAACGATCAGATCTACAGCTTCTCCGATTACTACGGCTTGCCGCGCTCGCTGTACTTCGACGGCGCGGAGACGATGTACCCCGAGTATCGCCAGAAGCTCGAGCGCGAAGAACGCACGACGGCACGGCAAGCACCGCGCCGGGACAACTAGCCATGGCACCGACGACGACGCGCCGCAAAACGCGCCACCGAGCCGCCGCATGCGCCGCGACCGCAACGGCCTGCTTGGCCGCAACCGTTTGGAGCACACCAGCCTCCGCGCAGACTCAAAGAGCCGCAGCGCGTGCCGCCGAGGCGACGGCCGAGGTGCACTGGTGGCCGGTCCGCAAGAACATCTGGATGCTAGTCGGCGCCGGCACGAACATCACCGCGTCGGTGGGCCCGGACGGCGTTATGCTCGTGAACTCCGGCAATGCGCAGTCGACCCCGCGCGTTCTGGCCGCTGTACAAGATCTGCAGGCGCAGCTGAACGCGTTTGGTTTTCTCGACGTGCTGACGCCGGCGCGCGGCGGCGCGGAGACGCGGTCGCGCTTCCCGGTGAATACGCACGCACCGCCGAAGCCGATCCGCTACATCATCGACACGAACTCGCTGCCGCCGTCGGTCGGCGGCAACGAGAAGATTGCGGCCGCGGGCACCACCTACACCGGCGGCAACGTGGCCGGCACGATCGCTGACTCATCGAACGGCGCGGCCGTGCTCGCGCATGAGAACGTGCTGAATCGCATGCAAGCCCGCGGCATGCCGTTCGAAGCCCTGCCGACCGAAACCTACTTCACGGCGGACTATAAGATCAGCACGTTCTTCAATGACGAAGGCGTGCAGATCATCCATATTCCGAACGCGGTAACGGACGGTGACAGCTTCGTCTACTTTCGCAGCGCGGACGTCATTGCGGCCGGCGACGTGCTCAATCTCGACACCTTTCCGATCATCGACGTGGACTCCGGTGGCAGCATCAACGGCGTGCTTGCCGCGCTGAACACGATCCTGAAGCTCGCCATCCCGGAGTTCCGCACTGAGGGCGGCACGATGATCGTGCCCGCGCATGGCCGTCTCGGGGATTCGGCAGACGTCGGCTACTACCGCGACATGCTGACGATCATCCGCGACCAGACGAAGGCTCTGATCGATCAGGGCCTCACGTTGCAACAAGTCCTCGAGAAACGGCCTACGTTCGGCTACGAAGGCCGCTTCGGCACAAAAACGGGTCCCTGGACCACGGACATGTTCATTACAGCCGTGTATCGCAGTCTGAAGGAACACCCGAAGTGATCACGCGAACGAAGACACTCGGAGTCATGTTGAGCGCGGCGCTCGCTGCCTGCGTCGTTCCGTCCCACCACACACAAGCACAAGCACAAGCACAACGTGCGACGACGCCACGGCCGCCCCCTGCTCCGCGCGCGGGCGCACCCATCGACATTGTCGGTAACTGGGTTTCGTTGATCACCGACGACTGGGTGTACCGCATGATCACGCCCGCGAAGGGCGACTACTCGTACATCCCGCTGAATGCGGAAGGCAAGCGCGCGGCCGACGGTTGGGATCCAGCGCGCGACCAGGCGGCGGGTGAGGAATGCAAAGGCTACTCGGCGCCTTCGATCATGCGGCTGCCGAGTCGCCTGCAAATCAGCTGGCAGGACGACAACACGCTGAAGCTCGACATCGATACGGGCATGCAGACGCGGCTGTTCCATTTCAACCAGCGCGACGCGCAAGGCGCGCGCAGCTGGCAGGGGTGGTCGAACGCCTCGTGGCAGTTTTCTGGCACGACGGAGCAGTTCTACCCGGGGCCGACGTCGCTTGGGCAAATCAAGCGCGCGGGCGTGCTGCGCGTCGACACGAGCAATCTGCGTGCCGGATATCTGCGCAAGAACGGTGTGCCGTTCAGCGAGAACGCCTTCATGACGGAGTACTACAACCTCGTCGTCGAGGACGACGGCAACCAGTACCTCGTGGTGCAGCTGTTCGTCGCTGATCCGAAGTACCTGACGGGGCACTGGGTACGCACGGTGCAGTTCAAACGCGAACGGGACGCTTCGAAGCGCAATCCCACGCCGTGCTCTGCGAATTAGGTTGGTCACACTCCGGCGCGGTGCACGGCGGCGTGGGGTGCTTCTTCTAAAAGGATTTCGGCATGCCGAGGACGTGCGTGCCGATGTAGGAGAGGATCAGGTTCGTGGAGACGGGCGCAACCTGGTAGAGGCGCGTCTCGCGGAACTTGCGCTCGACGTCGTATTCCTCCGCGAAACCGTAACCGCCGTGTGTCTGGACGCAGACGTCGGCGGCTTCCTTCGATGCGTCGGCGGCGAGCATCTTGGCCATGTTGGCTTCGGCGCCGCACTTCTCGCCTCCGTCGAACAATGCGGCCGCTTTCTGCACCATTAGCGCCGCAGCCTCGGTTTGCGCGTAGGAGCGCGCGATCGGAAACTGGATGCCCTGGTTCTGGCCGATTGGCCGACCGAATACCTGCCGCTCCGTTGCGTATGCCGTGGCCTTCGCGATGAACCAGCGCGCATCGCCGATACACTCGGAAGCGATCAGGATGCGTTCGACGTTCATGCTGTCCAGTATGTAGCCGAAGCCCTTGCCCTCCAGTCCCACGAGGTTCTCTGCCGGCACCGCGAGGTTGTCGAAGAAGAGCTCCGTCGTCGCGTGATTCATCATCGTCGCAAGAGGCTTGATCGTGAGGCCATTGCCGACGGCAGTGCGCAAGTCGACGATGAACACGGACATCCCGTCCGTTGGCTTCGCCACCCGATCGCGCGGCGTCGTACGCGCGAGCAGCAGCATGAGATCCGAGTGCTCGGTGCGTGAGATGAATACCTTTTGGCCGCTAACGCGGTAGAAGTCACCATCGCGCACGGCCGTTGTGCGAATGCGCGTCGTATCGGTGCCACTCGTAGGCTCCGTGACGCCGAACGCCTGCAGCCGCAGCCCACCCGAAGCGATCTGCGGCAAGTATTGGCGTTTCTGCGCGTCGCTGCCGTGCTTCAACAGCGTGCCCATCGTGTACATCTGCGCGTGACACGCGGCACCGTTACAGCCGGAGCGATGTACTTCCTCGAGCACGGCGCTCGCGGCCCGAACACCCAGCCCCGACCCGCCGTATTCCTCTGGGATCAGCACCGCAAGGAAACCGGAATCAGCCAGTGCGTCGACGAACTCCTTCGGATACGCCCGGACCCGATCTCGTTCACGCCAATAGCGTCCCGGGAAGTCGGCGCAGAGGCGCGCGACGGCTTCGCGAATCTCGGCAAACTCGGCGGTCATGATTCGCCCCTTCTAAGGCCGTGGCGACGCGCGGCCTCCGCCAAAACGGCGGCGCACGACATCACCGATGCGCGAAGTCCAGATGAAGAACGATGGAATGAACAGCACCGCGACGAATGTGGCGGCGAGCATGCCACCTATCACGCCAGTGCCGATCGAGTGACGGCTGCCGGCGCCTGCACCCGTCGAGAGCGCCAGTGGCAACACGCCCAGGATGAACGCCAGCGAAGTCATGACGATGGGCCGGAAGCGCAGGCGTGCCGCCTCGATCGCCGCTTCTGTCAGCGATTTGCCCTCCTCCCGGTTCATGTGCGACGCAAATTCGACGATCAGAATCGCATTTTTTGCCGCAAGCCCCACGAGCGTGACGAGCCCGATCTGCAGGTACAGATCGTTGTAGAGGCCGCGCAGCCACACCGCGAGAAACGCGCCGAACACCGCGAACGGCACTGCAAGTATCACGGCGAACGGCAAGCTGATCCTTTCGTACTGCGCAGCGAGAATCAGGAACACCATGAGCACGGCGAGCCCGAAGATGCCGAGCGTGTTTTGGCCGCTGGTTTTCTCCTGATACGACTCGCCTGACCACGCCAGCGAGTAACCGTCGGGAAGCACTTTCGTGGCCAGATCTTCCATGGCTGCCAGTGCTTGGCCCGAGCTGTAGCCGGGCGCTGGCCCACCGAACAATCGCGCAGAGGGGAACAGATTGAAACGTTCGATCGAGTCCGGTCCAGTGATTTCGCGTACGGTAGCGATTGCCGTCAGAGGAATCATCGAGCCGTCCGCCGAGCGCACGGATACATTGCGCAGATCTTCCGGATGCGCTCGGAACTTGGCGTCCGATTGCATCAGCACGCGATACACGCGGCCGTCGCGGTTGAAATCGTTGACGTAGAGCGCACCGAACGTGCTTTGCAACGCGAGATTCACGTCGTTCAGGTTCACGCGCAGAAGTTTTGCCTTCTCGATGTCGAGCGCGACGTTCACACGCGGAACTTGCGCGGAGTAGGTCGTGCCGACACCCTGGAGCTCGGGGCGCTTCGCAGCCGCAGCGACTAACGTTTGCGTGGCCTGCTCGAGCGCCACGTAATCGTTGCTGCGCGACTGAACGAACCCCTCGAGGCCGCCGGTATTCGACATGCCTTCTACGGCGGGCGGCGATACGGGAAAGATGAAGGCGTCCTTGATGCCCGCCGTCGCCCCGAATAGCGCACCGGTCACGGCGTCGGCCGACAGAGACGGATCGCGGCGCTCTGACCAGTCCTTTAGCAAGACAAAGGCCACGCCCGCGTTGCTGCGCTGGCCGTTCGTCTGCACGTCGAGACCGTCAACCGTGATGTTGTCGTCAAACGCCGGGTGCGCGAACGCCGCTTTGTCGAACTCCGCGAGCGCGGCGCGCGTGCGCTGTAGCGACGCCGCCGGCGGCAACGCCGCAATTGCGATCACATAGCCCTGATCCTCGCTTGGCGCCAGCGCGCTCGGCGTCGCGCGTGCGAGCAACCAGATCGCGACGCCCATGAGGGCCATCGCGGCCAGGGCGATGCCTCCATGGCGCATCGTCCATCGCACGCCGCCCACATATAGACGGGTAAGCTTTAGGAACCCTGCGTCGAAACGCGCCAGCAAACCGGTGGGCTCGACCTCACCCGTCTTCAGCAACAGCGCGCACATCGCGGGAGTGAGCGTCAGCGCAACGAAACCCGAGATCGTGACAGACACTGCAATCGTGATCGCGAATTGGCGGTACATCTCGCCCACGAGTCCGCCCAGGAACGCTACCGGCAGGAACACTGCATTCAGCACCAGCACGATAGCGATCACGGGCCGGCTGACTTCACCCATCGCGCGTCGCGTTGCGTCACGCGCGCTCACGTGATCGTCGCGCATGTGCCGCTCGACGTTCTCGAGCACGACGATTGCGTCGTCAACGACGATTCCAATCGCAAGCACCATGCCGAAAAGGGTCAGCGAGTTGATCGAGAAGCCGAGCAGATACATGCCGGCAAACGTGCCTACCAGCGACACGGGCACCGCCACCGACGGAATCACGGTCGCTCGCAGGTTGTGGAGGAAGACCCACACCACGAAGAACACCAGCACGAGCGCCTCGAAAAACGTGTACGCGACTTCGCGCATTGACGTACGCACGTATTTGCTCGTGTCGTACGGAATCGACCACGTGAGGCCCGCCGGAAACTTGGCGCCAAGCTCTGCCATCTTCGCGTACACCGCAGCGGAGACTTGCAGTGCGTTCGCGTTGGGTGCGAGTTGCAGGGCAGCGCCGGTAACCGGCCGGCCCTTTCGCGTGAGGCCGAACGTGTAGTCGCGCGCGCCGAGCTCGACGCGCGCGACGTCCTTCAAGCGCACGATCTCGCCGTTGTCGCCGACCCGCACGATGATGCGTTCGAACTCTTCGGGGTTCGCGAGTCGCGCCTGCGTTGTGACACTGAGCGTGAGGTCGATGCGGTCCGTGGTCGGCTCGTCACCGAGGCGGCCGGCGGCCGACTGAGTGTTCTGCTCGCGCACCGCCGCCGCGACATCGGCCGGCGTGAGACCGAGCTCCGCGAGGCGGTCGGGCTTCAGCCAGATCCGGATCGAGTAGTCGCGCGCCCCGAACACTTGGACGTTGCCCATGCCCGGAATGCGGCGTATCTCGTCGATTACGTTCAGTGAGGCGTAGTTCGAAACGAACAGATTGTCGTAACGTCCATCGGGGGAATCAAAACTTAAGATCATCAGAAAGCTTGGCAGTGACTTTTGCACGGTCACACCCTGCCGGCGCACTTCTTCCGGCAAGAGCTGCACCGCGCTCTGCACCCGGTTCTGCACATTGATCATGGACAGGTCGGGGTTCGTGCCAACGGCAAATGTCAGCGCGATCTGGAGCGAGCCAGTCGAGGAACTGCCTGAGCGCATGTACAACATGTTCTCAACGCCGTTCAGCGCCTGCTCGAGCGGCGCCGCGACCGTTTCCGCGATTACATCGGCGCTTGCCCCGGGGTAGACCGTGCTCACAGCGATCTGAGGCGGCGCGACGTTCGGGTACATCGCAACTGGCAGCTCGCGAAACGCCGCTATACCTGCGATCACGATGAACGCCGAGACCACCGTCGCGAACAGCGGCCGGTCGATGAAGAAGTTCGAGATCACGGCGCGACCGCTACCGGGTTCGATCTCGGCACAGCATCCAACGCGATGGGCGTCGCGCTAACGGCAGCGCCGGGCTGAACCTTGAGTATTCCGTCGACGACGACGCGGTCGCCGGCTGAGAGCCCCTTAGCGATCACGACATCATTGCCGGAGGATGTGCCGAGTTCCACGGGCCGCACGGCTACCTGCTCCCCGGCGCCCACGACCCAGACGAAGGCGCCCTGAGCCCCGTGCATGAGAGCGCGCTTCGGGATTACTAGCGAACTCGGCACGTTGACTCCGTCGACTCGGACACGCACGACACGACCTGGCCGCAGCACGTCACCTGCGTTGTTCAGCAGAGCACGCACACCGACCGTGCCGGTCGAATCGTCGACACGCGGCGCAATGAACTCGATTGCCGCATCGGGACCGATTTGCGCACCGCGCGCATCAACGACGCGAACGACGATGTTGCCCGAGCGCGCGGCGCTTGCGGCGCGTACGAGCTCGGCATCGCCTTCCGGCAACGACAGCTCTACGTACAGGCGGTCCGCCTGAACGATGTGCGTCAGAAGCGCGGTGTCGTCACCGGCCGTCACGAGACTGCCTTCGGAGCGCGCCTCGCGACTCGTAAGCCCGCTGATCGGTGCGCGAACGTCGGTGTACGACAGCGAAAGCTCGGCGGTCTTCAACGCTGCGTCGGTGGCCGCTACAGCCGCCTGCGCGCTCTCGAACGCCGCGACGGCCGTATCGCGGTCGCGCTGACTCACGAGTTTCTGATCGAACAGCGTCAGAATCCGCTCGTGATCACGGCGCGTCTGCTGCAGGCTCGCCTGTTGCACACCCACCTGCGCGCGCGCGCGATCCACGTCGGCCCGAAACGGCGCCGGGTCTATGCGAAATAGCAGGTCGCCAGCCTTCACTGGTTGGCCTTCCTCGTAGCGGCGTTGCAGCAGGATGCCCGACACGCGCGCGCGCACCTCCACCTCGCGGATACCACGCAGCTGCGCGGCGTATTCGAGCGCGAGAGGCAACTCGCGCGGCTGGACTTCGAGCGTCCCGACTTGCGTCGGCGGAAATGCGGGCGGTGGCGGCGGAGCGCCGCAGGCCGCGAGAGTGGCGGCTAGCAGAGCTGACAGTAACGGCTTGCGCCCACGGCGGGCGATTGTGGCGGTTGGCACGGATCCGGCTCCATCTGACGGGGGAAGCCGCGCCAGGTTCGCGCGCGGGTTCCGTGGGGAGCTGCAATTGTACCGGAGACCGCGCGGCCGGTTCTCGTTTTGCCGATCGCGAATCGGCGGACGTCGATCAGTGTGCAGTCGCATGCAGCCGGTTGATCTGCGGCAACGTCGAACGCAGCTGGATACCGTCGTGCTGTCGCAGCAGGTCGGCCACCCAGTCAACGAACACACGCACCTTGTTAGAGAGGTGGCGGTTCTGTGGATAGACGATGGAGAGCGGCGCCGGTTCTGCAAACCAGTCTCCGAGCACGAGCTCGAGAGCCCCGCGCTCGATAGCTTCCTTCGCAACGAACGCCGGAATC
>Ga0302322_100002980_pt1 | contig 14427 bp, 9 predicted proteins | sample Fen_T0_2_FD_203757 | JGI IMG/M metagenome (GOLD analysis project Ga0302322, IMG submission 203757) | Peat permafrost microbial communities from Stordalen Mire near Abisko, Sweden - Fen_T0_2 | ecosystem: Environmental > Terrestrial > Soil > Wetlands > Permafrost | place: Sweden: Abisko... | reverse complement strand
CCCGGGCCCGCCGGACCGCCGTGGCCTCCTCGTCGATCGTGGCCGCGGCGACGTCCCGGCGGGCGACCGCCTCGGCGTGCTCGGCCCGGTCGCGCTCCCGCTCGGCCTCGAGCGCCGTGACGACGTCCTGGGCCGCCTCGGCCCGTTCCATCACCTCGAGCTGGGCGTCCTCGAGCACCGACTGCCGCTGGGCCAGGGACGCGATCTCGTGCTGCAGGGCCTGCAGGTCCTTGGAGGTGCCCTGCCCGGAGTCCAGCCGGGACTGGTTGCGGGCGGACCGCTGGCGCACCAGGTCGACGTCGGCCTCCGCCTTCGCCAGCTCGCGGGCCAGGTCGGACGCACGGGCGCGGGCCGCGACCAGGTCGTCGCCGAGCTGGGCCAACCGCTTGGCCAGGCGCTCCACCTCGGCGTGCTCCGGGAGCGTCCGCGCACGGTGCGCCAGCTGGGCCAGCCGCGTGTCGTGCTCGGCGACGTCGAGCAGTCGCCACTGGTCCTGGGGCACCGCGGTGACCACTCGGCCCACCTCCGTCAGTCCGTGCAGCCCCGGAAGGGGCCCGATTCCTGCGAACCCTACGCGCTCAACGCACCACTCCGCCGGGGCTGGGCACCCGGAACGTCCAGGCGTCGGTGCACCGGTTGCTCACATGCACCTCGATCGGCATCCCGGCCTTCTCCATGGCGCCCTGCAGCCGGTTCCCGACACCCGCCAGCCACGGCCACTCGCTCGCCCAGTGCGCGACGTCGACCAGGTAGGGCGGCCCTCCGGCGGCCTCCTCGCGCGCCTCGCTCGCGGGGTGGTGGCGCAGGTCGGCGGTCACGTAGACGTCGGCCCCGCACGCCCGGACGGCGCCGAGCAGGCCGTCGCCCGCACCACCGCACACGGCGACCCGACTGATCTCCGCCGTCGGCTCCCCCGCGATCCGCACACCCTGGCTGGTGGCGGGCAGCGCCTCGGCGACGAGCAGGGCGAACTCCCGCAGCGTCGTCGGCGCGGCGAGCCGCCCGACGCGACCGATCCCGCGGGGGGACGACCAGCCCGCGGCTTCGTGCAGGCTGAACGGCGGTGCGGCGTCGTGGGTCACCGCCCGCAGGGCCGCGACGACGGCGCCCCGGGCGGCGCGCGGCAGGAGCATCTCCACCCGGCGGCACGGGGAGGTCTCCGGCCCGACCGGACCGGACCCGCCACCGGGTCCGCCCGACCCGCCGCCGGGCCCACCGCCGAGCCCGCCGCCCGGCTCGCCGTCCGGGTCGTCGCCGGCGGGCCGGGGGGCGAGGTGGGTGACGACCGACTCGCCGAGGAAGGCCACCCGGGAGTACTCCCCCAGCTCCCCGGCCCCGGCGGCGGCGAGCGCGTCGACGACCTTCTCCACCTCCGCGGCGGGGACGAAGGCGACGATCTTGTCCATCGGGTCCGGCGGGTCCGCGGAGAGCGGTTCCAGGTCGGTGAGGCCGAGGATCCGGGCGAGCGCGTCGGAGACCCCGCGCGCGGCGACGTCGGCATTGGTGTGCGCGGTGTAGAGCGCGCACCCGGACCGCACGAGGCGGTGCAGCACCCGGCCCTTCGCCGTCGTCGCGGCGATCCCGTGCACTCCGCGCAGCAACAGCGGGTGGTGGGTGAGCACCAGGTCCGCCCGCCAGGCCACGGCCTCCTCGACCACGGACTCCACGGGGTCGACGGCGAGCAGCACCCGGCGCACCGGCGCGTGGGGCTCACCGCAGACCAGCCCGACCGCGTCCCAGTCACGGGCCCAGGCGGGGTCGTACATCGACTCGATCACGCGGACGACGTCCGCCACGACGGGGACTCGAGGTTCAGTCACGGCCCGCACCCTACTGGTAACTCGCAGTATTTTCCGGCCTTCATCAACCCTGTGCTACCAACTGATTACCCACAGCTACGAACGCTCACTGCCCGAGACGGCGCCCGGGGCGGGCACGGGGGCCTTCGCCCCATCCTGGCGCATCTCACCCGCCCGCAGGCCGTGGGGACGCGTCGATCCCGCCCGGCCGCGGTCGGCGTGTCGCACCCCACACCTCTGATGCAACTGTTTCACCCCCGGCACCGGCGTCCTGTCAGCGCCGTCACCGCGCGTCGTCCAGCGGCGACACACGGGGGCAACACGGGCACGACACGCTGTCCGGACGCATCAATTGGACATCCGCACCCCGCGCAACCACGCTCCTGTGCGGATCACGTCCGGCGGGCTCCAGCGCCGCGCCCGCCGGCACGCCCCGACCACGACCACGAGAGGGACCAGGCGTGGCACTTCGTCCCAACATCGCGGGCTTCGACCTGGCGGTGTTCCGCACGCTGCTGGCCGGACCCGGACCGGTCGACCGCAACCGGGCGGTCATCGCCGACGTGGCCGCGCGGCTCGCCCCCGCCGACGCGGACGACGTCCGCCCGGTCCTGGCGAACGTCCGCAGGATCCTCACCGGGGCGCTGCCGCCCGGCGGGGTGGAGGCCGAGGACGCCTCCCTCGTCAACGCCGTCATCGCCCTGGCCACCACCGGGCAGCGGATGCGGTGGACCGACTCCGACCGGACGGGCGCGGCGTTCATCGACTTCGCGACCCGGTTCCCCGCCGCGCCCTCCGACCTGGCCGGCACCGCGGGCCCGGGGCCGACCATGCAGGTGCTCGTGCGCTGGGCGCTGCTGCAGCGGCCGGTGTTCGGGGGCCGGCAGTCGGACTGGTGGAGCGCCTACGGCTTCCTCTCGCACGCCGAGGTGGGCCGCCTGCTGTCCTACCACCGGCGCCACCCGCGGCTCGGCGACCACGACCGCGTCTTCGCCCGCCACTTCTACGGCTGGCTGGCCGAGGTGTACGAGACCGGCCAGGACTACTGGTTCCACTCCAGCTCCCGCACGCCGGCCCCGCCCGTCCGGCGGTGGCGCAGCCTGGTGCGCGGCTGACCCCGGCGGCCCGGTGCCCGGCCGGTCACCGGGCGCCGGGTCCGGTGGTCCGGCCGGCACGTCATGACCTTCATGGTCGTTGTCCCCTGTGCACCCGGCCGCGCGCCGGGACCGTCCCAGGCGGCCCGAGGAGACTCCATGTCCGACCCGACGCCGCCCTCGACCCGTCCGCGGGCGCGCGGGAGCTTCCGCGCGCTCGTCCACGACCTGCTCGCCGCCGAGTTCCCCGAGGCCGAGGCGAGCTGGCTCGCCCGCCGCGCCGAGGACGTCGTGGACCGCGTCCGCGCCGAGCTCGGCACCGGGACCCTGCCGTCGGACGCCGACCTGCGCCGGGGCGAACTGCGGGGCGCCTCGCTCGCCGGCGCCGACCTGGCCCGCGCCCACCTCGCCGGGGCACGGCTGGCGGGCACCGACCTCACCCGGGCCGACCTGACGGGCGCCGACCTCAGCGGGGCGTCCCTGGCCGGCGCAGACCTGTCCGGCGCCGACGCCGGCCGCGCCGTCCTCACGGGGGCCGACCTGACGGGCGCCCGGCTCGTCGCCACCCGGCTGGACGGCGCGACCCTGGACGTCGCGGCCCTGCAGGGCGCGGTCCTGACGCGGGCCGAGCTGACCTCCGCGCGGTTGCGGCACGCCCGGCTGTCGCACGCCTCCGCCGAGGACTGCGTGCTCGACGGCGCCGACCTGCGCGACGCCGACCTCGCCGGAGCCCGGCTGGCGCGGGCCCGGCTGGCTCGCGCCCGGCTGGACCGGGCCGCCCTGCTCGGCACGGACCTGGCCTCGGCAGACCTGTCGCACGCCGGGCTCGCCGGCGCGCGCCTCACCGGAGCCCGGCTCGTCCTGGCGACGCTCGCGGGGGCCGACCTGCGCGAGACCGACCTCACCAGCGCCGACCTCACCGGCTGCCGGCTGGCGGGGACGGTCCTCGACGGCGCCGTCTGGTCCGACGGCACGCGCTGGCCCGACGAGGACGCCGCCGCGGTGCGGCGCCGCTCCGAACGGCTGGGGCCGGGCGTCTATCGGGTGCGCCCGCCCGGCCCGTCCGAGCGGTCCGGCCCGTCGCCGTCGCGCTGACGCCGCCCGCCCCGCGGACCGCCACCGGCGCCCCGGGCGTGCCCCACCTTGGTCGGCACCTGCCACAGGCTGACGACGGACGTCACCCGGGACGGCGCGACCCTGACGATCCGGATGTGGTTGTCTTCGTCGCATGGCGACGGTCGAGGTCACCCGGCACGTCGTCGCCGACCCCCGCCTGATCTACGCGCTCGTCGCGGACGTGACCCGGATGGACCGCTGGAGCCCGGAGTCGGCGGGCGCGCGCTGGGTCGACGGTGAACCGGGGACGGTGGGGGCGCGCTTCGTCGGGCGCAACCGCAACCGGCTGTTCCGCTGGAGCACGCTGTGCACCGTCACGGCCGCCGAGCCCGGCCGGCGCTTCGGGTTCACGGTGACGTGGCTGGGGATGCCGATCTCCTCCTGGGAGTTCCGGCTGACCGCGCGGGACGGCGGGTGTGACGTCCAGGAGGCGACCACCGACCGGCGGTCGCGGCTCCTGCGGATCGTCACGCCGATCGGCACCGGGGTCACCCGTCGCACCGAGCACAACCGGCGCACCATGGAGCAGACCCTCGACGCGCTGGCCCGGGACGTGCCCGCGTAGCCTGCCGCAGGCCGAGCCGACGACAAGAATTGCCAGAATGTCACGGCAAGCATTTCGGGTCAAAGGGCGGCAGACCACCCGGACGTCGTGGTGATTTCGCCGACGAATTCCTTCCTTCCATTCCCTTGCACGGAAAATGGCGTCATCATCTGGATGCCGTGATCTTCGGTGGCCCCTCCGGAGGGACGTCCCTGATGAAGACCTCCGTCCTCTACCGGCTCGCCCTGCACCGGCCGGACCTGCTCCAGGTGCTGGCCTCGGCGCTCGCCGCCGTCCTGCTGCTCGTGGTGCTGTGGTGGGCCGTCGGTCTCGTGCTGACCATGGCCCACGAGGGCGGCCACGCGCTGACCGCCCTCGTGCTCGGCGCGACGGTGACGAGCCTGCTCGTGCGGCACGACCGGACCGGCGAGACGCTCGTGCGGATCGGCCCGCTCGCAGCCGTGGGTTTCCTGGCGGCCGGGTACGTCGGGCCGTCCGGGTTCGGCCTGGCCGCCGCCGCCCTGCTGGCCTACGGGCAGCCGGCGGCCGTGCTCTGGCTGACCGTGGTGCTGCTCGCCCTCATCCTCGTGGTCTCGGGCACCTGGTTCACCCGGTTCGCGGTCGTGCTGGCCGGCGCCTTCTTCGTGCTGATGCTGTCGAAACGGTCGGCCGACGTCGACGCGTGGACGGCGTGCACCTGGACCTGGGTCCTGCTGGTCGGCGGGCTGGTCCAGTCGGTGGCGCACTTCGGGACCGGGGACGACCACCACGCGCTGCAGAAGGCCACCTGGCTGCCCGTCCCGTTCTGGTCGTTGCTGTTCACCGGCGGGGCCCTCGGCGCCCTGCTGCTGGCCTCCGCCTGGCTGACCGGCCTCAGCGACCCGTCGTCCCTCCCCAGCCTCCCTCACCTGACCGGCTCCTGAGCCCCGGCGCCCGAGCAGCCGGCTCGCGAGGCCCGGCTCCCGGGAGGCCGGGCCCGGTCAGGGCGCGTCGTCGCCGGGCGGTCGCTGCGGCAGGCCGAAGGCGGGGAAGAGGTCCGGGGCGCGGAAGGCGACGACGCCCTCGACCCGGTCCCCCGCCACGGTCAGCACGGTGATGCACTCCGGCTCGAAGCCGGTCCCGGCGTCCACCCACAGCGCGACCCCCAGCTGACCGTTGGCCTCGATCGGCAGTCCCCGCCACCGCCGCAGGCCGGACAGCGGCTCGCGCCGCAGGAACGTGCCGACGTCCTGCGCGCCGCGGAACCACAGGGCGTACGGCGGCATGCTGAACTCGACGTCCTGGGCGAGCAGAGCGACGAGCGCGTCGACGTCCCCCTGCTCCCACGCCCGCACGAAGCGCCCGACGAGGGCCTTCGCCCCGGCGTCCCCGAGGCGGCCGAGCGCCTGCTGCTGGCTGCGCTGCGGCACGTTCTCCGCGAGCGCCCGCCGGGCCCGCTGCAGGGCGCTGTTGACCGAGGCGACCGAGGTGTCGAGCGCCGCCGCGGTCTCGGCGGCCGAGAACCCGAGCACGTCGCGCAGCAGCAGCGCGGCCCGCTGGCGGGCGGGCAGCAGTTGCAGGGCCGCGACGAACGCCAGCTCGACGGTCTCCTTGTCCTCGTAACGGGCGGGCGGCGACGCCGCCGGGACGGCGCCGCTGAAGGGGGTCATCCAGGTGGCCTCCTCCAGCGGGGGGCCGGCGTCGGCGTGCGGGCCGGACGGCGGCCCGAGGTCCATCGGGAGCACCCGCCTGGCCCGCTGCTCGATCAGGCGGCGGCTGGAGTTGGTCGCGATCGTGAACAGCCAGGTGCGCACCGAGCTGCGCCCCTCGAACGCGTCCAGGCTGCGCCAGGCCCGCAGCAGGGCCTCCTGCAGCGCGTCCTCGGCGTCGTGCAGGGAGCCCGTCATCCGGTAGCAGTGCGCCAGCAGGGCGGACCGGTGGGGGGCGACGAGCCGGTCGAAGGAGGTGGCCCCCGCGACGTCCCGGGCTGCGGCGTTCCCTGCCGAGGCGTCCCCGGGAGCGGGTGGGCCGGTCGGGTCGGGCAGCACGGTACGGATCCCCTCCGAGAGCGACGTCATGCCGCGACCGCCAGGCCCGGCTCGGGCACGACGTCCCGGCGGCGGTGCGACGGCAGCGCCGCCCCGCAGACCGCGCCCACGAGGGCGAGGCCCGCCGCCACGGCCACCGCGGGCCGGAACCCGTCGACGAACGAGGCCGCCGTCGCGTTACCGCCCTCGGCGGCGAACACCGCCACCGCGACCGCGATCCCGAAGACGCCGCCCAATTCTCGCATCATGCTGTTCACCCCGGCCGCCTTGCCGAGCGCGTCGCCGCCCACGGATCCGACGACGGCGTTCTGGGCGCACGGGATCGCCATCGAGACCCCGACGCCGGCCAGCACGAACGGGCCGACCAGCGACCCGTACGTCATCCCGGCGGACGTCACGTCGACCAGCCACAGGTACCCGGCGGCGTTCAGGGCCAGGCCCACGGTGAGCAGCCAGCGCTCCCCGATCCGGTCGGCGAGCGCCCCGGCGGCCGGGGCGACCGTCAGGAAGGTCACCGTCCACGGCATGAGCCGCAGGCCCGCGCCGAGCGCGTCGTGGCGAAGCACCACCTGCAGCAGCTGGGCGAAGAAGAACACCCCGGTGAACAGGGTGGCGAAGGTCAGGAAGATGGCCAGGTTGCCCGCGGTGAAGGCCCGCGAGCGGAAGAGCTCCGGCGGCAGCATGGGGAACGCGGCGCGGCGCTGCCAGGCGGCGAAGACCAGCAGCAGCGCGATGCCCGCGGCCAGCGAGCCGAGCACCTCGGCGCTCGCCCACCCCCGGTCATTGCCCCGGACGAGTCCCCACAGCAGGCCGAACGATCCCGCCGAGACTCCGACCAGCCCCCGGACGTCGAGCGGGTGCCGCGCGCCGCGGCTCTCCGGGATCGTGACGAGCGCCAGCGCCGCCGCGACCAGGCCGATCGGCAGGTTGACCCAGAAGATCCAGTGCCAGGACAACCCGTTGACGATCGCGCCGCCGACCAGCGGCCCGCTCGCCACGGCGATCCCGGTGATCGCGCTGAAGATGCCGATCGCGGCCCCGCGCCGCTCCGGCGGGAAGGCCTGCGACAGCAGGGTGAGGCCCAGCGGCATCAGCAGGGCCGACCCGGCCCCCTGCACCGCCCGGGCGGCGATCAGGGTCCCGACGTCGGGCGCCAGCGCGCAGGCCGCCGACGCCAGCGAGAACAGGGCCAGGCCGCCCGCGAACCAGGTGCGGCGGCCGAAGCGGTCGCCCAGCCCGGCCGCGGTGATCAGCAGGACGGCGAAGGTGAGGTTGTAGGCGTTGACGGTCCACTCCAACTGCTGCACGGTCGCGTGCAGGTCGGCGCGGAGGGTGGTCAGGGCGGTCGACACCACGAGGGTGTCCAGGGCGGCCATCAACGATCCGACGCCGGTGAGGGCGACGGTCCACCGGACCACGTGGGGCGGCGGGTGCACGGACACGGATTCCTCCCGTTCCGGCCCGGCCGGGGTGCCGGGACCACAGCGACAGATCCCGGCCACGACCCGAACTCATCGCCGTCCGCCCGACCGATAAGTCCGCGCCCCCGCCCGGATCGAACCCGGGGTCGACCGTCCGATCCACCCCGAGGAGCGCACCGAGATGACACGAGAATCACTGGCAGGGACCCGTGCCGTGGTGACCGGCGCCGGGCGCGGCTTCGGCCGCGCCGTCACGGCCGCCCTGCTCGACGCCGGGGCGCAGGTGATCGGGATCGGCCGGGACGGCGCCACCCTGGAGGCGGCGGCGCGGGCGTTCGGCGCCGGGTTCGTCCCGGTCCCGGGGGACGCCGCCGACCCGGCGCTCGCGGCCCGGGTGCTACGGGAGTACCGCCCCCGGACGGTGGTCCTCAACGCCGGGGCCGCGCCGTCGATGCGGCCCCTGCACGAGCAGACCTGGGAGTCGTTCAGCCGCCCCTGGGAGGTCGACGTCCGGCAGGTGTTCCACTGGACCGGCGAGGCGCTGCGGCAGCCGCTGGCGCCGGGCGGCGTCGTCATCGCGTTCTCCAGCGGCGCCGCGCTGCAGGGCTCGCCGCTGAGCGGCGGCTACGCCGGGGCCAAGAGCACGATCCGGTTCCTGACGTCGTACGCGGCTGACGAGTCGGCGCTGGCCGGCCTGGGGGTGCGGTTCACGTGCGTCCTGCCCAAGCTGACCCCGGACACCGACCTGGGGGCCGACGCGGTCGCCGCCTACGCCCGCCGCGCCGGGCTCGACGTCCCGGCGTTCCTGGAGCGCCTCGCCCCGACGCCGACGCCGGAGCTCACGGCCGCCGACGTCGTCACCCTCGCCGTCGACGCGAGCTACGACCGGCCGGCCTACGTGCTGCGGCCCACGGGCGGGATCGTCCCCCCGCCGTGACGGCCCGCGGTCCCGGCCCACCGGTCCCCGTGAGCGGGCTAGATTTCTCCGGGTGAGTTCACGTCTGGACCGCGAGGACCTGTCCCGCCAGCGGCAGGCCGTCGACACCGCCCGCAGCGACCTCGCCGAGGCTCTCGCCCTGGTCGAGAGCGAGGCGAAGCTGCTGCGCAAGGCCGTCCTGTCCAACCGGCCGCTCGCCGGCCCGGACCAGTTCTCGGTGGCGAGGGCCCCGATGGAGGCGGCGGCGAACGACGCGATGAGGGCAGCGGACGCGCTGTGGCAGGCGCTGTTCGACCTGGCCACCGCCTCGGGCGAGGACGCCTGACCGGGCGCGGCCTCGCCGGTCCCCGCCAAGGGGGTCAAGCCGGGCCGGGTGTCTGCCGACGCTCTCCTGAAGCTGACGGCCGGCGCCGGAGGCGGCCGGCGGATGAGGGAGCACCATGTCGGAGGGTTCCGTGGCGTCGGCGGGCACCGCCTCGGCCGTCGGCAGGGCAGCGCTTGCCGGGGACGCCCGGTCGGAGGTGCTGCACCGCAGCGCCCGCACCCTGATCCGTCGCGTCTGGCCGGCCGACGGCTCGCCGAGCGTGATCTGCAAGGAGCTGTCCGGCTCCGGGTCGGTGGACCGGGCCCGGCACGAGGCCGACATGCTGCGCCGGCTGGACGGCGTCCCCGGCGTGGTGCGGCTGGTCGGCACCCCGCGCCCCGACGTCCTCGTGCTCGCGGACGACGGCGGCTCGTCCCTGGCCCGGACGATCGCCGGCGCCCGGTCGACGCCCGGCGGCAGGCCGGCCCTGCCGGAGGTCCTGGCCCTGGGCGCCCGGCTCGCGGCCACGCTGAGCCAGGTGCACGCCCGCGGGGTGGTGCACCGGGACGTCAACCCGGCGAACGTCGTGCTCGCGGGGGACGCCACGCCGCTGCTGATCGACTTCGACCTGGCCGGCGCGGTCGCGGAGGGCAGGACCGCCCTCGACCACCGCGGGGAGATCGTCGGCACGCTGCAGTACCTGCCGCCCGAGCAGACCGGCCGCACCGCACGACCGGTCGACGGTCGCGCCGACCTCTACGGCCTCGGCGCCCTGCTGCACGAGTTGCTCGCGGGCCGGCCGCCGTTCGAGGGCGACGACGACCTGCGCCTGATCCACGACATCCTGCTGACCGTGCCGAGCCCGCTGCAGGACCTGGTCCCCGGCCTTCCCGGCATGGTCGGCGACCTGGTCGCCCGGCTGCTGCAGAAGGAACCCGACCTCCGGTACCGCAGCGCGGACGGTCTGGCCCGCGACCTGTCCACCCTGGCCCGAGACCCCGACGGCCCGATCACGCTCGGCCGCTGGGACTTCCCGGCCCGGTTGGCGCCGCCCTCCCGCCTGGTGGGCCGCGAGGCCGAGACCGCGGCGCTGCACGCGGCGTTCGTCGCGGCGCTCGCCGGCAGCGGCAGGGCCGTGCTGATCACCGGGCGGCCCGGGGTGGGCAAGTCCGCCCTGCTCCACGAGCTGGAACCGCTCGTCGCGGCCCGCGGCGGCTGGCGCGTCACCGCGAAGTTCGAGCAGTTCCGGCACGACAGCACGCTCGGGGGCGCGGTGGAGGCCGTGCGCGACGTCGCCCGGCTGCTCCTGGGGCAGCCGGAGGCCGCGCTGACGGCGCTGCGCGCCGACCTGGCCGTCGCGCTCGACCTCAACGCCGGGCTGCTGGCGGGGGCGATCCCCGAGTACGGGATGCTGCTGGGCCTGCCCCCGGACCCGACGGAGCACGACCCGGCCCGGCTCCCCCAGGCGGTGGTCGACGCGCTGCGCGTCGTCGTGACCCCCGACCGGCCCGTCGTCCTGGTCCTGGACGACCTGCAGTGGGCCGACCCGGCGTCGCTCGCCGTCATGGACGCGTTGCTCACCCGCCACCCGCCGCGCGGCCTGCTCGTGGTCGGCACCTTCCGCAGCGGGCTCGACCCGGCGCACCCGCTGCCCGCCCTCCTGGCACGCTGGCAGCGGCTCGGCGTCGCCGCTCCCGCGCTCGCCCTGGACGACCTGGCGCTCGTGCACACCGGACTGCTCGTGAGCGAGATGCTGCACGAGGCGCCGTCCGCCGTGGTCCCGCTGGCCGCGGCCCTGCACGAGCGTGCCGGCGGCAACCCCTTCGACACGGTCGAGCTCGTCAACAGCCTGCGCGGCGAGGGTGCGCTCACCCTCACGGACGAGGGCTGGCGCTGGGACCTGGCGCGGGTGCGGCGGCACGTGGGGCGTGGCGACGTGGTCGACCTGCTGCGCGAGCGCATCGCCCGGCTGCCCGCACCCACCCGCGAGCTCCTGACGGCGATGGCCTGCCTGGGCTCGGACCTGACGATCGGGCTCCTGGCCGCCGCGACGGAGCTGGACGCCGCGACGGTCCGGTCGCGCCTCGCCCCCGCCCTGGAGGACGACCTGCTCGTGTCCGCCTCCGGCGTCGGCCGGCAGCTGGTCCCCCTGGACGGCTCCCCGGACGACCGGGTCGCCTTCCGGCACGACCGCGTGCTCCAGGCGACGATCACCGGTACGGGCGGGGACGCCGACCGGGTGCGGCTGCGCCGGGACCTGGCCCGCGCGCTCGACCGGTCGGGGTACGGCGGCGAGGCCGCGGAGCAGTACCTCGCCGTCCAGGACGCCTGTCCGGGCTGGGCCGCCGATCCTCGCACGAGCCGGCAGGAGCGGGGACGGGCCGTCCGGCTGTACGCGACCGCGGCCAGGGCCGCCCGGCGCAGCGCCAACTACGCGACCGCCGAGCGCCTGCTGTCGGCCGCGGCCGCCGTCATGGCCTCGCCCGGCGGCACCGGTACCGACGTCTCGCCGGTCGAGCTGGGGATCGAGCGGCACGCGGCCCTGCACGCCCTCGGCCGGCTCGACGAGGCCGACGTCCAGTTCGCCGACCTGCGGAGCAGCGGCGCGGACGCCGTCGCCCTGGCCCGGGTGGGCGGCGTCCAGGTGAGCAGCCTGAGCCAGCGCGGCCTGCAGCGGGAGGCGATGGCACTCGGCCTGGAACTGCTGGCGGGGCTCGGGATGCACCCGCCCGGGGACGGCGAGGCCCTCCCGCTGCCGCAACGGCTCGCCGAGGTCGCGGACTGGGCCGCGAGCCTGGACGTCGCGGTCGACCTGGCCCGGCCCGCCGTCGTCGATCCCCGCGCCCTCGCGATCGAGCAGCTGTTCAACCGCCTCCTGCCGACCGCCTTCTTCCTCGGCGACAAGCCGGCCGTGGCCTGGATCGTGCTCGAGAGCCGGCGGCTGTGGGCCGAGCACGGGCCGTCCGGCGGCCTGGCCGCCGTCCTCAGCTGCGTCGGCCTGGTGGCCATGCCCGTGACCGGCGACCACGAGCTGGGGTACGTGGTGAGCCGCCACGTCCTGGCGGTGGCCGAGGCACGCGGCTTCGAGCCGGACACCTCGGTGCTGCGCCACCGGCACGCCCTGCACGCGCTGCACTGGCGCGAGCCGCTGGAGAACGCGATCGGCCAGGCCCAGCAGGCCCATGAGGGCCTGGTGCGCGGCGGTGACCTGCAGATGGCCGGCAACACGGCGCACCCTCTGCTGGCGGCGTCACTCGACACGAACCGGTCCCTGGAGGCGCACGCCGACGAGGTCGAGGCGGCACTGCGGTTCACCGACCGGACCGGGAACCCCCACACCGCCCTGACGGTCCTTCCCCACCGGCTGCTGGTCCGGGAACTCACCGGCCGGACGGCCGCCCCGGCCGGCACCGACGGCACCGACGGCACCGAGGCCCGGCTGGCCACGGTGGACTCCCATCCGATGGCTGCCGGGATCCTCGCCGTCACCCGGTCGGTCGTCGCCGCCGTGCTCGGCGACGTCGACGCTCTGGCCGCGAGCACGGCGTCCGCGGTGGCGTTGGCGGGATTCGTGCCCGGGTACCCGGTCGTCCTGGCGCGCGCGCTGCGCGCGGTGTCGCTCGCCGAGCGGCTGGGCCGCCCCGACGCGGCGGACGAGCGGGCGAGTCTGCGGGCCGAGCTGGACGTCTCCCGCGGCTGGCTGGTCGCCCGCGCCGCGCACGCCCCGGCGAACGTGGCGCACCTGCTGGCCTGGGTGGACGCCGAGCAGGCGGCGGCCGTCGGCGAGCCGCTCGCCGCGCTCGCGGCCTTCGACGTCGCGGTCCGCGCGTCGCAGGGCCTGCAACGGCCCTGGCACCGCGCCGTCGTGACGGAGCGGGCCGGCCGGTGGCACCGGCGGCTCGGGCTGGCGTGGTCCGGCGACCGGCTGCTCGCCGCCGCCCGGCAGGCGTTCGACGCCTGGGGGGCGAGCGTGAAGGTCACGGCGCTGGACCGCGAGTTCCCGCACCTGACGGGCGAGGACGCCGCCGGCCCAGCCGTCGGGAGGCTGACGCTGGCCGGGCGGGAGCGCAGGAACGGTCCGGGCGGCAGCAGCGTCGTCCGCGGCCAGGACCTCGACCTGATGGTGATCCTGCGGGCGTCCCAGGAGATCAGCTCGCAGACGACGCTCGAGGGGCTGCACACCGCGGTCGTCGAGCAACTGGCCACCCTCACCGGCGCGACGGACGTGCTGGTCGCGGTCCTCGCGGACGACGACGGGCCGTGGGTGCTCCCGTCGCACGAGCCGGGAGGCGCACCGGTACCGCTGGAGGAGGCGGGGGCGGCCGGGCGCGCGCCGCTGTCCGCGTTCCGGTACGTCCAGCGCACGGGCGAGGTCCTGCTGGCGGACGACGCGGCGAGGGACAACCGGCTCCACCCCGATCCCTTCCTGGCCGGGCGCGAGCGGTGCTCCCTGCTCGCGGTGCCGCTCCGCCACCAGGGGACGCTGCGCGCCGTGCTGGTGCTCGTGGGATCCGGGGTGGGGGCCTTCACCGCGGACCGGCTGGACGCCGTCCACCTGGTCGCGGGCCAGTTGATGGTCACCCTGAGGAACGCCCTGCTGTACCGGTTGCTCGAGTCGAAGGTCGCCGAGCGCACGCATGCCCTGGAGGCGGCCAACCAACAGCTGGAGATCCTCAGCGTGACCGACGCGCTGACCGGGCTCACCAACCGCCGCGCCCTCACCCGGGTGCTGGCCGCCGAGTGGCATCGGGCGGGCCGGCAGGGCACCGCCCTGGGGGTGCTGATGATCGACGTCGATCACTTCAAGGCCTTCAACGACCGGTACGGCCACCCCGCCGGGGACGACTGCCTCCGCCGGGTGAGCGCGGCCCTGCGCGACAGCACCCGCGACGGCCTCGACGTGACGTGCCGGTACGGCGGGGAGGAGTTCGCCGTCGTCCTGCCGGGCGGCACCCAGACCGTGCTGCAGATCGTGGCCGACCGGATCCGGAGCGCTGTCGCGGCGCTCGGCGTCGAGCACGCCGGAGCACCGCAGGGCATGGTCACCGTGAGCATCGGCGGGGCCTCGGCCCTGCCGCCGGCAGCGGGCCCCGACCCGACCGCGGGGTCCGTTCCGGACACCGCCGACGCGACGGTCGCCCGCGCCGACGCCGCCCTCTACGAGGCCAAGCGCGCCGGCCGCGAC
>Ga0302322_100002979_pt1 | contig 14428 bp, 16 predicted proteins | sample Fen_T0_2_FD_203757 | JGI IMG/M metagenome (GOLD analysis project Ga0302322, IMG submission 203757) | Peat permafrost microbial communities from Stordalen Mire near Abisko, Sweden - Fen_T0_2 | ecosystem: Environmental > Terrestrial > Soil > Wetlands > Permafrost | place: Sweden: Abisko... | reverse complement strand
CCGAGCTTGGCGGTCGACGTCGTCTTGCCCGAGCCATGCAGGCCGACCATCAGGACCTTGAGCGGGCGCTTCGTCCCGAGTTCGTTGGTGCCTTCGCCCAGCAGTTTGACGAGTTCGTCGTGGATGATTTTGACGACCTGCTGGCCGGGCGTGACCGATTTGAGGACTTCTTGCCCGACGCACTGGACCTGGACCTTGTCGATGAATTCGCGCGCGACCTTGAAATGGACATCAGCGGCGAGCAGGGCGGCGCGCACTTCCTTGAGGGCGTCAGCCATGTTGGCTTCGGACAATTGGCCGACGCCTCGAAGGTTGCGGAGGGCACCGGTCAGTTTTTCGGTCAGGCTTTCGAACATGGAGGAGACGAACTGAAACCACTAATGAGCACGAATAAACACTAATTTTGAGGTCGGGGTCAGATCCCTGGTTCTGGAAGAGCGGGCCGGGAGCGGATGCGGCGGGGGATCGCCGGGGTCCGAGACCGGTGCGCCAGCCAGGCATTGGGTCGACCCGACGCCTCCAAGTATCGCTTGCCAGCGGGGCCGTCCGGCCCGAAGGTCTGCCTCGAATGACTCCTGTTCCGCGCACCGTGGCCATCGTGGGCCGACCCAATGTGGGCAAAAGCCGCCTGTTTAACCGACTGGCGCGCAAGCGTATTTCCATCGTCCACGATATGCCGGGGGTGACGCGGGACGTCGTGAATGCGGAGGTCAAGGATGGCGGCTATACCTTGCTCGATACCGGCGGATTGGGCCTCACCGGCAGCGACACGCCCGCGCGCATCACGAAAGCTTCCGAGGAACAGGTCGGCTTTGCCATCGAGGCGGCCAGCGTCATCCTTTTCATCATCGATGCGCGCGACGGCGTCACCGCGCTGGACGAACGCATCGCCCAGCTGCTGCGCCGCAGCAAAAAGCAGGTGCTGCTGGTCGCGAACAAGGCGGACAGCGGCAAGGAGAAGATCAAGGAGATCTCCGAGTTTTTCCGGCTGGGTTTCGGCGAGCCATTCTACATCTCGGCCGAGCACGGCAACGGCGAAGCGGAATTGCGGGATGCGATTCTGGCGAAACTGGGCCCGGTTTTGGAGGAGACGGAACTCGACAAGGAGCGCCTGAGTATTTGCTTCGTGGGCCGGCCCAATGTCGGGAAATCGTCCCTGAGCAACCGGCTGCTAAAAAGCGACCGGCTGATCGTTAGCGATCAACCCGGCACGACCCGCGACGCGGTCGAACTGGATTTCGTCTACGTGAACAAGGACGGGAAAAAATGGCCGTTCCACCTGATCGATACCGCCGGCATCCGGGCCGCGACGAAGCTTTCCTCCTCGGTGGAGTATTTTTCGCGGCTGCGTTCGCTCGAGGCGATTCACAGTGCCGACGTCGTCTTCATGGTGCTCGACGCCTTGGACGGTGTCACCCAGCAGGACCAGTCGATCGCGGGCGAGATCATCAAGGCGGCCAAACCGATCGTGATCGTGGTCAACAAGTGGGACCTCGTGCACGAGGCGTTCAACCGCCGCTCCCAGTTGGTCGAAAAATTCAGGACGGAGCGTGAATTCCGCGAGAACTACGAGAAGACGCTTTTTGAGAAACTGTTTTTCACTCCCGGGGCACCCGTGATGTTCGTCTCCGCTCTTACCGGGCACGAGATCGGGCGCATGTTGAAGTCCGCCCGCGCGCTCGACCGGCGGCTCGATACCAAGATCCCGACCGCCAAGCTCAACGCGTGTATCATCAAGCTCGCCGACCGGACGCCGCCGCCGTCGACGTACAATATTCGCTTCAAGGTTTATTATGCGACGCAGACGGGTAGCCGGCCGTTCCGGATGAAACTTTTCTGCAATCAGGAGCGCAGTCTGACCGAATCGTATCGGCGCTACCTGGAAGCCGGGCTGGTGAAGGAATTCGACCTGGACGGATGTCCGATCCACTTCGACCTGATCGGCAAAAAGAATCGGACGGCCGCGGACCGCATCGCGGCGAAGGGCACGCGCAAGAACTTGCGCCTGGCCGAGCAGTTCGGCGGATCCACGGATGAGATTGTCGATCCGTCGATGCTGGACGATTGATCCGGTCGCCGCGCCATGTTGCGAATCGTCTTCATGGGTTCGGATGCCATCGCGCTGCCGGCGCTCAACTGGCTGGCGGGCGACGGACAGTCGCCCGGCAAGGTTGTGGCGGTGTTTACGCAGCCGGACCGGGCAGTCGGGCGCGGGCAAAAGGTCCAGCCCAACGCCATCAAGCTTTGGGCGGAGGCCCGGGCCCTGCCGGTCTGGCAGCCGGTGAAGTTTGGCGTCGAAGAAGGGGCGCGACTAAGTGCCATCAATCCGGATCTGGTGCTGGTGATGGCGTACGGCCATATCCTAAGGCAGGACGTGATCGACACCCCGCGACTCGGCACGCTGAACCTCCACACGTCGGTCCTGCCGCATTATCGGGGCGCTTCGCCGATCCAGACGGCAATCGCGAACCGCGAACGGGAAACCGGGGTGACGCTCATGCGCATGGTGCTGGAGTTGGATGCCGGTCCGGTCGCTGACGTGGAGAAAATCGTGATCGATCCGCTCGACACGGCCGATGAGGTCGAGGCGAAACTGGCCGGCGCTTGCGTGCCGCTGTTGACCCGTTGTCTTCCGGCCATTTCGGCCGGCACGCAGCCGTTTGCTGCGCAGGACCCCGCAGCGGCGACATTCTGTCGTCGCCTGGAGAAAGGCGACGGCGCCGTGGATTTTCAAGCGCCGGCCTCGGTCCTGGCCGGGCGGATCAACGGACTCATGCCATGGCCCGGCTGCGCGGTGTCGATCAACGGCCAGGTGGTGAAGCTGGGCTTGGCCGATATCGTGGCTTCGGAAACCAAAGTGCGTCCGGGTCTCGTGCTCGGGAGCGACGCCGACGGATTGCTGGTAGGCACCGGCGACGGCGTTTTGCGTTTGCGCCGTTTGCAGCGCCCGGGAGGACGGATGCTGCCGGCGGCGGAATTCCTGCGCGGTTGGCCGGTTCCGGCTGGCACCGAGTTACCGTCGGGGCCGATGCCACGGCTCGTCTCGAGCGCTCCATTTCCCCGCGGAAGCAAGTAAGAGCGTGGTCGGGGAAAATGCGCCCATGGAAACGCTCGGTCACGGCGAGGGGACGCCCAAGAAGATTGCCGGCGTCCTAGGCTTGTTTTTGCCCGCCAAGTTCCCACCATGCGTTCCATGCGTAGCAGCTTTCTTCGATACGGCGGAATATTCGCCGTAATGACATCCGCGGCCTGGGCCCAATCCAACGATCCGCGTCAGGAATTGTTCAATTTGCGCGAAGACGTGCGGTTGCTGACCCAGCGGGTGGGGGAACTTTCCCTGTCGGTCGAGCAGCTCAATCGCGACAACTCCTCGCTGCAGGCCAAGACCAGCCAAAGTTTCGTGACGCTCGAACAGTTGAACCGGTCGATCGCGGACGTGAATAAGTCGATGCAGTCCGCGCTGGCGGAGCAGAAACGCGAGACACTGAACCAGGTCGGGGCGCAGATAGAGCGCCTCGCGAAACAAACGCAGGCGGCGATCGATGCGGTCGCGCGGAATCAGGCGACCCGGCCCGCAGTGCAGACCAATTTCAGCGAGGAATTCCCCAAGGAAGGCATCAATTATACGGTGCAGGCCGGCGACACGCTGGCGGTGATTGCGCGCAAGAACAACGCGCGCACACAGGATATCATCAACGCCAACAAGATCTCCGACCCGGCCAAGATTAGGGTCGGTCAGACCTTGTTCATTCCGCAGAACAAATAACATGGCCAAACCTTCGCACTCCCGTCTGGGCCGTGGCCTGGGCTCCCTGATCACGAGCGGCACCACGGCGCCAAAGTCCACCGCCGGCACCGATCCTATCGCAAAAGGTCCGGTCGCGGCGCCCGCGGCCGAGGGCATGCCCGGGTACCGCGAGATCCCGACCCATCTGATCGAGCCGAATCCCTACCAGCCGCGAAAGGAATTTGCGGCCGACGCGCTGACCGACCTGGTCGACAGCATACGCGCCGAAGGTCTGCTGCAGCCGATTGTCGTTCGCCCGGTGGGCGACAAGTTTCAGTTGATCGCCGGTGAGCGGCGATGGCGCGCGTTTCAACAGCTCAAGCTGAAGGCCATTCCCGCTCGCGTGATGACGTCGAGCGATGCCTCATCGGCCTCGCTGGCCCTGATCGAAAACCTGCAGAGGGCGGATCTCAATCCGCTCGAGGAGGCCCACGGCTATGCCAGTCTCATCCGCGATTTCGACCTGACCCAGGACGCCGCGGCGCAACGGGTCGGGAAGGGGCGCGCCACGGTCGCGAATTCCCTGCGGCTGCTTTCGCTTGAGCCCGAATTGCAGGGCTATGTGGGCAAGGCGTTGCTCAGCGTGGGGCACGCCAAAGTCCTGCTCGGGGTCGAGAATTCCTCCGAGCGAATGGTGCTGGCCCGCCGCACGCTCGAGCAGGGACTGAGCGTCAGGGCTCTGGAGGAATTGCTGAAACACCATGCCACCGGCGGCCCCGGCAAGCGGCGGAAGATGCCGGTCGCAACGGCCACGGCGCTGACGGATATCGAGAAGCGCCTCACCTCCCATCTTGGCGCCCGCACGACCCTCAAGCATTCGCCGAAAAAGGGACGGATCATCATTGAATATCAAGGGAACGAGGACCTCTCGCGGGTGTTGGAAAAAATGGGCGTGATCCTTTGATAAGAGAGACGCATCCGACAGTCAGGAAACGCGGGGACTCACTGATCTCTCGCTCATTTCTTTTTCGCCGAAAATCCCGGAACCAAGTCCTCCTGGCTAAGCTTGGTTGAAAGATCCCGGAGAGCGCCGTCGGCTACGTCGCCGAGCGCATCGGCGAGGTCCCATCGATTGAGCCGGTTGTTCCAGACCAGCAAAGTGTTCTCGAAGACTCCGAGGGAGTGTTCCTGACCCTCGCGATTCAGCGACGCCGAGAACGTGCATTCCGCATGGTCGGTGCGACCAATGCGCCAGTTGATCAACCGCACGGCGAGCACCGGTTCACCCGGCTTTGGATCGTCTCGATCGAGAAAACGAACTTCACCGGCGTAGCCTTGCCGTCGAAAAATGGCCGCCAGGCGGCTGGCAAAGGCTTCCGCCAAGTCATCGGAAAGGAAGGGACGCCAATGCGGCGGCACATCGACCGTAAGCTGCAGTGGGGGCAATTCCGCCTTGGCGGACTTGGTCGCGGTCGGCTTGTCTTCGGCCCGGGAGCGCGGACCCGTGACGGAGAGGGCGGCCACAACGGCGACGGTCAGCAGGTTTTTCTGGGTTTGAATCAGTGTTTTCATGTCGGATGAGGGGTCAGGTTAACATCCGTAGACAGCCCGAAAACACCCGAGTGCCCGGACCGAATTCTCGCCGCAGGAGGTGATTGTGAAACTCCAGAACTTTGGTTGACAAAGCGGGTCCGAGTACGTTGCTTCTTCAACCTTTATGAGCCTCGTTATTGGTATTTTAACCTTCGTTCTGATTGCCACTTCCTTGTTCCTGGTTCTCGTGGTCCTGATGCAGCGGGCCAAGACCGACGGCGGCATGGGTTCGGCCATGGGCGGCGGCAGCATGGAGTCCACATTTGGTGCCGAAACGGGCAATGTGCTGAGCGGAGCCACGATCAAGGCGGCCATCGTTTTCTTCGTGGTTAGTTTCACGTTGTATTTGGCTCACATTTATCAGGCCAAGCACCACGATTCGCTCGACACCAAGCTGCCGACGATTGTCGCTCCCGCAACGACGTCGAGTTTCCCGAGTCCCGCGCCCGTAACGGCCGCACCGGTCACCGCGCCCGCCACCCAACCCACACCGCAGCCGGTTGAGTCCAAGAAGCCATAGTTTCCTCAGCCCGGTTTTTCACCGGGCTTTCTTATTTGCGGGTCTCGCGTTCGCCCTTCCATTGGCCGTGGGACAGGGCGGCGGTTATCGTCCGACGCCGAATTACGTCACGGTCGGCAAGCCGGACCAAGCGGAGGGTGCGCGCGTCCTGGCGGAATTCCAGCGCGCCGGGATCGCCGGCACTTATTGGCTGGGATTCGAGTTGCGGGTCATGCCGCGCCAAGGCGACGAGACGACGGTCCAGGGCGAACTGTTCGGCACGCGGACGGACCAGGGTCCGCTTTCTCGATTGTCAATCGATCGGCAGCATTGGCTCATTCAAAGCGGGCTGAGTCCGGCCGCCTGGGTCTCATCCGGTTCGGCGGCGGGCCGGGACCTGAGCGCAGCACAGACTCTGGAGCCTCTGGCCGGGACGGATGTAACGATTTTCGACCTGCAGATGCCTTTCTTCTACTGGACGGATTTCGTCTACGAAGGTTTGACCCGGGCCCACGGGCGACCGGCCCACAGTTTTGTCCTTTATCCGCCGGCGGGCCTCGCGGCGGCGCGGCCGGAACTCACGGGAGTGCGAATCCTGGTCGACACGCAATTTCAAGCGCTGGTCCAAGCCGAGCTGCTTGGCCCGCAGGGAGGGGTGGAGAAGACCATTTCGATTCTCGATCTCAAAAAAGTGGGCGAGCACTGGATCCCGAAGTCGATCGACTTCCGGAATAGCCGGACGCGAGGCAAGACGAGGTTTACCGTCACGGCGGCGGGGTTGGACCTGGATCTGCCCAGAGAGACATTTTCGCCCGCGACCCTTGGTGAAGTGTCCCCGTCGGTGCCCGCTGGTAAGATCGAGCGACTCTGATCTGCCATGCCCGATCGGATTGCGCGCCCATTTCCCGTCACGATTGAGGTCGAGTTTCTCGACCGGCTGAGCGAACCCGTGCGCGACGGACGAGCCAAGTCGGTGAGCGCGATCATTCGCTCGGCTCTCGAGCAATATGATTTTTCCAACGTCGTGGTGGTTCATCCCGCGCAGCTCCAGATTTCCGTCCGGCTGCCGGCCGAAATTAGGAAGAACCTGAAGAAGGTGTCCCGCGCCAAGCACACCAGTGTCGGCCAGTTGGTCCGCGCCGCGGTGGAGGCCTATTTGCCGGGGCTCGAAGCGAAACCTGTGTCGAAGCCACCCGAGCCTCGAAAGAGGAAGAAGCAGTCGCGTCGCGTTCGACTGCCCCCGAAGCGCCGGTCGAGGTCGCGGTAAGATTTGGGCGGGAAGTCCATGGCCACCTCGCGGCAGTAAGAGGCGGGTTGGAAGTGGTGGGTCGGCTTTTGGCTAGCATCCGTTTCGTTGGTTTGCGCGAGCTTGCCTTCGGAATCGGCAGCCCTTTATTCCTGTTTCGAATGAGCACTCCGCATCCTCTCTCCGTTTGGGCCCAAAACGTTTCGCCGTCGCCAACCCTGGCCATTGATGCCAAAGCCAAGGCGCTGATGGCTGCCGGCGAGGACGTCTGCAGCTTTGCGGCGGGCGAGCCGGATTTCGATACTCCTGAGTTCATCAAGGACGCGGCCATTGCGGCTCTCAAGGCCGGCAAGACCAAGTACGCGCCGACGCCGGGAATCGAGCCGTTGCGGGCGGCGGTGGCGGAACGCTACGCGACCGAGTACGGCTACAAGATCTCGCCTTCCCAGGTGGTGGTTTCCCCGGGCGGGAAATTTTCCTGCTATCTCGGAATCCTCACCGTCCTCAATCCGGGTGACGAGGCGATCATTCCCGCGCCCTATTGGGTCAGTTATCCGGAGATGGTAAAACTCGCCGGCGCGGTGCCGAAGTTTGTGCTGTGCGACGACCGCGCCGGATTCAAGCTGTTGCCGGAGCAACTCGAGGCTGCCATCACGCCAAAAACGAAGTTGCTCATCCTGTGCAGTCCTTCCAATCCGAGCGGCGCCACCTACACCCGCGCCGAGCTGGCGGCGATTGCCGAGATTTGTGTCCGGCACAACCTGTATGTGCTTTCGGACGAAATGTACGAGCACCTTATCTACGATGGGCAGACGCCGGTGAATTTTGCCATGCTTGGGGTCGAGGTGGAAAAGCGCACGATCACCGTGGCTGGGTTTTCGAAGACCTATTCGATGACCGGCTGGCGGCTCGGCACATTGGTGGCACCGGCGCCAATCGCGAAGGCCTGCGCGGAGTTGCAAAGTCAGATGTCCTCGAACGCGACGACCTTCGCCCAATACGGCGCGCTGGCGGCGCTGAAGGAGAAGGCGAAGGCGACGGCGGCGCTCGCGGAAATGAAGTCCGCCTTCGATCGCCGGCGCAAACATCTGCATGCGGAGCTCAACCGGATCCCCGGCATCACCTGCCTGCTGGCGGGCGGTGCGTTTTACCTCTTCCCGAATATTTCGAGCTTTGGGCTCAAGGACGTTGATTTTTGCGCGAAGCTGCTCGAACAGGAGAAGGTGGCCGCGGTGCCGGGCTCGGCTTTCGGGGCCGAGGGTTATCTGCGGCTGAGCTACGCCACCTCCGACGAGATCATCGCCAAGGGCATCACACGCTTGGCGCGGTTCTGCGCCGGGTTGAAAAAGTAGGCGGCCAACGCCGAAGGCCGACAACGCGCCACCGGCAGGGTTCATCGCGCGGCGGTTTGCGCGTGAACCCACTGATGGCTCGAAAGCAGTGTTCGAATCGCTAATTCGTGGCTCGGGTGGAGTGTGGACGCGTGCGTTTTGCCCGTGGATCTTACTTGATGGGAAGCCCTAAAGTGGCTGCAGGCGCCCGGTTGGACTGCATTTGTGACAAAATTGTGTGATCAGGGCCTAGGGCCGGCGTCGATTTGAAGGGAGGCCCCACTTGCCCAATCCAATTGTGCCAATCTTACCATGATAAACTTTGAGTCAGCGGAACACAGTCCGTCAGCCCCACCGCCGGCCAAGCGTCCGACGGTCGATGTACTGGTGATCGACGATGAGGAGGCGATCCGCATTGTGATGGCCGATTGTCTGACCCAACTCGGCTACACTCACCGATGCGCCACCGATGGGATGGCGGCGATTGCCCTGATGCAGACTTACTGCTTCAGGCTGGTTGTCACCGACATCTTCATGCCGCGGATGGACGGAATTGAGTTGATCATGCATTGCCGCACCGCAGCTCCCGAGGCGCTGATTGTCGCTTGTTCTGGCGGCGGGGGGCATAATCAGGACAATTACGCTCTGGAGTCGGCGAAACTGATGGGCAGCAAACGTGTTCTCGTAAAGCCGTTCACGGTTCCGGAATTTGCGACGCTGGTGCGGGAGATGATCGGTCCGGGCCTGGCTGATTGAGTTTAGCCCATCCGAACCGCCCGGCCTGGCGGCGAATCGCGAGTTGACGGGGACGCGGGCAACACTGGAGGCCGGGCCTGACGATACCTGATTTCGAGCGCCGATCGGGTGGGCTCAGTTCGGTAACAATCTTGTTACCGCAATCAAATTGTTCGGTCCGGCCGCCCGGTAAGATTTGGGCTGACCCTTGGGTCAGTGCCGGTGGTCCCGATCGATCCGCTGGCATTACTCCACCATCGATCGATTCCCCAGCTACGACAAGGAACTGCCATGAAACTTCCGTCTCGGTCGCAATTGTGCATCGCCAGTCCCGACCTACAGTTAGTCTCTCCGTCTCGTCCGGCCTTTGACCGGACTGCTTTGGTCCGAACCTCCCGTTTCGCTTCTTGGGCCGCCGCCGTTGGTGTCCTCGCGCTCGCCAGTTCGGCGGTGCCGGGTTTCGCCCAGCACTATTATCTCCAGACTAATTTGGTCTCGGATGTCCCCGGTCTCGCCACGGTGACCGACCCGAGTCTGGTCAATGCCTGGGGACTTTCGCGCAGTGCCACCTCCCCGTGGTGGGTGGCTGACAATGGCACCGGTCTTTCAACTTTGTACAACGGACTGGGAGTGAAGCAGGGCTTGGTCGTGACGATTCCGCCGCCACTTGGAGGATCGTCTCCGTCTGCGCCTACCGGTACCGTGTTCAACGGCTCCACCGACTTCAAGGTCGGGGTCAATCAGCCGGCCGTGTTCTTGTTCGCCACCGAGGAGGGCACCATTGCGGGTTGGAATCCCGGCGCCAACCGGACCAACGCCTTCACCAAGGTCGATAATTCGGGGAAAGCCGTCTACAAGGGGCTCGCGATCGGCCAGATTGCCGGCGCAAATTTCCTGTACGCCGCCAATTTCTTCAGCGGCCAGGTGGATGTCTTTGACGCCAACTACGCCGCGGTCGATCTCGGTGCGGGTGCGTTCAAGGACCCGCATCTGCCGAAAGGCTACGCTCCCTTCAATGTCCAGGCCATCGGCGACAAGATTTATGTGACCTACGCCAAACAGGACGACGAGAAGATCGATGAAGTGGCCGGCCGCGGCCGCGGATTCGTCACGGCCTATTCGACGAGCGGTGTCCTCAGCCTGCGCCTAAAGTGGGGTCCCTGGTTCGATGCCCCGTGGGGCGTGGCGCTGGCGCCGGCGAACTTTGGCCGGTTCAGCAATTTGCTCCTCGTGGGCCAATTTGGCAGCGGAAAGATCGCCGCATTCGATCCGGTTAAAGGAAAGTTTCGCGGTTTTGTCCGCGAGAGCAAACACCGCACCCTGAAGATCGACGGGCTATGGGCTCTTGCGTTCGGCAATGACGCGGGATCGGGTCCTTCAACCAGCCTCTATTTCAGCGCCGGCAATGATGACGAAGCTCACGGATTGTTCGGCACCGTCACGTCCCTGGTCGACCCACCCAAGGGGAATGGACACGACGATGATGACAACGATGAGGACGGCGACGAGCATGACGAGCAGGGCTGACCTTGAGTCCGGTCCGGATTGAATGAATTGAACGAGCGGCGGGGCCTCAGGCTCCGCCGCTTTTTTCCGTCGGCTCGTTGGCCGGATAGATTCACGTAGTATCGCTCCCAGAAAGTCGCCCCGCGTTCGCGAGAAGCCGCCGGCAAAGACCTTCTCCCCGGTTGAAATCGCGGCAGGTTTGGGGCCGGTCGGAGTAAATGGTGCAGAGCATCGTGGTCGAATCCAGCGCCACGCAAGCGCCGTTGCCTCTCTGTTCCATGCATCGGACGCCGTCGTGCTCGACGACCATCGACTCGGGAACCAGATCCTTGGGGGCCAGTGCAACAACCAAGTGGCAACAGCGGCCACAACCGGCGCAAGGCGGAAGATCGGGATGGTCGGTGATCCGTCGAAGAGGACAGGCCGATCGGTGGTTGGCGACCTTTACTTGGATTTTCTTCCGGATCGGCAGTTTTAAGCCGAGTCGATGCCAAGGCGGATCGAACGGGAAAGATGAAGAGACGCGGAATCGCCGGCCGCCAGACTACTGCGGTCGCGCGACCACCATGCCTCTCCAATTTTGATTTTTTCTGAATCCCGACGAAACGAGGTCGCCGATCAGAATTCGTAACGGAGACCGGCAGCGTAGAGCCAGGGATCCAGGCGGGCCGTGGTCAGCCTGGCTGAACCGGCGCTGACGTCCGAGCGAATCGCCACCCGTTTCACGTCGAGATTGAATGACCAGTGATCATCGATCTTGAAGTCGACGCCCGCCTGGGCCGCGAGGCCGATACTGTAATTTTCAAGATCCAGCGGCACGCCAGCCACCACCAAATGGTCGCCCCAGATCAGGGTGAAGTTCACACCCGCTCCAACGTATGGACGGAAGGTGCCACCCGCGTTGGCGCGGTATTGAACGAGGAGGGTGGGGGGCAGATGTTTGAACGATCCCAGTTTGCCGACTCCGGCCAAGGCTACTTCCTGGGTTTGGGGAACGGTCAGGACTAATTCGGCCGAGATTGATTCATTGAAAGCATAGTCGATATCGATTTCCGGGATCACCTTGTCGTTTACTGACACGGCGTCCTTGGCAAAATTGATGCCCAGAGCCGTGAACGCGTCCGAGTGGTCGACGGTTTGCAGATACGTCGCGCGGAGTCGAGCGGACCAAGGGCTGGCGGCTTGGAGACCGGCCATCGTCACAAAAAGCAGACCGGCATATTTGAGGGTTCGTAGGATTAGGTTCATAGTTGGGTGTGAACCCCGGATCGATTAAGTGCCGGGAATTCAAAGATAAAAGTAGCGATTTGGGTGGGCTTCTACTCCCCATGGCTTGCCGGAGATTGCGCATGATTTGCCGTCCGGCCGGGACATTGATCCAAACCCTCGTTCTTGCTTACCCTGATTTTTCGCACAAAAGGTCAAGCTTTCGACCTGCCCAAACTGCTAAGATTCACCGATTGAATTCATGGACCACTACCTCTCCTCTATTTTGCGTTCCCTCGATTTTATCGAGGAAAACCTGGCTGAGCCGGTCACTCTCGAAGCCATCTCGCGCCGGGCGGGATTTTCTCTCTGGCATTTCCAGCGCATATTTACCGCCTATACCGGCGAGCCACTCGGCTGCTACCTGCGGCGGCGGCGCCTCACTGCGGCCGCCTACGAACTGCGGACGAATCGGCGGAGCATTGTCGAAATCGCCCTCGACTATCAGTTCGAGTCCCACGCTGCGTTTACGCGAGCGTTCAAAGCGGCCCTCCGGGGAACCCCGACCGATTTTCGGCAGCGTCGAAATCGGCGATGGTTTGGATTGAGAAAGAAGCTGACGCCCGCCGACCTGCAGCACCACACCATGAATCTCACCATGAAACCGAAAATTAAAAAATCCCCTGCCTTCACCTTGGTTGGACTCGAAGCTCGATTTTTCGGGCCGATGTCCCCTGACGCTAACAACCACTTGGTCGTACCCGCCTTGTTCGGACAGTTCTTGGCCCGCCGGACCGAATTGCCCGGCGCCCGGGACGGATTTACCTATGGAGCCTGCCATTGCCTGCCGCTGGCGGAACGCGCCCGGGAGGACGAGTTGATTTATCTGGCGAGCGTGCACGTACCGCCGCGGACAACGGTGCCGCCCGGCATGAAATCCTGGCGGATTCCGGCTTGCACCCATGCCCTGTTCCAGCACCGCGGGCCCATCACCGGAATCGATCAGACCATGAAATACATCTATGGCACCTGGCTGCCGCGTTCAGGCTACGAACTCGCCGAGGGGCCGAGCTTGGAGCGTTACGACGATCGTTTCGGCGATGGCGGCAAGGAGAGCGAAATCGATATTCTGATTCCGATAACCAAGCGACGGAGATCGGCTCGGGCGCGCTGAAAGGAATTCCGTTTGGCGGTGACGATGCAAATCGACGGTCCAACGAGGACTAAAGCTCGCTTGTTCCTCGCTCCTCGAGGATAAACACCGACGCCGTCGGGGAAACGTACATTCCGAAGGTGAGGCAACTCAACCAAGGAAGCATTCCCATGGGCGACCGATCCCCAAAATCCACGCAGAAGCACGCATCGCAAAAGCAGTCGAAGACCGACGGCGCGAACCAGAAGAAGAACGCGCTGATCACCGCGCAACAGGCAACCAAGGCGAAAGCCGCGGCCAACAAGCGCAAGTAGTCCTCAGAGACGCGGGCGCCGGATGGTGCAACGCGTCTGTTTTATACCTTTCGTTAACTCAATTAGCTACCATGGCCAAAACTCAAAATTCCCAGAAACAGAGCAAGAAACAGCCGATGAAAACCGCGGCGCAAAAGAAAGCGGACAAACGCGACAAGAAGAACGCCCGCTGACGAATCAGCCAAAGCCGCGCCACAATCGAAATTGTCTCCGGTGGGCAGCGCTCGGCGTGTCCGGACGCTTCCCGGGCGAAGCCCCTGCTTGAGCCGGAAACTTTAAGATAATGTGCCATGCGTCCGGCCCTACTTTTTCGCTGGGGCTTGCTTGGCCTGGACCAGCTCGGATTCGGCTTGGGAAAGTTTCTTCTGCAGGTCAGTCGCGTGGTTCCGCGCTTCGGTTAGCTGCGTTTGCAGGAGTCCCGTGTCTTCCCTGGCCTTGTTCAGCTGGGTCTGCATGACGGCGGCCTGCGCTCGTGCGACTTCGACCTCGCCTTGGTGTTTGATCGCGACCACTTGGGCCGAGGTCATTTGGGTCTGAAAATCAGTCGAGGCGGCCTGGGCCTTTTCCAATCGTGCCTGAAGTTCAGTCATGGCTTCCTGAACCTTGACTAGTTCTTTCTTGGATTCGGCGGCTTCGGCCTTCGATTCTTCCCTTTGCTTTAATGCGCGCGCTCCTTCGGCTTTGACGTCATCGGCCTGGGCCTGCAATTCGGCCGCACTGGCGCGGACCTGTTCCGAGCGGTTCTGGACCTGGACCAGCGTCGCGTCACGGGCGACCAGTTGCATCCGGAACAAACCGGCGGCAATCAGCAGAATCCCGCTCAGGACTCCGAGAACGATCGTGAGGACCGGTACTTTGCTCGAGGCGTTTCCATTTTCGCTCTTGTCCTCTGAATCTGACTCGTTGTCCCCGTTCGCCTTGGCGGATTTCGCGGGTGCAACGGCTTTTGGCGGCTGAGGTACGGGGGCTTCAGGCATCGTGAGACTACCCTATTCACAACCCTCGAGGTCCGATATGGGGTATTACCCGAGGTTGCCTTCCGGGGCGAAGCCGTAATTGGAGGCAGGCTGACTAGCGATTCGCGCAAGGACCCCTGGCTCGCGTTACCGTTTTTCGTG
>Ga0302322_100002976_pt1 | contig 14438 bp, 12 predicted proteins | sample Fen_T0_2_FD_203757 | JGI IMG/M metagenome (GOLD analysis project Ga0302322, IMG submission 203757) | Peat permafrost microbial communities from Stordalen Mire near Abisko, Sweden - Fen_T0_2 | ecosystem: Environmental > Terrestrial > Soil > Wetlands > Permafrost | place: Sweden: Abisko... | reverse complement strand
GACAGCAACACCCCGGCAACCACCGCCGTCAGGGCGAGCAAGCATCTGCAAGAAATCGTTTTCATGAATAAAAATTGAACCGCCCAAATCATCGTTGCGTGCTCATCCGCCCTCCGGTTCGAACAGCGGGACTGGGCAAGGGACATATATCAAAAATCGAATATCGAGAAACACGGTGAGGTGATCAATCCCCGCCGATGTTCAAATCCCGCCTGTTTGGCGAGCCTCACCGCGCTTTTGAGGTTATCGACCGGCCACCCACCGACCCGCCGCCGGACATTCCGCAGCCCCATCCAAGGCCAGCCGGGCGCACCAAAAAAATAGGGACGGCCGGGGCCGTCCCTTGAATATTTCAAATCGGTTTAGTTTTTGGGCGTTGCGGGCGCTTCGGGCGCAGCGGGTGCCGCCGGCCGGCCGGGGCCGGCCAGTCCGCGCGGACCGGCGGTCTGTTTCTGCCATTTTTCCAGTTGCTCCGGGGTCAAAATATCCTTGAGCTTGACCGCCGTGGCCTCCCGAATTTCTTTTACCTTCAACCGCTTGGCCACGGGTGCCACCGCGGTGTTGGTGCGCACTTCATTCATCTGTTTGCGCATGTCCAAAAGGATCGGCTCCACCTTGGCTTTCTGCTCGGCGGTCAGCCCCAGCGATTCCAAACCGAGCCGGGGCTGGGCTACGAGCGCTGGCGGCGGCGTGTTGGTTTTGGTTTCTTGGGCGCTCACGGTCGTGTTTCCAGCCCACAGGCTGCCGGCCATCAGCGTGGCAATAAGCAATGTCTTTTTCATGTTGATAATTATGTAAATGCACCGCCGGATTCAGACCGGCCGGCCATTCTTACAGACGTTCATCATTCCGCAAAGTTACAGTGTACGCAAGACCTTCGCGGCCGCCCGCACCGTCTGGTCAATGTCCGCCGCCGTGTGCGCCGTGGAGAGAAAGCCCGCTTCAAACTGCGAAGGGGCCAGATAAACCCCCTCCTCCAGCATTCCGTGGAAATATTTCTTGAACCGTTCGCGGTCGCTTTTCATCGCGTCGGCCACGTTGTGCACCGGCTCGCCCGTGAAGTAGCCGCAAAACATGGAACCGCACGTATTGATCTGCATCGGCACGCCCGCCGCCTTCGCCGCGTCCCGCAGGCCGGCCGCCAGTTGTGCGCCGAGCACCTCCAGTTTTTCATACGCGCCCGTCGTCAGCAGTTCCTCGAGATTTGCCAACCCCGCCGCCATCGCCAGCGGATTCCCGCTCAAGGTCCCCGCCTGATACACCGGCCCCAGCGGCGCGAGCAGGTCCATGATCTCCGCCCGCCCCCCAAACGCCCCCACCGGCAGGCCGCCGCCGATGACCTTGCCAAACGTCGACAAATCCGGCCGGATGCCAAACCGTTCCTGCGCCCCGCCCTTGGCCAGGCGGAAGCCCGTCATCACTTCGTCAAAAATCAGCAGCGCGCCATGCGCCTTCGTAAGCTCGCTCAACGCCTCCAGGTAGCCCGGCTGCGGCAGATACAGCCCCGCGTTGCCCGGCACCGGCTCGATGATGATGCCCGCGATTTGATCCGGGTTCGCCGCAAAGCACGCCCGCACCGCCGCCAGGTCGTTGTAAGGCAGCACGAGCGTATGCTGCGTGAACGCCGCCGGCACCCCCGCGCTGTCCGGCTGGCCAAAGGTCAGCGCCCCGCTGCCCGCCCGCACCAGCAGCGAATCCGCATGGCCATGATAGCAACCGTCAAACTTGATGATTTTGTCCCGCTTCGTGAACCCCCGCGCCAGGCGGATGGCGCTCATGCACGCCTCCGTGCCGCTGCTCGTCATGCGGATTTTTTCCACGCCCGGCACCAGCCCGCAGATCAGCTTGGCCATCGTGACCTCGTGCGGATTGGGAATGCCAAAACTCGTGCCAAAATCTGCCGCCGCCTTCACCGCCGCAATAATCTTCGGATGCGCATGCCCGAGGATCGCCGGACCCCACGTCAGGACGTAATCAATCAATTCATTGCCATCCACGTCCGTGAGCCGGCAACCCTTGGCCCGGTTGACGAAAAACGGCTGCCCGCCCACCGCGCGGAACGCCCGCACCGGGGAATTGACGCCGCCGGGAATGTATTTCAAGGCCTCCGCAAAAAGCTTTTCCGACTGGGTACGCGCAATCATGCCGGTAAATTAACCCTGAATCCCCGCCAACACCAAGCAGAATGCGGCGGTACGCATCACGCATCACGCATCACGCATCACGCATCACGCATCACGCATCACGCATCACGCATCACGCATCACGCATCACGCATCACGCATCACGCATCACGCATCACGCATCACGCATCACGCATCACTCGCCCCCTGCGCCATCCCGCGCAGTTCTTAAAATTTCACCGGCACATATTTCAGCGCATGCGCCCCCGCCACCGCCGCATGACTGATCTGACCGTCCAGCACATTGATGCCGCTGACCAGCGACGGCTGCCGCAGGCACGCCTCCGCCAGCCCGAGATCTGCCAGCATTTCAATATAGCGATAGGTGACATTCGTGAGCGCCTGCGTGGCCGTGCGCGCATAGGCCCCGGGCATGTTCGCCACGCAATAATGCGTCACCCCTTCCTCCACGAACACCGGCGCGTCATGCGTGGTCGGGTGCGACGTCTCCGCGCAGCCGCCCTGGTCAATCGCGATATCCACCAGCACGCTGCCCGGCCGCATCCGCCGGAGCATTTCGCGGTTGATGAGCTTGGGCGCCTTCGCCCCGGGCACCAGGACCGCGCCGATCAGCAAATCCACCTGCGGCAGCAAGTCCAGCAAGTGGCCTTCGTTGGAATACAGCGTGTGCGCCGTGTGCAGCGTGATGTCCAGGAAACGCATCCGCTCCAGATCCACCTCCAAAATCGTCACATCCGCCCCCAGCCCCTGCGCCATGCGCGCGGCATTGATGCCCGAGGCGCCGCCGCCCAGCACCACCACCTTGCCTGGCAACACGCCCGGCACGCCGCCCAGCAGCACGCCGCTGCCGCCGTAATGCTTCGCCAGAAAATAACCGCCCACCAGCACGCTCATGCGCCCGGCAATCTCGCTCATCGGCTCCAGCAGCGGCAGCCGCCGGTTGACCTCCACCGTTTCGTAGGCAATGCACGTCGCACCCGACTTCTGCAACGCTTCGGTGAGCGGCAGATTGGCCGCGAGGTGCAGGTAGGTGAACAATAGCTGCCCCGGCCGCAGCAATGCATATTCGGACGCCAGCGGCTCCTTGACCTTCACGATCATATCCGCCCGGGCGAAAACCTCCGCGTGCGTCGTCACCAACTCCGCCCCCGCCTGTTCATATTCTGCGTCGGGATAGCCGGCGTCTGCGCCCGCGCCGCGCTCCACCAGTACTTGATGTCCGCGTTTGATGAGTTGATAAGCACCCGATGGCAACAAGGCCACGCGATGCTCCTGACTTTTAATTTCCTTGGGGGCTCCGATAATCATAATAAATCCTTTCTGGTCAAAAATTTATTCGATTCACCGCGACAAGCAAAGCCGAATCCGGCCCGAAGCGGTAAAACTCGGATTGGTATAAAACCATCACCATGGTCGTAAACCGCGGGAATGAAAATGCCTGAAGGGAAAATGAATAATGTGGAGTCGAACCCGCCGTTGCGCCACACGCAATTCGCCACCGCTTGGCCATCTCAAAACGTTGCCAGCACCAGCAACCCGTCCGCTCCATCAAGCTTTGGGATTGCCCTGCAGAATCGCCTCGGCGGCCGCCCGGACCGCCTCCACCAGTTCACGCGGCTTCTGCACCGTGGCGTCGCCGCCCCAGCTCAGCACCCACCGCTGCACTTCGGCCAGGCTGGAAAGTTTCAGGCGCAGTTCCGCCCCCCCGCCCTTCAAGTCGCGCAACTGCTGCGACGGATGCCATTTCTTTTCCCGGATGTAATCGGCCGCGCGGGCCGTGAAACGGATCACCACGTCATATTCGCCTTCACCGGATTGCACGCCAAAGCTGTCGCGCAGCCGCTGTTCGAGCGAAAATTTTTCCGTGCGGTCAAAGGTCTGGCCCGTCGGCACCACGGATTCCATCCGCGCCGGCACGAACGTGCGCAGGTCTTTCCGCGCATGATCATAGGCAAAGAGATACCACTCGCCATTGATGTTCGCCAAATGATACGGATCCACGAGGCGGGGCTCCACCGGCTGGCCGGGCTTGCGATAATGAAGCTGCAATTGCTGGCGCTGCGCCACGGCCTTGGCCAGCACCTCAAACGTTTTCAGGTTCAGAATCGGCTCGGCCCGGGTGCGGAAGGAAATGGTCTGGTCAATCTCAGCCAGATTCAACGAAATGGTGTCGGGCAGCGCCTGCTCCATCTTGCGCAGCGCGGAGAGCAGCGGCCGCTCAAAGCTGGTGCCGCGGTATTGCTGCAACGCCTTTTCCGCCACCACCAGGGCAAAGAGTTCGCCCTCGGTGATCTGCATCGTGGGGAAGGATTGGACCTCGGCGGTGTAATAATACCCTTTGCGCGCATGGTCAAATTCCAGCGGCAGGTTCAGCCGGTCGCGCATGAACGCGAAATCGCGCTGAATGGTCTTGGGGGCGACTTCAATTTCGCGGCCCAGGCTGGCGGCATTCGGATAATTGCCCGCCTGCACCGCCCGGTGAATGCGCAGCATCCGCTCCAGCGGCAGCCGCGACCGCAGTTGCTCGGCGGGGTCTGAATCGTTGGCTCGCGACATGGAAATCAGTTTGAATGATTCATGCTTCGCGCCGCCGCCGCTCACATGCCGGCACCCATCTTCGCCAGAAACTCGTCGTTCGTCTTGAATTTCTTGAGCGCCGACGTCAGCGTTTCCATCGCCTCGATGGGATTCAGATCCACCATCGTGCGGCGGAGCTTGCGGATGGCTTCCAGATTCTTCGCCGGGAACAATTTCTCCTCCTTGCGCGTGCCGCTCTTCGGAATGTCCAGCGCCGGATACAACCGGCGGTCCGACAGCTTGCGGTCCAAAATCAATTCCATGTTGCCCGTGCCCTTGAACTCCTGGAAAATCAGTTCGTCCATGCGGGAGCCCGTGTCCACCAGCGCCGTCGCGAGAATCGTCAGCGAACCGCCGTTCTCGATCTTGCGGGCCGAGGCGAACATCTTGCGCGGAATTTCCAGCGCGCGGGCGTCCACGCCGCCCGTCATCGTGCGGCCGCTGCCGCCATGCACGCTGTTGTAAGCGCGCGCCACGCGGGTGAGCGAGTCCAGCAGCACAAACACATCCTTGCCGGATTCCACAATGCGGCGGCAGCGCTCAATCATGAAGCGCGAAAGGCGCACATGCGTTTCCAAATCCATGTCGTTGGACGAGGCCACGACCTCGGCCTTCACCGAACGCTGAAAGTCGGTGACTTCCTCGGGGCGTTCGTCAATCAGCAGCACCATCGCGTGCACGTCCGGATGATTGGTGGTGATGGCGTTGCAAATCTGCTTGAGAATGGTGGTTTTGCCCGTGCGGGGCGGCGCCACGATGATGCCGCGCGTGCCCTTGCCGATGGGCGTGACGAGGTCAATCACCCGCGTCTCGATCAAATCCGGCGTCGTCTCCAGCTTGAACTTTTCAATCGGGTCAATCGTGGTCAGGTTTTCAAAGCGCACAGCCTTGGTGTAATCCTGAAACTCCATTTCGTTGACCTTCTCCACGCTCCTGAGCTGGGGGCTCGTGCCGCGGTGCGGCGGCTGCGTGGTGCCTTCAATGAAGCTGCCCTCCCGCAGGAAGCTGCGGCGGATGGTGTCCGGCGTCACGAAGATGTCCGTGGGCTTGGGATGAAAATGATTTTGCGCCGTGCGCAGGAAACCGAAACCCTTCTCGGAAATCTCGAGAAAGCCGGCCCCGTAATTTGGATTGGCGTGTCTGTCGCCGTTCGCTTGCGTTTCGCTCATAAAAAATTGCTGTAGCCGAAAGTTGAAAAGCCTTCCGAAACTGTGATTGAAAGGGAACTTTGGAAAAGTCGGCAACAACCTGATGCTGCCAACGGAAACCTTCGACGGATGCTTAATTAAGCTGAAAATTCAGAAAAAGCAACAAGTATTTTTGGTTTTCCCGCCGCGCGGAGCCACGGCCGCAGGCGGAATCAGGGGCGGCGGGACGAATTCCGCCCTGGGCCGGGCGACGACGGGAGACATTGATTTCCAAGGGGAAATGGCAAAAACGTCCCGGCACCACCTCGACATGGCAGCCCCCAAATTCAAGCCCCGGAGCGATTAATTCAGTTCATAAGAAAAGCGGCGACGGCGGGGCGCCGCTGCCCGCCTGGTAGCAGCCGAGGTAACGACGCTCACACCGAATCCAGTCGGCCGCATGCCCTCATGCACCCGCCGTCCAAAGTCATTTTTTCTCTGCCTCAAAACCACGGACTGCCAGAGGCGGCGTCCGGCGCAAGCAGCGCAACACAGTTGAGTTGTGTTGCCAAACCTCCTAAACTGAACGGATGAATCCGGTCCCGCCCCCCGCGCTTGAAGCCGAACTCCTCGTCATCGGCTATGGCAACCCCGTACGCCGCGACGACGGCGTGGGACCGCGCGTCGCCGAGGCCGTCGAAGCCTTGAACCTGCCCGGCGTGCGCACCATCGTCTGCCAGCAATTGTCACCCGAGGATGCCGACCCCATTTCCCGCGCCCGCAAAGTCATTTTTGTGGATGCCGCCGTGGACCAGACCGATGCCGTGCATTTTCGCCCGCTTGTCCCGGGCGAGACCACGCAACTCATGGCGCACTCCGCCGATCCGCGCACGATGCTGGCCCTGGCCCGCGATGTGTTCGGGCATGCCCCCGAAGCCTGGTGGGTCACCATTCCCGCGATTCATCTGGGCTTCGGCACCGACTATTCGCCTGAAGCCGAAGCCGGCTTTCACACCGCCGTGACGGCAATCCAAAAACTGGTGGCCGCCAATTTCGACAAAGACACCCTGCCGACGCTTGGATAATACCGGCACACTCCATGGCAAAGAAATTCAACCACGGACGGACACAGCCATCAGTACACAAAAACGATATGGATGTGAGTGTTGAAAAAGCTCTTGCGGCCTTCGGCCTTTCCTGAGCCCGCCAGGTTGATGCCCCTTCAGTCATTCTTGGCTGTTGATTTAAGAAGCCCTCGGAATATTGAAGGCGTGGAAAAAAAGCGATTATATTGCAATCGTGTTTTTGGTTGCCGCATTTTTTTTATCGCTTAAGATAAACTGCATTAAATCATGGTTTAAAAACAATATGCAACAAAATCTTAAGCTGAACGCCCAGAGCGCGTTAGCGATTTTTGACAGTGGCTGTTTTTGAACTATTAGTTTAGTCGAAGAACCGCGATTTTTGATGTTTACAAGCAAATGAGCGCATCATACCCAACAAAAATGCTTCTGGCATTCCGGAGTGGGGATCGTTGTGCATTCCCGGGTTGCGGTAAGCAATTAACCGTTGATGCTCCCAGCGGAGGCGACACTGTTGTGGTTGGCGAGGCTGCACATATCGCAGGCGAGAAACTAGACGCAGCCCGTTATTTAGCGAGTATGTCAGATGTCGAACGGGATCATTATGAGAATTTAATCTACCTGTGTGGCGACCACCACACACAGATCGATAAACAAGAAACACATTTCTCGATTGCATTGCTGCATAAATTCAAGAGTGACCATGTTGCAAAAGTACGAGAAGCCATGAATTCTGCGTTCGAGCAGATCGGCTTTCCTCAGCTTCAAATCGCAACAGCTTGGGTTAACCGTTTTCAGCCGTCACAAGTTAACCAGGATTACTCTATCCTCCCCCCAGAGGCAAAAATCCAAAAAAATAGGCTTAATAACGGGAGTCGTATTACTATCACAATGGGTTTAAGCGTTGCAAAGGTGGTGGGGGATTTTATCCAAAATGAGGCACAAATTGACCCAGAATACCCAGAAAAATTAAAAGCGGGTTTCTTACAGGAATATTACAGGTTACGGCAGTTAGGATTTCAGGGTGACGACCTTTTTGACCTCATGTGTGAATTTTCACAGCGGGGAATGAAGGGACAATCACAGCGCTCCGCTGGCCTCGCTGTCCTCGTTTATCTGTTTGAAAAATGTGATGTTTTTGAAAAATGATTCTGCCCACAAAATATGTATCGTTGGACAAATCCTTGCTGGGTGCCGGAGCGGTTGTTCTGCCGTTATTAGATGACCCGGTGACAACGACAGGCATTTGGGATCAGGTCAAAAATGCGCCCGAAATTGGTTCTTATGGACGGTTCGTTCTAACACTCGATTTCCTCTACGCCATTGACGCGATTGACATTGTGGATGGGCTAATACTTAGGAAAGCCAAAAAATGATCAAAAAGCTCTCCGCAAATCATCCTTCTTTCAAAACAGTTGAATTCCAAGAGGGATTCAACGTGATTTGGGCGGATCGCACTCTGGAGTCAGCAAAAGGTGATTCCCGAAACGGACTTGGAAAATCTACGCTAATCGAAATTATTCATTTTTGTCTTGGTGCCAAGACTTCTAAAGGAAAGGGCTTACTTGTCGCGGCCCTAAGAGGGTGGGAATTTACGTTGGATTTAGAAATTTCCGGGAAAATATTTTCGGTGATGCGTTCCGTGGATCAACCTACAATTTTCGTTATTGACGGGGACACTGGCAACTGGCCCATAAAGCCAAAAAACAAAAATGGCGCGTTGACCTATGGTTTGCGTGACTGGAACACTCTTTTAGGGAGTCTATTTTTCGGCTTGCCTGCGGAGGGAGAAGAAAAATATCAACCGACCTTTAGAAGCTTGATTTCCTATTTTATTCGACGCCATAAAGATGCTTTCTCGACTCCGTTTGAGCACCACAGGAAGCAAACCGAATGGGATAGGCAGGTAAACAACGCATTTCTGCTTGGATTGGCGTGGGAGGATGCAGCGGATTTGCAATCCATGAAGGATCGCAAAAAAGGACTTGAAAGCCTCAAAAAGGCGGCAAAAACTGGAGTTGTTAAAGGTTTCGTTGGCTCTCTTGGCGACTTGGAGGCGAGGCGTGTCAGGCTAAGTGCGAAGGCTGAACAAGAGGCTGCCAATCTCGCATCTTTCAAAGTGCATCCGCAATATGAAGAAATTCGGGTAGACGCCAATCGCATCACAGAGGAAATCCACGCCGCTGCAAATAAAAATGCGATCGACCAGCGAAACCTAAATCTTTACGAAAAGAGTCTTGCAGAAGAAGAAGCGCCGATCCTCAACGCCGTCGAAAAACTATACGCGGACGCTGGGGTTGTGTTGCCAGGGGTTGCGCTTCGGCGAATAGAAGAGGTGCAAACATTTCACCACACAATAATCGAAAATCGGCGCGAATTTCTGGCCGAAGAAGTATCTCGATTAAAAAGGGACATCGCAGCCCGTGAACAAGTGATTAAGACAAAGACTGAGCAGCGCGCGAGCGTGATGCAAATCTTGCAAACCCACGGCGCGTTGGAAGAATACACTCTCATTCAAACACGGCACTTAGATATTCAGAGCGAGTTCAACGCGATCACGGCGACAATTGAAAATCTTAAGTCATGCGAGACGGGATTGAGCCAACTCAAGATTGACCAAGAAGTACTCCAACAGAAAGCACGCCGCGATTACGCAGAACGCCATAACATTTGGGAAAAAGCCATTAGCCTATTCAATGGCTACTCAGAGCGCCTTTACAGCGCGCCAGGACGGCTTGTGATTGATGTTGGGCCAACAGGATTCAAGTTTGATGTGGAGATTGAGCGTTCCAGCAGCACCGGGATTAGTAACATGAAGGTGTTTTGCTATGACATGACATTGTCAACAATATGGGCCAACAAAATTCCTTCGCCCAAATTGCTAGTCCACGACAGTGCTATCTTCGATGGCGTTGATGAAAGGCAAAGAGCTTTGGCTCTTGAAACAGCCGCAAAAGAGGCAAGCGTACACGGTTTCCAATATATTTGCACGCTCAATAGCGACTACATTCCTTGGAATGAGTTTTCGCAAGGATTTAACCTTCGAGATTATATTCGGGTGAGTCTTACAGACAAGGACGAGAGCGGTTGTTTGCTTGGTATTCGATACTGACATTTGTCAGCGAACAAAAAATAGTAAAAATTCGCGAGTAATCGCGAATCTTTCTCCCCTGAAAAACCTGTTGAAATTCCGAACCTGATCCGCCCTGTAATCCCCCCCCTTCCACAATCCACCCCGCCATTTTTTATCTGTGTCCTTCCGCAGTTTCACCTGCTTTAATTTAGCCACACAGCCATGGCTGCAACCTGCCAACCAGCGACCCCGGTGTCGCGCCTGAGCATCGCCCTGCGCGGCGCGGTCCAGGGCGTGGGGTTCCGCCCGTTCGTCTTCCGGCTGGCAACCGAGCTGCAGCTCTCCGGCTGGGTCAACAATTCGCCGCAGGGCGTCTTCATCGAAGTCGAAGGCCCTCGCCCGGCCCTGGAAAATTTCCAACGCCGCCTCGAATCAGAAAAGCCGCCGCAAAGCTTCATCCAGAGTTTGGAAATGTCCTGGCTGGATGCCGTGGGTTACCCGGCGTTTGAAATCCGCGCCAGCCAGAGGGACGGCTGCAAATCAGCCCTCGTGCTGCCGGATATCGCCACCTGTCCCGACTGCCTCCGCGAAATTCTCGACCCGGCGAACCGGCGTTTCCGCTACCCCTTCACGAACTGCACGAACTGCGGGCCACGGTTCAGCATCATCGAAGCCCTGCCCTACGACCGCGACCATACGGCGATGAAGGGTTTTACCATGTGTCCCGCGTGCCAGGCGGAATACGATGATCCCCGCGACCGCCGCTTCCACGCCCAGCCCAATGCCTGCCCGGCCTGCGGTCCGCGCCTCGAATTCTGGGGCCTGACCGGCGAAACTTCGGCCACGGAACACGCCGCCCTGCTGGCCGCCGCCACCGCCATCCGGCACGGCCAGATCGTCGCCGTGAAAGGCATCGGCGGCTTTCATCTGCTGGTGGACGCCCGCAATGAACCGGCAATTCAACGCTTGCGCGAACGCAAGCATCGCGAGGAAAAGCCGTTTGCCCTGATGTTCCCATCGCTGGCGGGCGTGCAGGCGGTCTGTGCCGTCTCGCCCTTGGAGGAACGCCTGCTGCGTTCACCGGCCGCGCCCATTGTGCTGCTACGGAAAATCAGCCATCAGCCATCGGCCATCGGCCATTCCGTGGCCCCCGGCAATCCCCACCTCGGCGCGATGCTCCCGGCCAATCCCCTGCACCATCTGCTGCTGGCGGAACTGGGTTTCCCGGTCGTGGCCACCAGCGGCAACCTGAGCGACGAACCGATTTGCACCGATGAGGCGGACGCCCGCGAACGGTTACGCGGCATCGCCGACGCCTTCCTGGTCCACAACCGCCCGATCCTCCGCCACGAGGACGATTCGATTGTCCGCGTGATGCTCGATCGCGAAATGATGCTGCGACGCGCGCGCGGCTATGCACCACTGCCCATTTCCATCCCGGTAGCAGCCGGCGTCAGGAGGCTCAATTTAATCCCCTCCAATCAGCCAGAGCCTCCTGACCTCGGCTGCTCCCAAACGGTCTTGGCCGTCGGCGCGCACCTAAAAAACTCCATCGCCCTGGCCGTCGGCGAAAATGTCTTCCTCAGCCAGCACATCGGGGACCTGGAAACGGAGGAGGCGCATCAGGCGTTCCGGCGCGTGGCGGCGGATTTGCCCCGGCTCTACGAGGCCAAGCCGCAAATCATCGTCGCCGACTTGCATCCGGACTACCTCTCGACGACGTTTGCCAATGAACTGGCCGCCCGGACTGGCCCGTCGCCCGCTCCGATCCGGCTGGGCGTGCAACATCATGTCGCCCACGTTTTGTCCTGCATCGCGGAAAACGAAGTCCGCCTGCCCGCGTTGGGCGTGGCGTGGGATGGCACCGGTTACGGACCGGACGGCGTGATCTGGGGCGGCGAGTTTTTTCGGATCACGGCCCAGGCGGTGGAACGCGTGGCACATTTGCGGCCGTTCCGCCTGCCCGGTGGCGAGGCGGCGGTAAAAGAGCCGCGGCGCGTGGCGCTGGGCTTGTTGTTTGCCGCCGGCGGCCCGGCGATTTTTGAGCAGCCGGATATGCCGCTGCAGGCCGCCTTTTCCACCGCGGAACTGGCGACCATCCAAACCATGTTGCAGCGTGGGTTGAATTCACCGCTGACGACCAGCATGGGACGTCTGTTCGACGGCGTGGCGGCGCTGGCCGGCCTCCGCCAAAAGATGCGTTATGAAGGCCAGGCGGCCATGGAACTCGAGTTTGCGCTGGACGGCATCCAGACCGACGAACAGTACGACCTGCCGCTCGTCAGCCTGCCTGAGGGCCGCCAACTCGACTGGGAGCCGCTGCTCAAAGCCGTGTTATCAGACGTGCAAAGCGGCGTGGCCATTGGCATCATCAGCGCGAAGTTCCACCATGCGCTCGCCGAAGCGGTGGTGGCCGTGGCAAAAATGACCGGCGAAACGCGGGTCGTCCTGAGTGGCGGCTGTTTCCAAAACCGGTATCTGACCGAACGGATCGTGACGCGGCTGCGCGCAGCCGGGTTCCAGCCGTACTGGCATCAGCGCGTGCCGCCAAACGATGGCGGCATTGCCCTGGGTCAAATCCATGCGGCGCGAAATCAGTTAACCTTGAAATAATATGTGTCTGGCCATACCTGGAAAAGTCGTGAGCATCAGCGGAGACGATCCCCTGACGCGCATGGGTAAAATCAATTTCAGCGGCATCATCAAAGAGGCCAGCCTCGCGTATGTGCCGGAGGTGGTGATCGGCGACTACGTCATCGTCCACGTGGGCTTTGCCCTGAGCAAGGTCGATGAAGACGAGGCGCAAAAGGTGTTCGAATATCTGAAACAAATGGGCGAACTCGGCGAGCTGGAGGACAAATGAAATTTCTCGACGAATACCGCGACGGCGACCTCGCGCAGCAACTCGCCGCGGAAATCCACCGCACCACCACCAAGCCCTGGACGATCATGGAGGTCTGCGGCGGCCAGACCCACGCCATCGTGAAGTTTGGCATCGATGAACTGCTGCCGAAACAGCTCGAGCTGATCCACGGGCCGGGCTGCCCGGTGTGCGTCACCCCGCTCGAAGTCATCGACAAGGCGCTGGAAATTGCCGCGCGCCCGGGCGTGGTGCTCACCTCCTTTGGCGACATGCTGCGCGTGCCGGGCAGCACCACGGATTTGCTGTCCGTCAAGGCCGGTGGCGGCGATGTGCGCATGGTTTATTCCCCGTTGGATGCCGTGAAACTGGCGGAACAAAATCCGGCGAAGGAAGTCGTTTTCTTTGGCGTGGGCTTTGAAACCACCGCCCCGGCCACGGCCATGGCGGTTTACCAGGCCGCGCAAAAGGGGCTGAAGAATTTCTCCATGCTGATCTCCCACGTGCTCGTGCCGCCGGCGATTGAAGCATTGATGTCTGCGCCGAATTGCCGCGTGCAGGCGTTTCTCGCCGCCGGCCATGTGTGCGCGGTGATGGGTTACGAGGAATATCCGCCCCTGGCTGCGAAGTATCATGTGCCGATCGTGGTCACCGGCTTCGAGCCGCTGGATATTCTGCATGGCATTCTGATGACGGTCCAGCAACTCGAATCCGGCCGCGCCGAAGTGGAAAACCAGTATGTTCGCGCCGTGCGCCGGGAAGGCAATCTGCCCGCCCAGGCGCTGATCAAAAAGGTGTTCAAAGTGGTGCCCCGCAAGTGGCGCGGCATCGGCGAAATCCCCCAAAGCGGACTGGGGCTGGCGGACGCATTCGCCGCCTTTGACGCCGACCAGAAATTTGGCCTGACCGACCGCCATGTGGATGAACCCCTGGATTGCAAGGCCGGCCTGGTGCTGCAAGGCTTGCTGAAACCGCATGAATGTCCGGCGTTCGGCACCAAATGCACCCCGGAGCATCCGCTGGGCGCCACGATGGTTTCCAGCGAAGGCGCCTGCGCCGCCTACTACCGTTACCGGCGTCATTAAAATCACGCATCACGCCAGCGCATAAATCGCCGATCGTAAATTAAATACATCGCCCCCCATGGAACAAAAACTCGATTTTACCGCCAGTTGCCCGATCCCGATTTCCCAATATCCGCACGTCCTGATGGCGCATGGCGGGGGCGGCACGCTGATGCACCGGCTGTTGGAAGATGTTTTTGGCAAGGCGTTCGGCAATCCCCTGCTCGACACCCGGCATGACTCGGCGCAATTCACCGTGCCGCCGGGCCGGCTGGCGATGACCACGGATTCCTACGTCGTGCGGCCCATCTTCTTTCCCGGCGGCGATATCGGCTCGATGGCGATCCACGGCACCGTCAACGATCTCGCCATGAGCGGCGCGCGGCCGCTCTATTTGACGAGCGCGTTCATCATCGAGGAAGGCCTGCCGATGGAAACCCTGTGGCGCGTCGTCTGTTCCATGAGCGCGGCGGCAAAAAAATGCGGCGTCCAAATCGTCACTGGCGATACC
>Ga0302322_100002975_pt1 | contig 14438 bp, 6 predicted proteins | sample Fen_T0_2_FD_203757 | JGI IMG/M metagenome (GOLD analysis project Ga0302322, IMG submission 203757) | Peat permafrost microbial communities from Stordalen Mire near Abisko, Sweden - Fen_T0_2 | ecosystem: Environmental > Terrestrial > Soil > Wetlands > Permafrost | place: Sweden: Abisko... | reverse complement strand
ATCATTCCTGCTTTCATTAAGTCAGGAGAAACTTTTGCAGTGACATCCTCAAATTTTCCATGACCATCGTTTTGCAATAAGTAAGAAGATGGATCAGCTCCATATTGCCAAGGAACAGATCTGCCACCAATAAAAAAATCCACATCTCCATCCTTGTCAAAATCATATGGACTAATACAAGAGGCATTTACAAAAAGACGGTTAAAAGCATCTGGTTTCTTAACGAGCTTTCCCTTGCCATCATTTAAATAAATACAAGGAGACAAATGTTTGTCCGTTCCGAAATATTCATTTCCTCCATTGGCCACTGCCAAATCGAGATAGTTGTCGTTGTTGACATCAACCCAGGAAGCTGCCACTTCTTCATTTGTAAAATCAATAGCTAAGTCAGGTTGATCCATAGGTTCAAACGTACCCGATTCTTGTTGAATTAATACAAAAGCTGCTGAGGTCTTCGATGAGCCCAAAAACATATCCTCTCGGCCGTCTCCATTAATGTCAGCAATTGCTAATGCTGGTCCTTCGGTAGACAGCATGCGAGGAATTAAAATCTCTCGAGTAAATTCCGGAAAAGAATTCTCTTCATGCTTGATGCCCAGATGAAGTTCGTGAGTGATATCATAAAATTTCTTAGCGGAGGACTTATTTCTATTTAAAATAGTTTGATAATTAAATATCGATTTACCGGTCTGATAAAAAACTGTTTGGGTCGTGTCGACCTTTATTGATTTCACAGTTTGAAAAGAATTATCGGACCACACGATGACAATTGAATCTGGACGAAGGGTATTCCCTAGCCCAACATGTACCGGAATCTGCATACTGGATTGGAAACCTCTTGCCGGGAAATTCTCAAATGACTGAATTTGCTCTCCGGAAAAAACAAAAACCTTCGTTCCTATTGCAAAAGGATTAATCTTACTTCCTTTTAATTCAATTTTGAGATAATGGTACTTCTCCTTCTCTGATTGCGTCAGGTTTTCATAAATCAAAGCAGGATCATCAATATTGTTGGTCACGATATCCAAATCACCATCGTTATCAAGATCAGCATAGACCGCACCATTTGAAAATGACGGTGTGTTCCCTCCTACTTGCTCTGAAATATCAGTGAATCGTAAACGGCGATCATTTAAAAAAAATCGATTCGGCAATTTGATCTCTGGAAATTTATCAACGAGTGCCATGTCTTTCTGTTCGATCTTATTCGCGCGCAATTTTTCTTGAATCTCTGAATTAGAAATGAAGTTGACGTAGTCGATATCATTCATTCTTTTGGGAATTCCGTTCGACACAAATAGATCCTTCCATCCGTCATTGTCAAAATCGACCCATAATGCGCTCCAACTCCAGTCGGTTGCATAGATACCCGCGTATGTTCCAATCTCGCTGAACATTCCATTTCTTCGATTGAGTTGTAGATTATTTCGAGTATACTGATAACTGTAACCCGTCTTGATTTTATAATTATAAATATCGTAATCATCTTCAGCCAGCGATCTCCTTATCATATAAGGATCCGAAGGCAACATGTCCATCGATACAATGTCTGTAAACCCATCGTTATTAAAATCACCCGCATCTACACCCATCGTGTACATGCTGGTGTGCATCATCTGGTCGGCCGATTCATCTAAAAATGTTCCGTTTTTTTGATTGATATACAGATAGTCATTTTCATGAAAATCATTTCCAACATAGATGTCCGGCCAACCGTCCAAATTGATGTCGGTGACTACAACACCTAACCCAAAACTTATTGCTGAGCTGTTAATCTTGGATTCGTGAGTAACATCAGTGAATTTTTCGCCATCGTTTCGATACATTCTGTCGCCCGACTTTTCCTGATAAGTGCCAATGAATTTAGTGCGTGGAGCGAAAGTTCCATTCTGGTCAACCGCATGGTTTAACAAAAACATATCAAGATCACCATCAAGGTCATAATCAAAAAAAGCAGCTTGCGTACTAAACCCAGCAAAGTCAAGACCATACTTGGATGCCTCGTTTTCAAAATGTGGAACTCCATTTTGAATGCCTTTATTCACCCACAATTCGTTTGAGCCATCAAGTGCCTCAACACCATTGACCTGACAAACATAAATATCCAGCCATCCGTCATTATTAATATCCACTACTGATACACCCGTTGACCATCCTTTACTTGGATGAATGCCGGACTGGGCAGTGATATCCTTAAAATGAAACCCACCTTCATTTAAGTACAATTTATTAGCAGATTGATTCGCAGAAAAAAACAGATCGATACGATTATCGTTATTGAAATCACCAGCCCCCACACCGGCGCCATTATAGAAATACATGTACTTAAACATGTTGAATGTTGGTGTAGGTTTTAATCGATTCTCAAATTGTAAGCCCGTTCGTTCAGTGGGAAGTGCACTGAAAAAATATTTCTCTGGGTTCTTTTTACATGAAGAAAGGGTACACAGGCCAAGACCAATTAAAGCAACAGCACGAAGAGTCATCATTCAATAACTAAAATACATAAAACACTTACTATTAATTTTTGCCAGCATTGCCTTTATACAAAACGGGAAAGTCTCCATTTCTCAAAAACAAAAGATACTTCACATCTCCGTTGGAGATAGGTTTTATGTCTCGTACTTGACCTTGCAATTGTATTCCTGCCTCCTTGGTGGATAACAGTTGAAATTTTCTTCCACCGTTATTAATCAGCACGCTTCCGAAATTTGAATCTAATCTTCCAAATTGAGGAGTAAAGTCATACAGGTTTCCACCTGTTACAATATCAAGTTTTCCATCCCCATTAATGTCTGAACAGGAAATGGCGTTCACGGAAGAAAACTGAATAGCTTGAGGCAATTTCTCTATGATGAATTTTCCGTGTCCTTCATTCCATGCAATCACGGAAGGACAAAAATCAAATACCTTCTTGACTGCGTTTTGTGTCAATTCCTTTCCGAACAATTCTTCAGCGGATTTAGACGCGTAAGACGTGTGTTTTAAATTTTCCTTTTTAAGGTAGAGGAATTGATCTTCCATATTCCGTTTCATAAAAACCGGAACATCTCTTCCGTCAACAGTTCTAGTCATGAACTGTTGTATACTACCGTCAATACCGAAATAATTCACCCAAAGTTTTGCAGGATGAAGGCTATCTGGTTTCAGGTAAAAATTCTCACCAATATTCCCGAGCACAAGATCACATTTCCCATCACCATCCAAATCCGCAGCTGCTACGGATTGCCACCAACCACTTAGCGAACTTAAGTTGGTTTGAATTTCTTTAAAGTGCTTATCTGTAAATTCAAATACTTTAGGGCTCATCCATTCACCCACAACAATAACTTCCTTCTTTGAATCTCCACCCACATCCGCTAACGCAGCTCCAGTGATCATACCGAGCTTGTTGGAATCTTTAACCCCTTCCCATTTTGCTTCTGAAAAAATGCCGCGACCATCATTTAGATAAATATAACTTTCAGGAGAAACTCCATATAATAAGGAAGTGGTGTGCCCACCAACAAAGAGATCCAAATCACCATCGTCATCAAAATCAACCGCTACGGCTGCACCAACGTTCGATCGATTTGCTGGAAATGCATTCTTCACATTTGAAAAGTTCCCTCTTCCATCATTCACAAAAAGCTGGTGTGCCAATTGGGATGATAAAGGGGGCTGATTGTTTCCTCCAGAACCAACGTACAAATCCAAATCCCCGTCATGATCACAATCGAAAAATAAACACACTACCTCTTCATGGGGCTTACTTTCCAGAAATGTTTTCTGTGGTTTTTCTACAAACTTTCCATTGGCCTGTTGGATGTACAAATCTCCACCGTGCTGAGAAGTTCCGTTAATGTAAACATCATCAAGCCCATCATTATTTACATCGCCTACGGCTGCACGAGGACCATCTTTTGAAAGCATTCTTGGAATATTTCGCTGCGAATAAAAATCGACATAATCATCTTCCCCGTGTTTACTAAAATCAGTAGAAACCTCAAGGAATAGTGGCGCTTGTGCCTTGCTCTTATTTACCTTCTTTGAATTGATTGGCGAATAAGATACCGTATGAATTCTGGTAGAGGCTGGTTTATCTAATTTTGTGAACGTTTGATCCGGCCAGGTAATCAGCACAGAATCAATTTTTACTTTATCAGCGCCTAATCCAATAATTATTTTATAATCCATCGAGGATTGAAATCCTCTACTTGGAATTTCTTCGCGTGACAAAACTTGGTTTCCAACGAATACCTCCACTTTACTTCCGATGGCAAATTTGTTTTGATCACCACCCTTGAGAACGAATCCGATATAATTATTTTGATTTAGCTCCGCGCTGTTGTTTCGATAAACAAACGCATTACTATTTACATTATTTACTACCAAATCCTGATCGCCATCGTTATCCAGATCACCATAACTCGCGCCATTAGAAAATGAGGGTTGTTGAAAGCCCCATTGATCACCTACATCCTTGAACACTAAGCTCCCATCATTGCTGAATACTTTATTTTTTAATGGAACAGATGACATTTTACTGATGATCGAACTCATCTGCTCCCGTTTGCCCGTAATCACCATCTCCTGAATGATGGAGCTAGAGAAAAAATTTATAAAATCCTGGTCCGTTAAATCATAACGAATACCGTTACAGATATAAATATCATTAAATCCATTATTGTCGGCGTCGAACATCAACGCTCCCCAACTCCAATCCGACGCATATACTCCGCTGTAAAAACTTATTTCAGAAAATTTTCCATTTTGATTATTAAGTTGAAGTGCATTTTGCATGAACTGATGGTAGAATCCGGAAGTCTCCTTCAAGTGATAAGTGTCATAATTGTCAAAGGAAGCTATCGTTTTCAAACGATAGTCATTATCCGGAAGCATATCCGTAGTAAAAATATCCGGATAGCCGTCATTATTGATGTCTTGCATGTCAGCACCCATAGATGCTAAGCTCATGTGCTGCATCCAATCCTCAATCTCATCTTTAAAGGTTCCGTTCTTTTGGTTGATGTACAAGTAGTCTCTTTCAAAAAAATCGTTGGACACATATATATCGAGGTATCCATCCTTGTTTACATCGCCAACGATGACTCCCAACCCAAGGCCGATCAGGCTACCATGGATGCCGGCCTCTTTGGAAACTTCTTTAAACTTACCATGGTCGTTCCCGAATAGGTGATCACCACCACCTCTTAAAAAGGGAGCAACATTCCATTGTTTTGCTGGTATGTTGCGTTTGTTAGCAAAGTTTAGGGAGTTTACGGGAATAGGTGAGTTATTCACCATAAAACAATCGAGGTCTCCATCTCCATCGTAATCAAAAAAAGAAGCCTGAGTTGTATAACCCATTTCGTCAAGCCCATACTCTTTTGCTTTTTCAGAAAATGTCAGGTTCTGGTTATTAATAAATAATTGATTTTTTCTCAATACGCTGTCCATCATGTTTCCTGCATTGCAGACATAAATGTCCAGCCATCCGTCGTTGTTAATATCTACAAAAGTTACCCCTGTGCTCCATTGTTTTTTTTCTCCGAATCCAGCTGAGACAGAAATGTCTTTAAATTTCATTCCGCCTGAATTAAGATAAAGTCTATTGGCTACCTGATTCCCGGTAAAAAAAATATCGGCTAATCCATCATTATTAATATCTCCGATCGCTACTCCACCACCATTATAAAAATTGCGATAAGCAAATACATTAAAGTCCTTCGATTCGGTAAGCGTATTATTGAAATCAATGCCAGTATTATCCAGTAAGGTAAATAGTGTCTTTTTATTATTTTCTTTTTTACATGCCGCCATCAACACGATCACGCAAAGGCACAAAATTTTATTCATGTGTTAATAATTGTTTTTTTAGTGGACACATGGAATTCGCGATTTATCGTCATTCCTGTGTGATAGTAGATCACGGCTCATTTCATCATATTTTATCATAGAAAAAGGCCATTAAAATTAATGGCCTTTTTTGTACTTATTATATAAAACCTCTTAGTAACCGGAATTTTGTTTCAAATTCGGGTTCGAAGATAAGGCAACGTTAGGGATAGGGAAGATGCAACGCGATGCTTCAGAGGCACTGGGCCTTTCAGTCACTGGAGCGTTAAATTTACCAAAACGAACCAAGTCATTTCGCCTTACCGCTTCCAGGTATAGTTCTCGGCCTCTTTCATCAAGTAATGTTGGTAAATCAACGTTGGTCAAAGTGGCGAGCGCAGTAGTACCGTTTTTACGCTTTGCACGGATGTCATTAACGATCTGATCCACGCCTGCACCAGGACCTGTACTCCTCAAAATTGCCTCCGCTTTCATTAACAATGCATCGGCATACCGGTAGAAAACGTAGTCATTTTTGCTGGAACTACCATCACCTGAACCAGAAAGCGTGCTGGGGTCTAATGGGTATTTATTGGTGCGATAACCTTTAGATTCGGTAGAGAAAAAAAGGCTGGCTGTCTTGGTGAAAACAAGCGGGCTTCCGCTTCGATCCGTCAATGGCTTGATAGGTGCACCTACCACGTGCTTACCAGCTGCATCCGTAGGGCCATACTGCAGGCCTGTGAGGAAGCCTGCATTTCGCCCCAAAACATCACTGTATCCTGGGAGATTGGCGAATGCACGCGCATCATTAATCGTATCGTACTTATTGTAGAAATCAGACAAAACTACAAACCCATTCCAGCCACTGGGAACCATATTATAGTGAGCTCCCATGTAAGTTGGCCAGCGCATGTTGCCACCATCGGCAATTGTGCGAACAAAAATATTCTCAGTCGAGTTGGCATTGTTTTTCCAACTGAAATTGTCCCAATAGTTTGTTGCAATTGAAAACATACCGTTTGCCGTAATCTTATCAACGTAACTGATTACTTTGTTCATGTCTGCAGGATCAAAAGTAAATGGGCCTGCAGGTAAAGTTGGATCATTTTTGAAAACAGCCTTATTCAAATAGAGCTTGGCCAACAGAAACCACGCTGCCTCCTTAGTGGCTATATTTTTATTTGATCCATTATAAACCGGCAGGTTAGCAACAGCGCCTTCTAACTCTGTTATTGTCGCCTCACATGCTTCAGCTCTGGTATAAACCAGAGGTAGATCCAAGGCTGCAGCGGTGGCCGGGCGATGCTGAACAACGCCATACATATCCATTGACATATATCTCCAGAATGACCTTAAAAATTGAGCAGCTGCAACATCTCCAGCTGAAGCATCTGAACTTTCTGCCAACAGGGTCGTCTGAAACAAGCCTGATTGGATATTGTTCCACGCAGTAACTACTTGATTGTGGGTACCATCCCAAGTATGCAAGTGCAGTTTACGCCATGTGCCAAAATCATCCCAGTCAGTACCTCTGGTAGGTCCCATCATTTCGTCCGTTGTGTGTTCTGCCATACCAAACCAGTCTCCCTGGTCAGTGGTTAGCCCATTCAACTGGGCATAAATCGTGCTCAAACTCGAAGGAGGAGGAGCCCCTGCTGCAGATACTGGCTTAATAACATTAGGGTCTTTTACCTGAACGTCAAGATTACACGACACCAACACAACTATCAAGAGAAGAATCAAACTTCTCTGCATCAATTGATTGTTTTTCTTTTTCATCTTACTATATATTTTTTTTAGAAACCTAAATTGACACCAAAAGTATACGTCCGCGCTTTAGGAAACCCTGCATAATCGAAACCACGAGAAGGCACACCATTAATGTTTTTATCAACATTAACTTCAGGATCCAAGCCAGAATAATTAGTCCACAGGTATAGGTTCTGGCCCGTTATATTGATCCCAAACGTCTTTATAAACTTGCCGTCCACCTTAAAGTTATGACTCAAAGTGACATTCGATAATCGGATGAAATCTCCCTTTTCAAGAAAACGTGTAGAAACAGCGCCGGGATTTATACCATTTTCAATAGAGTGATAGGTGGCATAATCCACATTGTGGGCGGTCTTAAGGCTTCCAGCAAGGAAATAAGCATTTGCTGTGTTGTTGTACACATAGAATCCTCTTGAGGAGTTTAAGAACACGGAGAGACTCCAATTTTTGTAGCTAAAATTATTAGTCAAACCGGCAGTAAATTTGGGTTGCGGATTTCCAACCAGATGATTTGCTGCGTTATCTGCATACTTGGCGTAACCAGTTGCCGGGTCAAAACCTTGGAAAATTGGCATGTTCCATGTAAACAGAGCCTGACCATCCTGAATTACCTGGGCGTACGCACCTGATAATCCCTGTCCGCTCACAGCACCAGTTTGAATAGGTGGCTGAGTGAGATCTTTCATAGTATTGTGATAAAACGTCATGTTGTAAGCTATATTCCAATTAAAACTGCCTTTGATAATAGCCTCATACTTCAAGCTCACCTCCAAACCATTATTCACAACAGTTCCAGGCAAATTTTGCCATATCGAACTACCATTTCCAAAACCACCAGGCGAGGGGCCGAAGAAAATTAAATTCTTACGCTGGACGTTAAAGTAGTCGATAGTACCCGACAGGCGGTTACTCGCAATTGCCCAATCCAAACCTCCGCCTAGGGTTGTAGCATCTTCCCATTTCAAATCTTTATTTTCAGGATTTTGGATATTAGTTGCGGCAATGGTAGTGCCACGGGGAGCATAAACTTGATACATATTGACAGCTGCGTATGGACTTAATCCATCCTGGCTACCCATTCTACCATAATTTGCCCGAAGACTGAAGTCAGAGAATATTCTTCCCAAAGAACCTGCAGCAAAGTCTTCCTTCAAAACTTTCCATTTTACCGCTGCCGCTGGGAATGTGGCATATTTATGATTTGCACCAAACTTAGAAGATCCATCTGTCCGGACCGTTCCAGTAAAATAATATTTCTCAGCAATGTTATAATTTACTCTACCAAAGTAGGACGCAAGAGTATATTTGGTATAATAAGGCTGAATAGCATCGTCTTTATACTGGAAAGCCTTCATATCTCTTATAAAAACATCATTGGCGTATGTGATGGGTCGTTGAAGGTGTGTGGCAGGATCGGTCATCTGTTGCCCCCACGCTACATCGGAATGGCTATTAGTTTCGAAAGACTGGTAAGAAAATCCTCCTACCGCATCAATTGCACTGCCACCAAATGTTTTTGTATAATTAAGAGTCCACTCAGTCAATAAAGAATTATTGCTCAAGAACTGATCAGTACCCCTACCATTACCCTGAATAGGGTTTTTATAATCCACAAGGGTTGCACCTCCATTAATGTTACCATTGATGGGGGTCGTAATAGTGGTATTACCGCCAAAGGCGTTGCTACCTAGTCGGGGGTCGGCAAAAGCCTTGCGCTCCGTATTCGAAAAGTTATAGCCAAATGTACCTTTTGCCGTCAAGCCTTTCACCAATTCATAACTAACCTGAATATTTGAAACGAGACGATTAGTGTTGTCTGAGTCATTGAAATACGCAAGCATTTCTGACGGGTTACGATTACCATCACCGGGATCAAAGAACGTTCCATCAGCATTATGAACCGGAGCAGTGGGATTAAAAATTATAGCCGCACCAATTAAACTTCCCTGATATCCGGCATTATTTGAATTGGGTATGTATTGATTTTTAATATTTGCGTAAGTAGCGCTAACTTCCAATTTAAGCCTATCCTCCAAAAAATTCTGACCGAAATTTACACGGCCAGTCAAACGCTTGAGTCCGCTATTTTGTACAATGCCTTGTTGATTATCATAAGATCCACTCAAACGCAAAGTTGTACCTTTATCGGACATATTCCAGCCTAAATTATATCCATATGAAACAGCACCTCCCGGCCTGAAAATTTGATCCTGCCAGTTCGTTGAGGCTCCTCTATTCAAAGGAACATGAGTCACCTGTTTTTCAGCCGAATCAGCAGGAATGCCTACCGACATAAGCTCTTTTTTCACACCAGCAGAAAAATCTTTTGAACTTAGCAGATCGTACCTCTTTGCCGGATTGGAAATGCTAGTATAAGCATTAAATGAAAATGAACCCTTCTTACCAGCACCTCTACCCTTTTTCGTAGTAATAATTATTACACCATTAGCTGCTCTCGAACCATAAATTGCAGCTGAGGAAGCATCTTTCAAAACCGTCATGCTTTCAATATCATTAGGATTAAGAAACAGCAACGGGTTCTTAGGTGTTGACATTCCTTCAACACCACTCATAGTTGCCAGCATAGCATTGCTATTATCCAAAGGCACGCCATCAATAATATATAATGGGTCTTGATTTCCCCGAATAGCAGAAGAACCTCTTATCGTAATTGTTGAGGCAGCTCCAGGTTCACCACTCGATGGGGTAACGTTAACTCCGGCTAATCTCCCCTGGAATAATTGATCCGGGGTCTGAATAACACCTTTATTAAAATTCTCACTATTTATAACAGCGACTGATCCGGTAAGGTCCTTTGATTTTGTCGTTCCGTAACCAACCACGACCACTTCGGACAAAGCTTTCGTATCGGTCACCAATTTGATATCCAAAGTGGTTTGAGCACCTACCGCAATTTCTTGCGAGCTATATCCCACAAAAGAAAAAACGAGAGTGGCATTAGCACTGACATTGATGGTAAAATTACCATCCGTGTCGCTTATCGTGCCATTGGAAGTTCCTTTCTCTAAGACAGTTACCCCGGGAAGGGCCGAGCCGTCCTCGGATGACGTGACTTTACCTGAAACTGTTGATTGTGCAAAAGCGGTTGAGACGCCACACACCAGGAGAACAGCCAGGTACCTGCATACATACAGATACAATCTACTCATAATAATTAATTTAGGGTTTAGAAAATTGTTAGTTACTACACGTTAAAGCCAACATAACTTTTAGCTTCTTTAAATTTCTCACAGACTGAAGAATTAGTCAAGTATAATTTTAAAAACTATTGAATTTATAATGCAAACGTATTCTAAATCATCGATTTAAATCAGTTTTTAAAGATTGAGGAAATAACAGAACCATATTTGAACAAATTTTACTACCGCAAACGATTGCGTAAATCTCGTCAATTTTTTTTACTTATTATCAATTCATTGCGAATTACTTCATTTAGAAATTATGACCTCAACGAGTTGTGCAAAGTCTTTTAAAAGTTGATCTTTGATATAACTTGAAAAAACTAGTAGCCATTACCGTCCTAATAGTATTCCTTCTAAATGCGGTAGGTCTCTACGGTATTCTACTTGGGTTGCAATTTAAAGTTGCTTTCGAAGCCAATAAACAATTAGATGATGATCAGTACTCAATTTCTGAGACAATCACTTTTAGTATTCCGATAGCTATACCTTATTCTATTGACGAGCAGGACTTTCATCGGGTAGCCGGTGAGTTTGTGCATCAGGGGGAAGTTTATCGCTTTGTTAAACAAAAACTTAATAAGGATACACTTTATATTGTTTGCATTAAAGACGCGAAGTCCAAAAAAATAAATCAGGCATTAGCTGACTACGTCAAAACATTTACCGATCGCCCTTTTAGTACAAAACAACAAGGCACTAAACTCAACTCAATTATAAAAGACTATCTCAATACGGGGATCACCATTGAGAATGATGCTAACGGCTGGAAAGAGAATGTGCCTTACAATGAATTGGCCAATCAATACATCTCTTCCTATTCCGCACGGATAAAATACCCTCCTAAATTTTCTCAGCTTTCTTAAATTATGTAGCTCAGCCTTCGCTGTGTTATAAACTCTTATTTTAAAACTTATTCAGCATAAGCATTTCTGCACCGCAGTTATGTAGTGCCATACATTCATTTTATTGACAACTATGAAAAAAAATTTATCTATAAGTATGATGCTGTTTTTGTGGGGCTCGCTTAGCGCGCAAACTCCCATGATCACAGACGGAATGATGACACCCAAAAAAGATTTGGGTAATGGAATATTTTATGGCTTTGATAGCTGGAACAAATACTGGGAAGGAACCTTGAAACGGGACAACCAAAATATTGGAACTCTTACTACGCAAGCTGCAACCTGGATGGGCGTTTATGGGCTTACCGAGAAAATAACCCTTATCGGTATGCTCCCTTATGTCTGGACTAAAGCCAGTGGCGGGACGTTGCACAGCATGCAGGGCCTTCAGGATTTAACATTAGCTGCGAAGTACAATTATTTCAATAAAGAGTGGGGCCAAAATAGCATTCGCCTTTTTGCTTTGGGATCGTACTCCTTGCCCACTACGAATTACACTCCTGATTTTCTGCCGTTATCCATTGGAATGGGATGCAAAAGTTTATCCGCAAGGTTGACGGGGACTTATTCATTGAAAAAAGTTTGGACCTTCACAGCCTCAGGCGCTTACACGTGGCGAGGAAACATTTTTCTTGACCGTCCTTCGTACTACACCAATGGCCAAATGTATTTCAGCAATGAAGTGCAGATGTTTGACCAATTCGACTTTATTGTAAGAGCGGGTTATCATCAATCCAATTGGCATGCAGAATTGTTTTACACGCAACAAAATACTTTAGGAGGTGGAGACATTCGCAGGCAGGACATGCCTTTCGCATCGAACCAAATGAATTATTCAAAGATTGGGGCCTCCTTTCTCTATGTAATCCCGCAAGTAAAAAACCTTGCTGCAAGAGCCTGGGGTAGTTATACCATAGCAGGGCGCAATGTGGGCCAAAGCACTACGATCAATGCTGGCCTCATGTATACACTTCATTTTTCTAACACTCAATAATAAAGAACATGAATACATTTAAGTTTTATATCGCGCTTTTCTTTATAACATCTTTAACTATTGTTGTTAGTTGTAATAAAGAAGTTACCTATTCCGAGGGGCTTACTCCCTTGCAGCCAACAAATGTTGATGCCAATGCAGGAACCTGGAAACCAGTTTTCGTCACTTCGTATACCAAATACGCAGCATCAGTTCCAACACCAGCAGACACATCTACTGCTGCGTACAAAACAGAGTTGACTACTATTAAAAACCTACAAAGTGTATTGACTTCTAGTCAGAAAAAAGCCATTGATTATTGGAGTGGTGGTGGCGTGCTGCGCTGGAATCAAATCTTTCGTGAACTCGTGGCGCGCTACAATTTGCCACCGGCACCACTTGCTAACGGAACATATATTTTTCCCGATGCGAACAATCCTTTTGCCGATCCTCAGTTCCCATTTTCCAATCCGCCTTATGCCGCACGGGCCTATAGCTATGTAAGTGCTGCTATTTATGATGCATTAAAAGCTACGTGGTATTATAAATATCAATACAACAGGCCATCGCCATACCTGGTGGACAAAGGTGTAAAATCGTTGATGCCGAAAGTAAATATTCCCTCCTATCCTTCGGAGGAGGCTGTTATGTCGGGTGTAACACAAACTATTTTGCTAGCCCTATTCCCGGCAGCGTATGACGAAATCATGATTAAGGCCGGGGAACAAAGAAGCGCAGCACTTCTATCCGGCAAGGCTTCTTCCAGTGACATTACCGTGGGTATTGCTCTCGGCAAAGCCGTTGCAGCGGATTACGTTGCCAGAGCAGGTACCGATGGTACGAGCACTGCTATCGGTACCAAAGCGCAATGGCAAGTACTGGGTGATACAGCAAAAGCACATTGGGCTAAATTACCAGCACCCGTTGCTGCAAGTGACGTAATTACATGGTTAAGTCTTGACGTCCCTTCCCGTCCTCCTATGCTTCCGTTCTTTGGCACGAAGACTTCACCGGGATTGGGTGTGAAAGGATGGATGATGACTAATGCGAATTTTATCAGCGAGCGTCCGGGCCCTCCTCCTATCGCCACTCAGAGTGAGATGAAAAATCAAGTCGATGAGGTAAAGTATTATTCTCAAAACCTTACCAGGGAACGTGAAGGAATTGTGCTGAAGTGGGCTGATGGAGCTGGTACTTACACACCTCCAGGGCATTGGAATCAAATTGCAGAAGGTTACGTTCGCGATGCAAATTTCAGTGAGGTCAGAGCAGCACGTGCTTTTGCATTATTAAATATGGCGATGCACGATGCAGCAGTTGGGTGTTGGGAAGCCAAATATTATTATTTCAATCCAAGGCCAACTCAGCTAGACCCAAGTATAAAGACAGGAACTGGAATTCCTAACTTTCCTTCGTATACGTCTGGGCATTCTACATTTTCTTCAGCTGCCGCAACTGTACTTTCCTACCTCTTTCCAGACGATGCAACGTATTTCACCGATCAGGCACAAGAAGCATCACTTTCAAGATTGTATGGTGCTATACATTATAGAGTGGATATAGAGGCTGGTTCAGATCATGGAAAACGGATTGGCTCTTACACTGTAAGTTTTGCGCAAACTGATGGAGCCAATTAAACTTATGACCCGTCCTGAAAATAGTTGACGGTTTTTGTAAAGGTACTTTTTAATTCAAAACCCCTAATGCTTCAACATTGGGGGTTTTGTTTTGATGTACTTCTTGTGGAGTTTTCATATCTAAACTTAA
>Ga0302322_100002973_pt1 | contig 14445 bp, 12 predicted proteins | sample Fen_T0_2_FD_203757 | JGI IMG/M metagenome (GOLD analysis project Ga0302322, IMG submission 203757) | Peat permafrost microbial communities from Stordalen Mire near Abisko, Sweden - Fen_T0_2 | ecosystem: Environmental > Terrestrial > Soil > Wetlands > Permafrost | place: Sweden: Abisko... | reverse complement strand
GTTCACCGAGTGTAGTGCCATGTTCACCGAGTGTAGTGCCATGTTCACCGAGTGTAGTGCCATGTTCACCGAGTGTAGTGCCATGTTCACCGAGTGTAGTGCCATGTTCACCGAGTGTAGTGCCATGTTCATCCAGTTTTTTGTGCATATCGGTTAACTCTTTTGCGGTAACGATACTGACAAATGCTGCGCAGAATGATGCGAATGTCATGATTAGATACTTATACACTTTAGACCATGATTCAGGAATAATCTCCAAAATATATGGGACTGCGATCACCACCAATGGAGCCAATGCCAAAATATTCTTAAGATATGGTATAGTTATCTGACTCACAATGGCTGGGCTGTATACGATCTCTATGATAGACTTCATGATTATATTACTCCAATCGCTCTGCTATTTTATTCATCGAGCTGCTGGCATAAAAAAATAATCCATCTACCTCATTCAAGTTTTTGAAATTCCTCAAACGAAAGAGTCTTTGGCTTAACTCGAAGTTGTTTTTCCAAGTCATTTATTTCGATAGGATCATTTGAGGTAAATGCTTTAAGTAACAATACCATGCGCTCATAAGATCTTTCCTCTGATCTGCTATTAAGATATCGAACATACTCCATACCAAAATCGATTTTCTCATCAATTTTTTTTTCAAATGTTCTACGCATCATGATGAAGCCGTTTGTGATATTTCTATTTATATTATCACATGTCACAACTACATCACTCATAGTAGTATCATCCATTGAGGTATTATATTCAAATACAGATGTTGTCAATTGGCTTTCCTCTATATTTGTATCAATATCTATCGTAATAGCATCATCGTCAATATTAATTCCCTTATATAGAAAATGAGGCTTGCGATTGACAATGAATGCATATAGTTCCTTCACGAAATAGAATATTCCAAATATGATAATTAGCGAACTGACTATCATACTAAAGATAGATTTGATTGGCTTCTTAGATATTTCATCAGCGGCAGTTGCTATATCTAAGAACTCTTTAGTGATAGTTATAACACCAACTATTATAAATAATAGAGATGTAAATATCTTGCAATACCTACGCTGGATACTTCTTTTTGGATCTGAAATTTGTAACACAGGTTTCAATTGAAATTCAATATCATTGCGTAATAATTCGTCCCATGGGATTGTTCCATTCATATATTTATCAACTAATAATGGATTGTTTAGCATGATTATATTACTCCAATCGCTCTGATATTTTATTCATCAAGAAAATGTACTTTAGTAATATAACAGGATGCCGTGGTATCCGAGAACATGGAAATTCGTTAGCGGATTCGAAGCAATTATACTAATAGCGCTTGTAGTATTTGTTTTAGTAATGATACTGCGCAAGAAGCCATGTAAATGTCCATCCCAAGCAATTTGTCCGCAGCAAGCAGTTGGTTCATCTATTGATCCTGTAACTCGCAATATATTTAATGGATTGTATGTGAACAAGTTTGGTGAAGATAAATCATTAATTTATATCAATGACAATACCAAACAGATATCGATAGTAGATGAAACTACCTTAAAACCAATATCAACAGTGGATGCTACATTTGAATACGTATATAAGACTAGTCCTAGTACTTATCTACCATGGATATTATATGTCATCGTGGCCGATGGTCAAACATTGGGATCTACTCAGTTTATTGGTGGGCACAAATTAGAAATCTATGGCAATGGACATACCGCAACATTGGCTGGAACGGATGCCACTGCTAACGCTGGATTTGGAATGTACAAACAATCACCAAGAACTGCTCAATATGATATGATAAATCAGATCAAGTTGGCATAAAAAAATATACTGTAATTTTTTACAGCATCATCAACACGGCAGCCTTGATTCCATTAAGTGAAACTGATGTTCCTTGTTTGCTCTTCAGCCAACAAGTTCCTCCAAGATAATTATTCCAACTAATAGCCTTGCAATTAGTAGTATCGGCGCAAATATTGCAGCAGTCGCTTGAATCGGTGATACCCTTTACATTGGCAATATCATTATCACTAAAATCAGTGTCGGAAGTCCATGAACAATTAGCTTGTATAGCAGATGGCATTTCGCCAGAAATTACTCCAGCCTTTGCAAATGTTTCTTGCTTGACACTCTTAAGCCAACAAGTTCCACCAGCTTGATTACTCCACGTAAATGCTCGGCAGCCAGCAACTGTTTTGCATACACTAAAGCAGCCATCAGGAGTTTGGCTTTGCTTGTTATCGATATCATGACCAATATAATCTGTGTCATATTGCATCGACACTAATGGCATATCATTTGGGTAAACATCAGCCGAAACAACACCAGGCTTTGCAACAGCTACACCACGCTTACTCTTGAGCCAGCATGTACCACTATTGAAATTAGTCCATGAATAGGATCGACAGTTGAATGTCTTGCTGCAGATATAGCAACACTTTTCTGCTGCTGGCGATGGAACACTGGCGATATCATTTCCAACGAAATCGATATCATTATTAGGTTGACAGATCTCGAAAGATGATGGCCACATATATGAAGAAATCACTCCATACTTCGCCACAATATTTTCGCGCTTGCTCTTTAGCCAACACGTTCCGCCATTATATCCACTCCATGAATACGCCTTGCATAAAGGATTAGCAGCACATGGTTCCGTGCATTTATCAACAGCAGAAGCTGATACGATACCAATATCGTTACCTACGAAGTCAAACCCAACTTCGGCAAATGGATGATATGACGTCCCATCTGCGACTACAACAGTGATCGAAGCTAGCAACAACAAGATCTGCATGATTATTATACTTATCTAGGCTGTGATCAATTTAGTCATAAAAGTGCAATTTCATTATTGTAATATATTATAAACTAGATTTGCTTGAAAGAGTTAGATGGATAGACCTAGATGCCCATTATTATCAACTATTGGTAATAATGAAACTGCATGTCTATCTTCCAAAACATCATATATAATGCTAGATGCTGATGGAACTAATAATTCAATATTATGCTCTATTGATGGAAATTCATCAATATACATCGATAAGTTTAATAATGTTGGCATCAATACGACAAGTCCATTTGCTCAATTAGATATAAAAAGTAGTGATGGAATGTGTATAAGATTGGGTCGAGATGAGGCAATATATACTGATATGAGTATTTCACCGACTGGTGATTTTATCATTACACCATCTGGCTCAACGATTGTGCTCAATAATTCATTAGATATACAAATACATAATGGTTCATCAGTTGGATTATTTTTAAATGGAACATTAGTTACATCCACTGCTAATCAATTAAATTATATTAATACGCCAATTGGGGTAGCAGCTCCATCTAAGGCTATGATTTTAGATGAAAGTAAAAGTATAATCGATATAAATAAAATTACATTATCAACACCACTCGCTGAGACATCAGGTGGAACTGGAACATCCATATATAATGTTGGTGATATACTGATTGCTGATACTTCCACAACACTCACAAGATTGCCACTTTCTACGGCACATGGGTGTGTATTATTACGAGATGAGTTATCAGCAACTGGAGTTTCATGGAAATCTGGATTATTAGAAAAGGGATTGATAATGAAATACCCAATATGGATAAATTTATATTTATATTCAATTCCATATTGCTATGCGAGATCGTTTGATGATATGAGTTCTATTATAATAAAAAACGCAACCACGATAGATATCTCCAAGGCTAATCAACTTAATGGATTTATAACAGATATTCCGCTCACCGGAAATACAATTCTTTATCCTGATTCAACAACTATCACTGGTGTAAATACACAATTCTTAACACAATTAGCCATTGGTGATATTATTACTATTGGAAACTCTTCAAGAAGGATTTCTACAATTACAAATAATACTTCATGTATTGTAGAAACCGTATTTGATTTATACAATACATGGACTTTAACATTAGCAACTTTATCTACAGCTAATTTTAAATTTGGAATACGATCATTTTTATGCACATCCGATGTGACTGCAAAGGCATCTTTAAGAATAGGAAGATCTTTACCTATAATTGCAAATACATGGACACTTGAATTTTTTCTTTACCCAGATAATGTTTCAAAAGATAGACAATACGTTAGCTCAGATGTGCCAAATTTATTTTCGGTATATGCCATACGTGGTGCATTGACTTTATTATTAGGTAATGGCATTATAGCTAATGCATTTACAACCGGACATACATTAGTTGCAAATGCATGGCAGCATATTGCAATTGTATTCACAGGAGCGCAATATTTGATCTTTAGAAATGGCATACTAGGAACACCAATATCAACAATATCTAATGTCCAATTTAATATATTATGGTTCGGTGGGAATAATGTTATGGCTGCTAATGTGTCATACATTGATGAGATTAGATTATCCAATATTGCTCGATACACAGCGGTGTTTACACCAACTAATGTTCCATTTATTAAAGATGTTAATACAGTGGCATTGCAACATTTTGAAATATCACCAAATATATCTCACGGAGATGATACAATATCATTAACACAAATGCCAATTTACAAGGGAGGATTAGCACAAGTTAATTATCTGTATGCTATCGATAATGAAACAAATAATGGATATATCATGAGTTACAAAAAAACAGAATCTATGGTATTAACTAGTACGATGCCTAGCGGATTCGCGCAATGTTATATTAGAAGATTACCATTTTATGTAATTCTCAATTCACAAAATATACCATATTCGTTAACATCAATGAACAATGGTTATTTTCAATTTGGAAATAACATACCGATTATCATTAATAGTATGTCCACAATATTAACAGAATATTCACTTAATTCATATTTACCCTACGATGCGTACAGTGCTAGATTATTAGTATGTTATGATAATACAACTCGTGATTTATATGGACTTTGGATTGGATTAGATGAGCATAGAGGAAATACAATAATGTCAAATATTACAAATTCCGCCGAAAGAGAAATCGATGTATCATTATCAACAGTATGCAGTATTTATGCATTCATACCAAAAGTTACTACAGGAGTGACATTTAGCATTTATCTGGTTGGGTTTTATTCATAAAAAAATGTGATATTCAGAAATCGAATTACTGAATCTGGCACCACGATTTATTAGTTTGTGGATTAAATTTATGTTTAAACTCGTGGATAAACTCCTTAGATAGTTTTTGATTACGAATGATAAATTCCCAATTAACTTCATTTTGGAACTCGCGAATGAACGCTTCGGATAATTTTTGACTATAACTGATCAAATGCCAGCCAACAGGATCAAACATATGTTTAAACTCTCGAATGAATTCTTCAGATAGTTTCTGATTCAATGCGATATCTTGCCAATCAAACATATATTTAAACTCTCGAATAAATGCTTCCGATAGTTTTTGACTTTCTGCGATATTTTTCCAATCAACTTTATCTTGAAACTCACGAATGAATGCTTCTGATAGTTTTTGATTTTTACTGACTAGCGTCCAATCAACTTTATCTTGAAACTCTCGAATGAACTCTTCCGATAGTTTTTGATTTTCACTGACTAGCGTCCAATCAACTTTATCTTGAAACTCACGAATACAAGATTCTGATATTAGATTAAACTCAACTACATCTTGCCAATTAAGTTGATCCACATATTTATGAATAATTTGATCTGATAAGATTGAGTCTTCGGTCGGGTAGAACATTCTTGGGCATTCCTTTTTGATATCCTTAAATCGTCTCTCGAGATCATATTCTGGATTATTGCATTGGCTCATTTTGATATTTTTCAGTTGGATTACTCTTATTGCTATATTTATCCATCTGCTCTTCAATTTTACGTATATTCAAAATGTTGGCATAAAAATGTATTTATCTGATTGGGGCTATTCATAAAAAATGGTTTATCAATCTTAATAATGATTTACCATTTCTTCAAAACGTATAAAGTCAATGTCAGTCATCGCATCATCACCATCTGATGGAATACTACACAACTTAGGAAAATCCGAGAGTGGCTTATTAATCTCAGCGTCAATCAGAATAGCAAGATCCTTCTTATCCGCCTTGTCGTTAATCATCGCATTGGTATCAGCAAGATCCTTCTTGTCAACCTTATCTTCGAGTATCGCATTGGTATCTTCGAGATCCTTCTTATCCGCCTTATCGTCAAGCATCGCATTGGTATCTTCGAGATCCTTCTTATCCGCCTTATCTTCGAGTACCGCATTGGTATCATCAAGATCCTTCTTATCCGCCTTATCGTCAAGATCCTTCTTATCCGCCTTATCGTCAAGATCCTTCTTATCCGCCTTAGCTTCGAGATCTGCTTTGATTTTTTTGAGCAACTCATCATTTCTATCAGATATGATATTTCCCATGAGTCCAACGATATTATCAAATATCAATAGTAGAATAGATTTCGCAACTGTATTTGGAGAAACGTGTTTATCCTTTATAGCCTGAAAGATATCACCAACGTATATTTTGTATACAATTATTGCGATCATCAATATAGTGAGCCAACAATAACGAATACATTTATTCCAGTTCTGAGATGTACACTTATCCACTAATTTGAGTGTCCAGAATGAAATGAAACAATAGCCAATATTGAGTAACGCCAGCTTGACAAATTGGAAGCATCTGATTGCGATCTGTGATATCATTGTTTATATTACTGATCCGACTTTGCGATTTTGGGGCATTATCGTCAGAACCGCAATATTAACATAATTCAAGATTAATAGAAATCTCCGATTTCAAGACAACGATAGTTGTAATATAACATCGATCTTCATAAAAAATGGGATCTGTTCATTCTGGAATGAGCCATGAAGCCAGAACAAAAGCGGATAATACAAAGATGCTCCAAATGCTATTCTATATTCAGGCAAAACTTGGTGGAGATTGCTCTAATGACGCAGTCGCTGATCCAATTCTGGTATATATCAATGCAAGAAATAAACCACTCAGTTAAGCAATCGAGACTCTTTTTTTATTGAAGCATAAAAAAAGAGTCTCGAGTCAAAATTGTATACCGTGTTAATAAATATACAAGATGTTGCCAATTCAGATTGATCTAGAAAATACTTTACAGATGTTCATAGATGCTGATAAATGGAATGCGATTTGTGATATTATGCAATCACTTATGGAGATTCGACTAATTCATGGCATTGTGCGGTTATGAGCACTAAAATTAGTGGGCAGTTCTATGAGACCCTTGGGCATAACATAGAAATTCTTCATCTCTGATGATGTTAGATGTTTGTAATCATCATCCAAAATAAAATTATTAGTTAAAAGCTCAATATATCATTTTTATGATTGCTGATGTGATAAAAATATAGACCTATTCAAATGACTATTCTAGCGCATAGTTGCATAAAAAAGAAACAGTCAAATGACCTTACTTAAGCACATAGTTGCGCATAGCAACAATAGCGGCACAACTCATGCGTCGTTGAAGTAGCCAATTTGGATTTGTTTCATCCATATGATCATTACGTGGTGGGTAGAATGAATAGTAAAGACCCTTGCATTTAGATCGATTTCCAGTATTACCAGTAGTCTTTCCAAAGAGTGTCTTACGCAATGGCTTCATAGCTGAGAACATCTTTTTTTGATCAGTAATCTCTGGAAATGCATCTCTCCATGTAGGAAATCTATATCCAAATCTCAATGGATACGGATTTTTTAAACTATGTCGAGCTGGAGCATAACTGTAGATTGGAATAGTTTCTTCAGGTCCCTTGAATACCATTTTTTTTCCATCTGACTCGTGTGTATTAGTGCAAAGTGGGCACGATTTGCTAATATTTATTAAATTATCTCTAGATATCATGAATACTACCAATGTTTTAAGACATAGTACAATCTGACTAGCATCTGAATGCCCAAAGTATGATAATACTCTACAACAAGCAAATCTGTTATCTTTTTGACATTCGACATTTGTATTATTCAAATATTCTTCATTTCCATGACCACGTGAATCCAATTCACTAATAATAGTTTCCATCTCAGCGGTTGGTTGAGCATTTAATGGAAGCATATTTTCTTGGATTCTACCAGATGTTGCATAATCATGAATCTTCTCACGAATATCATTTACAATATCATCACGATTGATGTACACAATGATATCATCATGAATAATCTTGTACACAATTCCTTCAGATATTGTATCAAACCATAAAAAATTATTATAGATATCACCAGCATCAATGCGCTGTGATAATGCCTTATGATCCCATTCTTCTCCTTGAGCATCGGTATATTCTCGAATACAACGAATTCTCTCAACAATTTTCATTGTTGTTGGATCGATTTTTAAAATCTCAGTAGCTACTCCACCGCGGCGAATATTCTCGGCATTATCAACGACCGCAAGATTCTCAAATCTGTTATTCAACGGATTGCCATCGATATGATCAATAACTTTATCAGTAATATCTATTCCGCGAACCTTAATCATTAATCTATTCATACGTTCCTCATTAGGATGTCCTTCAATCCGAAGCATAACATTCGGATAACCATCACTACTGATACGTATATTAATTTCACGCATTCCAGAATCAAGTGCTTTCAGCACACGAGTGCCATCATTTTTTATGAAGTAACCATTCCATTCTGTGTACTCCTCCGTTAAATCAATTGGATCATTGACTATTCTATGAATATTCTCTGGATTAACTTTTGCACGAAGCTCAACCATACGTATGTCAGTTTGACGATCCTTACTAATCCAATGAAGATTTTCAGGACTAATAGCTTCTTGATGAATAATCAAATCTGCGCGTAGCCCAGTTGGGTCATCAATCTTTTCGACGAAGTAATAACAGACCAATGCTCTGATCAGAACTTGAGTAACTCCCTTATTGCGAACAAATATTCCCTCAATGGCTTCCATTGGTTGAGTTTCTCCATTAGTAAGCAGATGCTGTGCCCCACCCCATGAGTAATACTTCCGCCCAGCACCAGTTGCTTTTAGTTGAGTAATTCTTCCAGTCTTTGGAGCAACCTTAAAGAAGTCTCCATTTGGAGTTACCCAATGGTTGAGACTATAAAGCAGTGGTCCATCACATTGACGAGCATTAGCTGGCAATTGAGTGACATTGGTGCGCATCATAATGAACTTATGTGAAATCGGTATTGACTATATTATGCTAACCTCGCTTCAATTTTGAGACATTACCGAGGGCATAAAAAATAAAATAATGTTTTGATTGTGATACACGATCCCTCTTTAAGTGGAATATCTCAATGAACACGAGCCTTCGCTTACCAAAAGGAAGTTGATAGCACGTGCCTCCACGAAGAACGTGGCGGTCGTATCCGATTTAATATAACTAGAAGTATAGTTCAAATATAATTCGCGTGCACGAGACGTGTTGAAATGACCCGAGGGTTGGTGAGTCATCGGGAAAAGTGCAAACGAGTAGAAGTATAAGCCGGGATCCGTAGGTGCCGTAATATTGCTTCCACCAAATTGTAGCGGAATGTACGCATTGAAGAACTGCGCTGGGAAGATAGCGAAGATATCAACGGAGTGTGCTTGTAGTTGAAGCGTGCTAATATGCGGAGCCGTCGTCTTAACGATGACCGATTCGCCACCAGCGCCCATAACAGCAGCCGTGGTCGTGTTCGTGACCTTACAGTAACGATGCCAATCTTCCATATCACCCGACGAACAAGATAGTTGAGTTCCTTGCGCTGTAACGTTCGTATTCTTAACCTTGTTGATCGTGGGTTGAAAGCCAAATATGAGGCTTTCCACCGGCCACTTAAGTTGGACGAGATGGATGCTGTCTTCAGCCTTGTTTAGGTTTTGCGTTTGGCGACGATGCACGCGGACTAGCGTGAATGCGACGCGATCGATGAAGATATCATGAATCTCCGGTAGCACGAATAGATTATTAATATATAAATCAAACGTGGAAATCTGCGGGATCGAGATCTTAGGATCGGTGAGACCTGACGTCGTCGACGCGGGGTTAAGAATGCAACGATAGATGTTAGCAGCCTGCGTGATGGAGAACGTAATGAAACGCTGGCCATACGGAACCGAAACCGACGGGAACGCAAGACGGACATCTTGGTTGAACCAGAAGAGAAGAGGAACCCAAAGCGTGAGATCGTCGTGCGTCTTCTTATACGTTTGGTAACCACTGTAAACGTCTTGAGCTAGACGCATGCCCGAAGGAGCAACGCCGGTAGCGCTGAATGCAGGGGTCGACTTATATGGCACTTCTTGTCCCATGCAACGCTTCCAAGCAACAAGCTTATCTTGCGGCACTTGGAACTGACGGTGAATGACATAAGATTCGCTGGTATACGAATCAATAGGATTGGAGTTGACTTCAAATGCAACTTGGTCGAAGATACGCTCACCGGGGTAATCGCAGTGCTTGAAGACTGGAACATCAACAGCAGCATCCGACGTGGTGCCCGTGAGAGATGCATCAGGAGCGCGGATAACAATATTGGCAACCATGTCACCGAAGAAATCACCATATTGGGGAATTGAGACATTGACAGCCGAGCCGAACGTTGGGTTCGGAGCCGACACCTTGAAATACTGGAAGGCAATCGCCACATATGGCTTATGATGCGCGTTCACAAATAGAACATGCGATCGCTCAATATCAGCAAGCGTGGGGTTCGTGTCAGCCTCACCGCTCTGGGCACGACGCGCCTTAACGGCAGCAATGTTGTCGCGAAGCAACTGGCTGGCTAGCAGCAGCTGATCCATACGCGAATACGCAACTCTAAAAGTTTCCAATCAGAGAAGCCTCTATGCTTCCCAAGCTTCAATTTTTAATCAGCTTGATCACATAAAGCAACACTCGTACCGATGTTACTCGGACTTGTGTTGGACTAGACTGTACATTAAGCAGGTTTTTACAAACCCACCCATAAGTGACCCAGTCGTTAGCGATCACGTGCATTAAATAGTTTAACGCATGTAACCGACGGTCTCTGCACCCCGAATCTTATAAAGTTCGGGTATACCCTTGACCGTTTTCACTCATGTTGCCCTGAGAGATTACAATATAATTATAATTTCTCGCACGGAGACTGTCGTCTTCGTTATGCATGACCACACTGCTATTGGTAAATTAGCAGAGCCCGATCGTGCACGGACTAGAAGGAAACACAATTTCATGTTAATTCATGAACACCTTACAGTGGGTGCCTCGCAGCACCAAAGCCTTCTGTTGATGGCTATATGGAATGACCATCATTCGAAACCAACTGGAAAATGCCGCCGGTCGACATTGTTGTAAGTTTCTAGATTCGACTATGTGTCGTGGAGTGACAGATGTCTATAGATATATATGTTAGTCTGTATAGTTCGCATAATCATAAATTAATTCACCATTTGCCGATATTTGAGCAATTAATACGGCGCTACCATAATGTAGATAACTATTAAAATCAAGTATTCGATAAAAAAATGATAATAGAAATAATCTATCCGGTAATGAGCAAAATAGCAATTCGAGTAATCTAATATACAATGATGGCTTCAACATTCAAGGAATGGCTAGATAAGCACGAAACTCTTTATTTACTGTTTCAGTTCTGTATAGATTGGAACGCAATGCAACTGATTACGCTAATTGGTTTAGATACCAATATCATTGTAATTATCGCAGGCATTATTATTGGTATTGCAATAACTGGTCTAACCGTGGCATCATTAATATTTGGAGCAATCGAAATATATCATAAACCCGATACTAACTATCGAGTATCTGATATAGGATTGAAAATTATTATTGCTAATCTTGTAGTAGCCTTTATACTTACGAGAATGGGATCTATTTGTTCAAGCATTAATGCAAGACGTGATTTCAATAAATTGAATGAAGAACTTGCCACAATGAAAGCCGCATTTGAGAAGAACTTCGATACCGTGCGAGTAGATATCGCAGAGACAAATGAGCATGTTGCTGATGTAAAAAAAGATGTCGCAGAGACAAAGGAGCATGTTACTGATGTAAAAAAGGATGTCGCAGAGACAAAGGAGCATGTTACTGATGTAAAAAAGGATGTCGCAGAGACAAAGGAGCATGTTGGTAATATTCAAGTAGATGTCGCAGAGACAAAGGAGCATGTTGCTGAGATAAACTCTAAGACTGATAAAAGATTTGATGATATTCGAGTAAATATTGCAGAGACAAAGGAGCATGTTGCTGAGATAAACTCTAAGACTGATAAAGGATTTGATGATATTCGAGTAAATATTGCAGAGACCAAAGAGCATGTTGCTGAGATCCGAGATCAAATCGCAAAGAATGGTAATATTATTGTTGCTGATGTAAAAAAAGATGTCGATGATTTGAAATATACTCAACCGATATCATTTGATTTATACGCGGAGGCTTGTAAAAAAAACAACATATTTACGGTGAATCGATAATATGATATGAATTGCGTGGACTATCCCCGGGATTTTTACACACCGTTAAATACTATTGCACACCGTTGTTCATTTCATTCTCATGCTTGATTTCATATGATTTCATCTTATCGAGAATGCCAATATACAATGGCATGATAAATGCCTTGAGCTTGGTATCGAGCACTTCTTTATTCCAAACTGTGTAATCTATGTTATCATCCTCAATCATAAGCATATTGATATGTGGACCTTTATTAGATGTATAATCATTACTAAAGCCGAACATGCGCCAATTAATAGTAGCCTTGATTGCATTTCTATGTGAATTTAGCGCAGCATAAACAACAAGTCTATTATCTTCTTGATCGCATTGATTATATGGATACCATCGTCCTTCTTGGGCGTGCGCGCTAAAGAAAACATAAAGTGGAACCATTGTATTAATATCATAAAGAACAACCACACGCTCGGTATCCTCTGCATGAAATCCCAATAAAGCACTGGTTGGTAGAATACCATTTAGACCAACCGCTCGATTAACTAGATAGTGAATCTCATAAATTATAGCAGTATAAGCGATTCCATTATATGCATATTTGATTTGCTTATAGTAGCATGGGTTGATATTAGTAAAATTAAATTGCTTGTCGCATGGGCGACATTGCTCTTTTGGATGAAGGCGTAATTGAATACCTAGTTTCATAGTTCACTTATACTTAGTATATTTATTATCAATTTATCCGGCACTTTGGCAGCATGAAAATTCATAATGATATTTGCCATTACCATCTCGCTGTAAATGAAGTCTCGATAGTGCTTCATTATCATTACATTTAACATCGTGTCGATCTAGATAAGCAGAATAGCCTTCTCCTTCATCATTCCATGGAGTAGCACGGTCCTCGCATTTAAGTGGCGCTGCAGATTCTACACAATCATAATCATATCGATATTGTTTGTCATCGGCACTACGCGTTAGTTTTATTTGAGATAGAATATGATTTACCGCACACTTAACATCATGTCGATCTAGGTAAACAGCATTTCCATTACCATTATCATTCCATTCTGTATGCATAGTAGTAGCTATTTTACCAGTACCTGGCGTATCCGTGCATGTATAAGCGTAACGAGACTTACCGGTATAGTCTCGCTCCAGATGTGCGCTATTAATTGACGACCCAGCATCACATTTAATATCATGCTGATCTAAATAAGCAGGACTGCCATCACCTTCGGTAGCCCATGGTGTTTTGTAATGTGTCGTTCGACTGATTAACTGATTTGATGTAGTTGAAGCTGCTGTAATCGCTGGTTTACTTGTCGCAGCTTGAGTTACTGTATTCACTGGCACTAATTGGCTGGAAGCTGCCCCCATGATTGTATACAATATAAGATAAAAAATAATTAGCTTAAGACTAATTGATCGCATGGATATCCAATTGCTTGCACAATCTTTGTATAATCAATTGCGATAACATATCCATTGCTCTTATTGCTCGCCTCAGTCATGCACCTAAATGTTGCTTGAGTAATGAAATCTTTCGACGCAATCGTGTTCAGCATGACTACAAGATCGCAATTATCAATTGTAACTCCAAGATGTCCCTGCGCGCCTGAGATTGCAATAACAGCTAACTTACCGGAACACTTTGCCTTACATAGTCCCATATCTATGTTTTTTCGTACGCGGATTGGTTCATCGACTACTGTATTGCATTGACACACGATGAAATTATTTGACATCGTATTGATAAGTTCCGTTAAACGTTCCGTCGTATCTCTAATTTTATCCCATGGCACGAAGATCATTATCACTGATGGATCTAATTTATTCAGAATAGTTCTTTGATTGATCCGCTTGTTGTGCTCATCGATGAGCGGGATTGTAACATTAATGATATCATCAATAACTTCAGCCATACGATCTGGCTCTACCAAATCACCAAAATCGTCCACGCTCAACATTGCTTTAATATCGATCGGTCTTTCGATGATAGTCATGGTTGGAAA
>Ga0302322_100002972_pt1 | contig 14445 bp, 12 predicted proteins | sample Fen_T0_2_FD_203757 | JGI IMG/M metagenome (GOLD analysis project Ga0302322, IMG submission 203757) | Peat permafrost microbial communities from Stordalen Mire near Abisko, Sweden - Fen_T0_2 | ecosystem: Environmental > Terrestrial > Soil > Wetlands > Permafrost | place: Sweden: Abisko... | reverse complement strand
CCGGGCGTCGAGGCGGCATCGACCCGTGCAGACCGAGTCTCACGGAATGCTCTGCGCGGTCGACTCACCGCCGTCGCTCCCCTCACACTGGTCCTGACCGCGCGCCGTGGCACGCCCGGAAGGACCCCGATGAACGACCAGCTCGAGGCCGTGCTCGACATCCAGCGACTCGAGTCGCTGGTCGACGAGATCGGCGACCGCGACCTGGTGCGCCAGGCCGTCCAGGCGTTCATCGCCGAGGTGCCCGACCGTCTCGCCGGCATCCGCGTCGCGCTCGCCGGCGGAGAGGCCGACGAGGTGCGCTCCGCCGCACACGCGCTCGGTTCCCCCGCCGCGATGCTCGGCGCCGTCGCGGTGCGCTCCACCACGCGGGCGATGCAGGACGCCGCCACCGAGGGTCGGCTCGGCGACGCGTCCGCCCTCTACGAGGCCGTCGTGAGCGCGACAGCCCAGACCGAGGCGGCGATGCACGCCTACCTGGACTCGCCCTCGCCCTTCTGACGACGGTCGAGCCACGTGCGCGCCGTCTCCGACAGCGCGTCGATCCCGAACGGCTTGCTCAGGTAGTCGGTCATGCCCGCCTCGAAGCAGGCGTCGCGCTCGACCTGGCCCACGTGCGCCGTGAGCGCGACGATCGGCACGTCGACGGCCGTGGCCCCGCCCCGTCCGGCGCGCCACATCCGGGTGGCCTCGCGCCCGTCGATCCCCGGCATCTGCACGTCCATCAGCACGAGACCGTACGGCGTGTCGCGCATGGCGGCCAGCGCCACCTCCCCGCCGTCGACGACGTCGGAGTCGAGCCCGATCTTCCCGAGCATCGCCGCGGCCAGCCGGCGGTTGATGTCGTTGTCGTCGACCAGAAGCACGCGCGTGCTGCGCGCCACCCACGCGGCCGGGCCGCCGCCGCGAACCGCGAACCTGGCCCGCGCCAGGGTGCCGCCGCCGGCCACGGCGGTGACGTCGATGCCGCCGCCGAGGGCGCCCGTGAGCCGGGCCGACTGCGCCAGCCCGCCCCCGCCCACCGGGCGCATGCCGTTCTCCGGCCACGTGTAGCCCGCGCCGTGGTCGCGCACCTCGACGGTCATCGAGTCGGTGTCCGAGCGCACGAGCAGCTCGACCCGGTCGGTGCCGGAGTGGTGCAGGGCGTTGTCGACCAGCTCGCCGACGACGCGCAGCACCAGCGGCACCTGAACCGTGGTGACGACGTCGTCGTCGAGCCCCTCGGTGGCGGCCGTCACCGCGACGTCGGAGCCGGCGTAGGGCTCGACCATCGAGGCCAGGAGGTTGTCGAGCGCCACGGCGGTGCGCTCGCCGACGATGCGGCGGTTGGTGCCGTCAGCCACCGACACCAGTCGCGCGACCGTGTCGCCCAGGCGCTCGATCGCGTCGTGGGCGTGGGCGTCGCGAAGGTCGTCGGGCAGCATCTCACCGAGGTGCTCGACCGCCGCGTTCGCCTCGTGCACCAGGTAGCCCAGGTAGGCGCCGCGCGACTCGTCGGCGGTGCGGCTCTCACGCCGCAGGGTGTTGACGTCCTCGGTGCGCTGCGCGAGCAGCTCCTCGAGGCGCCGGCGGTCGGCCTCCTGCCGCTTCTCGAGCGCCTCCCACTCGAAGGCGCGTCCGAGCTGCGTGCCGATCGACGGCGCGAGCTGGAGCAGCCGCTCGTCGGCCTTGCGCGGCGTCGGGTGCACGAACTCGATGACCGCCGCCACCGACACGCCCGTGACGACGGGGAACGCCCACGACGACCCGCGCGGGATGCTCTTGTTACGCGGGAAGTTCGCGGCCGTGGCGAGGTCGGGCAGCCAGAGCGCGAGGTGCGACGCCGCGACCTCTCCCGGGAGCCCGCGCGGCGGGAGGAACCGCTCGTCGACCGTCGCGGCCATGACGACGTCGAGGAACTCCAGGGCGCCCGGGTCGGCGTCCCAGATGTCGGCGGTGACGAACGCGCCGTCGTTGTCGGGCACCAGCACGTGCGACACCGCGAAGTCGCAGTGGCGGCGCAGCACCTTGGCCGCAGCACCCAGAGCCGAGAGCGCCTCGCGGCTCTCGTTGACCAGGACGGCGATCTGGGCGAACAGCTCCACCTCGCGCGAGCGTTCGTACGAGCGGCGCAGCTGGCTCTCGGCGATGAGCTCGGCCTCGAGCCGCGCCGCACGCTCGCGCGAGGCACGACGTTCGAGCCGCGCGATCGTCTCGGCGGAGGTCTCGGCAGCGGCGGAGCCGGACCCCGCGCCCTGGTCGGTCACAGCGACCTCACCCGCAGGACGCAGACATCGTCGCCGCGGCGCATGCACCGCGGCTGCGTCACCTCGAGGCGCTCGTCGTAGTAGTCGCCTGCGCCCGCGATGAGGCCCTCGGCGAGGTCGCAGCGGCCGCGCTGCCCGGCGTAGACCAGCTCGACGACGTCGGGCGACGGGAACCGGTGCGCGAACTCGGGCACCATCGCGCCGGGGAACAGTCTCCGCACCTCGGGGTGCACGACGGTGTTGAGCGAGAGCAGGAACGAGCGGGCGTCGACGTGCGGGGTGAAGAACTCCGGATAGCGCTCGGCGAGCATCGCGATGCCCTCGTGGCCCACGTGCCGCACCACGGCGTCGGGCTGCGCGTCGATGCGTTCCCCCACGGTGATGGCGAGCGTCTCGAGCTCGGAGTCGGAGTAGGTGCCCAGCGAGGTGTAGGCGCCGGAGACGCCGGAGTCGTCGATCACGTCGTCCCAGAAGCCGTCACCGTGCTCCCGGCGCACGACGTCCTCGACGAGGTTGAAGATCACGCCCTTCACTGCTCACCTCTCCCGCACATCGTCGTCGGCTGCACCGGGTCACCGCACCCCGAGGAGCTCGGCGACGACGCGTCGCAGCTCGGCGAGGTCGACCGGCTTGCTCAGGTGCCCGTCCATCCCGCTCACCCGGCACCGCTCGAGCCAGTCGTCGTCGTCGCCCACGACGAGGCCGATGATCGACACCTCCGACACCGCACGCCGGTCGGAGGCGCGGATGCGGACCGTGGTCGTCGGGCCGTCCAGCCCCGGCATGTCGGCGTCGAGCAGCACGAGCCCGACGCGCGCGGGGCCGGCGAGCACCTCCAGCGCCTGCTCGCCGGACTCGGCGGACACGGCGTCGACGCCGAGCCGCGAGAGCTGGCGCAGCACGAGGTTGCGGCTGGCCTCGCTGTCGTCGACGACGAGGACGGTTCGGCCGGGCTGCTCGCGCTCGACGGGGGGCGCCGGGGTGCCCGCGGGCGGGGCCTCGGAGAGCGCGGGGAACCGCACCGAGAACCGGAAGCTCGACCCCTCGTGGACGGTGCTGGTCACCTTGAAGTGCCCGCCCATGAGCGTCACGAGCCGGTCGGAGATGGCCAGGCCGAGGCCGGTGCCCTCGCGCTTGGTCTGCGCCTGCACGAACGGGTCGAAGATCGTGCCGAGACGGTCGGCAGGGATCCCCGGGCCGGTGTCGCGCACCTCGAAGTCGATGTCGACGTCGTCCCCGGCGTGGCCGCCGACGGTGACCATCACCGACACCGAACCGACCGACGTGAACTTCACCGCGTTGCCCGTGAGGTTGACGAGCACCTGGCGCAACCGCAGGGCGTCGCCGGACACGAGCAGGGGCAGGCCCGGGTCGGCGACCAGCCGCAGCTCGAGGCCCTTGGCCCGTGCCTGCGGGCCGAGCAGGTCGACGACGCCGGTGACGACCTCGAGCGGCGAGAGGGGCTCGGACACCAGGTCGATGCGCCCGGCCTCGACGCGCTGGAAGTCGAGGATGTCGTTGATGATCTCGACCAGCGTCGAGGCCGACGAGTTGATCACCTCGACGAGCTCGCGCTGCTCGCCGTCGAGCGGTGTCATGCGCAGCAGGTCGAGCGTGGCGAGGACCCCGTGCATCGGCGTACGGATCTCGTGACTCATCGACGCGAGGAACTGCGTCTTCGCGTCGGACGCCGCCATCGCCTCGTCGCGCGCACGAGCGAGCGCCTCCTGGTACTGCACGCGATCGGTGACGTCGCGGAACATCCACATCGCGCCGAGGTGCTGCCCGTCGGAGGCGATGGGCTGGAAGTCGAACTCGAGCACGCGGCCGTCGTTGAGCGCGAGGGTCTGGTTGGCGGCCGGCCAGCGCCGGTGCAACAGGTCCTCGGTGCGCCGCAGGAACGACGCCGGGTCGCCGGTCGCCGCGAGCAGCTGCGAGATCGCGGCGGTCGCGGGCCGCCCCGAGAGCTCGGCGGGCGTGGTCGACGTGGCGAAGACCGTGCAGAGCATGTCGTTGGCCATGACGACGTGGCGCTGGGCGTCCTCGACGAGGACGCCGGCCTGCATGTGGGCGAGCAGGGTGGTGAGCCGCGACATCGTGCTCTGCAGCTCGAGGTCGGCGATCTTTCCGGCGGTGATGTCGAGCATGAAGCCGATGCGGCGCCCGTGCGCCCCGTCGTCCTCGTCGCGCACGACCGTGTCGACCGCACGCACCCACAGCGTGCGCCCGTCGGCGTGGACGACGCGGAACTCCTGGTCGAACGGGGAGTCGTCGCGCTCGGCCCGCAGGTGCGCGCCCCAGACCCGGTCGCGGTCGTCGGGATGGACGACGTCCATGAAGAAGCCGGGCTCGTCGGTCCACCGCTGCGGCGGGTACCCGATCCACGACTCCACGCTCGGGGAGATGAACTCGGCCGTCGGCACCGACCCGAGGGTGTCGATGTACATGACGAGCGGCTGCAGCTCGACGAGCTGGCGGTAGCGGGCCTCGGCGCGCCCGAGCATCTTGTTGGTGCGGCGCAGCTCGCCGGCCGAGCGCTGCAGCTCGGTGTTGAGCGTGCGCAGGTCGGCGAGGCTGCGCTCCTGACCGCGGCGCAGCAGCAGGAGGTCGGGCGTCTGGTCGATGGGCGAGAAGTCGGCGGCCGACAGGCCGAGGCGGTCGAGCTCCTCCGACGTCGAGACGACGGGCGTGCCGAGCAGCAGCACGCCGGACGGCTCGGAGGTGTCGACCGCCTGGAAGCGCAGGCGCGGACCGCCCGGGCGCAGTCGGAGCAGGAGCATCGAGTCGCGGTGCTGGCGCAGCACGCTGATCGACTCGATGCCCGCAGGACGCACGACGTCGAACACCTCGAGGAGCCCGCGACCGGAGAAGTCGGGCGTGAGCCGCAGCCACGAGGGCCCGACGCGTCGCACGACGAGGTCCTCGTCGACGAGCACGCCGAACGGGGCGACCCGGTCGAGGTCGCCGTCCTCGAGGCGGACTCCCATGCGCTAGCTCTCGGGACTCACGCGGAAGACGTCGGACGTCCGGTCGACCGTGACGTCGGAGACGTGCACGACCTTCGCCGGCGTCCCGTACAGCTCGCCGAGCCCCTCGAGCAGGCCGACCACGAACGACGCGAGCCCGACGCGCTCTGAGGTGTAGTGCACCTCGAAGGACGCGGTGCCGTCGTCGACGACGGTGAACGACGGCGGACGCAGCTCGGGGTAGAGCACCTGCAGGCGCGCGTGCATCTCGTCGAGGTGGGTGAGAACGCTGATGACGTCGGTGCCCGTGGCGCCGAGGATGTCGGCGTGGTTCTCCGGGCCGACGCGCAGCGACCCGTAGCGCCCGAACGAGCGGAGCAGGTCCTGCGCGGGGATGCCGAGCCCGGCGCTCGCGGCATCGACGAGCGCGTAGGTGACCGCGTCGTCGTGGTGGTGCATCGACGCGCCGGTGGTCGGCGCGTCTGCGCGCGACGCGATGCGGTCCCAGGCTTCGGCACCCGCGGTCTCGTCGACGTGACGGCGCATCGCCTCGTTGATCATGCCGTACACGGCGGTGGGCCCCTCCTCGCTCGGCGACGTGCGGCAGCCCCCTGCCGCGGCGTTGTCAGGCCGGTTCGAAGCGGTAGCCGACACCGCGCAGGGTGCGGATGTGGCGCGGCTGCGACGCGGACTCGCCGAGCTTCTTGCGCAGCTTGCCCATGTGGACCTCGATCACGTGGTCGTCGCCGAACCACTCGCCCCACACCTGCACGAGCAGCTGCTCGCGGGTGAAGGTGCGACGAGGGCTGCTCGAGAGCAGGTCGAGGATGTCGAACTCGATCTTGGTGAGCTCGACGTTCTCGCCGTCGACGGAGACCTCACGAGCGACCGGGTCGATCACCAGGCGCCCGAAGTCGCGGGCCTCCTGCTGGCTGGTGACGCGGGGACGGCGGCGCATCGCACGGATGCGCGCTGCCAGCTCGCGCGGCGAGAACGGCTTGGTGACGTAGTCGTCGGCCCCGACGGTGAGACCCACGATCTTGTCGACCTCGTCGTCGCGCGCCGTGACCATGACGACGTAGGCGTCGCTGAAGGAGCGCAGCTCGCGGCAGACCTCGACACCGTCACGATCGGGGAGGGAGAGGTCGAGGATGACCAGCTCGGGCTTCTTGGCCCGCGCCCACTCGAGGCCCTGGACCCCTCGCGGCGTGGCCACGACGGAGTAGCCCTCCTTCTCGAGAAGGCCACGCACCAGCAGGGTGATCTCGGGAGAGTCCTCGATCACCAGGGCCTGCGCCCGCTCGATAGCCACGCTCCCTGTCCTTTCCACCCCGTCGACGGTGCGCTCCGAGGAGCACACTCACTGTGACAGTCTGACGCGCCTGATGCGCGCCAGCGCTCGTGCCGCCCCGACAACCATCGGCGTGTCACCCCTCGCAGATGAGCGTACGGGGATCACGAAAGCCTCACGTCCCCTCACCGGAGACCCGCCATCCGCACGAGGGGCTCGCCGTGGGCTCGCGCGGAGGTGTCGGACGACTCGCCCGCCGGGTCCACGTCGCCGCCTCCGGGTGGGTAGCGTCGCTGTAGCACCGACCGGCGCGGGCGTGGTCCCACGACGTACGGTCACCCGGCCCGCACGACCGTCGAGGGGACTCCGCCACCATGCGCACGATCACCACCTCCGAGCTCGGACGCGTCCTGGCGGGGCTGCCGAGCAACCCCCGGGTCGTGGTGAGCGGGAACTTCGCGACGCCGCACGTGCTGCTGGCCGCGGTCGACGGCGTCCTCCCCGAGTACCGGCTGCACGCCCTCAACGCGCAGCCCGGCCTCCCCGACCGCGACGGCGTCACCTACGAGACCGCCTTCGTCGGCCCGGGGATGCGCAAGAGCCCCACGCTGATCTACATCCCGTCGCGCCTGTCGCTGGTGCCGCGCCTGTTCGGCGCCACCTGCCCGCCCGACGTCGTGCTCCTGCACACGTCGCCGCCGGTCGACGGCAAGGTCTCGCTGGGCATCGAGGTCAACATCCTGCCCGCGGCCATCGAGGCGGTGCGGGCCCGCGGCGGCGTGGTCATCGCCCAGGTCAACGCGCAGATGCCCTACACGTTCGGCGACGCCGAGATCGACGTCGACGACATCGACGTCGCGATCGAGGTCGACTCCGCGCTGACGTCCCCGGGTGCCATGGAGATCGACGACGTGAGCGCCGCGATCGGCGACCGCGTCGCCACCCGCGTCGCCGACGGCTCGACGATGCAGCTGGGCATCGGCGCCGTCCCCGACGCCGTGCTCTCGGGCCTCACCGGCCGCCGCGGCCTCCGCGTGTGGTCGGAGATGTTCAGCGACGGCGTCCTCGAGCTCGACCGCGCCGGCGCGCTCGACCCCGACGCCGAGCTCGTGTCGTCATTCCTGTTCGGCTCCCCGGAGCTCTACGGCTGGGTCGACCGCAACCCGCGCGTGCGGATGCTGCGCACCGAGACCACCAACGAGCCGTCGCTGATCGCGCGGCAGCCGCTCATGACGTCGGTGAACACCGCGCTGCAGGTCGACCTCTACGCGCAGGCCAACGCCTCGCGCGTGAAGGGCCGGATCTACTCGGGGTTCGGCGGCCAGACCGACTTCATCGTGGGCGCGCTGCACTCCCCCGGCGGCCAGGCGATCCTGGCGCTGCGCTCCTGGCACCCGCGCGCCAACGTCTCCACGATCGTGCCCATGATCGAGGAGCCGGTCACGTCGTTCCAGGCCTCCGCCATCGTCACCGAGAACGGCCAGGCCTGGATCTGGGGCTACGACCAGAAGTCGCAGGCGCGCCACCTCATCCGCGACGCCGCGCACCCCGACGTCCGCGACGAGCTCTGGGAAGAGGCGCACGCCCTCCACCTCGCCTGACGACGGCACCCATCCCGACCGACACCGGAGGACCCGCCATGGACGACGCGCTCGCGATGGTCGTGGAGTTCCACGCCGTACCCGGCCGCGAGGCCGACCTGCGTGCAGCGCTGCTCGCGATGGTGTCGCCCACCCGCGCCGAGGACGGGTGCCTGCGCTACGACCTGCACGTCGACGAGGCCGACCCCGCCGTCTACGCGTTCTACGAGGTGTGGTCCACCCGCGCGCACCACGCCGCGCACGACGGCAGCGCCCACGTCGGGGCCTTCCGAGCCGTGCGCGACGACCTGCTCGCCGAGCCGGCTCGCGTGCTGCGACTCGTGACGATCGAGCCCTCAGCCGGGTAGGTTCGGTCGCCGAGGGGGCTCCTATGACGACGACGCTCGACCCCGGCTGGCAGCACCACACGATGATCGTGGACGGCCGACGGGTCTTCATCCGCTCGACCGTCGAGCGCACCGACGAGGTGCCGATGGTGCACGTCCACGGCTTCGGCATCTCCGGGTCGTACCTCATGCCGACCGCCCGGCTGCTGGCCGACACCGCGCGCCAGGTGGTGCCCGACCTGCCCGGGTACGGCCGCAGCCAGCGCCCGCCCAAGCCGCTCACCATCCCGCAGCTGGCCGACGCGCTCGTGCTGATCCTCGACGCCATGCGCATCGAGCGGGCGATCCTCATCGGCAACTCGATGGGCTGCCCGATCATCGCCGAGGTCTGCCACCACTACCCCGACCGCGTCGCGGGCGTCGTGCTCGTGGCGCCGGCGGGCGGCATCCAGAACCGGCCGCTGCGCCGTGCGGTCGGCCAGCTCGCGGTCGACGGCGTCCGCGAGAGCCCGCGCATGGCACGGGTCGCCGTCCCCGACTACGTGAAGTTCGGGCCGATCAACGCGCTCAAGCTGTTCGCGGCCCTCACCCGCTACCCCTCCCTCGAACGCCTTCTCGAGATGGACGTCCGGGCGCTCGCGGTGCTCGGCAGCAAGGACCCGCTGATGCCCACGCGCGAGCGCGTGCTCGAGGTCGCCGCCGAGATGCCCGACAACGTCACGGTCGTCGTCATCACGGGCGCGGCGCACGCGGTGAACTTCAGCCACCCCGGCGAGCTCGCGCACGTGATCCGGTCGTGGGCCGCCGGCGAGGAGATCGTCGACGACCCGGAGCAGCCGGGGCTCGCCAGCGTGCTCGAGATCCCGCGCGGCTGACGCCTACCGGCCGGGCATCCCGATCTCGAGGCCGTCGACCCGGCGCTTGGCCATGCCCGACAGCGCCTCCCAGATCACCCGGTGGCCGTTGTTGGCCGTGCCGTCGGCGTGGTCGTACGCAGGGGCCACCTCGACGAGGTCCATGCCGACCAGCCGGGTGTCCATCGCGATGCGGCGCACGATGCGCAGCAGGTCGACGGGCGCCATGCCGCCGGGCTCGGGGGTGCCGGTGCCCGGTGCGAAGCCGGGGTCGAGGACGTCGATGTCGACCGAGAGGTAGATGTACTCGGGACCGTCCAGCGCCTCGTCGATGACCCGGTCGATGACGGCCTTGATGCCGTCCTCCCAGATCTCCTGCATGAAGTGCGTCTTCATCTCCTGCTCGCGCATCCACGCGACGACGTCGGCGGGCGGCCAGTAGCCGCGCAGGCCCACCTGCACGAAGTTGCGGCCGAGGATGGCGCCGCTCTCGATGAGCCGGCGCATCGGGGTCCCGTGGCTGGCGAGGTTGCCCGCCTCGTCGTTGGCGGTGTCGGCGTGGGCGTCGAAGTGGATGAGGCCGACGCTGCCGTGGCCGAGGTGGTCGGCGACCGCGGTGGCCGCCGGCCAGGTGATGGCGTGGTCGCCGCCGAGCACGACGGGCACGATGCCGCGGGTGGCGACGGCGCTCACCCGGTCGTAGATCGCCTGGCGCGAGGGCTCCCACAGCCCCCAGGAGCAGGGCGCGTCGCCGTAGTCGACGACGTCGAGGTGGTCGAAGATCTCGAGCTCGAGGTCGAGGTGGTAGGTGCCGGGCGTGTGCGCGTTGCGCAGGGCGCGCGGGCCGAACCGCGCACCGGGGCGGTAGGACGTGCCGCCGTCCCACGGGGCGCCCACGATCGCGGCGTCGGGCCGCCACTCGTCGAGCTGCCCGGGCTCGGTCAGGAACGGCCGGTGCCCGAACGTGCCGAGCCCGGTGCCGTCGAACCCGTCGAGCTGCTCGCGCATTCCAGGGGGGATCCGGTCGTCCATGGCCCGCACCCTAGCCAGCCCAGTGGGTGGGGCGGGAGGCCCAGGCGGGGATGCGGGTCCCGGCGTCGCCGCGCGCGGCCTCGAGCTGGGGCGGGACGAGGAACAGGGCGTCGCGCAGGTCGGCATCGCGGACGTCGGCACCGCGCAGGTCGGCTCCGATCACGTCGGCGCCGCGCAGGTCGGCCTGCTGCAGGTCGGCCCCCACGAGCAGGGCCCCGCGCAGGCTGGCTCCGCGCAGGTCGCGACCGCGCAGGTCGCGTCCTGCGAGGTCGGCGCCCCGATGGTCGACGCCGGCCGCGGGCTCGCCGGCCCGCTGCAGCTGGGACGCACGCAGGAGCAACGCGTTGACCTCCGCGCGGACGTCGTCGACGTCGACGTCGAGCAGCTCGGGCAGGGGGAGCTCGACGGTGCTCTCGAGCCGGCTCCACGCGACCTCGAGCTCGTCGTGCAGCGGCGCGGCGCGCGGGAACGCTGCAGCCTCGGCCACGTAGCGACGCAGCTCGAACAGCGCGCGCACCCGGGGGAAGGCCTCACCGACGTGGTCGGCGACGTCGGGCGACGTGCGCCAGTCGTGGCCCCCGAAGGTCGAGCGCGTGACGAACTGCCCGGCGCCGAAGCAGTCGAAGACGACGCACCCCGGGAAGCCGCGGTCGCGCAGCTGCTCGTGGACGCCGCACCTCAGGTCGTCGCGCAGGTTGGGGCAGGGATGGCCGGCGGGCTTGTCGATCGCGAAGTCCGACGAACGGGCGAACGCGGGCACCACGCAGCACAGGGCGGCGCACTGGGTGCAGTCGGCGCGCAGCAGCGACCGCCGCTCGTCGATCGTCGCCACACGTCCTCCTCGTCGTCGCACCGGCCTGTCGGCTGCGAACCTACGCCCGACTACCGTGACGACGTGGTCGAGGACGTGGGTGCCGGCGGCCGGTCGGCGCGGTCGGACGTCGCGACCTACGCGGTGGTCGCCACGGCGGCGCGCTCGGCCACCGAGGCGATCGGGCCCGCGCTGCTGCTGACGGCCCTGGCCAGCAACCGCGCCGAGAGCGACGGCGCCGCGCTCGTGGCCGCGTTCACCGGGCTCGCCGCGCTCGCCGGCCCGCCCGTGGGCGCCCTGCTCGACCGGGCCGCGCGACCCGGCCGCGTGATCGGCACCGCCGTGGCGGTGATGGCCGCGGCGGTCGCCGCCCTGGCGGGCCTCGTCCCGCACGCGCCGCTGGTGGTGCTCCTGGTCATCGCCGCCGTGGGCGGTCTCGCCTACCCGGCGCTCACCGGCGGTCTCACCTCGCAGCTGCCCTCGATCGTGAGCGGCCCGCGTCTCGACCGCGCCTGGGGCATCGACGCCGCGACGTACAACGTCGGCGCGATCGTGGGGCCGCCGGCCGCCGCGGCGGCGCTCGTGCTCGGCGCCACCGGCCCGGTGCTCTTCCTGCTCGCGCTGCTCCTCGTGGCGCTCCCGCTCGTGCCCCGGATCCCCTTCGTCGTGCGCGAGCCCACCGACGCCCGCGCCTCGATCGTGCGCGACATCACCACCGGCTTCCGCGGGCTGGTGAGCACGCCGACGCTGGCCTACGCGACCGTGCTGACGACCGTCGGCTTCGCGGGCCAGGCGGCCTTCCTCGTCACCGTCCCGCTCCTGGCACAGCGCCAGACCGGGTCGCTGGCCGCGTCGGGCATCGCGTTCGGGGCCGCGGCGGTCGGCGGGCTCATCACCACCCTCTACGTCGTACGACGACCGCTGCGTCACCCCGACCGCGGGCTGTCGCTCACGACCGCCGGGATCGGCGTGAGCTTCCTTCTGCTCGCGTGGGCACCGGCCTTCGGCTGGTCGGTCGCGGCGGCGTTCGCGTTCGGCGCGTTCGAGGGCCCGCTCCTGACCGCGCTGTTCCGCATCCGCACGCGCGAGGCCGATCCCGCGGTGCGGTCGCAGGTGTTCACGACGGCCGCGAGCCTGCGGACCACGGCGTACGCCGGGATGACGGCCGTCTTCGGCGCCATGCTCGGGCTCGGGGTGACGACGCTCCTGCTGATCGGCGCGGCGGTGCAGGTGCTGGCCTTCGCCAGCGCCGCGTGGTCGTACCGGGCAGCGTCCCGGCGCGTCGCCTCCCGTCTACCATCCTCGTGACTCGCTCGTCGTCCCCCGTCCCGAGGACCCTCCTGCCATGACCGGCCCGCAGCACGCCGCCCCCGGCCACCCCGACCAGCTCGGAGGGCACGACCACCTCCCGGTCTCGCCGCGCCCGGGGGTCGAGGCGGTGCGGGCGGCCGAGATCGCGCACGAGCTGTGGGGTCTCGAGGGCGAGGTTCGAGAGCTCGGCAGCCACCAGGACCGCAACTACCTCGTGCGCGCTGCGGAGGGCCCGCGCGTGGTGAAGGTGGCCAACCGCGGCTGGGGGCTGGCGGCGATCGAGGCGCAGAACGCGGCGCTGCTGCACATCGCGGCCGCCGACACGAGCTTCCTCGCGCCCGTCCCGGTCGAGAGCCGCGAGGGCGCGCTCGTGCACGACGTCGCCGACGGCGCCGACACGCTTCCGGTGCGGGTCCTCACCTTCGTCGAGGGCACCCCGCTGTCGGGCGACGGCTACCTCGCCCCCGACGTGGTGGCCGACCTCGGCCGACTGTCGGCGCACGCGTCGGCGGCGCTCGCCGACTTCGACCACCCGGGCCTCGACCGCGTCGTGCAGTGGGACCTGCGCCAGGCAGCGCCGGTCCTCGGGAGCCTGCTGCCCTCCATCGCCGAGCCCGAGCGCCAGGCGCTCGTGGCCGACCTCGCGACCGCCGCGTTCGACCGGGTCGCCGAGGTGGCCGACGCCCTCCGTGTGCAGGCCATCCACGGCGACGTCACCGACGACAACGTCGTGGGGTCCTACGACGACGCCGGACGCCTGCGTCCGGACGGGATCATCGACTTCGGCGACCTGTCGCGCTCGTGGCTCGTGGGCGACATCGCGGTCACCGCGTCGTCGGTGCTGCGCCACTCCCCCGACGACCCGTGGGCCGTGCTGCCCGCGATCCGCGCCTTCCACGAGGTCGTGCCGCTCGACGAGGCCGACGTCGCGGCGCTGTGGCCGCTCGTCGTGCTGCGCGGCGCCGTGCTCGTCGCGAGCGGCGAGCACCAGGCCCTGCTCGACCCCGACAACGAGTCGGCCACCGGCCCGCTCGAGTCGGAGTGGCGCATCTTCCACACGGCTCGCGGCGTCGACCTCGATGTCGCCGAGGCCGTGATCCGCGCGGCGCTCGACCTGGGTCCTGCTCCCCGCCACGCAGCGGCCCGCGCCGCCTTCGCGGCAGCGAGCCCCATCGTGAGCGGCATCCCGGACGTCGCGGTCGTCGACCTGTCGGTCACGAGCGACGCCCTGCACTCCGGGCGCTTCCTGCTGCCGACCGTCGAGCGCGACGTCCTGCGCGAGGCCGCTGTCCGCACTGGTGTCGCTGCGACGCGCTATGCCGAGGCACGGCTCACCCGCACCTCGCTCGACTCCGCCTACGCGCCGGCCACCTACGCACTCGGCGTCGACCTCGTGCTCCCGGTCGGCACGCCGGTGAGCGCACCGTGGGCGGGCACCGTGACCCGCGCCGACGGCGGCGTCCTGCACCTCGACGGCGAGGCCGGGCGGCTGGCCGTCACCGGGCTCGCGGTCGACGTCGCCGAGGGCGCCACCGTTCGGGGCGGAACCGCGCTCGGCAGGGTGGGCGGCGGCGACGTCCACGTGCAGGTGTGCCACGACCTCTCGCTCGACGCCCCGACGTTCGCGACGCCGGAGGTCGTGCGCGGCTGGGCGCAGCTGTGCCCCGACCCGTCACCGCTCCTCGGCGTCGACCTCGCAGTTCCGGCCGACGACCCCGGCGGCCTGCTCGAGCGTCGCGTCGCGTCGGTCGCCACCGTGCAGGAGCACTACTACGCGGCGCCGATGCGCGTCGAGCGCGGCTGGAAGCACCACCTGTTCGACACCACCGGGCGCGCCTACGTCGACATGGTCAACAACGTCGCCGCGATCGGGCACGGCCACCCGCGCCTCGCCGACGCGGTCGAGCGCCAGCTGCGCACGTTCAACAGCAACTCGCGGTTCCACTACGCGTCGATCGCCGAGTTCTCCGAGCGTCTCGCGAACCTGGCGCCCGAGGGTCTCGACAC
>Ga0302322_100002969_pt1 | contig 14449 bp, 5 predicted proteins | sample Fen_T0_2_FD_203757 | JGI IMG/M metagenome (GOLD analysis project Ga0302322, IMG submission 203757) | Peat permafrost microbial communities from Stordalen Mire near Abisko, Sweden - Fen_T0_2 | ecosystem: Environmental > Terrestrial > Soil > Wetlands > Permafrost | place: Sweden: Abisko... | reverse complement strand
CTGCCGTTCCTGCGCGGGGCGTTCCTGGATGCACAGGGCCAGCTTCGGGCCGACACAGCCCACCCGGACGTCCGGTTCACGTTGCCCGCGTTGCGGATTCGGGTGCAGCAGCTCACCGGCGGCTCGGTCGGGACCACGCTGATGTCCGCGACGACCAGCGGGCCGCCGGTCGACCAGATCTACGAGTTCGTCCGGATGGACCCGCCGTACGCGCTGGTCGGCCCCAGCGAGGTCGTCGGCTTCGCCTTCCGGACGGCGGTGCTCGACCTCTCGGGAACGGCAGGACCCAGCGGGGTGCCGGCGACGGCCCGAGCCATGCCGGTCGACTGGCAGGGTTTCTATCTGCCCGAGGCCCGGCTGTTCGTGGCACCCACCGGCGTCGAGGGCCTGGCGGTCAACGCCGGGGTTCGGGACATGTGGATCGGCCTGGGCGTGCACGCCGGCGTCACCGGCATCTTCGAGGCAGAGGTGGTCAACCGCGGCGGGACGCCGACGGTCAGCGCCCGTTTCCAGAGCGCGGCGGGAGAGTGGATCGCCGATCCCGGGGTCGGCACGGCCCAGGTCCCCGAGCACAGCACCTTGTATGTCGATGCAGCCGGTGGGATCGCCCCCGTCACCTTCTCGATCACGGTCGACGGGGCCACGACAACGGGAGACCGGGTGGCCATCACCACACCCGCCTCCGGGACCGTCGCGATCACCGTCACCGTGCGTGACGGCGCGAGCCACGACACGGCGCGCAGCTTCACCGCGGCTCGACGAGCCGCTGCGGTGACCGGTGGCAGCGGCGCCACCGGCGCGACGGTGGCGCCGGATCAGAGCGGCAACCACCACGTCGTACTCGAGTCACAGACCACCACCACAGCCACTCTTCGACTTGAGCCACGCACTGCGGCGGACTGGACCTGGTCGGGTGGATCCGCCAGCGCGTCGGAGACGGCCGAGGTGCCGGTGACCGCCGGTGGCGATGTCCTCGTGAGCGCCACCCTCGCGGCAAGCGCCCAGCACCACCTCGACTGCTACTTCCTGTTCGACCACCCCGCGGTATCGGAGGGCACGGCAGACGCGTCGGGCGGCACTGCATACGCCAGAAACCACTCACACACCCACGCCACCCCGGCCGCCAACCGCACCGACCTCGGCCCCTCGGCCGAGTTCTTCGACAACGCAACGGGCCGGCGAGCGACCATCGGGGCCACAACCGCGATCACCGTGGACGGCTACGCCTCGTGGGAGGGCAGCAACGACCCTCCCCAGAGCGAACGCAACCTCCACCTCAGTGAGCGCCGGCTCGCAGCCACGGTGCAGCTGCTCGGCGAGGCCGGATACACCAACGTCACCGCCGGCACCGCACACGGAGAGAGCAACGCCCGCGCCGGAACCCCTGTCGCCGCAGGCGAACCCGTGCCGGCTGCGGGCAGCTCCGGCTGGTGGCTGGCGCGCGGGACAACACCCGATCCAGGCACCCCGGAGGTATGCACCGCGCACGTGCGCCGACCGACCGTCCCCGCGCCGCAGACCATCGACCCGAGGCCGCACGAGCCCGGCCGGCCCGACTGCTTCCGCAAGATCGGCGTCCGCGTCGAGCTGGTCCGCAGCACCTTCATCCGGGGCGAGATCTACGGCGAGTTCGACATCGAGACCGCTGCCGAGTCCCAGCTGGCACATCGGGGGCAGCCTGCGTTGCGCAACGGCCCACGCCCCAACCCGATGGACGGCGTCTGCACCTTCATGCTGCGGCTGCGGATCGCGCAGGACCGCAACTCGTGGAACATCACCGCCGAGTTCCGGGCGGCCGAAGGGGATCTCGACGGTCTGGCCATGATGGACTCGGCGCACTCCAACCAGAGCGCCCTGGACATCCTCGGGGCGGTGACCGTGCTGGCGCCGCTCAGCTCCGCGACCAGTGACCTGTCCCCCGCCGCCGGCGCGCTCGTCGCGCTCGGGAGCATCGCGCTGGGCGCCAGCGACCTCATCCACACCACCAAGCTCATCCTGCGCGGCGGCGAGCTTTTCGTCAGTGACGGGATCGTCGGCGCGGACGGCAGCACGACGGTGTCCGACCGGGGCACCCAGGTGAGCATCCTGCTGGACCTCGAGGTGACGTTCACCTTCGACCTCGGCATCGTCAGAGTCAACCCCGCGCACCCGGTGACGACCCGGTACAAGGCCGTCGGGGTGCGTTCACAGTGGGGTGGCACCGGTGCCGGCAGCGGGCTGGACTACGTCCCCCGGCCGGTGTTCGACCCCAGTCGCGGCTACTCGCTGGACATCCCGACCGGGTCGCTGACGGCGAGCCCGCCGCTGGACGAGATCCTGCGGGTGCTCGGGATGAAGGTGAGCCGCGACAACCCGACCTACCTCGAGGTCGAGGTAGGCATGGGTCTGGACCTCGGGATCCTCAAGGTCGACACCGTACGCGTCCGTGCCCGGCTGGACGGGCCACCGCTCGACCTGCAGCTGACCAAGCTCGGCGCCACCCTGGACATCCCCGGGACGATCCACGGCAGCGGCTACATCGAGATCACCCCGCTGGGCTTCAAGGGCGCCTTCGACCTGACCATCGTGCCGGTCAACGTCCGGGGAACCGCAACACTGGCAGTGGAGTCCGCCGATGGCGTCACCGGCGTGCTCGTCGGCCTGGAGGTGCAGTTCCCGGTCGCGCTCCCGCTGGGCAACTCCGGCCTCGGGCTGCTCGGCCTGATGGGCGGCGTCGGGATCAACTACGCCCGCAACGAGAACCCCTCGGCCCAGGTGCCGGCGCTGGACTGGCTCATGCAGCAGTTCGCCCGCACCGGCGGGGTGATGGACCCTGACGGCTGGACGATGACCCCCGGCCACTACGCCTTCGCCGCCGGAGCGCTCATCGGCACCGTCGAGGGCGGCTATGTGGTGCACCTCAAGGGCATCGTCATCATCGAGGTGCCCGGGCCACGGCTGCTGCTCGTCATGAAGGCAGATGTCCTCTCGGCGCCGCCGGTCCTCAAGAGCAACCAGAGCGCGACCTTCCTGGCCGTCCTGGACATCGACTTCGGCCGCGGCACGATCACCATCGGCATCGTGGCGGCCTACGAGATCGAGCGCCTGCTCAAGATTCGGGTGCCCGTCACGGCGTTCTTTGACGCCCATGAGCCGGAGAACTGGCTGGTCGAGCTAGGCAACTACACCGACCGGGTCACCGTCGAGGTGCTCGACGTCATCAGCGGCAACGGCTATCTCATGGTCCACGGCAACGGTGTCACCATCCCCGGGCTGCCGCCAATCACCCATGGACTGGCGATCGGCGTCGGCTTCCACATCCAGTGCGTGCTGATGGGCAGCAAGACCGTCGGGCTGTATCTGGAGGTGGCCGCCGGCTTCGACGCGATCCTGGGCTTCGACCCGTTCTTCCTCGGCGGCAAGATCTACGTCAGTGGCGAGCTACGGCTGTTCATCATCAGCATCGGCGCGAGCGCCGAGCTGACGGTGCTGGTCGGCAAGCGCATCGTCAACGGCCATGAGGAGCAGCAGCCGTATGTCCATGGCGAGGTCTGCGGCCGGGTGGACTTCTTCTTCTTCTCGGTCAAGGGCTGCGTGTCGCTGACCATCGGCGCGGAGCCGGACAAGACCCCCATCCCGGTGGACCTCGTTGCCGGAGTCACCCTGATCAGCCGGACCCCCGCCCGGCTCGAAGGCACCGGTACCGAGGGCTCGATCGACGGAAAGCTGGCAGACGCCTTCTCGGTTGAGCACCCTGCGCCGGGGACATCGGTGCCCGGGGTGCCGCTGGACGCCGTCCCGGTGGTGCTGTTCCGCACCGCCCCGGCCACGTCGGCCACCCAGGTCATGGGCGTGGACAAGCACGACGACGCCGGCGCGGGTGCCAACCCCTGGACGCACATCGGCGACCGGTGGTGGAAGTACGAGCTGGTCAGCGTCGACCTGGCGGGCGCCCTGACCCCAGCCGCGGGCGAGACTCCCAGCGTGTGGTGGAAGGGACCGGACCCGGCCGACCCCGCCCACGGACCGGCCCTGGCACTGCTCGACTGGCTGCCGACGCCGTTCTCCGCGGCAGTGCCCTATGGCCAGGCCCTGACCGACCAGGTCGACCACCGTTGGGGCTCGGTCTGCGACCCCGCGGCCGGCCCGGCCGAGGTCCTGTGGACGTTTGACCACCAGCCAGTCGGGCCAAGCCAGCCGGGCTGGCACCTTGCCGGGGTGCCCTGGCCGGACCCGCCCGGGTCACTTCGGACTGCCCCGGTCCAGGGCGAGCTCGAGGTCACCGAGCCGTGGCGGTGTGACCCCCTGGTCGACATCGTCCAGGGCACCGAGCCCGCCTTCGTGGTCGGCGACGCCGTGCCCTGCTACGACAGGGGCAACATCGAGCCGAACAGCCCGTTCAAAGGATGGATCACCGGCCAGCCACTCACGTTCAGCCACGCGGCGCTGCCGGCCGGCGGCGTCGTCTTCAGCGAGGTGACCCAGCTGCTGGCGGCGGGAGTCCCCTTCGGAGACATTGCTGCCGCGCGCGCCCAGCAGTCCTGGGACCCGAGTCTGGGCGGGCTCCTGCAGGCCCACACGAAGCTCACCTGCCAGGGCCGGATCCTGCGGTCGCCGGTGATGGACGAGCCCGAACCGGCCCCGCGCGGCACGCCCGATGACCGTGACCTGGTCAAGAATGCCTGGTCGCGTCTCGGCTTCGCCCCGGACCCGCTCGGCGACGCCGTCAGAGTCCACGCCGACGGTGGTCTCGACTCACTGACGGTCCTGCTGATGGTGCCCGAGCGGTTGGTCCAGGAACGGCTGGTCATCCGCTTCGAGGACGACGAGGGAAACGTGGTCGACCAGCTGCGGCTCGGCTCCGCGGACCTGGTCGGTTCCGCCAACCCCATCCCGGCCGCCTGGTTCGACCCATCCGGGCCGTGGGCCGACCCGGTGCAACGGGCCGGTCGGATCGCCGCTCGAGTGGCGGCCACGGCCGGCACCCCTCAGGTCCTGGCGCTGGTATCGCGGGTGAAGCTGCCCGGGGGCACCGCGCAGGTGGTGATCGGCTGGGACCGCGGCGCCTTCAAGGACCAGCCGGCGCCGGCCTTCCACGTCATCGCGTTGTCCGCCCTGGTGGCCAGCGAGCGCTACCGCTCCGACTATGACCAGACCGTCAGGACCTTGGATCAGGAGGCTCTGTCGAGCGCGCTCACCGAGCCGGCGGACAACCGCGCGCTCCTGGTTCCGGGCACGGCATACACAGTGTCGGTGGTGTGGAAAGCCGAGGCGCGAGAGCAGGACTCACGCCCTGGCCCGGGCGACTCGGGCACCGCGACGGGTCCGTTCACCCAGTCCTACCAGTTCGCGGCCAACGGCATCGACAAGGCACCCACAGACCTGGCGCCATGGCTGCTGGCCACCGCTCCGGGGATGGACGACGTGGGGGTGTTCTGCACCGAGCCGATCCGAATCGGGCTGGCGACCCAGAAGGTGGTGGACCTGTTTGCGGCCTACGGCAAGGAGCTGCGCGTCGTCGTCCGGGCGGCATCCGGCAAACACCCCGAGCCGCCCGGCGGAGGCCTGCCCGGCGAGGCACTGGTCATCCCCGTCGGCATCGGCGACCCGGGCGGGATCGTCGCCCTGGCCGATGGCATGGGCGTCATGACTCCCTGGCAGCAGGCGGTCGGCGAGCTGGTCGACGACCGGCTCCCCTGCATCACCACCAGCGGCACCAGCACAGCCACGACCACGTGGACGCTGAGCTACACCTTCGAGCCGCTCACCGACTACCTCATCGACATCCACGCGGTGCCCACTGGCGCACCAGCCAGCGCGGTCGGTCTGGTGCACCGGATCGGCTTCACCACCTCACGTTTCGACAGCGTCGACGACCTGGCCGGCTACATCGGCCCGGCTGCCGTGCAGCACGCGGTTCTGGCCACGGCGGCACCCCTGCAGAGCCCCACCACGCTGCCCGAGCGCCCCAGCGGCGACCAGCTCGACAGCGCCTTCCAGGCGGCCGGCCTGGCAGCCCCCCAGACGCCCGACTTCCCGGCCGTCTATGTGCTCTGGTCGTCCGAGGCGACACCGCAACCGGTGGCCGTCGTCATCGAGTGCAGCGAGCCCATGTGGCGATCCCGGCTGGTGCCGACCGTCGTTCACGCGCCCGCCGACTCGCCCGACCCGACGCACACCTGGTGGGCGCCGCGGCCGGCGGACTGGCTGTCCCTGGCCGACAGCAGCACGCCGCCTGCCGCGGGCGACCTGCCCCGCGCCAGCGTCAGCCGGATCGTGCATGGACCCGGGAGCACCCGGGCGGTGGCCCTGCTTGCCGCAGGATCACGGGGCAAGGAAGTCCGGCTGGACCTGGTGCTGGCCGCTGATGCGCTCGCGATGACAGCAGAAACCCGGACGACGGCGGTTCGGGTCTCACTGATCAAGGCGCCCTGGGAGGTGGAGGACTGATGGCACGTCGAGCCGATAGCTTCACCTTCCGGGCCCAGGCGGCCCAGCTCAACTGGGAGTCGATCGTCAAGCGGCTGTGGGGTGCAGGCCGGGGCAAGCTCGATCACCGGGTCACCCGGCCGGACGACAAGACCCTTCGGCTGCACTCGATGGACATCCATCTGGCCTGGGCCTGCTCGGCCGACCTCGGCGTGCCGCTCGGCCCGTTCACCGTGTGGACGCGGGAAACCAACCAGGACAAGCTCACATCTGTCCCGGCCGCGACCTTCTCGCGCCCCGAGGGCGTTGGCCTGTGGTGGGGCGGTGTCGAGGCGGCCTGCGTCGAGGTCTCCTGTGACGTGCTCGACCCTTCGAAGCCGGTCGGACTGTTCCTCGTCCGGACCGCGCCGTCGCTGTATGACACTGTCGCCGCCGCCGCTGTGACCCCCGCCGGACCCACGGCCACCATCAGACTTCGGTGCTCGGGCGCGACCATGGCGGTCCTGGTCAACGGGAGCAACCCGGTCGTGGCGATCCAGACGCTGGAGAGCGTCGTCAACGACCCGAGCTGGAAGCCCCTTGAGATCGTGGGGTTGCCGGTCGACCAGCCCTGGGGTGGCACGGCATACGACACCGGTGACCAGGGCCCGGTCTCGGCGCTGGTCAGCCCGCAGGAGGCCGCGATGATGCGGCTGATCCGCGGCGGACCGATCGCCGGGTGGGCGCCGTTCACCCAGTCCGGCCACCCGGCACCCGACTGGGCAGCGCCGGACCCCAAGCTCCTGGTCAAGGAGGTGCGCAAGGACCTGCTGCCCGAGATCACCCGGCTCTACGACGGAGCGACCCGCGAGTACCAGCAATTCGCCCTGACCGACACCCGTCTGGTGGACGGGCCGCAGCAGGGTGGTCGCACATCCAGCCTGGAGACCACCGTCGACGTCGGCCCATGGGCCATGCTGATGCTCCCCGCGATGAGCGACCCGTTCCTCAACCTGGCAACGGGATTCGGCTCCTCCTACTGCGTCGAGCCCCTCGACCCGTCACAGATCGCGGTCGGAGTGTCCGACTTCCTGGTGACCGCCACGTACGCCAGTCTCAAGCCACCGCACAAGGGCCCGGCCGAGATGGCCGCCTACTCGCCACGCGCGGTTTCCCACCTGATGGTGCCCGACCCGACCGGACTGACCGCCGTCCGGGCCGGGCTGGTCGCACCGCCCGAGCCCGACCTGACCTGGCGCGAGTCGATCACGCTGGGCTGGGACCGGCTCACCGTCACCGCCGCCCTCGGGTCGGTCACCGAGTCTGCCGTCGCGCGGTTCGACGCGGCTGCCGGCAGCCCGGCCGAAAGCCTTCTGCCCAAACGGGACTCAGGCGGCTGGCGACCCTTCACGGTCAGTCCCGACAAGCCTGAGGGACAACCCGGCAATGATCGGGTGAGCGTCTCCGACGGCGCGGCCGAGATCGCCCTAGGCAGCGGCGGCCGCCACGTCGGCTACGGCGTCGCTGTGAGCGACATCTTCGGCATCTGGTCCTCGTGGCGTGACGTTGCCTACAACGGCAACGAGCCCGGTCCGGAGCCGCCCAGGGTCATCTCGCTCGCACTGCAGGCGACCTATGCCGGTTCGCCGAGCTGCCCCGCCACCCTGGACACGGAGATCTCGATCGAGTGGGCCGAGCGGACACCGGCGGCACTGGAGCTGGTGGCCCTGTTCTTCCCCATGGCGTTGCCGAACAGCGTTCCGCCAGCAGGGCTTTCGCCCACCGCTGCCCTCCCGGCGGGCTGCTTCCGACGGGATCTCGGGCTCACCTTCTCCGGCGACGTGCCCGCGGCCACCGGCTGCACCACCGTCAGCCTCAACGCGGATGGTGACCAGCCGATGACGCCCGGGCCGGGGCAGGGCAACGGCGGCCGCCGCTATGGGCTCCACGCGCCCATCCCGTTGCTGGACTTCGGGACGACCAACCGCTGGGGGGTGCAGGTCTTTGCTCGCCGGACGCTGCTCGTCGGCTCCAGCCCCAGCCCCTGGTCGCCGGACGCGACGCACCCCGCGCTGACCAACGCGGCCAGCCCGGTGCCCGTCATACCCCTGCCACCACCGGCTCCGCCGGGTGTCCCGATGGGCAGCACGCTTGACGCGCAGGGCTGCTCGCATGTCCGCGTGCACTGGTCGCTGCCCGGTGGGGCCGATGTGCGAACCATCGTCATCTGGGAGGTGGCCGAGGCCTCGCTGCGACAACGCTGTGGCCTGCCGTCGCGAGCGCCGGACACCGACTCACCCGGCGTGCGGCTGGCAGCCCTGTGGGCGGCATACGACGCCTTGACCCCAACCCAGCGGCGCAACGCCTTCCGCCGGGTGCGCGAGCTCGGCGCGGGCACAAGCGAGCTCGACGAGACCTTGCCCAAGGGCTCCACCGACATCCACCTGTTCGTCGTGACAACGGTCACAACCTCGGGCGTGGACTCACCGTGGCCCAGTGGGCCTGGTGCGCCACACGAGCACCTCCAGGCCGTGATCGCCCCCCGGCTGCGCCGTCCCGGCCCGCCGTTGGCGCGCTCCAGCGTCGCCGCCGACGGCACGGTGACCATCCAGCTGTATGCCGCGAGCGCCGTTCCGGTGCGGGCGTTTCGCCTCCTGCGCACCAGGTCGGAGGTCGCGGCGAGGTCGAGCGACACCATGGGGCCTTCGTTTGCCGAGCCCACCGTGGACACCCCCACGCCGGTGGGCACCGATCCCGTGACCGGCCAGCCGATCTACACCGCGACCTGGACCGGAGCCTTCCCACCATCGTGGGACGAGTGGCTCGTACGAGCCGTTGCCCTTGCTGTGGACACGGTCCCGGTCGCGGCCGTCCGCGGCCTACCTTCGGAGGCCGGGGACGTCGTGTCCTTCCTGGTCCCGCCGGACGGCCCGCCCGATCTCGCGCCGCTGACCTTTGAGCTCTGGAGCGGCGACCATCGTGGGATCGTCGTCCGCAGCTCGACCACCGTGCCGGCCCGGGCGCTTCCACTGGGGTCCCATCGCTTCACGGCGACCGCGGGGGAGCAGATCGCCCTCGCGACGCCGATCGAGGACCTGGCAGAGACGCCGCTGACCACCGCCCCAGCCGCCGCGGCAACCAGCGCAGTGCTCGAACGCGGAACCCGGGCCGCCGGGCACAGCCCGGTGGCACTGTGGTTCACCCGGCCGGTGGCAACCGACCCCGTCGAGGTCACCCTCCGTCTCGTTGACCCGTTGGGCCGCTCCGCAGAACAGTCGGTCACGGTGCCCGGGTTCGTGCAGCCACCCGTGTTCCACCTCAACGTCGTCGGTGTCACAGCGGTCGCCGGTCGTGGAGTCGTGGTCCAGCTGGCCTGCGACGCCGATGCCTCCGCGGAGCCGCCCTACGTCATGGGGATCCGGGCCACCCAGCGCTTCCACGGGTTCGGGTCACTGCGCGCGCCCGCCGGACCCTTCGCACGGCCCCCGCTGTTCGGCCGCACCCTGCAGGGGACGTTCCCCTTCGATGAGATCCCCCTGGAGGCCCTGCCGTTCCGACCGGGCGCGGTCATCCAGGTGGTCCGCCGGCGAAGGTCCACCCCGCCACACCAGGGCAACTACGCCGTCTGGGTCCCTCTGGTCGCGCCGGTGAGCGTCGCTATCTCGGTCATCTCACCGGACGGGGCCCGGGTGGCGGTAACGGCAACCGCGTGAGGCCACCTCACAGAGGCCGGTACAGCTCTCCGGCAACGGCTTTCGCGCCCGCCTTCCGTAGTCGCTCAACCACCCGCTCGGCACTGGCGTCACTGATCCCCGACACCACGACCACTGGCGCATCCTGCGCGAGCTTGCTGGCGGAGATGATGTCCAGCCCGGTCGCCTCACTGATGACCGTGATGACCGGGACCGGACTGGTCCCGATCAGCTGAAGGACGACCTGGCACTCCCCCGGCTCGGTGAGTGCCGGCCGCGCTCGACGGGGCTTGCTCAGCATGCCTTCGGCGCGCCGCTGCAGCCAACCCTGAAAACCCCTGGGCGACCCGGGACCGGTCGGTGTCGGGTCAGACATCCCCGCCACCTTCCGAACCAACAGCATTCAGGCTGCCTGCCAACGCCTTGACGACCCTTGACGGCGACGGCCGGCCCAGGTGCCCTGCCATCCAGACACTGGTCTCCACCAGCGCCTCAAGGTCGACCCCGGTCTCGATCCCCAAGCCGTCAAGAGCCCAGACCAGGTCCTCGGTCGCCAGGTTGCCGGTCGCACTCTTGGCGAAGGGACAGCCGCCCAGGCCACCGGTCGAGGCATCGACGACAGTCACCCCGTGAGCCAGCGCGGCCAGGGTGTTGGCCAGCGCCTGACCATAGGTGTCATGGAAATGCACCCCGATGCGCTCGACGCCAATCCCCTTGGTGTCCAACGCATCCAGCAGGTGATGCACATGCCCGGTGGTGCCCGTTCCGATGGTGTCGCCCAGACTGAGCTGATCACAGCCCAGGTCCATCATCCGCGAGGCGACGCCCACGACCTGGTCAACGGGGACGTCCCCCTCCCAGGGGTCGCCAAAGCACATCGAGAGGTATCCGCGGACCCACAGGCCCTCGTCCCGGGCTCGTTGCACGACCGGAGCGAACATGGCGACGGACTCATCCAGACCGCGGTTGAGGTTGTTGCGGGCGAAGGTCTCGGTCGCACTGCCGAAGATCGCGATGGCCTGGACGCCCTGGGCCAGCGCTGCGTCCAGACCCCGCTCGTTGGGCACCAGGACCGGCCGGTTGCGACCACGGCCGACCTCGCCCAACAGACCGAGAAGTTCCGCGGAGTCGGCGAGCTGGGGAACCCATTTCGGCGACACGAAGGACGTCGTCTCGACGGCGTCGAGCCCGGCAGCCACCAGGCGTCGGATGAACTCCGCCTTGATCTCGACGGGGACCAGCACCTTCTCGTTCTGCAGCCCGTCGCGAGGTCCAACCTCGTAGATGGTGACCCGTCCGGGCAAGCCGGTGAGCGCTTCACGCTGCGGTCGTCGCATTGGTACCTCCTGCTTGGGACACCCATCGTGTCAGCAAGCACCGGATTCTCACCAGCGGTAAGGCAGCGGTAAGGCATCAGAGAGAACAGACAGTTGATACCTTGGCGTCGACAGTTCACGCTCGGGCAGAACGACACGGGAAGTGAGAGCAGATGAGCGAGCCCACCGGCGGCGACAAGCAGCAGCCCGTTCCTGACCCAGACAAGGGTCAAGAAGGGTTCCAGGAGGAGACCCCTGATCCGGTCTTCAACGACCCCACGGCACCAGTCTGGGCCGACCCCACCACACCCATCCCCGCATCGCCGGCTCCTCCAGGTGCGACGTATCCCCAGGATGACCAGACGACCTCCAATCCGCAGGCGACCCCTCCTCCCGTCCCACCCGTGAGCAACCCCTACGCCCAGCAGCCGCCGGCTCAGCCCTACGCACAGCAGCCGCCGGCTCAGCCGTATGGCCAGCCACAGCCCCCGCAGTACTCGCCATACGGCCAGCAGCCCTATGCGGCCACTGCGAAGACGGCGGCGAACACTTCGGCCATCGTGCTGACCATCCTGTCCGGCGTCAGTGTGCTGACCTGCAACCTCCTCGCGATCGGTTCACTTGTCCTCGGCATCATGGCCCTCAACAAGAACACAGCTGACCCCGAAGGTTCCCACCGGTTGAGCAAGATCGGCTGGATCGTCTTCGCTTCGGTCTGGGCCGTGGCGATCCTTGGCGTCATCGTGGGGTTTGCCCTGCTTGTTTCGAACAGCAACAACTTCGACTCCAACTTCAGCTACTAATAGACAGACAACTTCAGCTACTGACAGACAAACACCGATCGCGGGCGGGAACACTCCCGCCCGCGATCGCGTTGAGGGACACACCATGGTTGACGGACCACTGATCGTTCAGAGCGACAAGACACTCCTGCTCGAAGTCGACCACCCTGACGCTGAGGCGGCGCGCCGGGCCATCGCTCCTTTTGCCGAGCTGGAGCGCGCACCTGAGCACGTGCACACCTACCGGCTCACCCCGCTCGGACTGTGGAATGCCCGCGCCGCGGGCCACGACGCCGAGCAGGTCATCAACACGCTCATCACCTACAGCCGGTATGCGGTGCCGCACTCCCTGCTCATGGACGTCGCCGACACCATGGACCGCTACGGTCGGCTCAGCCTGTCCAAGGACGGTGACCAGCTCGTCCTGCGCAGCACCGACCGCCCGGTACTTGAGGAGGTGTTGCGGCACAAGAGGATCCAGCCGCTGCTGGGCGAACGACTGGACGACTCCACGGTTCTGGTGCACCCGTCGGAGCGGGGCCAGCTCAAGCAGCAGCTGCTCAAGATCGGCTGGCCCGCCGAGGACTTCGCCGGCTACGTCGACGGGGAGGCGCATCCGATCTCGCTCGTCCAAGACGGCTGGGCTCTGCGTGCCTACCAGCAGCAGGCGGTCGATGGCTTCTGGCACGGCGGCTCGGGCGTCGTGGTCCTGCCCTGTGGGGCGGGCAAGACCCTGGTCGGCGTCGCGGCGATGGCCCAGGCGGGCGCCACGACCCTGATCCTGGTCACCAACACCGTCTCGGCCCGCCAGTGGCGCGACGAGCTGCTCAGATGCACCAGCCTGACCGAGGACGAGATCGGTGAGTACTCCGGCTCCCGCAAGGAGATCCGGCCGGTCACCATCGCCACCTACCAGGTGATGACGACCAGACGCAAGGGCGTCTACACCCACCTCAGCCTGCTCGACGCCCGCGACTGGGGACTCATCATCTACGACGAGGTTCACCTGCTGCCAGCGCCGATCTTCCGGATGACCGCCGATCTCCAGGCCCGCCGTCGTCTTGGCCTGACAGCCACGCTGGTTCGCGAGGACGGGCGCGAAGCCGACGTCTTCAGCCTGATCGGACCCAAGCGTTTCGACGCTCCCTGGAAGGACATCGAGTCCCAGGGCTACATCGCGCCCGCCGACTGCGTCGAGGTCCGGGTCACCCTTCCGGACACCGAGCGGATGAGCTATGCGATGGCCGAGCCCGAGGACCGCTATCGCCTGGCCTCGACGAGCGCGTCCAAGGACCGGATCGTCGAGACACTCGTCGACAAGTACTCCGGCGAGCCGACCCTGGTGATCGGCCAGTACCTCGACCAGCTCGACCGGCTCGCCGAGCGGCTCAACGCCGATCTGATCACCGGCCAGACCACTGTTGCCGAGCGCCAGAAGCTCTTCCAGCAGTTCCGCACGGGCGAGGTCGGGCTGCTGGTGGTCAGCAAGGTCGCCAACTTCTCGATCGACCTGCCTGAAGCCAGCATCGCCATCCAGGTATCGGGCACCTTCGGTTCCCGGCAGGAAGAGGCCCAGCGGCTGGGGCGGGTCCTTCGCCCCAAGGGCGACGGGCGTACCGCGCACTTCTACAGCGTGGTCTCACGCGACACCGTCGACGCCGACTTCGCCGCTCACCGTCAACGCTTCCTGGCCGAGCAGGGTTACTCCTACCGGATCATCGACGCAGACGACGTGCTCACCCCACCCGACCAACCCTGACCCACCCCACGGCTCACCCGAGCCCCGCTCACCCGCCCGCCCACGCCTTCACCCGGGCCTTTGCTCAGTTGAGGCCGGTTCTGGCGTGCTGAATTGGCTCAATCAGCGGTTTGAAATGAGCAATGCGGCCTGGGATGAGCAAAGGCGGAGCGGACCGCCGCGCAGGACATTCACAGGTAACTCCCAGACACGGCATACAGAATCGTGTCTGTGACCACTGCCACCCCTGAGGCCCGGCTCCTCGTCGTCGAGGACGAGCCCAACATCCGCGAGCTGCTCGCGACATCGTTGCGCTTTGCCGGATTCGAGGTGCACGTCGCCGCCGACGGCGCGACGGCACTCAAACAGGCCGCAGCGCACGACCCCGACCTCGTCGTGCTCGATGTGATGCTGCCGGACATGGACGGCTTCACCGTCACCCGCAAGCTTCGCGATGCAGGACGGATTCTGCCGATCGTTTTCGTCACCGCGCGTGACTCCCTGGAAGACAAGATCCAGGGGCTCACAGTCGGT
>Ga0302322_100002968_pt1 | contig 14449 bp, 13 predicted proteins | sample Fen_T0_2_FD_203757 | JGI IMG/M metagenome (GOLD analysis project Ga0302322, IMG submission 203757) | Peat permafrost microbial communities from Stordalen Mire near Abisko, Sweden - Fen_T0_2 | ecosystem: Environmental > Terrestrial > Soil > Wetlands > Permafrost | place: Sweden: Abisko... | reverse complement strand
CGTGGCCACCTTGGCGCCGTTGGCTTCGAGGGCCGAACACATGCGCGTGTCGGTGACCAGTTCGGGCGCCACGCGGAAGTCGCGCGGCGGGGTGAGATCGGTGCGGCGGAAGACGATGCCGGTCCCCGGCTGGGCGGGACGCAGCGTCAGGTTGACGCGCTCGCCGGTGTGCAGACCGACGCCGGTGGCCTTGACCAGGGTCTTGAGCGTGCGCTGGGCGATCATCGTTGTTCTGTCTCCGTCGGTGGCGAGGGTCCGCATCGCGCCGGGAGGGTCGGCGCGATGCGGCCATTCTAGCGATCAGGTTGGAGGAAACCTGTCCGAATGGGTTCCCCGGTCGTCTGTGGCCGATACGCGGTGGCGAATGCGCCCGCTTCAGTCGGCCTGGCGGCGCAGGAAGGCGGGGATGTCCAGGGTGTCCATCCCCGAAGTCAGCGCCGTCTCCGCCGCGGCCTGGCTGCGGCGGCCGGGATTGCCGCGCAAGGCGGTCGGCACATCGTAGTTGGTGTCCTCATTCCAGACTGTGAAGGCGGGACCGCCGCTGGTCCCTTCCATGAGGACCGGCTCCGGGGCCTTGATGACCACCATCTCCGGGCGCTTGTCCATGGCCCGCACCGGGTTGCCGAGGCCGGTGGCGACCATGGTCACGCGCAGGTGCTCGCCCATGTGCTCGTCCAGCGAGGTGCCGACGATGACGGTTGCCTCCTCGGCGGCGAAGTCCTTGATGGTATTCATCACCTCGTAGTACTCGTCCAAAGTCAGGCTGTCGTCGGCGGTGATGTTGACCAGCACGCCGCGCGCGCCCTTGAGGTCGACGCTCTCCAGCAGCGGGCTGTTGACCGCGGCCTCGGCGGCTTCCTTGGCGCGACTCTCGCCGGTGGCCTGGGCGGAGCCCATCATCGCCATGCCGACCTCGCTCATGACGGTCTTCACGTCTGCGAAGTCGACATTGATCAGGCCCGGGTTGCTGATGATCTCGGCGATGCCGGAGACGGCGGAGTGCAGCACGTCGTTGGCGGCGACGAAGGCATCCGACAGCTTGGTCTTGCCGCCCAGCACCTGGATCAGCTTCTCGTTCGGGATCACGATCAGGCTGTCGACGTGTTCCGACAACGCCTTGAGGCCCTGGTCGGCGGAGCGCATGCGTTTGCTCTGCTCGAACACGAACGGCTTGGTGACCACGGCAACCGCCAGGATGCCGAGTTCCTTGGCGACCCGCGCCACCACCGGCGCCGCGCCGGTGCCGGTCCCGCCGCCCATGCCGGCGGCGATGAACAGCATGTCGGCGCCGTCGATCAGTTCGACGATGCGTTCACGATCCTCCTCCGCGGCCTCGCGGCCAACCTCCGGCCGGCCGCCGGCGCCGAGCCCCTTGGTGGCCAGGGCGCCGATCTGGAGTTGCACCGGCGCGCGGTTCTTTTTCAGGGCCTGCGCATCGGTGTTGATGGCGATGAACTCCACGCCGTTCATCCCGCGCGCGATCATGTGATCCACGGCATTGCCGCCGCAACCGCCAACGCCGATGACCCGGATAACCGCTTCCTGACTCTGAGAATTTTGCAGCTCGAACGTAAATGGCATTTCGATCCCTCCTAAGGTTAAACGCCAGTGTGAAAAAACGCTCCGGGGCCTCCACCCCGAAGCGTCAGAAATTTTGCTGGAACCATGTCCGCATCCTCTGCAGGGTGGCCTTGACGCCTTGGCCCTGAATCCGCGCCACCTGGTCGACGGCGTGCCGCTCCATCCCGGCCATCAACAGGCCGACGCTGGTGGCGAAACGCGGACTGCGCACCCGTTCGGAAAAACCGCCGACGTACTCCGGCACGCCGATCCGGACCGGCAGGTGGAAGACCTCCTCGCCCAGTTCGACCATCCCGCGCATCAGGCTGGTGCCGCCGGTCAGCACGATCCCCGACGAGATCTGCTCCTCGAAGCCGGAGCGGCGCAGTTCCATCTGCACAAGGCTCAACAACTCCTCGACCCGCGGCTCGATGACGTTGGCCAGCAGTTCCTTGGACAGCATGCGCGGTCCGCGGTCGCCGATGCCCGGCACCTCGATCTTGTCGTCGCGCGCCGCCAGCTGTCGCATGGCGATGCCGTGCTGGATCTTCAGGTCCTCGGCCTCGCGGGTCGGCGTGCGAAGCGTCTGGGCGATGTCGTTGGTGATCTGATCGCCGGCGATCGGCAGCACGGCGACATGCTGGATGGCGCCGCGCGTGAACACGGCGATGTCGGTGGTGCCGCCGCCGATGTCGACCAGGCACACGCCCAGATCCTTCTCGTCGTCGTTCAGCACCGCGTGGCTGGAAGCGAGCGGCTGCAGCACCAGGTCGTGGACCTCGAGACCGCAGCGGCGCACGCACTTGACGATGTTCTGCGCCGCCGACACCGCGCCGGTGACGATGTGCACCTTCACCTCCAGGCGCACGCCGGACATGCCCTGCGGCTCGCGCACGCTGTCCTGGCCGTCGACGATGAACTCCTGCGGCAGTACGTGCAGGATCTGCTGGTCGGCGGGGATCGGCAGGGCGCGGGCCATCTCGATGACCCGGTCGACGTCGTTCTGCGAGACCTCGCGGTCGCGGATCGGCAGCATGCCGCTGGAGTTCTGCGCCCTGATGTGACTGCCGGTGATGCCGGTGAAGACGTGGGTGATCTTGCAGTTGGCCATCAGTTCGGCCTCTTCCAGCGCGCGCTGGATGGCCTCCACCGTCGCCTCGATGTTCACCACCACGCCCTTCTTGAGGCCCTTGGAGGCGGCCTGGCCCATGCCGATGATGTTGAGTCCGCCTTCGGGCATCACCTCGGCCACCAGGGTCACGATCTTGGAAGTGCCGATGTCGAGGCCGACGATCAGGTTGTCACGGGTCTTGTTCATGCCGGCTGTTTCCTCTGTCCTTCGCCGTGCGCGGCAAAGCCGTTCGGGTAACGCATGTCGGCGCGGGTGATGCCGCCCAGTGCCGCCGATGCCTGTGGATAGAAGCGCACGAAACGGGTCAGCCGCTCGTTCATGCGCTCGCGGCCCAGCACGACGCTGATGCCGTTGGAGAGCCGCACCCGCCACGACATGCGGCGGGAGACCACCATCTGTTCGACCTTCACCCCGAGCGGCGCGACGATGTTCACAAACTCGGCGTACTGGCGTGCCACTTCCTGTTCCATACCGTCCGGCGCATAGAAACGCGGCAGGCCCGGAGCAGGTTCGACCGGGAACAACTCGCCCTGGAGGTTGAGCATGGCGCGATCGTTCCAGGCGGCGGCGGGCCGGTGTTCCTCCAGCGCGATCTCAAGCCGGCCCGGCCACTGGCGGCGCACATCGGCATGCCGTACCCAGGGCAGACGCTCGAAGCCGGTGCGCACGACGGCGAGATTCATCGAGAAGAAGCCGCCTGCCAGGCCCGGTATCAGGGCGCGTGCCGCCTGCCGGGTCTCGGCATGAGCCGTGCCCGTCACCTTCACCGCCCGGAACGGAAAGCGGGCATCCAGAAAGGCACGGCCACCCAGCCAGACGGCGAACAGCGCGGTTGCCAGCAGGATCAGGCCGCTGAGCCGGTTGAGCGCGTCCGGGTTATTCCACACCGACCTGCTCCAGGATGCGCACGCACAGTTCGGGAAAGTCGATGCCGGCCGCGCGCGCCGCCATCGGCACCAGGCTGTGGCTGGTCATGCCCGGCGCGGTATTGATCTCCAGCGGATAGGGGGTGCCGTCGGCGTCGAGCAGCACGTCGACGCGCCCCCAGCCGCGGCAGCCCACTACCTCGAAGGCCTGCCTGGCGAGCGCCTGCATGCGCAGATCGAGTTCCTGCGGCAGGCCGGCCGGGCACAGATAGCGCGTGTCGTCGCGGAAATACTTGGCCTGATAGTCGTAGAACTCGCACGCGCCGGCCGGTTCGATCTTCACCGGTGGCAGGGTGCGCAGCCGGGTGCCCTCGCCGAGGATGGCGACGGTGTATTCGCCGCCGCCCAGGAAGCGTTCCGCGATCACCAGCCTGTCGTGCCGGGCCGCCTCGCGGTAGGCCGCCGGCAGCTCGCCAGGCGCCTTGACCTTGCTGATGCCGACGCTGGAGCCTTCGTTGGCCGGTTTGACGAACAGGGGCAGACCGAGGCGTTTCTCGACCGCGCTGAAGTCGCTGTCGGCGTCGAGCAGGACGAAGTCCGGCACCTGTAAACCGGCGCCCTGCCAGACCAGCTTGGTGCGCCACTTGTCCATGCCCAGCGCGGAAGCCATCACACCGCTGCCGGTATAGGGAATGCCCATCAGTTCAAGCACGCCCTGCATGGTGCCGTCCTCGCCGCCGCGTCCGTGCAGGATCAGGAACACGCGTTCGAATCCTTCCTTCTTCAGTTCGGCGAGATCACGTCCGGCCGGGTCGAAGGCGTGGGCGTCGACGCCCCGGCCCTGAAGGGCGGTCAATACCGCATTGCCGCTCAGAAGCGAGATCTCGCGCTCGGCCGATCGGCCGCCGAGCATCACGGCGACCTTGCCGAAGCGGTCCGGATGGTCAGGCGTGTTCACCGATGATCCTCACTTCGCGTTCGAGCCGGATGCCGGTTGCCGTCTCGACCTTTGCCTGCACGGTCTCGATCAGGGTTTCGATGTCGGCAGCGGTCGCACCGCCCAGGTTGACGATGAAGTTGGCGTGCTTGTCCGAGACCTGCGCGCCGCCGATGGTCAGGCCCTTCAGGCCGCAATCCTGGATCAGGCGGGCGGCGTGCAGATCGGGCGGATTACGGAACACCGAGCCGCAATTGGGCAGGTTGAGCGGTTGCGTTGCGATGCGCTTGTCGAGCAATTCCTTGATGCGGGCGCGGCTGGCCTCGCCATCGCCGCGCGGGAATGCGAACCAGGCGGCGACGAACCACTCCTCGCGCGAAGTGGCCGGCTCGCACAGGCGATAGCCAATCCGGAAATCGCCCGGCAGGCGACGGTACTGCATGCCCTGACGATCCAGGGTCAGGACCTGGCGCACGCTGGACCATGTCTCGGCGCCATGGCAGCCCGCATTCATGGCCAGCGCCCCGCCCACCGTGCCGGGGATGCCGGCCAGAAACTCGGCGCCGGTCAGATTGTTGAGGGCGGCATAGCTTGCCAGCTTGGGGCTCGCGACCCCGGCCTCGGCATAGATGAGACCGTAGTGGTCCAGATCGAGATCGGCCCAACTGCGCTGCCGGCGCTGCTCGATATGGAGCTGGCGCAGGGCTGCATGCAGATGGACGACGGTGCCGCGCAAGCCGCCATCGCGGATCAGCAGGTTGCTGCCGAGGCCGATGAACTGGACCGGTTCCAGCGGCGGCAGGGTCTGCATGAAGGCAGCCAGATCCTCCAGGTCGGCCGGCGTATATAACCGGTCCGCCTTGCCGCCGGCGCGCCAGCTCACGAAACGGCCCATGTCGGCGAAGAACTCCAGTCGGCCGCGCAGGACAGGGGACAGTCGGTTGGTGGGATCCATGGCGCTCAAGCTTTTTCTCCGAAGGTGAGCAGTCGTGACGGGACCTGGCCGATGGAACCGGCGCCCATGGTCAGGATCACGTCGCGGTCTTTGACGAGGTCAACGATCTGTGCCGGCAGGTCGCCCACCTCCGGCACGAATACCGGTTCCACCTGGCCGCGCAGACGCACGGCGCGCGCGAGGGCGCGCCCATCGGCGGCGACGATGGGCGGCTCGCTGGCGGCATAGACCTCGGTGAGGAGAAGGGCGTCGACCCGCGACAGCACATCGGCGAAATCCTCGAACAGGTCGCGGGTGCGCGTGTAGCGGTGCGGCTGGAAGGCCAGCACCAGCCTGCGGCCGGGGAAGGCGTCGCGGGCGGCGGCCAGGGTGGCGCGCATCTCCACCGGATGGTGGCCGTAGTCGTCGACCAGGGTGAAGCTGCGCCCGTCCGGCAGGCGAACCTCGCCGAAGCGCTGGAACCTTCGCCCGACGCCGTCGAACCTGGCCAGCGCGGTCTGCAGCGCGACGTCCGGCACCTGTAGTTCCCAGGCCACGGCGACCGCTGCCAGGGCATTGAGCACGTTGTGACGGCCGGGCAGGTTGAGCTCGATGTCGACCGGCGAGCGCACCCCGTTGCGCAGGGCGGTGAAGTGCATACGGCCATCGACGGCGCGGACGTCGATCGCCTGGATGCTGCAGTCGTCCGAGGTGCCGTAGGTCAATACCGGCTTTTCGATGCGCGGCAGCAGTTCGCGCACCACCGGGTCGTCGGCGCACAGCACCGCCATGCCCCAGAACGGCAGGCGATGCAGGAAGTCGACGAAGGCCGACTTGAGGCGTCCGAAGTCGTGGCCGTAGGTCTCCATGTGGTCCGCGTCGATGTTGGTGACCACGCTGATCGCCGGCGCCAGGTGCAGGAAGGAGGCGTCGGACTCGTCGGCCTCGGCCACCAGCCATTCGCCCTGGCCCAGGCGCGCATTGGCGCCGGCCGCCAGCAACTTGCCGCCGATGACGAAGGTCGGGTCGAGCCCCGCCTCGGCCAGCACCGACGCGACCAGGCTGGTGGTCGTGGTCTTGCCGTGGGTGCCGGCGATGGCGATGCCGTTCTTCAGGCGCATCAGTTCGGCCAGCATCATGGCCCGCGCCACCACCGGGATGCGTGCCGCGCGGGCCGCCTGCACCTCCGGGTTGTCGTCCTTGATGGCGCTGGAGGACACCAGCACGTCGGCGCCCTTGATCTGCCCGGCGGCGTGGCCCTTGAACACGATCGCGCCCAGGTCGGCGAGCCGCTGGGTGACCGGGCCGCTGCTGGCGTCGCTGCCCGACACCCGATAGCCCAGGTTGACCAGCACCTCGGCGATGCCGCTCATGCCGGCGCCGCCGATGCCGACGAAGTGGATGTGGTGGACCTTGTGCTTCATTTCGCCAGTTCCTTGACGGTCTCGGCCACCCTTGCGGTCGCATCCGGCTTGGCCAGGGCGTGGGCCTTGCCGGCGTGCGCCACGAGTTCGGAACGGTCGAGTTTGCCGAGCCAGTCGGCGAGCCATTCCGGGGTGAGGTCACGCTGCTGCACCAGCCAGGCGGCGCCGACATCGACCATGAAGCCTGCGTTTGCCGTCTGGTGGTCGTCGACCGCGAACGGGTAGGGCACGAACAGCGCTGCCGATCCGGTGGCGGCGATCTCGGCCACCGTCAGTGCGCCAGCGCGGCAGATCACCACGTCAGCCCAGGCATAGGCCTCGGCCATGTCGCGAATGAAGGCCAGCGTGTTGGCCTCCACGCCGGCTGTCTGGTAGTTGCGCTTCAAGGCCTCGAAATGCTTCACGCCGGCCTGGTGACGCACGTGCGGACGCTGCCCCGGCGGCAGTCGGTTGAGCGCCTGCGGAATGATTTCGTTGAGGGCCTGCGCGCCGAGGCTGCCGCCGATCACCAGCAGGTTCAGGCGGCCGTTGCGCTGCGCATAGCGGTGTTCGGGCGCGGGCAGGGCGACGATCTCGGGTCGTACCGGATTGCCTACCCACTCGGTCTTGACGGTACCGCAAGGCAAGGGCTTGTCCTGGCGGTTGCGGAAGGCCGCGGGCAGGCCGGTCAGCACACGGTCGGCCAGGCACGCCAGGATGCGGTTGGAAAGGCCGGCGATGGCATTCTGCTCATGGATGACCAGCGGCTTATTCAGCAGGCTGGCCATCATGCCGCCCGGAAAGGCGACGTAGCCGCCCAGCCCCAGGACCACATCCGGCTGGATCGCCTTGATGGCTTTTGAAGCCTGCCAGAAGGCGGCCAGCAGCCGGGTTGGGAGCAGCAGTTTGCTCAGCAGTCCCTTGCCACGCACGCCGGCGATATCGAGCCAGGCCATCTCGAAGCCGTGCTCGACCGCCGTCTTGGCTTCCATGCCTGAATGGGTGCCCAGCCAAACCACCCGCCAGCCGTCGGCGCGCAGGGCCTCGGCCACCGCCAGGGCCGGCATGACATGGCCACCGGTGCCGCCGGCCATGATCAAGACGGTGTGTGAGGACCGTGCCGAGTTAGCCATCGTGCGGCACCGTCTTGAGTCGGCAGAGGTCAGAAGTCAGTCGGCAGCAAACCCCAGCCCGGTTTTGCTGACCTCTGACCTCTGACCTCTGACTTCTGGTTTTCACGCTTTCTTACCTCTCATGAGGCAGCGATTTTCAAAGTCGATGCGCAGCAGCAGCGCCACTGCCACGCAGTTGACCACCAAGCCGGAGCCGCCGTAACTCATGAGCGGCAGGGTCAGCCCCTTGGTGGGCAGCAGGCCGAGATTGACGCCCATGTTGATGAAGCCCTGCAGGCCCAGCCAGACACCGATGCCCTGGGCCACCAGGGCGCCGAAATTGCGCCCCATCAGGCTGGCGTTCTGGCCGATGGAGAAGGCGCGCCAGGTGAGCCAGGCGAACAGGCCGATGACGGCGAGCACGCCGACCAGGCCCAGCTCCTCGCCGATCACGGCAAGCAGGAAGTCGGTGTAGGCCTCGGGCAGGTAGAACAGTTTCTCGATACTGTCGCCCAGGCCGACGCCGAACCACTCGCCACGACCCAGCGCGATCAGGGAGTGGGTGAGCTGATAACCGGAGCCGTAGGGGTCGTCCCACGGGTTGAGGTAGCGGATCACGCGCTCCAGCCGATACGGCGACAGCACCACCATCAGCACGAAGCCGATGCCGAGCAGCAGGATCAGGCCGATAAACAGGCGCACGTCGAGCCCGCCCAGAAACAGGATGGCCAGTGCGATCAGCACGATGACGACGAAGGCGCCGAAATCCGGTTCCATCAGCAGCAGCATGCCCAGGCCGAACATGACCAGGAACATGGGCAGGAAGCCCTTCTTCAGATCCTTCATCAGCGCCGCCTTGCGGACCGTATAGTCGGCGGCATAGATGACGGTGGCGAACTTCATCACTTCCGACGGCTGGAAGTTGCCCAGCGGTCCGAGCGGAATCCAGCGCCGGCTGCCGTAGACCTCCTTGCCGATTAAGGGGATCAGAACCAGCATCAGGAAGACTCCCGACGCCAGGAAGAAGTAGGGTGCGAACTTCTGCCACATCTCGGAGGGGATCTGGAAGGCCGCATAGCCGACGCCCAGGCCGACCACCAGATACATGCTGTGGCGTATCAGGTAGAAACTTGCCTGGTGGTTGGTGGACTTGGCTTCGGCGATGGCGGTCGAGGCGGAATAGACCATGACCAGGCCCAGCAGCAGCAGGGCCATGACGGCATAGACCAGACTCAGGTCATAGGGCGCGAGCGCGCTGCGCTTGAGGGCGGCGTTATGAAACATCGCCTCTCCTCCGATTCGCGCCGCGCCGCTCGGCCGCCGGCCGGTCATTGCCCGCGCGACGCCGCTCCAGGCCGCGGCGTGATTCCCCGGCCTGGGCGGCGAGGCTGCGGTAGGCCTGGATGAAGACCTCGGCGCGATGGGCGTAATTGCGGAACATGTCCCAACTGGCACAGGCGGGTGATAGCAGGATCGCATCGCCAGGCTCCGACAGGGCGAAGGCGGATTGCACCGCCTCCTCCATGCTCTCGGAGCGCACCACCGGACAGGCGCCTGCGATGGCGGCCTCGATCTGCGGCCCGTCGCGGCCGATCTGCACCACGGCGCGGGCATTGGCGACGGCCTCGCGCAGCGGCGTGAAATCCTGGCCCTTGCCATCGCCGCCGGCGATCAGCACCACCGGTGAGGTGAAGCCCATGAGGGCCGCTGCCGTGGCGCCGACGTTGGTGCCTTTCGAGTCATCGAAGAAACTGCGCCGGGCGAGTTCGCCGACCTTTTCCACCCGGTGCGGCAGGCCCCGGAAGTCGGCCAGCCCGCCGAGCATGCTCGCCAAGGGCACGCCCACGGCCTCGCACAGGGCCAGTGCCGCGAGCGCGTTGGCGGCATTGTGCAGGCCGGCGATCGGCAGGGCATCGACCGGGAACACGGCGCGTCCCTCGATGGCCAGCCAGCGGCGGCCGTCCTGTCCGATGAGGCTGTAGTCGCCCCGGTCATCGAGCCCGAAGCTGCGCTGCCGCAGGTCCGGGCGGGCCATGGCCATCACCCTCGGATCGTCGCGGTTGAGAACCTGCACGCCCTTGCCCGTAAAGATCCGCGCCTTGGACGCGGCGTAATCGTCCATGCCCGCATAGCGGTCCAGATGGTCCTCGGACAGGTTCAGCACCGTGGCGGCATCGGCATTCAGGCTGGTGGTGGTTTCGAGCTGGAAGCTGGACAGTTCCAGCACCCAGATGTCCGGCTGCCTGCCGTTGGTCTCGAATTCATCCAGCGCCTCCAGTACCGGCAGGCCGATATTGCCTGCCACCACTGTGTCCAGGCCGGCGGCCCTGCACAGGTGCCCGGCCAGACTGGTGACGGTGCTCTTGCCGTTGGAGCCGGTAATGGCGATGACCTTTGCCGGGGTGCCGGCGATCTCGCGCGCGAACAGTTCGACGTCGCCGACCACGTCCTTGCCGGCCTGCATCGCCCAGCGCACCTCGACCGAGGCGACCGGCACGCCGGGGCTGACCACGATCAGTTCCGCCCACTCGAAATCGCGATGCTCGAAGCCACCCAGTTGCAGACTTACTTCCGGAAAGGCCTCGGCAATGTGCAGGGCGTGCGGCGGCTGTGGGCGGGTGTCGGTGGCACGCACCTCGGCATCGCGCTCGACCAGCCAGCGCACACAGGAAGCGCCGGTATCGCCGAGACCGACGACCAGTACCTTTTTGGCGGTGTAATCGGTGTTGGATGGGCTCATCTCAGCTTCAAGATCGACAGACCGATGAGGACCAGCATCATCGAAATAATCCGGAACCTCAGGTTGGGTGTGGTGTCGCCATCACGTGTGCGCCGCGCGCCCACATGAGTCTCCCCCAACCCAACCCGCATCCGCTTCATCGCATCGTTCATGGTCATCTCAGCTTCAGAGTTGAGAGGCCGATGAGCACCAGCATCATCGAGATGATCCAGAAGCGGACGACGACCTGGGTTTCCTTCCAGCCCTTCTTCTCGAAGTGGTGATGGATGGGGGCCATGAGAAAGACACGTTTGCCGCGCAGCTTGAAGGAGCCGACCTGGACCATCACCGACACGGTCTCGGCGACGAACACGCCGCCCATGATGAACAGCACGATCTCCTGACGGACGATCACCGCCACCAGGCCCAGCACCGCGCCCAGGGCAAGCGCGCCGACATCGCCCATGAACACCTCGGCGGGATAGGCGTTGAACCAGAGAAAGGCGAGTCCCGCCCCCACCATGCCGGCGCAGAACACCACCAGTTCGCCGGCGCCGGGGATGTGCGGCAGGCCCAGGTATTTGGCGAACACGGCATGGCCGGCGACATAGGAGAAGATGGCCAGCGCGCCGGCCACCATCACCGTCGGCATGATCGCCAGCCCGTCGGCGCCATCGGTGAGGTTGACGGCATTGCTGGAGCCGACGATGACGAAATAGGTCAGCACCACGAAGCCGGTCACGCCCAACGGCATCACGACATGCTTGAAGAACGGCACGATCAGTTCGGTCTGGGCCGGCAGTTTGGCGGACCAGGCCAGCCAGACGGCGACGACGACGGCGATCAGGGACTGCCAGAAGTACTTCCAGCGCGAGGGCAGCCCCTTGGGATTCTTCGCCACCACCTTGCGCCAGTCGTCGACCCAGCCGATGGCGCCGAAGCCGATCAGCGTGAATAGCACCAGCCAGACGTAGTGCACTGACAGATCGGCCCACAACAGGGTGGTGGTCGCCACCGAGGCGATGATCAGCGCCCCGCCCATGGTTGGCGTACCGGCCTTGACCAGGTGGGTTTGCGGGCCGTCATCGCGCACCGGTTGGCCGACCTTCAGTTCGGTCAGCTTGCGGATCATGCGCGGGCCGAGGACAAAGGAGATGATCAGCGCGGTCAGCGCCGCCAGCACCGCGCGCAGGGTGATGTACTGGAAGACGTTGAAGGCGCGGATGTCGTGGCCGAGCCACTGGGACAGCATCAGGAACATAGCTCGCTCCCGATGAACGATTGCACGACCCGTTCCATCCGCATGAAACGCGAACCCTTGACCAGCACGGTCACGTCGGGTCCGAGCGCCTGTTCGATCTCGGCCAGCAGTTCCTCGATGCGCTCGAAGTGCATGCCGCCGGGGCCGAAGGCCTGCACGCATTCGAGCGACAACTCGCCAATGCACAGCAGCCGGTCGATGCCCGCGGCCCTGGCCCTATCTCCCGCCTCGCGATGCAGGGCGGCGGCGTCCGTGCCGAGTTCGCCCATGTCGCCCAGTACCAGGATGCGCGTGCCCCGTCGAGCCGCCAGCACGTCGATGGCGGCGGCGACCGAGTCCGGATTGGCGTTGTAGCTGTCGTCGATCAGGGTCGCACCGAGGATGCAGGGGTGGGTCTGCAAACGACCCTTTACGCCTGCGTACGCGGCAAGACCGTCGGCGATCGCCAGCGGAGCGATGCCCAGGGCCAGCGCGCAAGCCGCGGCGGCGGCGGCATTGAGTGCGTTGTGCGCGCCCGGCACCTGAAGACGAGCCTTGATCGGGCCCGCCGGTGTCATCAGCGCCAGCGGATCGGGACAGACCAGACGCACACTGGTTCCTTCCGCAATGCCAAAGGTCAGTGTCTTGCGGCCCGCATTCATCTCCCGCCACAGTTCGGCATTCGGGTCGTCGGCGTTGACGATGGCGATGCCGTCGTGGCCGAGGCCCGCATAGATCTCGCCCTTGGCCCGGGCCACCGCCTCGATGCTGCCCAGGCCTTCGAGGTGGGCGCGCAGGGCGTTGTTGACCAGGGCCACGTCGGGCCGGGCGATGTGCGTCAGAGTGTCGATCTCGCCCGGGTGGTTCATGCCCATCTCGATCACGGCGAAACGGTGCGCGGGGGTCAGGCCCAGCAGCGTGAGCGGCATGCCGATGTCGTTGTTGAGATTGCCCTGCGTGGCCAGCACCGCATCCCCGCCGGCCACGGCGCGGCAGATGGCTGCCAGCATCTCCTTGACCGTGGTCTTGCCGTTGCTGCCGGTAATGGCGGCGACCTTCGCCGGCATCAGGCCGCGGTGCCAGGCGGCGAGCCGGCCAAGCGCGAGACGGGTGTCGTCGACGATCAATGTCGGGTGAGTCGGGAGGCGGGAGCCGGACGATTCGCCCACCATCACCGCCGCCGCCCCAAGTTCTATGGCGCGGTCCACGAACGCATGACCGTCGAAATTCGGTCCCCTGAGCGCCACGAACAGACAGCCGGGCGTGAGTTTGCGCGTATCGGTCTCGACCCGCGTGAACTCGACGTCCGGGCCGGTGGCGCGGGCGCCGATGGCGGCTGCGGCTTCGTTCAGCCTCATGCCGGTCTCCAGGCCGCGAGCGCCGCCTGCGCCTCGCCGAGGTCGGAAAACGGACGCTTCACGCCGGCGATTTCCTGGTAGTCCTCGTGGCCCTTGCCGGCCAGCACGACGATGTCTTCCGCCCCGGCCTGACCGATGGCAGTGCGGATGGCCTCGTGCCGGTCGAGCAGCACACGCTGTCCGGCCGGCATGCCGGCGAGGATGCCCTCGACGATGTGGGCCGGGTCCTCATTGCGCGGATTGTCGCTGGTGACGATGGCAGAGTCCGCATGCGCCGCCACCGCCGCGCCCATCAGTGGACGCTTGCCGGTGTCGCGCCCGCCACCGCAGCCGAACACGCACACCAGACGGCCCGTGGTCAGAGGCTTGAGGGCGCCGAGGACCTTGTCGAGCGCGTCCGGGGTATGGGCGAAATCGACGATCACGCTGGGACCCTGGTCGAAGCCCTCCACTCGTTGCATGCGGCCGGCGACTGCGCGCACCTGTTCCAGGGCCTGGATGGCGTCGGCCATCGGGATGTCGGCGGCGATGAGCGCGCCCAATGCCGCAAGCAGGTTGTAGGCGTTGAACTCGCCCAGCAGCGGGCTGGTCAGCAGGCCCGCCCCCCAAGGCGAAACGATCTCCAGCCTCAGGCCCAGGCGGTCGGCCTGGCAGCGAGCGCGCAGGTCGCCCGCATGCAGGCCGTAGCGGATGACGCGTGGTCCTTGCAGTTGATCGAGCAGCGCGGTTCCGAATGCGTCGTCCACGTTCAGCACCGCCGCCTTCAGTCCCGGCCAGCGGAACAAGCGCGCCTTGGCGGCGGCGTAGTCTTCCATGCTGCCGTGATAGTCGAGGTGGTCGCGGGACAGGTTGGTGAGCACCGCCACGTCGAAATCCACGCCTTCCACGCGGCCCTGGTCGAGGCCGTGCGAGGACACCTCCATGGCCACGCCCTGCGCGCCCTCGTCGCGATAGCCTGCCAGCAGGCCCTGCAGACTGACGGCATCGGGTGTCGTATGAGTGCCGGGCAGGATCGCACCGGGAAAGCCGTTACCTAAGGTGCCGACGGCAGCGGTCTTGCGGCCTAGCTGAGTAAAGGCCTGCGCCAGCCAGTGCGAAACCGAGGTCTTGCCGTTGGTGCCGGTGATGCCGGTCATCCACAATCCCTCAGACGGCTGGCCATGCCAGGCGGCAGCAAGGCGCGCGGCG
>Ga0302322_100002967_pt1 | contig 14454 bp, 20 predicted proteins | sample Fen_T0_2_FD_203757 | JGI IMG/M metagenome (GOLD analysis project Ga0302322, IMG submission 203757) | Peat permafrost microbial communities from Stordalen Mire near Abisko, Sweden - Fen_T0_2 | ecosystem: Environmental > Terrestrial > Soil > Wetlands > Permafrost | place: Sweden: Abisko... | reverse complement strand
CAATCCAGACGTGGTGCTGGATGCCGCCTTCGCGCTACGACGTAGCCAGCAATGACCAGCGACCCAAGCGACCCGTTGCTGGTAGCCGAAACCGGCGACCTTCCTCCCGAGCCGCTACCAAAGCAACCCAAGAAGCGCGGAGTCCCAAAGGGACACAAATCCAAAGGCAGGAAAAGAGGCAGAAAATCAAAGTGGGGAAAGGTCAATCCGTCCAAAGTAGCGCACGCAATGATCAAACTAGGGGCAACAGAGCAGCAAGTTGCGGAAACCATTGGCGTTACAGCCGATTGCCTGTCAGAATGGAAGTCTCAAAAGAAAGAATTAAACCGGGCGATTGTTTCGGCGAAGCAGAAGCGGTGCATTGAGGTTGAACGCGCACTCTATCTAAGGGCAAAGGGTTACAAGCATCGCGCAACCAAAATCCTCGTAGTGGACGGCGCAGTCCGTAAAGTGCCTTACACCGAGCACTACCCGCCCGATACGCCGGCCTGCGTCCACTTCCTGAGGCATCAAGACCCGGAGAACTGGCGCGATAAGCCGGCGGAGATAGTTGCCAGCGCAACCCTGACCAGCCCGGACGGCACGACGAGCGTTTTCAACATCGGAGTTCGAGCGGAGGATTTGCCGTGTTGAAAGCCAACGTAGTCCCGGGCGACCCGAAGCTATCCATCGAGGTCAGGGGCGACAATTACAAGATGATCGCCGCCAAGGAGCACGAGGTCATCTTGAGCGGGCCGGCGGATACCGCCAAGACCTGGACCTGCTGCTGCAAAGCGCACCTTTACGCCATTTCAACACCGAACGTGCAAGGGGCGATTGTCCGAAAGACGGCGGTCAGCCTCGCCGGGACGGTGCTCAAGAGCTTTATTCGGGTGCTCAAGAGCCAGAATCAGCCGGTGACGATCCATGGCGGCGAGACGCCTAGCCTGTTCATCTACCCGAACGGGAGCAGGATTTACACGGGCGGAATGGACAACCCGGATCGGGTGCTGTCATCGGAGCGCGATTTCATCTACACCTGCCAGACAGAGGAATTGAGTCTGAACGACTGGGAGACGCTGGCGACGCGGTGCTCAGGTCGCGGCGCGGTGGTGAAATACCCGCAGTTGTTTGGTGACTGCAACCCCGGCGGCAGCCGTCACTGGATCAGGATGCGGGCAACGGAAGGCCGGTTGCGGCTGCTGGTGGCGCGGCATCAGGATAACCCAACGCTTTACGATCGGGACGGGAAGATGTTGGACAACGAGGACACGCGACGACGGATGGCCGTGCTTCAGAATTTGACGGGGATGCGGAAGAAGCGGCTGTTCGAGGGAGCATGGGCCAGCGCGGAAGGAGCGGTTTATGACATGTTCGACGCGAACACACACGTTACGACCCGCAACCGTAGCGAGATGCGGCGATTCTTCCTTACGTTGGACGAGGGCTACACTAACCCAGCGGTTATCCTCGTGGTGGGGGAGGACAGCGACGGGCGCTGGCATGTGTTCCGGGAGTTCTATCAGGCTGGCGTGTTGCAAGAAACCGTCGTCAAAATGACATTGGCTTGGCAAAAGGAATGGAGCGTTGAAACGGTGGCGGTTGACGAGAGCGCGGCGGGATTGATTGCGGATCTCAACAACTGCGGCTGCTTTGCTCGGGGCGGAAAGGGCCGGGTGGTGGACGGAATCAACCGCATACAGAACCGGCTGGAGGTGGCCGGCGACGGGAAACCGAGGCTCACGTTCGACCCGAGCTGCTCCAATTGCATAAACGAGTTCGAGAGCTACGTCTGGGCGCTTGACAAGCCGAAGGACACGCCGGTCAAAGACCACGACCACACGAGCGACGCACTACGCTACCTAGACAACGTATTCAGCGAACCGAGCGGAGCGTGGGACGGGCGGGCGGTCGCGGCATCTGGAACGGGCTGGCAGTTGCCGGCGGGCGACGCGAACCTCGACCCGATAGACTTTGTTGATGCAACAGAAGATTGATTATGAATCCAACGACCTACCAGAAGCCAGTGACGAGGCAGGTCACAGTAGCCAAGTCAAAGGCATTGATTGACGCTTTCAACACGCTACAACCGTGTTGCGAATGCCGCTACAGCGTGCCGGACGGTGCTCTGAACCGTTGCCACGCATCGCCGCCACAGGTGAGAATGCCGTATGATAACTTGAGCGCCTGGCCCGTTGTGCCAGCCAAGGGCGGCGGTTGCCGGCTCTGGAAGGAGGTTGAGGCGTGAGCACACCAAAGAGACTATTTGAGTTGCCGCCGGCTGAAATCTGCGCGGCAGCCATCAAGGTAGATCACTGGTTCAAGAAGAACGGCTGCGAGTCATGGGAGCTTTATAGGGCGTGCAGTCGGAGCGATCTGGACAAATCCCGCAACGAGGTTCAAAGGTGGAAAGCACTCTTCGAGGACATGGAACGGCAGCGGAACATGTTGATTGACGGCATGAACAAATTGACTCGCCAATACGTCGCGTGAAACCCGCCGCGCAATTCAATCCTAAGCCGCGAAAGAGCTTCGCCATTCGCCACGCGCAGATACAGGCAGAGGAAGCCGAGATCGAGGCGCAGCGTTACCGCTACGAGGAGCGCGCCGCTATCCACGAGTTCGACGGCAAGGCGACCCGAGCCGATGCGGAGCGGATGGGCCGGAAGGAAGTTTATGGCAAAGACTGACCTGAACATCGTTGACGGCATCAAGGGCAGCCGGGACGGGCTGTTCTATGTGTTCGAGAACAAGACTCCACCGGAAGTCTGGCAATGGCTCATGGAGCGAATGGAGCTTTCCTACGCCGGGCTGCACGTTGTCTGGATCATTCGCGGAACGGAGCTGGAGCGGGAATACAACGAACGGATTAGGAACTACTGAAATGCCCCGCGAACGCACACCATCTCAAGTCCAGCCGAACGGATGGGAGAAATGCACGCACCGCGTAGAGGTAGGCTGCACGGCGACGGAAAAGCTCTTCTGGCAAGCGGTGTTCGGTAACGGAAGCCTGTCCGATAAGGCGCGGATTCTTCTCAATCGCGAAGCCTGTCGGAAGGCGAATATCCCGCTCATAAAGCGTTCACCCGGGTAATTATCCACTTTGAAATCAAAAGCGTTACGCGTTAATTAGAATCAGTTGCAGATACTTGGATTCAATATCACGCGGGCGAAAGCGGCAGCGATACCGTCAACCAATGACGTTACGATGCAGTTCATGCCGCCGATGACGGACACGGTATCCAAGTATCCCGCCAATAGCGTCGAGGCAATCGCCAACAACGACCGCATCATACGTAACGATCCCCGTGAGAGTTTCTACTGGACGCTGCCAAACAAGCTCACACCGCAGCAATGCCTACAGATGCTGCGGGCGGCGCTCGCGGGCGACCTCTACCAGCAGTTCAATCTCTCCCAGTTGATGTCGGACACTTGGCCGACGTACCGAATGGCGAGCCACCAGTTGTGCGAGAGCGCGGCTTACATGCGCTATGCGGTTCACCCCTACGCCGAGGAAGGCAAGAAGCCGACGCGATCCGCGACCGAGAAAGCTGACCTGATCAGCCGGGCGATGCGGGGGATGAGTCCGAACAGTTTCAACGACGAGAAGGGATTCAGCGGAATGGCCTACTCGCTTTGTGACGCAATGTTGAACGGGCTTTCAATGTGCGAGCTGCTTTGGGAACGACGCAGCGACGCGTCGGGCCGAGCATGGATGCCGGCGGCGGCGGCTTGGGTTCACCCGAGGCACTACACATTCTCGACGGACGGCTTCGTGGCGCTCTACACGGACGACTACAGCCGGCAGTTCATGACCACGGAAGGCAACCGTATCGGGCAGCAGCCAGACCCGACGAAGTTCATCTGCGGTCAGTTCATAAGCCGGGCCGGGAGCAGCTTAGGCGCTGGCTTCATGAGGCCGCTGGTCTGGTACTGGTCTGCGCGGCAGTTCAACAATGAATGGATGTTGAACACCGCGAAGCAATACGGTAGTCCGTTCATCGACATCACCTACAAGCCGGGCACGATGAGCACCGGCCCGGGCGGCGAGCTGGAGAAGCTGAACGAGATGCTCAAGACGGCTGGAGCGCAGCGGCGCTTGTTCCACCCGGAGGGGACGGTCGCGGAGATTCACCCGGCGACAAGCCTCGGCAAAGAGAATCCGCAGCGGGTAATGGAAGAGAAAGCGGACGAGGCTTGCTTGTTCCTGTTGCTGGGGCAGAAGGGTACGACCACTTCTCAGGCCGGCAAGCTTGGTGACGACGAAACGCACGAGAACGTCAAGGAAGAGCGGAAGCTAGGCTTGGCGAATTGGCTGGCTCGGAATCCGTTGCGGCAGTTCGCCCGGGCCGTGTTGATCAAGAACTACGGAAACGCGGACGAGTGCCCGGAGCTTGCGCCGGACACCACGAAGCCGCTGAAGCCTGAGCAGGTAGGGCAGTTGATGACGGCGGTGAGTTCGAGCCGCGTCCCGATACGGTCTGACGAGTTCTACAAGAAGATTGGATTCACACAGCCGGAGAGCGGTGAAGTTGTTATCTCTGCCGGGACATTGAGCATCCAGGGCGATGCGTTGACGGACGAGGAAAAGTTCAATCAAGACCTGAAAAAGCAGGTGGCGCAAGGCGAGGCGCAGCTTTCATTGCAAGCCGAAGCGCAAGGCAGCCAGCCAGACACGAAAGACCAGCAAGACAAGCCGGACGACAAGGCCAAGGCGAGCGGTCGGTTGCCGGCGCACACCGTGAAGCACGTCATTCGAGGAGGTGAACGCGGCGCGATGGAATTGCGGAACGTGCTGCGGGCGGCGACGGACGCTGAGCTGGCTGAACTCGAGGATAAGCTGACGGCGGCGGAAGGCGCGCCGGAGCACAACGGGGAGGCGCACGCGGTAGAGGACGCGGTGGCGGCCTTGGAGAATCGAATCAAGTTCCCGTGAATTTACGGCAAAGAAGACCAACAAAGTTTCCCGCACCGAGCCTACCGAAGCCGCGCAAGTGGCGAGTGTCAGGCCAGCGGGCACGCCCGATGCGGAACGCGCACCAGAAGTGCCAGTTCCCACAGTAGCAGCGGAAGCTGCGGTGGCAGAGGTAGCCACGAGCAAAGCATCGGGCGAACCTTTACGGAAAGGCGGAGCGCACTGGTTCATCCCGCCGCAGCGCGGTGGCGGATTCGGAACAAAAGGAAATTGACTATGAAGATCGTGACTTTGACGGAAGCAGAGGAGGCGGTGATAGCCAAGATGCGGCGCGATGCGCTAAAGGCAAAGGCTGAACCGGATGCGGCGGCGCGGGAAGTTGTGCGCGCTGAAAATACGGAAGTCGTCCACTGCCGCGCCAGCAGCGCCGCCGGCGAGAAGCTAGGCGCAAGTCAGCCGTGGAAGCAGGGCGAGCGCGTTGAGTTCATGTGGATGCCGGCTGGCGTCTCCACCATCTGCGCGGGCTTCCGCAAAGGCAGCATCGAATTGACAGTCCAATGCGACGAAGCGACGGCGCAGGCCGTTCAAGCCAGCTTGGATGCGTGGCGCGAAGATCGCCCGAAGCAAGAGCCGTTCGGTTGCATCGAGCATCGTGAACAGGAGGCTAGCTTCCGGGTGAGCGCACGCGGCGGGTTCAAATGGAACGGCGACGGCGTGTATCTGGCAGCTGAACCTACCACGTTGGGCGCTGAGAACGTGAACGGTCGCGTGCATCGTAGCTGGTCGCCGAGCTTCACGACGGACGCGGACTATTCCAAGGCGAAAGAATCGGACGGCGTGTTGCAGTTCCCGGAAGGCGTGCGCGGAAGCCGCAGCAACCCGGCGAGTATCACGGGCGTTGACTTTTGCGTGGGGACACTGACCAACAAGCCGGCGTTCCATTCGATGAATCCGGTGCGGGCCAAGGAAGGCGAGAAGGTCGCAGCGATGCAAGGCGATGCCTCGGCAGAGATGGCGAAGCCTGTCACCAAGGAAGAAACATCAGGCGATAACGACGAACAATGGCGGCGGGAACTAGTTCAGGACGTGCCGGACTACACGGACGCCGAGCTTGGTTTTTACATTGATAGGATGAAGGAAGGACGCAGCCGGATGGCTTGTGTGACCATGATTCGATCGGCGCGGTATCTGGAATCCAACGAGGATAAGACCAAGAAAGTCACGGGCGACCTGCTGATCAATCACGCCGCGTCCGCCGTGCCGACGCTGGATTCAATCTACTCCAAGCACGCAGACGACATGAGCCGAGTCAACGCGCTGGCGGTGAAGCATTGCGCGGTGGCGTTGACGGCACAGGACGTGTTCGAACGGCATTGCGTCATGACTGGCGTCAAGGTCATCAAAACATCCGATCAGACACCAGCAGCTATCCTCGAAAGAATTTACGCCCGGGCGGGCGGAAACCGCTGATAAGCGGGACGGTAAACAACAACAACAAGGACAAAACAGTGAAAATCGTAATCCAAAAAGTCCCGCCGGACAGCAAGTTCAAGGTGGGCGCGTCGTTGGACTTGGACCATGACGAAATGAAAGTGATCGAGGCATCGGGCCATGAGTTCATCACGGCGGGCGAACATGCCGCCAAGGAAGCATCGGCTGTCATCAACGCGAGCCGCCAGGCCGCGTTCAAGGCGCTTGTAGTGTCGGCGGTGAATCGGGCCGTTGACCGCGAGGCGCTCGTCCCGAAAGGTGACGCAGCGAATAGCGCGGAAAAGATGACCGTGACGGCGACCAAGCAGATCGAGCAAGGCGCGGACGCCGAGTTCGTCATTGCGATGATCGACGGTTTGCCCGGCAAGGCGAGCGTTACGGCGTCCCGGCAGACCGGCTACGTCAACGATAACCAGACCGGCACAGTGACGGAATACATCCACGGTGGGCAGGTTGATCTCCGGGAAGCCTCCAAGGGCTACGTCAAGGCAATGGAAGGGCAGGACACGCTCTGCAAAAACAATCGCTGGGAAGAAGCAGTCAAGCAGTCCAAGGAAGCCGCCGTCATCCTGAGCAAGCATCACGTCAAGGCGGGCGATGCTCTGTTGACGGACATGGTTCGCGGCGCGACTCGCTTCGACCCGGACACGATCAAGGCGGCAACGTTCAGCGATCCCAACAGCCAAGTCGGCGCGTTGGCGGGCGACCTGATTCTTATGCGGAATCTCGGGTATCTGCGCTACAAGCTTCCATGGCTCGGCAAGTTGACCACGGACCTTTCCGGCGAGCCGGCGAAGTTCGGTCAATCAATCCTGACCCGTTACATCACGCCTCCCGGTGTGTTGACATGGGTTCCCGGACTTGGGTTCACGTCTGATGCGTCTGCCATCTCGGCGGCTGGCGTCGGCACGACCCAATCGGGCGGCACGAACCAGACCTCGGGCACGATCACGAAGAGCGTTCCGACCACGACCGACAAGAGCATCGTCCTGAACATGTTCAAGGCGACGGAAATCGAGTTCCCGGTGAGCTTGCTATCCGGCACGATCCGAAACCTGTTTGCGGAACAATACGGGGCGCAGACCTACTCGCTGGCGGAAGCCATCAACAAGGACGTGCTCGCTGGTATCTTCTCCGCGACCTGGAGCGGCGTTATCAGCCAATACGTCAAGGCGCTGGGTAGCTGGAATCTGTCCGGAATGATCGGCATCAAGAACGCGATGAGCATCGCCAAGATTCCGGACGTGGGCCGGTTCGCGCTGCTGCACAGCTACTACCACGACAAGCTGCTGGAAGATTCAAACCTGTTGAGCGCGAAAGCCATCTTGGCTTTAATCAACAAGGATCAATCCAGCTTCGAGTCGGGTGAAGTGCCGACTTTGTTCGGCGTCAAGCCGCTGGAAAGCCAGTTGTCGAGCGCGACCGCAGCCGGCGCGTTGACGACCTGGACGGACGACACGAACCTCGGTACGACCTCCATCGTCGGTTTCGCGGGAAATGCCTCCTCGCACATGTTCGTCAGTCGTCCTCCGCAGGACTGGACGACTACGTTGAGCCAATTGGGTATCCCTACCACGGCCAGCATCCGCCTCGTCACCGAGCCGGACTCTGGGTTGACTGTCATGGTGTTCAGCTACGCCGACAACGGCAAGATGAGCATCAGCCAGCGCGTTTGCGTCATGTGGGGTCAAGCGCAGGGCGACCCGCGCGTGGGTCTGTTGATCAAGGCCGCGTAACCATTTGCCTGACCTGGGAGGCGAGTAACCTCCCCGGAATGGCAACCAAAACTGAAATAAGGAAAAAAGTAAAATGAAGACGAACATCAAATATGGATTGGTTACGGTGGCTCTGTTGGCCTTCGTATTCAGCGCCTCGGCGCAGTTGGGCAATCCCTCCACGCTGTTCAGCACGGCGAGCGGGACAGTGAATGACGGCGTGACGAACGCGAAGATTGCATACAACGTCACGGCAACTCCGAACCGGCCGATTGATTGCACGAAGGGGAAAGACCTGTTCCTCCAAGTGCGCTTTCAATACACCACTACCAGCATCCCAGCGACGAACACCACGTTTGCGTTCTCGGTTGCAGCGGAACAAAACGCGATTGGTTCGACGAACCGGAATGCGATCAGTTCGTGGAGTTGGGCCGTTCCGGGCAGCACGACGGACACGGGCTTCGTGACGGCGACGACGAACATCAGCGTTCTGGCTAGACCGTATGTCTATCTGGATACGGTGTTACCACTCGCACCAATCACGAACTTGACGGTCAAGTATTTCGTCAAGTAAAGGGCTGATGTCACAGACTTGGGTTATACCGACGGGGGACGATCTCTGGCAGGTCGTCTCCCGTTCTATTGTTCAGAAGGTTGACGAGGACTCGGCTGGTGGCAAGAACGACACCAATGACTTCGACAGCTTGCTGGATACGAGAGCGAAAAAGGCCGTTCAATATGCGATTCAGGAAGTGCGGGGCGCGATTGAGACGGCGGGCCGCTACCCGGTGAGCCTTACGGCTGGCAGCGTGCCGCCGGAGGGCCAGCAGCATGTGCTGGCGATTGCGGCGTGGCGTCTGTGCCTGCCAGTGCCGGGGTTGATTGCGGTGATCATGGCCGATGGAGGCGCGTTCAGTCCGATCGGGACGCTTTACAAGGATGCGTGCGCATGGGTGAAGATGTTGGCGGGCGGCGGTAGCTTCACGGACGCAACGAACCCAGCCGGGGCGGACTACCGGACGGCGATCAATAACGACAAGTCGTCGGCGAGTTACAATCCAGCGGTGAGCGGATTGCGATGGGGGGATAGCTTGGCGGATGACGACGAATACACGGCTGGAATCACTGACGACGGAGTTGTGGTATCGAGATTCAGCCAGAACATGAATACGCTCTGAACTACGTGGATTCTACTTTCATCAATGGCGCTATTGGTCTTCGTGGGAATCCGTCTCGGTTTGCGAAAGCGACCCTGACCCAGAGCAGCATTTTGCTTCATGTAGTCCGCGCCGAACGCTTGGCACGTCGTATCGAAGCGATCCGGGCGGCGAGTAGCGCGGGAGACTCAAAAACCATCGTAAAGGTCATAATTCAGGACGAACAAGGCCGGGTGTTGATCCTGAAAGATGCGGGCAGCAAATGGGACGACTTGCCGGGCGGCCACCTCAAGGTAGGGGAGAACTACGCGGAAGGATTGATTCGGGAGGTCTACGAGGAAACCGGCATCCGATTGACGAACGCGATGCTCTACCGGACGCAGCAGCTACCGACGCCGCCGGGTGGAAAGATGCTACTTTTCAAGGCGCGAGTGGACAACGCCAAGGTCAAGGTGAGCGAGGAACACAGCGGCGCGACGTGGGTCAAGCGGAACGAGCTTGGCCGGCACAATCTGGGGCGATACGCGAAGGACGTCGAGGCCGTGGCGGGCAATCAGAGAGAGTTTCATTCGGTGGCAAGGTCAAACGCCAAAGAGGAGCACAAACGCGCCGCCCTGAAAGCCCTGGCGCTGGCGGAGCACGCCGTGGCAAAAGGCGACACCTCGCATCCCGTGGACCGCGCTGGCGTCATTGGAGCGATGCTTGGATTATTGTCCGCTGGCGGGGTAGCGGCTTATTTGGCCGCGCACCGGACGCTGGCGAATGGCGAGGGAGCGCCGCAGGAGATTGATCTGCCACAGGCCGAAGGTCAGGCCGATAGCCGGACACCGCTACTTGAGCCGGCGGTGAAAGACACCATCGATCAGCTTGAGCTTGAAAAGAAAGCCGTGGAACGCGAGCAGGTCGAGCGCGGCACGGTAATCGAAAGCGAAATTTCAAAGCGATTGGCCTTGAAAGCGAAGGAACTTGAGGGCGCACGTTGGGAACGGGTGGCGGACACCGAAGCCACGGCGACCTACGGCGCGGCGGCGTTGCGAGTGCTGGACGTGGCTGGGTTCAAGACTGTGCGCTGGTCACAGTTGGACAGGCCGACGAAGCGCCACACGCACCACTTGAACGAGGAACAGGGCGAACAGCCGCTTGGCTTCGTGTTCCAAAACGGTCAATCGCATCCCGGTGATTCTGCGCGAGGCCCGGAGGAGAACATGAATTGCCTTTGCCAGCTTTTAGGTGTGACGAGAAAATGATAATCGAAGCCTACATTGACGAGTCAGAGCTTGCGCGGTGCGAGATCGAGATTGCCGAACAGATTCGCGCAGCCGTTCCAGTGGTTCAGGCTGCGATGGCGGAAATGTATCGTGACATTGTGATCGGAAACCTTGGGCCGTCCGGCGTTGATCGGCCTATCACTTGGGAACCATTGAGCAACCGAAGCGCAGTCGGTCGCGCTTACATCAAACAAGTCGGACGCAGCTACGCGACTTTGTATGAGACTGGCAAGCTTGCGAGCGCGATCAGGATGGACAATTCGAGCGTGGAACAATCCACGGTGAGCGTGAGCGATGAGGATTGCGAGTATTCGGTGAAGCATCAATACGGCTTCCCGCCGCAGAATCTCCCGGCGCGACCTTACTTCCCGTTCGATCCGCAGACCGGCGAGACGACGCCTTACACGCTGGACGCCATGCGTCAGGTGGCAGAAGAAACCTTGGCGAAAGAATTGGAGGCTAACCCGTGAAGCTTGGATATAAAATCAGCAAGCCGGTCAGCTTCATGAAGCCGGTCAAATACGGCTGCGACAAGAAGTTCATGGACGCACCGATAACGAACCTACCATCTGGCGCGGTGACCGTTCGCCGCCGCATCCGAGCCGATGAGATGGCGCAGGTTTACGTGAAGACCGAAGACGGCGCGGTGACGCGCTACTTTGCCGGCCCGGATGGCCCGGGCGCGTTGCGGTTGCTGTGGGCGACCGGAACTAACTGGAGGATGCCGGCGTGACGTTCGGGACGCTTACAATTTCAGATCAGGCGAACATGATCGCGGAGCAGTGCGACCTCTGGGCAGGGCCAAAGGGCGGCAAGGTCAAGGTGATGGCGAACATCCGGCATCTCTGGGAGGAAGTTTACGGGCACGCGGTTGACGGCAATCCGAAGGTGCTGGTTTGCTTCAATCGCGAGAAGTCGCGGGGAAGCGAGCAGTTGCGGAACAATCTGCACCGGGTAGACCGGAACTGGCTTGTAGTGGTGATGCGCGGCCACGGGTTCGAGAACAAGATGGCGAAGACTACGATGGGCCAGACGGACGACTTCTATTCGCATTGCGAGGAGTTACGAGACCGGCTGCGAATCATCATCAGCATCACCGAGGAAGTGCCGATTGATTACGTTGGAATGGGACCATTGCCGGGGGTAGCCGTTCCCGGGATGGCGAATGTTTTCTTGGACGCGATACAGATCGAGTTCAACACGGCGAACGATATTGCGGAGATCATAATGACGCCTCCGGATTGACGGGCAAACACAGTAAACAAAAGGAAACAATATGGCATGGCCAACAAGCGGCGGCGGGACACTGGCGAGCGGATACCTGGCCACCGGAGTAACAACGATAGTCTGGGGAACGGGCGACATCCTGGCGAACATCGGCGGTATCGCCATGAGCGGGGCGCTCGGCGTGGTGACGCGATTCAGCGAGCGGGCGATTGTGGACAACATCAAGCTGCCGAACGGCGATGGGTTGACGACATCCCGAGTTCAGATAATCGACGGGGCGCAGTGGGACTTGACGATCCGGGACGACACGCGCATTACGGTTCGTCCGAAGGTGGGTAACACGGTGCTCGTGTTCGATGCGGCGGGATTGATTACCGCCGGCGCTGGCGGGACTCCGGTATCCTACATTGCGACGGTAGTTGAAACCAGCTACGAAACCGCACCGAAACAGGCGGCGGAGTTCCATATCACCGTTGAGAACCTCACCCTGATTACGGAAGCGCAAGTAGCGACATAAGATCATGAACCAAAACGACCAACTGAAAGCAGCCAGCGAGGCGGCGGTGCTTCGCATCGTGGAGCAGGATGCGGCGGGAAAGGAAGCCGCCGCCGCCATCCTGCCCGGGCCACTGAAACAAGCGTTCGCGCTGAATCAAAGCATCAACGTAGGCGGCTGGAACGTGCGCCCGTTCTACGACATCGACTTTGAGTTCCTCGCGACGTTGGAACACCCATTGAGTCAGATGTATCGGGACGCGCTGCGGGGAGACGACACCAAGGCTACATTCCTGCCAAGCGGTCCGACAATCTGGCAAGCCGCGTGGATTCTGACGCGGGACGTTGATACCGTTGAAATGCTTTTGAGCCAATCCAACGGCAAGGAGCAACTGGCAAAGGCGGCGCGATCGGAGTTCGGACGGCTGCCGCCGCGAATCCTCGGCGAGTTCTTCAAAGCCGTAATGAAGCAAGTCGAGTTGAGCAGTTCGACGACGGTTGAATACGAAGCCGCTGCGGCGGACGGGGAGGCAGCGAAGGCGAAAACAAACCCCTCCTCACAGCCCCTCCAGAGGACGGGCTAGGCTGGTTGATAGACAAGCGGTGCAGGTTGATGAAGAACTTTCCGACCTTCACACTGGACTACGTTAGGAAGCAACTGACGACCGCGCAGGGATGGGCCTACTACGCGTGGGCGAGGGAGAATGAGGCAAACATGATGGGCGAGCGATTAGATCGAAAGTCGAGCGGTTACGTGAGGCAGGAACGGGAACGATTGGAGCGAGAACGACATGGCTGAGATCAAAGTAGACTTGAGGCTGGCAACCGAAGGCTTGCGGCAACAGGCCGCGCAGGCCGGGGCGCAGGTCAAGAGCGGATTCGAGGGAATGCGCGGCATGAAAGCCAGCGATGCGTTTGACAAGCTCAAGTCGAACCAAGCAGCGGCGGCGGGTGGAGGCGGCATCGGTAACACGCAGACCGCGTTGATTGGTGGTGCGGCTGGCGGGCTGGCTGGAGTCGCGGCGAGCATCATCAAGGACGTAGTGGTTCAGATGATCGGCGCGATCAAGCGGGCGATTGTCGATGCGTTCAAGGAAGCGGCGAGTCTCTATTCAAAGCAACTCACGAGCGGCGGTATGTCGGCGGGATTGACTACAAAGCAAAGTCTGCTTTCACAAGTCATCGGAGTAGGGGAGAAAGATGTCTGGCAATACGGAAAAGCGGTTGCGTATCTTAATGACAAGATCAGGCTTTCTACGGCAGAGATTCAGCGGAACATTCGGCCGCTGACGGCGGTCACTTGGAGCTGGCGTTTGATGGGAATAAACATGCGCGCCTTGATGTCTCAAATCGCTGCTGGACTAGCGCCGGCTTTCAAACAATTTGCGGATTTAGTTTCAGCGTTTGTCGAGTTCATTCGGGAGACGGGCTACATGCAACTTTCGATCAGCGTGCTAAAGTCAGCCTTCGTTGTGTTCAATGTTACGCTCGCATTGGTAGCGGTCGCGATGGCGTCAATCATTCAGCAGTTCGTCATGTTTGCCGACTTGATAAAGTTCATCGGCGGCGCAAAGAATCCATTCGCAAACTCCAAGGCCGGCGCGGAAGCCATTCAAAAAATGATAGCGTCGCTCGGAGACAAGAGCGCAAAGGCAGTCGTCCCGGAAGCTGCCGCCGGAGCGAACCGATTACAATCCTCCCACTGGGAACGGATGGGCATGGTGATCGGGCAAGGCATCGGAAACAACCCGCTCCGGGCTACGGAGCGTAACACTCGCAAGGCGGCGGACTTGTTAAAAGACATTCGCGCTTTCCTTGCTCCGAGAAATGTGAGCAAGCCGAACCTGCCGGTAACCGCAGTGAACGGGGCATAACGATATGAAGATGATCACAGTTACGAGCGTAGTTGTAGGGAGCGCCGCCGGGACGTTGACTTCTACTGGAACACCGGCGGACGGCGACCAAGTCGTCATCGGCTCGAAGACCTACACATTCAAGACCACGCTCGGGACAACGGAAGGCCAAGTCAAGATCAACGGCAGCGCGGCGAACGCTCTTAAGAATCTGTTCGCGGCTATAAATCATCTCGGTACGGCTTACCCGACTAACGCCGACTATTATTGCGCTGCGGCGCACACTCAAGTGATCGCCGTTTCATTCAATTCGACGACCGTAATCGTAAATGCGCTTGACGCTGGAACGGCGGG
>Ga0302322_100002966_pt1 | contig 14459 bp, 10 predicted proteins | sample Fen_T0_2_FD_203757 | JGI IMG/M metagenome (GOLD analysis project Ga0302322, IMG submission 203757) | Peat permafrost microbial communities from Stordalen Mire near Abisko, Sweden - Fen_T0_2 | ecosystem: Environmental > Terrestrial > Soil > Wetlands > Permafrost | place: Sweden: Abisko... | reverse complement strand
ACGGCAACTGATACTCTCGTCGAAGCCGGACCGGTCGCGGCACCAAGCCGACCGCCCGTCCGCCGGAGTCCAACCGGGGACAACGGCGACGTGCTGGGCGTGGGCTGGTTGCACGGCTCGTTGATCTTCGCGGTGTTTCGGCGGCAGAAATTGCAGGGAAGTTGGTCCGCTCCGAAGCCGGTGAAGACGATGGAGGAATTCGGCGGCGTGCTGGATGAGGCGTTGCTCGAGCTGAAATTTGGCGGGACCGAAGTTTTTCTCCTGTTGGAAAACGATCAATTTGTGCACCAGATCGAAGGCACGCCGCCGTTTTCGGATTCGGTGGCCCGGGCGTTTCTGCACGGTCGCGTTGAACGCCACGAAAAGGAGCATGCCCCGGTGCTGTGGGTCGGTCAGCCCGCGGCGGGATTGAAGAAGGAGCGTTCTTTCATCCTGCACATGCTGCCCAAGAGTTTTTACGATGGGTTCGCCCGGGTGTTGCTGGAACGTCGGCTTGATCTCACCCGGATCATGCCGCTGGTCGTTCCCGTTCAGCGTGAGCTAGACCGGTTTCCGATCGCCAAGGGCCGTCCCGTCCTGGTGGCCGTCGAAGCCGGCGGGGCGACGGTGGTGATGGTGGCCAAGGTTGGCGACGAGCTCCTGTTCGCTCGCACGATTCTGGCCACCTGGAGTGCCGACCCCGGACGGATCGGCGTGGAAATCAACCGCTCGCTGCTTTATGCCAACCAGCAGTTCGGCATGACCGTCGACCGCGTGTGGCTGTTGGGCCAGGACAACCACGCGACCGCCGAGGTGAACGCCAAGTGTGGCACGGGTCGGCAAATCACCGTACTGCCCACGACCCCGGTCGAGTGGTTGCAGTCGGCCGCGAAACTTTCGCCGCGCCACCCCGTCAATCTCGTCGCCGGCCACCTCCAGCGCAAGAGCCGGCAGCGATCCGTGCGACGAGGCCTACTGCTAATTTGCTGGCTTGGGCTGGCCAGCCTGGCCTTCGACAGCTGGACCAAGGCCCAACTCTGGAACGCTGATCAGCGGCGGTTCGCGCAAATCAGTGCCACCGCGCCCAACCTGAACGCAGAGCGCGAACGTTTGCTCGCGCGCAACCAGACCGTGCAACGCAATCGCGATTTTATCCGCCAAGTGGAGGAGCAGCGTTTGCCTCCGGTTCCGGGAAAATTTGCCGCCTATCTGGCCGGCATCCTGCCGGGAGAAATTCGGCTGACCGAGCTGATCGTCAAATGGGAAGACAGTGCCACGGGTGGCTGGTCGTTCCGTCTGGAGGGATCGGTCGAGGCCGACGAGGAAACCGCGAGGGAAATTGTGGCCGGCCTGCAGCGCCAGTTGGCGAAAAGTCCGCTGCGTGTTCGGATCAGCGAGACGGCGCGGACGGTCGTTCCCGTCCAACGCGCCGCCGGGTCGACCGCGCCCGATCTGCAACGGTTCAGTCTCGAGGGGGTGATGCTTGAAAACTAGGATCCTCAATTTTCGCGATCAATGCTGGCAGATCCTCACTGAGGTGCCGGGCTGGCCCGACGCGCCGAGGCAGGTCCGGCTGCGCCGCGCCCTGCCGATTCTTGTGCCCTGTGCCGCCATTTTGTGTCTGCTGGGTTGGAACTGGTTCGTGCGAGACCCGCAGATCGGGGCGGAGCGGGCGGCCCATCAGGCCCTCGAAGCCCAAGACAACGAGCTTGAGACGCTGCGCCTCGCGTGTTCGGAGAAGGATGCGGCGGATTTGGCCGCACGCGCGGCCAGCGTGGCGAATCTGACCGTGAAGGATCCCAGCGAACTCGCCGTTGTACTACAGGGCCTTCGCAAGAAGGCGAATGACCGCCATTGGGATGGCGTCTTTCAGGGTTCCGACCTTTCCGGCGAGACTCCCCCGGTAAACTCCCTGGTGAACTTTCTTCCGGCGCGGGCCAAACTGACCACCGCCAATCCCGAGGCTTTTTCATCCTTACTGTCTCTGTTTGAGCAATTTTCTGAGTCCGAGAAGCGAATCGACCTTACCCGCATGGGCATTCGTGCCGATGAGCAAGGACGGTACACGGTCGAACTCGCTCTTCGGCTCGTGGGCCAAAGTCCCAATGAGAAAACTCCTCAATAAACCTTGGTTTGCGGGCCTCCTCGCCATCGCGGCGGTGGCCGTCGTGGCGCGCGTCGCGTTCTCGGGCGGAGGTGGTCTCTCGCTGGGCGCCGCCGATGCGGCCGAATCGGCGGTAGAAGGCGAAGGCGTGGCCGATACGTCAACGCATGCCCCGGTTGAGGCGATTTTGAAATCGTTGCCCATCCCGGCCGGCCTGCGCGACCCCTTCGCCGTGCGGGCGAAAACCGAGGTCGGGGAAAAATTGGTCGAGCCCGATGTCGTTGACACGGTCCACCTCTCGGCAATCTGGACGCAGGACGGACAGACCTTGGTGCTCATCAACGACCGAATTCTCCAAGGTGGCGACGAGATTGGCCGCATCAAGATCGAGTCGGCTACTCCGGACGGTGTCTGGATTTCGCATTGGAAGGGCCGCGACTTTCTCTCGATCGGCGGAAATTTTACCCTGAACACTCCCGCCGTCCGCCTGGCGACGCTAACCGGCTCACTTTGAAAGCAATGAACCACCGATTCCTTTTCCGTATTGTATTGGGCCTGGGCGCTCTCGTGGCGCTCGTCGGCCTGGCGGCCGCACAGGAGTCTGCTCCGCCAGTCGTTCCCGCCATTGGCGGTTCCAGCGTGCCCAAAGTCGTGCCTTCGACGTTGTTCAGTTTCAGCGCCGAGGAGGTGCCGGTGAAACAGGCACTCGCCCTTTTTGCCCGTGCAAATCACCTCAACATCGTGCCCGACCTCGACATCGAGGGCACCGTGACGGTTGAATTCCGCGATCTGCCGCTCGATCTCGCGATGAGCGCATTATTGGACGCCAACGGCTACTATTTTGTTCAGGACGGCGCCTTGCTTCGCGTCCGCAACCGCGAGACCCGGCTGTTCCAGATCGATTACATTCACGTCACGCGTTCGGGTCAGGGATCAAACGCGGTGCAGATCAGCTCCGGGGGCGGCGGCAGCGGTGGAAGTGGCAGTAGCGGGTCGTCGGGATCGACCGGCGGGAACTCCGGAGGAGGTGGCGGCGGCGGCGGTTCGGAGGGGTCCACGATGACCGTCACCAATAGCTCAACGATCAATTTTTGGGGTGATCTCGGAGACCAGCTCAAGTCCATGGTGTCGGACAAGGGCAGTTACACGGTCAACAGTCTGGCGGGCACCGTGCTCGTGCGCGATTCGCACCGGAACATTGAGATGATTGGTCAGTTCATCACGAACGTCACGGCCAGCGTCGTTCGGCAGGTTGACCTCGAAGTGGAAATTTACGAAGTCGCGCTGACGGACTCGACCCAACTGGGAATCAACTGGTCCTATCTCGCCGACAAGCTGGACACGTCCTTCAATACGGTCCCCGGCCAGATCGGCCTCGGCACGGGTGGAGGACTCATTGTCCAGACACCGGTTTTTGGCACGCCTCCGGGCGAACCGGGGATCCGCATCCAGCATCAGCGCGGAAATCTTTCGGCCGTACTCGACGCCTTGAAACAGCAGGGCAACTTGAAGGTCGTTTCGACCCCGCGGCTCCGGACCCTGAACAACCAACCCGCCGTCGTCCGGGTGGGCCAGGACTTGCCGGTCTTCATCCGGCAAGTGACCCAGGCACCCGGTACACCTCCGGTGATCACCACCAATGAAACGGTCCAGACCCTGACGATTGGCACGGTGTTGTCGATCACGCCGCAGATTTCCGGGGACGGCCTCATAACGCTCGATATCACACCCGCGGTCAGCCGGCTCGTCCGAACGGAAACGTCGGCCACCGGCCAGACCAACGCGCCGGTCATTGATATTCGCCAGGCATCGTCAATCGTGCGGGTGCGCGATGGTGCGACCGTGGTCATGGGCGGACTGGTTCAGGACAGTGCCACCACCACGCACCGAAAAATTCCTGTGCTGGGCGACATCCCTCTGCTGGGCCGCGCGTTCTCCGGCGAGTACAAGACATCCGAGCGCACCGAATTGGTATTCTTCCTCACCCCGCGCATCATCAAGGATGCGTCGAGCGAACCGACCGTCAAGGTGGCCGGAACCAACCAGTAATTCGCCTTCTCCCTTCGCGCCACCGATGATCCATCAGACCTACAAGGTTCTCCTCGTGGAGGATGTGCTTCTGATCGCGAAGATCACGGAGCAGATGCTGCGAAAGTCGTCGACCCAGACCTATGTGTCGACGCACAAGACCACGCTGGCCGACGCGCTGGCCGCGCTGAAGTCCGACGACTTCGACGTCATTCTCCTCGACCTGAATCTGCCGGACAGCGCGGATCTGGCCACTCTCACCAGCATCGTGGAGGCCGCGCCGGAAATCCCAATCATCGTCCTCACGGCCACCAACAGCGACGAAATTGGCCTGCGGGCCGTGCAGTTGAGCGCGCAAGACTTCCTGCTGAAAGGAGATTTCAATTACCTTTCGCTTGATCGCGCGATCATCTACGCGATCGAACGCCACCGGCTGCAGCGCACCATCCGGCAGCTTGCGGTCATGGACGAACTCACCGGACTTTATAACCGGCGGGGCTTCAACACGCTCAATCCCGATGTGCTGCAACGCGTCGCCCGGAGCGAATCGCGCGGTTACCTGTGTTTCTTCGATCTCGATCGCTTCAAGCAGATCAACGACGAACTGGGCCACGCCAAGGGCGATGACGCCCTGAAGGAATTTGCCGCCACGCTGCGGAACGTTTTTCGCAAGGATGCACTGCTGGTGCGCTTGGGCGGTGACGAATTTGTTGCGATGGGGGTCGAGCAGCAACCGGGCCAAATTGAAGAGACCTTGCGGGCGCTTGAGATCGTCCTCGAGGTGCGCAATTCGCTCGGCCATTCGGGGTTCAATCTGCAGTCCAGCGTTGGTGTCACCTATTTCGACAAGAACGGACCGCACTCGTTGGACGAGCTCACGATCGCCGCCGACGCCGAACTCTACAAAAACAAAGAAATTCGCCGGGCCGCCCGCAGGAAAAATGGCGCCGTGCTCCAGCCGCAGGAGGAACGGTCATGAACGCAGTGGTGCACGATGATCCCGGCATCGAGCTCGCCCTCCGCCTGCGCTATGCCTGCGAGGCCCATGATCCGACGATCCGTTGTCATTTGGACCGGGTGACCGGCTACGCCATGGAAATCGGACGCCTGGCCGGACTTTCACCCACCCGGCTGGCCGAAATTGGTTATGCGACACCCTTGCACGATGTCGGAAAGATCGGGGTCCCCATCGATCTCCTGAAGAAACCTGGTGCCCTAACGACCTCCGAGATGGACTTGGTCAAGCAGCACACCGTGATTGGCTACCGGATGTTGGAAGGCAGTGCTTGGTCGGTCATCCGCTGTGCGGCGGAGATCGCGCTCTCTCACCACGAGTGCTGGGACGGCGGAGGCTACCCGCACGGCTTGGTCGGCAAAAACATTCCGCTGGATGCCCGGATTGTGGCCGTGGCCGACGTGTATGATGCCCTGATTTCGCAGCGCGCCTACAAGCCGGCCTGGCGGGAAGAAAGGGTCATGGCCGAAATGCGGGAATTGCGCGGGCTAAAATTCGATCCTGAAATCCTAGACCTGTTTATGGACAACGTTTCCACCATCGTCGCTTCAATGGAACAGACGGTCGCCAGCGGCTCGATCTAAGGGCAAAGCTTCAGTTGGACTGGGGGTAAAACCACAATTCAGCAGTTGATTTTGGATGGGAAGAATTTTTTCCGAACATTGGATCCTGGAAGTGGTCGGTAGCGGGACTCTCCTGTGATGTCTTCTCCCTCTTCCCATTCGCCGACGGAGGTCAGTCCGCTGGCGCGGATCACCCGTTGTGTCCGTCGCATTTGCCTGCTCCGGGAGCAAGGTGACGCCGAAGAGGCCGCGCGGTTTGAAAAGATCGATTTTGCCGACGCGCTCCGCGATTTGCGCTTGGCCCTTGGGCCTGAGATCCTGCCTGAATCTGAACTCCGGGCGATGTTTGCTGCTGAGGAGAAACGCGTCGCAGACGCCGTCGTGCTGTCGGAGTTATTAATTCCTCAATTGGTAAAGTCGTTTCCGCCTTTTCCGGCCACCGTCGCCGCCAGGGCGGCGTCCCTCCCGGCGGGCGAACGCGAGTCGGCGTCCGTCTTGCCCCGGTCTCCGGCCGTTGCGGCAGGCGTTTCGCCGATGATCGCCGATTTGCTCGATGCCATGCTGGCTTCGGAGCGAACCGGTCGTCGCCCGCTCTCTTCCGCCAAAAGTTAACCTTCCACCCTCACGCTTATGATTACCACGACCGTAGAAAAAAAGACCACGACTGGTCTCGATCGTCCGGCTGCACCGGACCGTACCGATGACTCCACTTCATTTGGGCGCAAACCGACCGACCGAAAACGACTCTTGGTTGGTTTCGACCTCGGGACGAACGCCTCATGCATCCTTGCCGGCTCGGCCGAGACCAAGGATGTCGCCGTGAGCAAGATCATCCCGACCGTCGTGGGTTATGCCCGCGAGGGTTTGGTCGATGGAATTATTGCGAACAACGCGACCACCCTGATCGGCGAGGAAGCCAACAATCACCGCCTGCAGCTGAAAATGGTCGCGCCGCTTGAAGACGGCATTATTGCCCACCCGGCAGCCGCCAAGGATTTCATCAAGCGGGTGCGAGCCATCATCGACCCATCGGGCACCGCCGAAATTCGGACCGTCGTGGGTGTGCCAGCCAACGCCTCTGATTCGGCGCGGGAAGATATTCGCGCCTGCTCAGCCGGGGTCTTCGACCGACTGCTGCTCATTCCCGAACCGTTTTTGGCCGCCCTTGGTTTTCGCGACGAGGCTCGGCTGGGCCAGGCCAACTATGTTGATCCGGTCACGAACTCGCTCTTCATCGACATCGGTGGTGGAACCAGCGACCTGTGCCTCATCCAGGGCTATTTTCCCAATGCGGACGACCAGATCAGCCTGCCCTTCGCGGGCGATGCGATTGACAAGATCATCGAGGACGAATTGCAGCGGACCTACCCGAACAACGGGCTGTCGCGAGCCACGATTCGCCAGATTAAGGAGCAGCATTCCTATGTTGGACCGATCCGCAAACCGATTGACGTAAAGGTGCTGATTGGCGGCAAGAGCCATACCTTGGAGTTGGGCGAGGTGATTGGTCGGGCCTGCAATCAGCTGCTCGAAAAGATTTATCCCGCGCTTTCTACACTGATCGCCCGGGCCTCCTCGGATTCCGTAGCGCAATTACTGCAGAATATTGTGGTCACCGGTGGCGGCAGTTGCATCCGAGGCTTCGACACCGTGTTGCAGCAGCGCCTGGCGGCCGATGGTTTCGAGGGCCCGAAAGTTCGTCTGGCCGGACAGGATTATAAGCGTTTCGTCGCCGTGGGCGCACTTAAGGCCGCCCGCTCTGCCCGCGAGGATCAATGGCAACACTTGCTGGCCTAAGTCCGCCTCCTCGTCCTTTATCATCCCGCGCCCCCGATCAAAGTCGGGGGCGTTTTTTTGGGCCTGGGTTGGTGCTTCACGCCAGGCTGGAACCCGGTCCTCGTGAGTCGCCGACCGTGGTTGCCATCGTGAAACCCAATCGATGCCGGATCAGCCGAGACTGACGCCGGAAATAAACGGCGGGTCGAGCAGAACGCGACTATCCTGCGGCCGTCGCCGCGAGCGGTGGAACGCGGTCCAAATCTTCGTCAGGCCAGGGCGGGAGTGGGTCGTCGGGGGCGGGCGCGAAGATTAGGCTGGCCGCTTCCGTGGCGCCCACCGCTCCCGCCAGCGACGCGGCTGGATCGCCGATAAATCGATAAGGAGTTTTTTCCCAAAACCCGGGTGGCAGGTCGGCGCCATCCACGAGCGAAGCGAGGGTTTTCGGATGCCTCGCGGTCATGGCCTCATTGAGCGCCGGACCGAGTTGGCGGTTGTCCTCATGCCGGGTCTTGCCGGCGGCGGCCAAGGCCCCTGCGCAAATTCCCTGCAGCACCAGATCCTCGGCAAAACTCAACCGCCCGCCTTGGCGGGAGGCATTCTCGCAACAGAGGGCAAGCAGGCTCCCCATCGGTTCCGCCCCGAGCGCTGGAAAATGCTCAATGCGCACACCGTGATAACCGGCCCAGCCGCGGGCGCGACCGTGACCGAAATACAAGGCCAGTCCCGGTCCAAATCCGAGACCTTCGATCATGTCATTCCGGGTCACGCGGTCTGCCGTCCAATGGAAAACGGCCGGTGATGACCTCTGTTTTTCGAACCAGCGGGAGGTGCGCAGGGCGACCCGGAGGAAACGATCCTCCCATTGTCCGAGGACGACTAGGGGCCCGGTCCGAGGCGGCCGGGCGAGGACTCGAGCAGCAGCGGCGGCATAGGCCGACAGGCGCGACGGGATTCCTGGCAGCCAGCCAACCGGGACTCGGCTTCCCACCGCGTCGTGAACCCAGAGACCAGGCAGGGAACGCCTTGGCCCGCGCCGCGGCGGTCCGACGACGAGCAGCGCTTCCGCGTGGGCGGGGAGGTGCGCTCCTGGATCGGCAAGAATGGCTTCGATCGAAGACTCGAGAACGATCACCGGTTGTCGTGCCGCTCGCGCCGAGAGCAGCGGTGCGAGCGGCGCGAGTAGTGCGGTGGGCGCGGCAATGACCCAGGGTCGGTTCGAGGACATGAGGGACTATTCCGGTCAGGCGAACACTTTTTGGGCGTACGGTTGCCATTCCGCAAATCCGCGGGCGGTGCCATCCGACTTGTTCGGATCGAAGAACCGGCGCATAAAGTAGTGCTCGACGATTTGCGCCTGTTGCTCGCGATTGAAGTGATCGAAATCGCCCGCCGCCGCGACGAGGTCATCCTGGGCTCCTTCGCCGTAGCGCTTGCCCTCCGTGTCCTCGGTGTAGCCATAGTTGTAGCCTCCCGTCATTTGCCCGTGAATCGCCTCGATCATGTAGATCGGCCCGGCCACGACACCCTGCCACACGTGGGTGAGTTCGTGAATCAGCGTGGGCCGGTCCACCTGTACCCAGGAGGCAAAGTTGAGAAGGTACATCGTGGTGAAGGCGCGGTCCCCGTTCAATTTCTCGATCAGGTCGACAGGCAAGGATTTCACGGCCACGCGAACCTTGGCCAACTCGATCGAACTGCCGAAGATTTGTTGCGCATCGGCCACTTCGTCGGCGGCGAGCGGACGGTAACTGCCGGGAAACCATTCCAGGATGAGCGTGACCGCGAGCGCGAGCAAACTGCCGCCGATTTCGAGGGCGGCCTCCGCGATATCCAAGGCCGACTTTCCAATCGCCCCCAGCGCTGCCAGCATTCGGCGCGCTGCGTCCTCGGTTGGCTGCACCAGAGCGGAGTTGACGATGTCCTTCAACGTTTGGCCGGCGGCTTCGAAGGCCCGCGCCAGGTTTTGCAGGGCCTGGTCGGGATGCACCAGCGTGTCGGCGACGATCTGCGCGAGGGTGGAACCGAAGGCGATCAATTCCTTCACCACCTCGGTCATCGCTTCCACGGTTCGCTGCACCGCCCAGATGATGAGGTCGGCAATGGTGGCACCCGCTTGCAGGAGGCCGTGCACGATCGAGCGGATGCCGGTCAGCACATCCTTTTCGATCCACAAGAGAACGTAGTCGACCGTGTGGCCGGCGCGATAGAGGACTTCGCCGACCAGCGACAGGGCGGCGTCTCCGGCCTTCATCGCCCAGCCGATCATGTCAGACACGAGAGCGCCGGCGGCATCCGCCGCCTGAAGGACCTGACGAAGCACGGCGTCGGACTTCGCCTTGGCCCATTCCAGCGCCTCGTTGATCGAGCGTCCGAACATTTGCAGCGCATTCATGGTCTCGCGCCAGGCCAGCGTGGCGAGATTGCCGGCTTGCGTCAGCAGCCAATCGAGGACCTCGCCAATCGGCCCCAAGCGGCTGAGCAACGCGTGCAGGGTCCGTCGAAAGATCAGGAATCCCTGCTGAATGGCGGTGGCGAGGACGTCGCCGACCGCCTTGCCGACCGCGATAGCGGCCTCGAGGAGTTTGCCGGCCAGATCGAAACCGGCCTGCATCGTCGAAAGCGTGAAATCAGCGAGTGTTTTACCGATGTCGAAGATCGCCTTGACGGCGAGTTGGAGCGCCTGGCCGACGAGATTCGCAAGGCCTTTGGTGACTTCCCAAAGCGTTTGACCGAGGGCAAAGGCGGCGTCGATGACCTTGCGAACGGCCGCGAGGCCCCGGGCGGCGAGGTTGATGACCAGATCGCCGATGGCCCGGCCGATGTCGATCAGGCCGGCGACGATCTGCCGCACGGCATCGATCGCGGCGGTGACGATGAAGGTCGCCAAGTCGACCAGCGATCCGGCCACGCGAGCTACCGAGGCCGCGACCTGCCGGAGGAACTGGGCGCCCTGGGCTGCGACGTCCTGCAGAATGCTCGTGAACGTCCGTCCCAGATTGCGTAGTTCGGAGATTACGGTGTCGAGCAGCGCAGCGGGATTGGTCAGCGCGGCCACGACGATTTTGCCGACAGCCTGGCCGATGGCCACGAGCGCCTGGACGAGGCTGCGCAGCAGGGTCGCCCCGAACTTGATCGCCTCAACCAGGATTTCAGCCACGGCCTTGCCGAGGTCAATCATCGCCTGGGCAAATTTCTTGATGACCTCGAGCGTCTTGTTCGCGAGCCATCGAACGAGATCGAGAATGGCTCGGCCGATCTGGCGCAGGGCTTCGAGCACAGCCCGGACGGAGTCGATGGCGAAATTAACGATCGCATCGAGCACGTCGTAGATGGCCTTTCCGACCGCCTCGATGCCCCGGATGATTTGTTTGATCACCTCCATGCCGACCCGGATGGCGCCGGCGATGAGATCGCCAATGGCCTTGCCGGCGGCGAGCACGGCCTTTACCAGGTCCGCGACGCGAGCGACGGTCCAGTTGACGATGTCGGTGATGACGTGGGCGATGGCGGAGATGATGTCGCCCACCGCGTTGACAATGGCGTCCACCACGCCTTTTACCGCCTGAACAAGCGGATCGACAATGTTGTCTTCCACCCAATCGACGACGGCGGAGTCGTGGGGAGCGTTCGGCGCAGGTGGAGTCACACGGCGCGTACGGAGGGTGGATCCTTGATCGGCCAGCCAGGCGGTGGCTTCGTTGACCGCGGCCTGGTCGGCCTTGCCGTCATCTTTGATCAGAAAATCCTTCATCAGCACGCGGCCGGACGCGGCGGGCATGAGACCGACGGCCTGAACCACGCGGCGTCCTCTTCCGTTCGTGCGATAGGTATCGAGCACAATTTTGCGTTCGGCGGGGGTGGCCCGAGCGACGAAGTCGAACTGTTGGCGAACGGCGTCGTCGGTGCCCAGGTTGTCGTCGAACGCGAGCACCAGGGTGCGGGCTTTCGCTTCATCGGTGGGTGCCAGACGGCGGAAAGCCGTGGCAAACTCGGCCGGCGAGGCGTTCATGGTGCGGAGTTGCGTGGAGGCAACACCGGCGTTCGTCAGGTTGATCGTATCGATGCTCGCGGCGAGTCGGCTGGTGGCGGCGACGTTGGTGGCGGACTTGGTGGCACTGATCGTGCGAAGAGTGGAGGGAGGCATGGCGTAATCCTGAGTGATGATTGAAGGTGAGGTTTGGAAGCCGGCGCTAATGCGGCCTGATCAGGGTTCAAGATAGACGGCCACTCGGCCGTCGGACTGGGTTTTCACGGACAGGACGGCGACAAGGTCGTTTGGGTCCGCCGGTATTCGCGTGACGCTGAACTGGCGCCACAGGGCCGGATCCAGGTGCTGGGCGAGATCTCGCGCCAGGCCGCCGCCGCCGATGAAATCGCCGGAATACGATAGGATGCTCCAGCCCGTTAGGTAGCCGACCACCTCGCGGTCGACCGGATCGAGACTGATCTCAGTCCGAATTTCCACGGTGGCGAAACCCGGCACCGGGATGAATCCCTGCATGTGCAGCCCCTGGAGGGTTACAACCAACCGGTGCGCGCGATTTTGCATGCCGGCTCCGTCGAATGAATAACCGGTTGTCCCGATGAAGGCGACGGCGACAACGGTGGCGCCACCGATGCCGTTGAGTGCGGCGCGAATTGGAGTCGCGGCGAGGTTGGCGATATCCGCGCCTGACCAGGCCAGTCGGGTGCCGTCGGCGGCCTGGGCGCTGGGTGAAAGCATCTGGGCTTCGGCGGCTCCGCGCGGCCAAAACAAGACACCGCTTTCGAAATCGCCGAATCGGTCCTGGCTTTCGCCGGCGTGGTTGGCCCGGGCGATCGGAGTGATCGCCGCCAAAGCTCCGGGCAGGGTGAAGCGCGTCGCGGTGAGGCCCGCGGTGCTCGGGGCCACCGTGATGGTTCGGCTGGAGGCGGCGGCGGTCATCGGTCGTGCAACCGGTGCCGCGATTGCGAGGCGAGTCGCGGTGAACGACGAGTTGGTGGTCGACAGGACCGCACCGGGTGGAAGCGAGACGATCGTGGGCGACGGCTGTTCGGCCGGGACGCGGAGGACGTCAATCGGCAGGTCGCCGAGGGGGCGACGAAACGGCGGGACCCGAATGGCTCCGACCGTACGACTGGGAATAAGTTCGTCGGTCAAAGGGTAACCGAGGCCGGCGTATCGTTCCCAGCCGAGCTGCGCCCATTTTTGGCGGATCAGGCCATGAGCCTCATGCGCGCCAGTACCGGCCGTCCAATAGATGGACCCGGCTTGGAAGTGGTTGAACCGGCCGAATCGGTCCGGACAAGAAGTCTCGTCGGTGGTGGGGTAGCCGAGGAAGGAAGCTTCGCCGCCCAATTCGAGGTATTTCTGGCGGATGGCGCCATGCACCTCGAATGCTCCGGTGGCGGGATGCCAAAGCACGGTTCCGCCCGTGAAATGATTGTAGCGCCCCTCGTGCCGGGCGTCGCGGCCGGGGGTTTCGTCGGTGGTGGGATACCCCAGGAAGCTGCGTTCCCAACCCAGGGCCGCCCATTTTTGGCGGATGGCACCGTGCACCTCATGGGCGCCGGAGGCGGGACTCCAGTAAATCGAGCCTCCGGCAAAATGTTGAAAGAAGCCAATGCCATCCGGGCAGGGCGTAACCGCGTTTTGGGCAGCACCGAGAAAGCCCTTCGCGCCGCCGAGCGCATCGAACCGCGCCTTGATCAGGGCGGCGGCCAGTTCCGCCGGGTTGCGCGCGGCGACGATCAGTTTGACGAGCGGTCCAAACGCCTTCCCCGAGCCCGCCAGTGAAAGTTTTTTCGCGGACGCCATGACGAAGGCGGTGGTCTCGCCAGGACTCGCGGTGGTGGTTGCGATCGAAGTGTCGGAGAAGACACTGGCGGCCACAGGGGCGGCGATAATTCCGTGGTCCAGAAAACTGGACGCGGTCAACTTTGCGGTGGGCATAGGGTTCCTTCTATTGAGCCGTTTGGGTGGGTGGGAGTGGAATACACCGGCATTCCGCCCCGGTGCAGCAATCCGTCTACGGCGCCCGTTTGACTCAAGCCGTCAAACGCTCCTGAAGGATAAAAAGCACGAGCGGCGGAGAAGTTACTGCAGCAGCATCTGGTGAAACCTCCAGCGAATCGCTGGGCAATATGCTTCATTTATTGGGCGGTCGGCTAGGGTATGCACCCGCGCGGAAATTTCTTCGCACACAACCTGCTACAGCCGCAAAAAAACGCCGACCGGTTCACGGTCGGCGTTCGAGGGAAGGGAAGCGGACGAGTCGTCAGACCGACTCGAGCAGCTTGTACAGACGGGCGACCATGGGGGTGGCGTCCTCGAGCATGCCGGCGGAAATGAGGGCGTTGTCGAGGATCTGCTCTGCGACCAGCTTGGCTTTTTCCGGAGCGGTGGTGTGCGTTTCAAAGAGGCGCTTCATCACGGCGGAGCGCGGATTGATTTCGAGATTCACCTTCTGCGGTACGTCGGCGCCATCTTTGTTCATGGCCTTCATCATGCGGCGCATGTGGGCAGACATGAACTTGTCGGCATTGATGGCGAGCGCGGGCGAATCAACGAGTCGGTCGCTGGCCTTCACTTCGGCGACCCGGTCGCCCAGCGATTCCTTGAGCCAGGTGGTCAGCTTCTTGGTGTCGTCCTCGCTCAGTGAACCCTCTGCCTTGGGGATATCCGATAGCTTCACGTCAGCGTGGTCGGCCGAGATGAGTTTTTTGCCATCGAATTCGCGGACGTTGTTCATCACATATTCGTCGACGGGCTCATAGCAGAACAGCACCTCCAGGTTCCGCGCCTTGAACGCCTCGAGGTAGGGACCGCTTTCGATGGCCGTCCGATTGGCCCCGACGAGATAATAAATCTCCTTCTGGTCGGAACCCATGCGCGAAACATAATCGGTCAGCGAAGTGGACTTGGTCTTTTCGGTGAGCGACGACTCAAACCGAAGCAGCTTCATGAGCTGGTCCTTGTGCGTGAAGTCGAGCGCGGCGCCCTCCTTGAGGA
>Ga0302322_100002965_pt1 | contig 14464 bp, 14 predicted proteins | sample Fen_T0_2_FD_203757 | JGI IMG/M metagenome (GOLD analysis project Ga0302322, IMG submission 203757) | Peat permafrost microbial communities from Stordalen Mire near Abisko, Sweden - Fen_T0_2 | ecosystem: Environmental > Terrestrial > Soil > Wetlands > Permafrost | place: Sweden: Abisko... | reverse complement strand
GCGTCGCCTTCCCAGTCGTAGTCGCGGTCATCGGTCACCAAACTGCGCATCGACGTGGCGACGTTATCGCTCGTGTCGCTTGCCGAGCTCGCCACCCAGAGCTTCCTCAAGTTGGCTCGTCCGTAGGGGTCGATCAGTACCTTGTTCGAATTGAAACGATGCCCGAAGCGTCGCGTATCCGCGTCACTCCCTGGTCCGTGGAACCGGAAAGCGTAGCTCGTGTTCGTTGGCAAACCGTCCACTTGCACGTGCCAAAAATACAGCGTTTTTGCCCTGAGTCTAACTACTTGCGCGGGCTCCACGTGCGCTGGATCGTCGAACAGCAACAAGTCAACGTCGGTGGCGTGCTGAGAGAAGATTGAAAAATTGACGCCATCGTCGTTCACCGTAGCGCCGAGCGGCTTCGGTTCGCCGGGTCTCGTTGCGTAGGACATGGTTTTATGTTTCCCAGATGCGTCGTCTTCGTCAGCGAGCAGCTACTCTATGAATGCGCCGGCGCGGGTCGGAACCCATGCTAAGTTTGCGTCGCGACGCGCACTAGTTGCGCGAGACCGAGAGTGTCGCCTGAGTTAAACGCGCTTTCTACGCGGCTCGGTACTTGCTCAGAAGCTTTGTTCGTGGGGCACTCGAAAGAAATCTCATGCCAAATAATTCGATCTATCTGGAGAGCGGCCTCTGGCGGCGAGAACAGTCGCACGAAAAGGACCCTTTGCGCGTGTTCCCCGAGCTGTTCAATGCGAACGCGACGGGTCGTAGCGTCGCGACCGAAAGCGCCGGAGTCACGCCTCAGTTCGACGTTGCAGAGACCTCGGAGGGCTTCCTGCTGAGCGCACGCGTTCCGGGCATCACAGCGGCTCAACTCCAGGTGCGAGTGACGGCGCAGCTCGTGATCGTTGTCCGAAAAAAGGGTCCGGCGGACGCAAGCGTGAACGTGGGCGAATCCAAACTGTCGCTTCCTCCCGTGCCGTTCAAAAAGGCTTTCGTGCTTCCCGCAGCGGTAGATGCTCGTCGGCTCAAGGTCGCTATCGAAGGCGATCTGCTCACGATCAAGCTGCCGAAGCGCGCTACGGGTCAGGCGCAGCTGGCCATGCAAAAGACGCGGTGAGCTGAGCTCGCTCGTCCCGCTTGGCCGCCGGCCTTTCGCGGGTCGCGAGCTGCCTTGCGCTCGCGCTGGCGTAGCGAGCGTTAGCAACAATCAGCTCGCAGCGAGGATCGCTGCGCCAAGGGTTTCCAGGTCAGGTGTGCCATTGAAGCGTGCTCCATTGATGAAGAACGTGGGCGTCGTGATGATGCTGCTGTGCGTGCCGCCGACTTCGTCGTCGCGGACGTGCTTGGCCACGGCAGGCGAATGGAGATCCGCTGAGAACCTTTGCGCGTCGAGCCCGAGCGTGACGGCGTAGTGGACGAGGTCGGCTTCTTCCAGCGCCTTCGGGCGCGCATACAGCAGGTCGTGCATGCCCCAGAACTTGCCCTGGAGCGCGGCCGCTTCGCTGGCTTCCGCGGCCAGTCGAGCGTGGGCGTGCAGCTCACCTCGCGGATTGTGGCGAAACACGAAGCGCAAGTTTCGACCAAAGCGCGCCTGTAGCGATTCCACGACGGCAAAAGCTTCGTCGCAGAAGCGGCAACCGAAGTCCCCGTACTCTACGAGCGTCACCGCTGCAGTTGGGGGGCCTACGACGTGCTCATTTTCAGATACGGCAACCTTCAGATCGGGAGGAGCGGCATCGAGATCGGTAACTTGGTCTTCTTGCGCCATGTTCTATTCTCCAGCGCGCACAAAGCACCGGTTGAATCCGGGACACGCTGACACCCCGACGTTGCCCGAGATTTGCCACCGAGTCGAACGGTTTTGCAACGTGTCATTGTGCAGCGCAACGAGGCGGAGGGCTACACGACGCCGGTCGGGCAGCCCGCTTCTAGGTAGGCGCTTCGATCCGCGCGCGCGCCGAATTCGTAATGCGGCGCGCTAGTTGCAGGCAATGTTGTCAGATTGGTTCACCGTCTAGGCATGTTTGGCCGTTTGTGAGGCGAATTTGCGCGTGTCGACTGCGCGTGGAATCAACGAAAAGGATCTCGATGTTTGAGGAGACGACACAGGCTTCGCAGAGTTCTTCGCTTGCGGGTTCGAGCAGCGGACGAATGCGGATGCTCACCAGTGCGCTATTCGACTCATTGGTCTTGCAAGGGAAAGGCCCAATTGCGGTTGAATTCATGTCATACGGCTGCGCGCACTGCCGAGCGATCGAGCCGGTTCTCCAGCAGGTAGCGGAGATGGTGAAGGGCAAGGAGAAGATATTCCAAGTCAATGTCGCGGTCGAACAAGCACTCGCAGAGAACTTCGCGATTCAGGGCACCCCGACATTCGTCATGTTTCTGAACGGACAGGAGGCTGGGCGAGCCGAAGGGACGCCGCCGATCGTGTCGAGCGTGCTTACAGCTGTTACCCAACCGTTCGAGTGATACCATGACCCCCAGTCTTACGAGCCAGAAGCAGAACAAGCCCGTCCTGCTCTTCGACAACGAATGCGGCGTATGCCGCCACATCGCGGCGTGGGTGAAGAAGACGGCACAGCTGAAGGCCGAGGAACCAAGCCTAATTGTGCGTCCGATCGGTGACGACCCAGAGGCGCTTCGGATGATCAATCCGGGCCTCGACATCTGGGAGGCCTACGCGACGATCCACCTCGTGATGCCCGACGGTTCGATGAAGCGTGGAGGAGAAGCGGTGGCTGAGGTCCTGAGGCACCTGCCGCCCACGAGGTGGCTCGCGCGCAGTTTCTCGGTCAGCATCTTCGGCTTTCGGCCGTTCCAAGCCCTATTGAACATGGGCTACTTCATTCTTGCTGACGTGCGCCCGCTATTCGGTTGTGAGAGCTGCGGTACGCCGAGCCGTTGGGTGAGATCGATCAAGTGGTTGCTCAATTTGCCGAAGCGGATTTTTGGTGGGGGGCATCAGCCGAGCACGACCCCGCATTTCACAACGTTGGCGAAGACAGCGCACCCCAAATAGATCCAGGTGCGCCGGATAAACCGAGGACGATGGTACGCTGTCAAACGCCCCGTGAGTTTTACCTGCACATCCTCCTCTAAATGCGAGCGCTTCAGTCGCGAGCTTGCGGTGAAGCGCTCGCTTGAGCTCAACGGCTCGCGAAGTCGAGAACCACCCGAGACGGCACGTCGCCGCCCTGGAGCCGCTCAAAGATTCCGTTGATCGCCGAAAGCGGCTGAAGCTCGATATCGGCCTTCACCTGGCCGGCGGCGGCGAAGGCCAGCGCCTCCGCCATGTCCCGGCGCGTGCCAACGAATGACCCTCGAATGGTGATGCACTTCGCGACCACGTCGAAGAGGGGCACCGGAAAGTCACCGGGGGGCAACCCAACCAGAGCGCAGGTGCCGCGGCGCCTCGTCATGGCCACGCCCTGCTTGAATGCGCCGAGCGACGGTGCAGTGATCAGGACCCCGTGCGCGCCACCACCGGTCACCTTCTGGACGGCAGCGGCTGGGTCGCCCACCTTGGCATTGACGACGGCGTCGGCGCCTAGGCGCTTGGCGTGTTCGAGCTTGGCGTCGTCGATATCGACTGCGCACACGTGGAGGCCCATGGCTTTGGCAAATTGGACCGCGAGATGCCCGAGCCCGCCGATGCCCGAAATGGCGACCCACTCGCCCGGCTGAGCCTCGGTCACCTTCAGGCCTTTGTAGGTCGTCACCCCAGCGCAGATGAGCGGCGCAGCCTCTGTCGACGCGAGCCCCGCGGGAATGTGGGCGACATAGTTCGGGTCCGCCAAGATGAACTCCGCGAAGCCGCCATTCTTCGTGTAGCCGCCGAACTGAGCATCGCTGCAGACGGTCTCCCAAGCGGACAGGCAGTACTCGCAGTGCCCACACGCCGAGTAGAGCCACGGCACTCCGACCCGATCGCCCTCCTTGACCGCCGTCACACCTGCTCCGACGGCCGATACCGTCCCGATGCCCTCGTGCCCTGGGATGAACGGGAGCGACGGCTTCAGCGGCCAATCGCCCCGCGCGGCGTGGAGATCCGTATGGCACACGCCACAAGCCTCCGTCTTGACGAGGATCTGACCGGGGCCAGGTGAGGGGATGTCCACTTCCTTGAGGACGAGTGGCTTACCAAAATGTTCTACGACGGCCGCATGGTACGTGACATGATTCGTTCCTCGCTTTTCGATTGCAGTTAACTCGGCGCAGGCGAGCATTGGGGTTCGGCGTTAACGCGAAGCCCCGTATCTGGCACGCTCGGCCGCCCTCGTGAGTGCTCTGCCTAAACCGGCGCTGCCATCGATGCGACGCGCACGAGCTTCTTGTTGACGAACTCCTGGATACCCATGTTCCCGAGCTCGCGTCCGTAGCCAGAGTCCTTGATGCCGCCGAAGGGCAACTCGGCATCGGACCAGGAGATGTTGTTGATGAACATCATGCCTGTCTCGACGCGGCTCGCGACGCGCTTGCCTCGCGCCACGTCCTTGGTGAACACAGAACCACCCAGTCCGAAGTCGGAATCGTTGGCGAGGGCGATCGCCTCGTCCTCGTTCTTGACCCGGAAGAAGAGCGCGACGGGGCCAAAGAACTCTTGCCTGAAGGCCGGGTTGTCCGGCTTGATATCGGTCAGGATCGTGGGCTGCATGAACGAACCCGGACGGTCCACTCGCTTGCCGCCCATCACCAACGTGGCTCCCTTGGCGAGCGCAGCGTCGACTTGCTTCAGCAGATCGACGAGGGCCGACTCCGTGGATAGAGGGCCCAAGGTCGTCTTCTCATCCATGGGATCACCCGGCTCGAACGCTGCCAGCGCCGACTGAAACCTCTCCAAGAATTTGTCGGCGAGCTTGTCGACGACGATGAAGCGCTTCGCTGCGCAACACGTCTGCCCGCAATTGTACATCCGACCCCAAACGGCCCATTTGACGGTCTGATCGAGATCGGCATCGTCGAGTACGATAAACGCGTCGCTGCCGCCGAGTTCCATCGAGGACACCTTGAGGTTCTTCCCAGCTCGTGCGGCAATGCTCTGGCCGGCCGCCACGCTGCCGGTCAACGCGACCCCTTTGACTCGCGGATCGTCGACAATGCGCCCCGACTGCTCGTGCGTGACGAGCAGATTCGTGTACAAGCCGGCGGGTGCGCCCGCCTCGATCCAGAGCTTCTCGAAGGCGATTGCGCATTCGGGCACGCAGCCTGCGTGCTTCACCACCAGCACGTTGCCGGCCATCAAGTGCGGCCCAGCCACGCGCGCGAGCTGGTAATAGGGGAAGTTCCACGGCTCGACGCAAAAGACCACGCCGATGGGGCTGCTCTCTATATGGGCCTCTCCGAGCGTCGGATGGAGCTGCACCGGGGCCAGGAAGCGCTCGGCGTTCTTGGCGTAGTACGCAAGGATCTGTGAGCTGAACTCGACCTCTCCGCGCGCCTCCGAGATCCGCTTCCCCATTTCGAGCGTGGCATGGCGGGCGAACTCATCGGCGCGTGAATGTAGAATCGCCGCTGCTCGTTCGACCACGGCCGCCCGCTCGGCGTACGTTTTCCCCCGCCAAGTTTCGTAGCAAGTTGCCGCCGTCGCCATCGCCGATTCGAGTTGTGGGTCGGTAAGCTCAGGGAAGGTCTTCGATACCGTACCGTCAAACGGATTCACACTTTGATAGGTCATGTCTGAATCTTTCTGCATGCGTGGTTAGGCGGACAGAGACGGATCGCGAACTGTTGCTCGCGCCGCTATCTAGGTGGCGACGAGTTTGGAGTCGTTCAGAGGCTGACTGCGCCTGCAGGCGTCACCTGCAGCATGTGGGCCAGCGGTGGATTGCGCCGTCGCCGCTGACCATTCACGTCGCCGCCTCAGTGCGTGTCGCCGCTAGCGTTGCCGTGCAATACGCGAATCACGTGTGCAGGACCTCCGGTCGAGGCGCCTGCCGCGCGGCGCGGGAGCAGACACGACGCCCGACTGCAGGTCCGGTGAACGACTGCGAAACGAGAACGCCACAAAACGAGGCGCAAGCGTGCCCCTCACGCCCCGAACGCGTCGAGGGCTCATTGAATCCGACCCAGTTTCCCACAGCCGCCAGCAGCATCGCCGGGGTCAATCCAGGGCTGGAAGCGAGTTGGCTGGGTGTCGTTTGCCCGTCACGAACTCCTGGGCGTGGGCTCCAACGATATCGACGGTCAGGCCTTCATGAGCTTGAATCATGCTCCGAATTGACGCCAGTTCGCTTCTTTCATCTGGATATCGAAGTGGCGAGCCGCTTCTTGGATATTGCAGAACGCTAGGTCCCTTTCGGCGTCCGATACGTCACCGACTTGATTGAACCGGGCCATCGCGTCGCGAACATGCGCGGCATCGGTCATCGGTTCTTTGCGCGCACGCGGAAAGGCGAAGGTCGTGGCCGGTAGTGAATTTTTCACGGTCGTGGAAAGGCGGCCGTGCATTGCTGAGTGAAAAGGTTTCCAAGTCGGTTTGGGCATCGCTATCTCTTTCATCGCTACGGTGGCAGACCCCATGCTAGCGCGGCTCGTCCGAGGTCGGTGATGACTGCCATGAGGCGCTTCGCCCGCGCGCGAGTTGCATCGGCCGCGCTTGTCAATGGCGTTCCCCGGCCTGGCTGACGCTCAGCTCCAGGTCGGAATCGTATTGTCCGCGCCTTGCCGCTCGGTCACACACAGCCCGATGAAACAGCGCGCGGTGTGCGGAATCCACGTTCGCTTCATCCCCCTGCCAAATCTGCATGGCAGGTTCCTGAATGGCTCGAGCGAATGAGAAGGAGAGCGCCCATGGCAGCGACTTGAATCTCGAGTTCATGGCATTCAACCGCGCCGAGGCCAGCTCTCCCGATTGACCACCGGACAAGAATACAATCCCGGGAACGGCAGCCGGTACGAATCGGACCAGGCATTTCACCGTCGCTTCGGCGACCTCTTCCACGGATTCTTGTTCGGAGCAGCGCAGGCCAGGAAGGACCATGTTGGGCTTCAGGAGCATGCCCTCGAAGGTCACGCGCTGAGAGTAGAGTTGCTCGAACACCGTGTGCAGCACTTGTTCCGTCGCTGTCTTGCAGCGCGCCAGCGTGTGCTCCCCATCCATGAGCACCTCCGCCTCGACCACGGGGACCAAGGACGCCTCCTGGCACAACGCAGCGTAGCGAGCCAAGGCGTGCGCGTTGGCCTCGATGCAAGCGCGGCTGGGAACACCGTCGCCTAGCGCGATCACGGCACGCCACTTGGCGAATCGCGCGCCCATGCCAGCGTATTCAGCGAGGCGTTCACGCAGCCCGTCCAGGCCCTCGGTTACCGTCTCACCCACAGTACCGGCGAGGGGCTTTGCGCCGGTATCGACTTTGATGCCGACGATCATGCCGGCGTCGACGATCGCTTTGGCGAAGGGCGTACCGTCTTTCGTGTGCTGCCGAATCGTTTCGTCGTAAAGAATCGCTCCGCTGATTGATTCCGACAGACCTGGGGTGGTCACGATCAGCTCGCGATAGGCGCGGCGGGTGTCAGCATTTTGCGAAATGCCCAGTTTGGCAAAGCGCTTGTTGCACGTGGGATTGCTCTCGTCCATCGCGAGCAGGCCCTTGTCGTCAGCAACCAGGGACCTTGCAGTGCTTTCGAGTTCTCGCCTGCTCATCTCTGGCTGGCCCACTTCCAGTTGCGAATCTCCGGCAGATCTTCTCCGTGCTCATCGATGTAGGTTTTGTGCTCGACTAGCTTATCTTGCGTCATTTGCTTCAGATAGGCACCCCTGGTGCCCAAGTGTGGCAGCCGGTCGACGACGTCTTGCACGAGGTGGAAACGATCTAGCTTGTTCTGCACTCGTATGTCGAATGCCGTCGTGATCGTGCCCTCTTCGATGTAGCCGCGGACGTGCAAATTCCGGTTCGCACGGCGATAGGTGAGCCGGTGCACCAGCCAGGGATAGCCGTGAAAACCGAAGATGATGTGTTTGTCTTTGGTGAAGAGGGAGTCGTAGTCGGTGTCGCTCAAACCGTGCGGATGCTCGCTCTGGGACTGAAGTTTCATCAGATCGACGACGTTGATGACACGGATCTTCAAGTCAGGGAGATGCTCGCGAAGGAGCGACACGGCCGCGAGAACCTCGAGCGTCGGCGTGTCACCGCAGCAGGCCATCACCACGTCGGTGTCGGCGCCCTGATCGTTGCTCGCCCATTGCCAGATGCCAATGCCCTCGGTGCAGTGCACCACGGCTGCGTCCATGGTGAGCCATTGGGGTAGAGCATGCTTGCCCGCGACCACGACATTGACATAGTGCCGGCTGCGTAGGCAGTGATCGAACACCGAAAGCAGGCAATTGGCGTCAGGCGGCAAATACACGCGCACGATATCGGCCTTCTTGTTGATCACGTGGTCGAGGAAGCCTGGATCTTGATGGGTGAACCCGTTGTGGTCCTGTTGCCAGACGTGGGATGCGAGCAGATAATTGAGTGACGCGATCTTGCGGCGCCAGGGCAGCTCGGCCGTGACTTTGAGCCACTTGGCGTGCTGGCTGAACATGGAGTCCACGATGCGAATGAAGGCCTCGTAGCTGTTGAAGACCCCGTGGCGCCCTGTCAGTAGGTAGCCCTCGAGCCAACCTTCGCATTGGTGCTCGCTGAGCATCGAGTCGAGCACTCGCCCTGCCGGTGCCAGGAATTCGTCGTTCTTTTCCGTGCGGGCATCCCATTGCCGATTGGTGGCTTCGAAGACGGCTCCAAGGAGATTTGATAGCGTCTCATCCGGCCCGAAGACGCGAAAGTTGCGCTCGTCTTGATTGAGCGTGGCCACGTCACGCAAAAACTTTCCGAGCACGAGCGTGTCCTGACCGTCCACAGCGCCAGGGGCGGCCAGGTGGATCGCGTGGACGCGAAAGTCCGGCATGCGCAGGTCGCGCAGCAAGAGTCCGCCGTTGGCGTGAGGATTGGCGCCCATGCGCCGGTTGCCCTGGGGTGCGAGCTCAGCCAATTCGGGCTTGAGCCGTCCGCTGTCATCGAACAGCTCCTCGGCGCGGTAGCTCCTCATCCAGCTCTCCAGCTGTGCGACGTGGTCGGGATGCGCGGAGTCGACGAGCAACGGCACCTGGTGCGCCCGAAACGTGCCCTCGATAGGTAGTCCGTCGACCACTTTTGGCCCAGTCCAGCCCTTGGGTGAACGGAGCACGATCATGGGCCAACGTGGCCGAGTCGCGTCGTTCTTGCTCCTAGCTCTCTCTTGGATCTGCCTGATGTCAAGGATGACCTTGTCCATGGTGGTGGCCATGAGCTCGTGCATCTGCAACGGGTCATCCCCCTCCACGAAGTACGGCGTCCAGCCTGTGCCCCGGAAAAACTGCTCCAGCTCCTCGCGTTCGATGCGTGCCAAAACCGTCGGGTTACTGATCTTGTAGCCGTTGAGGTGCAGGATTGGCAGCACTGCGCCGTCGCTGATCGGGTCGAGGAACTTATTGGACTGCCACGCAGTAGCCAGCGGGCCTGTTTCCGCTTCGCCATCGCCGATCACGCAAGCGACAATCAGACTGGGGTTATCGAACGCAGCGCCAAAGGCGTGGCTGAGTGAGTACCCGAGCTCGCCGCCCTCGTGTATCGAGCCCGGAGTGGTCGGCGCGACGTGGCTCGAGATCCCGCCAGGGAACGAGAACTGCTTGAAGAGCTTCTTCAGCCCGGCCTCGTCTTGGGTTACGTTTGGATAGACTTCACTCCACGTGCCTTCGAGGTAAACGTTTCCCACGATCGCCGGCCCGCCGTGACCGGGGCCCGCGACGTAAACCATATCCAGGTCGAGCTTCTTGATGACCCGGTTCAAGTGCACGTAGATGAAGTTCTGGCCAGGAGTCGTGCCCCAGTGACCGACCACCAACGGCTTGACGTGCGACAACTGAAGCGGCTCCTTTAGGAGCGGATTGTCGTAGAGGTAAATCTGACCAACGGACAGGTAGTTGGCAGCGCGCCAATAGGCGTTCGTCTTTTCCAGTTGCTCCGGCGAAAGCGTTTTCTTCATCATGTTCAATTCTCATTGTTCGACCGCGGGCCCAGGATCTGGAAAACGGTCCGTGGCAATCATCAACGCACTACGACGACCTTGAGTTCACGCGAGCCCGAACGCGGAGAGCTCTTTGACCGTGGAACGGTAGTTTTCATGGCGGATTCCGCGGATGCCCAACCCTTCGGCAATCTGCACGAACATCGGCGTGTCCTCGAGATAGATCACCTGAGCAGCGGGCACCTGAGCAATGTCTAGTGCGAGTCGAAAGATGTCCGCGTCTGGCTTGCGAACGTGCACGAAGCAGGACGATACGAAGCAGTCGACGATGCGGTCGAGCTTGAACCGGTGGATCCTAAACGCATTCAGCTCGCGGGCTTCGTTGCTGACCACCACCACCTTGAGCCGGTAGCGGTGCTTGAGCTGCGTGACCAATGCGAGCATTTGGGCGTTGGGAGTCGATTGCGCGAACATGAACCGACGAAATTGCGCACGCGAAAACGGTCGCTTTTCGTAGAACACGACCCGACCCAGGTAGTCGTGCAGGGTGAGCTTGCCCTCCTCGAAGGTGCTAAAGTTCAGCCGATGCCGCGCCTCCATCTCGGGCCATGCGAGCCTGAACTGGGTGGCGGCACGTTTTCGCGCGTGGTGATCCCACCCGTTACTGAGCAGCACGCCACCGATATCCACGAACAAGCAGCTGACCTTCGGCCAATGTCTCATCGTCTAGGCATTCTCACCTGGTCAGGTCACGACGGCCGCCATCACGTTGATCGAGCAACTTCCGAAGCTGGGGATCAATAAACGCTTAGGGAGCCTTTAGCCCACCTTCAACTCATTATCGACGACGACTGCGCCGGCGTCGAATGCATCATCCGAAGCGGCTTGCCGCTCGCGAAATGAGCGTACCGTACCCGTCAACGTTGCTTTGCCGTTTACTACGCTCACGTGAATGCCGCCTGCGTGCATGAACGGGTTCCAAAGAAACCCGGCCTTGATTCGATTGGTTATCTCGGCGTCCGTGCCAAACGGCTGCGCGCTGAGATCATACCAATTCGTCACGTACGGCGCGTACGGTTCGAGGTATGCCGAGTAGACGTAGGGCACAGATGGCATGCGAACGTTGAGCTCGTCGTCGACCAAAGTAACGCCAGAAAGCCGGCTCGCGACGTCGGCCGCCTCGGCTCGCTCGAAGAAGCTGCTAACCGACCCACTGAGTTTCACGACCCCACCGCTAACCGTCAACGAGATTTCGCGGGCATCCAGAAGGGGGTCGATGGCCAGCGCATCTGTGACTCGGCCCCCTAGAATGACGTCGGCGATTGATTCCCGAAAACGCACATCCAGCAGGTTTTTGACAGCAATGACGCCGCCGGTATTACGCGCGAGGAGCTCAGCCGCCAGCTTGGCGTTGAGAGTCCCGACGGTGCCGGTGAGCGTTGCGACGCCGTTCGCGACGCTCGGGTTGATGTCGAATTCGCTGACCCGGGGGTCGTAATACGTGGCTTGTTTGATCGCAGCCGCAATTTCCGTGTCGGACTTCGGTGTGTCGGGTCGCAGGTTCGTATCGGGGCGGTCCCACCATTGCACCACGAGACCAGTGGCATTGATGCCTGCCACGCCGTCCACCCATGCATCGACCACGGCCCTCGACTTTTCAGCGGCACTGCCCACCGATCCGGAGAGCACTACCTGCCCATCCGTCACGTTCGCGTTAACCGGGTCGTGTTCGACCAGGGCATCCCACTGCAGTCGGCTCCGCACATCGGCCACAATTGCTGCATCAGTGCGCTTGGCCTTGTACTTCGTGATCAAATCATTCTGAGTGAGACGAACGCCGCGGACGCCGTCCGCGATGCGCGCGGCCAGCTGCTTTTCTTGCCACGACTCTACCGTTCCCGTTAGGGTGACAATGCCCGCACGCACGTCTGCATGGATCGGCATTTTGGCCGTCGCACTGTTGTAATCCAGCGCGGTAAACACGTCGTGCTGTATGGCAAGGTCCGGTCGCTGGGTCGCCGAAAGTTCCATCAGGTTGCTGACCGTGCGCACGCCGCGCACTGACTCCGCGATTCGCGTGCTGCGCTCCCTCGAGATGAGGTTATCAACCTTTCCGGTGAGCTCCACTCTGCCGTCAGTGACCGCGACGATCACGCCGGCTGGATTGAACTTATGGTCCCTGGCAAGCTCTGCGCTGACCTCGGCTTGGATATCAGAATCTGCCAGCGCGTCGCTAGCTTGTTGAGCGGCGCGCGTTTGAGCGGCTGCGCTCGCTATTGTCCCGCTCGCGGAAATTGGCGGATGAGTCGCCTCCGCAGCGTGATGACATGCAGAAACTACGAATACAGCTAGCACTGCTGCTCGCGCTGAGTGTTTCAAGAGGCGCGTCATGTGCAGAATGACCAGGTGATGCATGAAACCTGCGAACTGGTTTCGAGTGTCGACATTGCGAGTGACTCCGTTCCGACGTCAAATGTCGACGCCCCAGTGGCTAACAATAAATTTGGCGCGGTCCGTCTACGATTTTTGATCATCTCGCCTAACCGACCTGGCCGCGGAAAATGCCTTCGGCGGTTTTCCGAATCTGTTCGATCTCGCTCGTCTGCAAGTGGGTGCCGCGATCGGAAACTTCGACTTTAACGATCGAAGGCATGGCAGTTCGGGTAACCAGTATGAACAGCTCGCCGTGGCTCAAGCCGCGCACCGGATACGTGCTCAAGGTAAGCTCCGGAACCGCCGCCAGCTGCGCCGTACCTCCGTTGACGTCCAGCCAACATTTTTGGAAATTGCCAAATTGAATCTCGCGTTCTTGGTCCATCTCTCGAAGGCCTCCAGCGTCCCGTGTTACGTCCTTCAGTCATGGCCAGAAAGCGTGCCCGTACACCCGTACGGGCATGGCCTTCACCAGTACATCGTGTGTCTCGAGGGGATGTACTCGTAGGGATAGAAGTAGTTGTCGTAGAAGTAGGGATCATCATTGCGCACGAGGCTCTTCGCGCGACGATAGACGGAGCCGCCGAGCCTCAGCGCAAGATTGTCGATCGGCGAATTCCAGTCTTCCGTCACATCGGCAATGACTGCGGATTCGCCCATACCGAGCACGAACGCCGCGTCGTTCAGCGCGTTGTCGCGCGTGTCAGCACGGCCCAAGTCTGCCAAGCCGCCAACGATCCCTCCCGCTGCGGCGCCCAACCCTGCACCAGCGGCGGCGCCGACTGCGATGCCGACGGGCCCTGCGAAAAGGCCGAGCAGCGCGCCAACGCCCACTCCCACGGCCGTGGCCAATGCGGGATGGGTTTCTTTTGTGTCGACTTGGATTTGGCCAAAGGCGTCGCGATGCACCACGGTCGTTCCGTGGACGGTGATGTCTCCGACCTGGTCGAGCTGCCAGAGGCCGTGGAGGGCTTCGTAGGCTTTGCTTTTGTCGCGGAATACGATGGCGATATAGTTGCGCATGAGTTCTCCTTACGAGTGAACGTGGGTGGATTCGGCCGTGCGCTTTGCAGCAAGGGCTTCGGTGATCTTTTGGACTGCCGCGTGCGCGTCGAGCACAGCTTGTCGAACCGAAGCTTCGGCTGCGTGGCCCGTAGCTTTCAGGCTCTCCGCCACGTGCTTCTGCGTGGCCTCGAGGTGAGGGATTGCCTGGCTCAGCTGCTTCTTGATGGCTTCAGTCTGGACCCCGAGCGATTCATTGAGGGACGCGACGACGGCCTTCGCCTTCGGGACGATGGATTTCAGCTCTTCCTTCACGGCCTCGCCGTGCTTTGCCGCGGCACTCGTGATCGCCGCGTGCAGCTCTTGGGCCGCCGCGCGAACACGCTCGAGCGATCCGTCTTTGCTCTTGTTTGCCGTTCGATGCTCTTCGGTCTTGTGCTGAGCTAGGGTCATTGAGGTCTCCGTTTTGGTGGTGCTTTTCGCGGCTCGAAGGCGCGACTCACGGTGACTGGTGCACGAACCGAGCCATGAATAGTGCGGGGACAGGCGTTGGATGGCGTGTGCGTGGCGTGTGAGAGACGCGGCGCACGGCCCGTCGTCCGATGGGAGTCCAGAGCGAGAACGCCACGAAGCGAGGCGCAAGCGTGCCGCACGACCCTCGGCGCCAGAACTTGCGTTCCGTGGAAGCGATGTCGTCACGCCGCTGGCATGTATCGTGCGTGGGGCGGTGCATGACCAAAACCGACGACCAGCTGAAACAAGACATCGAAACAGAACTTTCATGGGACCCCAAAGTCCACGCTGCCGAGATCGGAGTGAGCGTGAATGAGGGGGCCGTTTCACTATTGGGTACCGTCGATACCTACGCGCAAAAGTGGGCGGCTGAAGACGCGACCAAGCGCGTGGCCGGCGTTCGCAGCGTGGCTCAAGATCTCAAGGTCAAGATTCAGAACGAGCACAAGCGCAGCGACACGGACATCGCTGAAGCCATCCAGAGTGCGCTCAAGTGGGACGTACTGGTGCCAAAGGAGGTGACCGCCAAAGTGAACAA
>Ga0302322_100002962_pt1 | contig 14467 bp, 12 predicted proteins | sample Fen_T0_2_FD_203757 | JGI IMG/M metagenome (GOLD analysis project Ga0302322, IMG submission 203757) | Peat permafrost microbial communities from Stordalen Mire near Abisko, Sweden - Fen_T0_2 | ecosystem: Environmental > Terrestrial > Soil > Wetlands > Permafrost | place: Sweden: Abisko... | reverse complement strand
GTTCGAGTAGCTGGCATAGAGGGAAATTTCTTTGGTGAGTCGATAAACGAGGCCCAGATTCGGCGTGAGATTACTGGCGCGCTTAGGTGAGAACGTTGTTGTGCCTGCTGGAGAAACGGTTCGGGTTTTTTCCGTAGCCCGAGCGAAGCCGATTGTTGCGATCAGCTTGTTCCAGAATTCGGTCTGGCTTTGCGCGTAGGCGTTCCAGACGTCGGTTCGGGTCAGATTTCCTAGCGTATAAGAGGCGGGAACGTCTGCAACAAGCGGGGCGGTGGCGACACCGGTGTAAATGTTGACGGGAGATTGGTCCTGGTTGCTGGTTTCAAAAACAAAAGCTTGGTTGTCTGTTCGGCGCCCGTTCAGACCGAGTTGCAGACGGCTTTTGACCACATGAGTATTGAGAAACTGATACGCAGTGTTGGCGTCGTAGGAAAACGTGCCGACATCGCTCTTGCTGCGAGCATGGCGGCGGCTGATCACCCAGCTTCGTGGATCAGAGAGATTGGTTTGGGTGAGCGTCCCGGCCTGAATGGACCAAGCGCTGTTGTTCATATCGCGCTGGTGCTGACGAATGCTTACGTTTGTCGTCCAGTTCTCCGCGAGGTTCATCGCTAGGTCGGCGCCCCAGGTAAGATTGCGGTCAACGCGTTCGCCTGCGGCGAGGTTAACGTCGCGCGGTGATACGTCAGACGCGGTGTAATCGGTCCGACCGTCGTTCGTGGTGCGTGACGAGGAAGGCGAAATCACGGGATTACGGGCGGCGCGGGTTTCTTCGCTCCACTCGATGACAGGCGTGAGCTGAAAACGACCGGCGCGATCGAGTTTGTAGGTGAATGATAAGCGGTAAAATTGGTTAGCATCGGTTTGTCCTACGTAGGGAAGAGCGCTTTGTTCGGCACTGGCCAGCAAGCGGTAGAGCAGACGGCCGTCTTTGGAGAGCGGGCCAGTGGCGTCGAGTTCGACTTCAGCACTCACACGGTTGCCGAAGCTGGAGTCACTGCCGGCGAACGTGCGCGTGCGGGTGTCGATCGAAACGGCGGCATTTTCCTGGGGCTTCTTGGTTATAAGATTGATGAGGCCGCCTGGCGAAGCCGCGGTGCCGTAAAGCAGGCCGGCAGGGCCTTTGAGCGCGACGACCTGTTCGTAACCGAAAAGGTTAGGCGAATAACTCCCGCCAAGAACGCGGCCGGCGAAACCATCCACACGCCAGTCGTTTGGGCCCATGCGATAACCGCGCGCATAAAAGTGATAGCTCTCCTGGACTGCACCGTTGGTGTTGATTCCGGGAATCCAAAACAAGAGGTCAGAGCCAACTTGAAAGTCCTGCTCACGCATGCGAGTCAAGTCGATGACGCTGAGGCTGCGGGGTGTATCTTTAACTTCGGTAGGAAGCTTTTGAGCGGTGGTATCGAGCTTAGTGCTCTGAGTGCCAATGACTTCAAAGCTTTCCATTTTAACAACTTCGCCATCTGCATAGAGCGCGAGATCACCTATGTTTGTGGTGGTCGAAAACGCCAGGACAGGCATGGATAGAAATGCGAATAAGGCGAGAATAGGACGCAGTCTCATATAATATATCGATTAGTTTGCCGTATACTGTTTACTGCAGTTTTTGATCGCGGTAGAGCGACTGAGACGCAGTCGCACGTCAAGACCTAAGGTGAGACATTGTCTCAATAAAGTTCTAAGATCGCAGGATTGACCAGCTTACGGCCGAAGGATTTTAACGTCTCTATGGTTGAAAGCCTTCGCGTGAATCTCGGTGAGCGTAGCTACTCCTTGCATTTTGGTCAGGACCTAAGCGCACTTGTGCGGGCGGACGTTCTGGCGCTGACTCAGGCCGGTCGGAAAATCGTGGTGTTGACGGACCGTAACGTCGCGACCCAACAAAAAGCCGCGCTGACGGCGATGGTTGGTGATGTGCCAACGTTGCCGTTCGAACCGGGGGAAGAAACCAAGTCTCTGCGCGAGTATGGCCGCGCGCTCGATTTCTTGGCAGAGCAACGCGTGGATCGGACGAGCGTGGTACTGGCAGTGGGTGGCGGAGTGATCGGCGATCTGGCCGGTTTCGTCGCTGCGTCGTACTTGCGCGGGATCGAGTTCTTCCAGATTCCCACGACGCTTTTGTCGATGGTCGACAGTTCGGTCGGAGGCAAGACCGGCATTAACCTCAAAGCGGGCAAAAATCTTGTTGGCGCATTTCATCAGCCGAAAGCTGTTTTTATTGCGACGGGGCTACTTGAGACGTTGCCGGTGCGGGAATTTGCCGCAGGCATGGCCGAGGTTATTAAATACGGTTTATTGGGCGACCCTGCGTTATTGGCACAACTGGAACACACGCCTTTAACCCTCACGAGCCCTGAGCTAGCTCAGGTTATTCGCGCTTGCTGCGCCGCTAAGGCCCGCATTGTCGAAGCTGACGAACGCGAGCTGGCGAAGGAAGGCGGTCGGGCATTGTTGAATCTGGGGCACACTTTTGGCCACGCGATCGAACAGGTCACAGGTTATGGTGTATACTTGCACGGTGAAGCCGTGGCGGTCGGCTTGGCGGCGGCCGCGCGACTCTCGGCAAAACTCGGTCTCATCGGTGCCAACGAAGTCGCGCGCGTTGATCGCGTCGTTGCGGCTCACGCATTACCGGTGCGGCTCCGTGACCCGCTGGCGTTGACGGCATTGATGTCGGCGATGGCGCGCGACAAGAAAGTTCGCGGTGGCATGTTGCGCTTTGTCGTTTTGAAAAAGCTAGGCGAGGCGGCAACGCAGTCCGGGATCGATTCGGCATTGGTCGAAACAGTCTGGCGCGAGCTTGGTGCAGTCTGATCCACGCACGCACTCGAGTACGGGAAAAAACTCGATTCCACCGCTCCGCTCTACGATGCTGCTGTTATGTCTGCTATAGACGAAGGTATCGTCCGCGAGTATTTCGAGCAAAACGGATTTCTCGTCCGCCAGGTACGCAAGTACCAGGTGCAGTCGCGCCGTAAAACCGGTGACGAGGAGATCGATCTGCTCGTTTATAATCCCGCTTTTCGAAAGGGTTCGCGCAAACCTGACTTTTTTCTTTTCTCCAACGAATTGGTTAATGTGCATCGTGCAATGGTCGCGGTGAAAGGCTGGCACAGCGACGTGTTTTCTCCGTCGATGCTGAAGAATTCACCCGAGATTTTCAGCTTTCTTGAAGAAAACGTGCTCAAGCAAGCCACGCGTTTTTTCCCTGCGGAAACCGAGGCCACTGCCGGTGGCGAGGAAGGTGGCGATGCGCTAACAAAAATTCTTGTATTGCCCAGCCTGCCGACTGCCGAACCTTTCCGCTCGCAAAGTGTACAAATGCTCAAGGAGCGTGGAGTCGACGCGATCATCTCGTTTCGCTCGATGCTGCTCGATCTGATCGACAAGATCGAAGTCAACCGCAACTACACCAAAAGCGATACGCTTCATGTTATGCGTATTCTGAAAAACTACGATTTATTGAAGGATGCGCAATTGGATCTGCCGACGGCGTCTGGCTCTGCTCGCCGAACCAATCGACAGGAAACCTGAACTGTTCTTTTCTCAAGCGACCGTGGCTACTATCATTCATCCGACCGCGATTATTGAACGCGATGCCCAGCTTGGCGCTGACTGCGACCTTCACGCAGGTGCGATTATCCGCCGACACACGATCCTGGGCGATCATACCATTGTGCATCCTTACGCCGTGGTGGGTGGCGATCCCCAAGACACGCGATTTGATCGCATGACTGAATCCGGTGTGCGTATCGGTTCCGGCACTACGATTCGCGAACACGTGACGATCAGTCGTTCTACCAGACCTGGTGGTTTTACAGATATTGGCGAAGGCTGTTTTTTCATGGCTAATTCTCACGTCGCACACGATTGCGTGGTGGGTAAAAATGTGGTGTTGGCCAACAATGTTATGCTGGCCGGCCATGTCTCAGTCGGCGATCACACCTTTTTCGGTGGTGGCGTGGGCGTGCACCAATTCTGTCGTATTGGTGAAGGCGTTATGATCAGCGGTAACGCCTCGATTTCACGCGACGTTCCCCCCTACGTAATGGTTGCAGAGCGCGACAATGTTATCGGACTTAATTTGATTGGGCTGAGACGCCGTGGGATCAGCCGCGATGCGATCGTTGAGCTTAAGCGTGCATTTCATGTCGTGTATTTCACGCCGGGCAACATCCGTACAGTCGCAGCTTCTACGCTGGCGGTTGGCAGTTTTGGGACAGCAGAAGCAAAGTGTTTCCTGGAATTTTTCCTGAGTGGAAAACGCGGTTTCGCGCGGGCTCGTCGTGCGCTATCTGCTGATGGAGGAGGCGATGAGTAGGCTCGCACTGACCTGCGGCGATCCCGCCGGGGTTGGTCCCGAGATTATAGCGGCGTGGCTGGCAGCGCACACTGATGAAGCTCCGGGTGTTGCGGTGATTGGTCCTGCGCGCTGGCTCGGTAAAATTTCACTGCACGGCGCCCAAGCTGTGCCGGCAGGAGATGCGATGTTTGAATTGACGCCAGGCACGCCAAGCGTAGCTGGTGCACAAGCGGCGCTCGCGGCAATGGAACGCGCAGCGGCGGGGACTGCGAGCGGTGAGTTTTCTGGCGTTGTTACCGGACCGGTCAGCAAGAGCTGGCTGCAAAAAGCCAGTTATCCCTTCCCAGGGCAGACCGAATTTTTCGCTGACCGTTGGGGCGGCGAGCCGACGATGGCATTTTGTGGCGGGCGATTGCGCGTGGTTCTGCTAACCTGGCATATCCCGCTGCGCGACGTACCGAGTCACTTAACAGAGACAAACATTGTGCGAGCCGTTTGTGCGGCGGAGGAATTGGCACGAGCTGAGGGTGTTGCCAAGCCGCGGATTGGTGTTTGTGGGCTTAATCCGCATGCCGGCGAGGGCGGCATGCTGGGGACCGAGGAGCGCGATATTCTAGACCCGGCGCTGGATCGATTGCGCAAAAACTACTCAGGTCTTTCGCGTAGTGAGCCTTCGGATACGATTTTTGGGCGGTCGCTGAAGGGTGAATTCGATGTGATTGTAGCGCTCTATCACGATCAAGGACTTGCGCCTCTTAAAACCATCGATTTTGACGAGGCGGTGAATGTTACGCTCGGGCTGCGGTATGTGCGCACCAGCCCGGACCACGGAACGGCGTTTGGCATCGCGGGCAAAGGCGTAGCGAGCTCGCGGAGTTTCGCCAACGCCGTGACTGTCGCGCGTCGCTTGATAAAGCTGCGTTCCGGGCGATAGTGCGCACGATGTCTTTTTCAGGAGCTATACCAGCAACAATCGCTAGCCCGCCGCCGACGCCCGTCCTCGAAAGTGTGAGGGAAGGCAACGAAAACCTTATCCGCCTCACCGCCGCGGCTGGAGAAAAGGCGCGTGCTCTCATCGCTCGCGAGCAGCAGGGCGAGTTTTTGCGAATCGCGATCACAGGAGGCGGTTGTAACGGCCTAAGTTATAAACTTCGTTTTACGCCGACTCCCAAACGCGGTGACATCCTCGTGCGCACGGCAGGCGCTGCGGTGCTGGTCGATCCGAAGACCGCACTTTATCTAAAAGGCACGGTTCTAGACTATTCCAACCGCATGGTAGCCGGAGGGTTCAAATTTTCTAACCCTAACGCTAAGGCGAGCTGTTCTTGTGGTGAAAGCTTCAGCATTTGAGCTATGAGTTTCGACGGCTGGCCGCGCTTCTTTCGTGATTCTGACGTCCTCGTGCGAAATAGATGTTGTCAGCCAGTGTCTTCCCGTTGAAAAGTTTCCTGCCCGAAATCAAGCAACCTAATTATTGATGGCTAATTCGTTTCCCTCCTCCGGTGGCGGTAACCGCCCCGGTCAGTATCAGCGTCGTGTTAACAACGACCCTTTCGCGAACATACGTCGCAATCATCGCATCAAAGTTCCGCAGATTCGCGTGATCAGCCCTGAAGGCACGCAGCTCGGAATCTTGGCCACCGAAAAAGCCCTTCAACTCGCCGTGCAGTACGGGCTCGACCTTGTCGAAGTGGCACCGACTGCCCAACCACCCGTTTGCCGCATCATGGATTTCGGCAAGTACGTCTACGAGGAGCAGAAGAAGCACTCCCACGTGAAAGCCACTGCGAGCAAGATCAAGGAGATCGAGTTCAGCGCACGTATCGCGGAAAATGATTTTTTCACCAAGCTCCGTCATGCCGAAGAATTTCTCGACCATGGCAACAAGGTGAAGCTTCGCTTGAAATTCCGAGGCCGTGAAATGGCTCACACCGAGATCGGCTTTGGCGTGATCAAGCGCGCACTTACCGAACTAGAGAATATGGGTCATCCGGACAACGAACCCAAGCTCCTTGGTAAACAGATCAACGTCATGCTCACACCATTGCCCGTCAACAAGCGCAAGCCCAAGTTGCACGTGCGCGCAGAGAACGAGCAAGGCGTAGAGCACGAAGAGGACTCGGAAAACTGACCTCTGGGTGGTACTGCCGGCGCCCTTTCTCCAACCTCTGACGCTGGTCGAATCGCGTGCTAATTCTTAAGAGCCGTTTCATACGTTTGGTTTTGCTGGCTAGTCTCGCGACCGCGGCAATTGCGCAATCTCCGCATGGGGCTCCACTCCGAGTTCCGCCAACGCGTTCCAACGCGGCTAGCGTCCTGCGAGTGGGAAACGTGGACTATGTTTCAATCTACGATCTGCAGCGACGTTGGGGGCTGCACAGCACTTGGCTGAAAAAAGACGAACAGCTCTTGCTTCAGAACGATCGATGGAAGATCGAGCTTAACAGCGACTCGCGCGAGGCGGAGGTCAATGGCTTGAGGCTTCTCCTTGGCGAACCGTGTCGTCTTGAACGGCGAGTGGTCTATCTTAGCCAAATCGATGCCGACAGAATTCTGGGCCCGATTTTGCGACCGGGCTATTTGCAGGCAGTCATTCCCGATCTGCGCGTGATCGCGATCGATCCAGGCCATGGCGGAGTCGACAACGGTACGCAAAACAACCGGCTAGGACTAATGGAAAAAACTCTCACTTTGGACGTCGCTGTTCGGGTGGGCCGACTACTGCGAGCTGAAGGGTACAAAGTTATATTCACCCGCGAAACCGACATGAAGGTTGAGCTTCCTTTACGTGCCGCTGCTGCCAACGCCGTCGGAGCAGACCTGTTTATTAGCATTCACTTCAACTCTCTCCCCAAAGACACTAAGACAAACGGAATTGAGCTATTCACCTTCGCGCCTGAAGACGTTCGCTCCACCGATGCGTGGAGTGGTAAGGTGAGCGACGCGGAAAGCGACCCGTCTCCAGTCAATAAGAGCGACCACTGGAGCTCTGTTGCGGCTTACGCTATGCAGCGTGAGATGCTCGGTTCACTCAAGGCGTTCGATCGCGGAAAAAAGATCGCTCACTGGGGTGTGCTTCGTGGACTTAACTGCCCGGGCATGCTGGTCGAGGCAGGTTTTCTCTCGAATGATGCTGAGGCGCGTAAAATCGCCACACACGAATATCGGCAGCAGATTGCCGAATCGATTGCCCGCGGCATTCGCTCCTATGCCGCAACGCTGAGCGCCTTGCGGACGCCTACGGCGAGCTCAGTGCCGAACCCTGCGCCGCAGAAAGCCAACTAAGGTTTGACCGACGGTGCGCTGGCGTTGGCCTTGCGTTGTACCAGTTGCGAGATGAGGTAGGTGTCGGGCGGGGCCTCTTTCCACGCTGTCATCCATAAGCTGCCGAGCATATTGCCGGCTGTCAAAATTTGTTCCTCGAGGAAGGTTCGTCCAGCGGCGAACTGGGTTCCATCGGCGGAAAGTTTCCCTTCTTTTTCGAGTTCGTAGAGAGGTTCGACCTTGGCTTGCTGCGCGACCAGGTAGTTGAGCGCTGTGACAAACATCGGGCTGCGTCCGTCGGTTTCTTTCGGTGGAGTCAAGAAGGCGGCGGGCTTCAATCGCGTGACGAGAGCGGCTGCTGAGATACCGCCGGTTTTTTGGAGAAAGCCACCGTCAATCCAAGCGTGAAATGTTCGTGCTGTGGTGTAGCCATGTGGATTTGGGCCCACCCAGCCGTTGAATTGTTTAGTTGTGTGGAGTGGTTGGGCGGCATCACCTACATAATGTCCCATTAGGCCCATGGTATAAATGATATTGGCTTGGGCGTTGGCGATTTCCTCGGGCGTGCCGCCGTTTTCTTCGAAGGCTTTGAGGTAGGAAAACTCGGATTTCAACTTCGCATAGGATTCCGTAATCGACCATGGCAAATAACCGCTGAGTTCGCGCGTGTGGTCTTTATTTTTTTCGGGATCGATTGGCGGGAAGTGATCTGGATGGACCGCGCGGCCAGCAGCGAATTGCACGGTGTAGACGTGTCGAAATTCACTGATTTGCGAAAGGGGGATACCCGCGTCTTCCAGTTCCTCCATGTCGAAAAAATGGTCGGGTCCGTTCACGTTACGAAGAGCAAGATCGGACACGTTGCGCCAACGATCGGGTTCGCCCGCAAGAAACGCAATGCGTTCACGGGCCTCGGGTGTGCGGACAAAAGCAGGAAAATCAGTAGGCAGTGAGGCGAGCGCGAGCTGGTTAACTGTGCGGTGGCCATCGTAGTCCCAGGCGAGGACGGAGCCGGCGTTAAAGAGGACTGCGGTGAGGGTGAGAAAGAAGGTGGAGAGCGGGCGCATAGTCTTCGGAGATAAACGTCCGGGCGCTTGATTCGAGATTATTCGAGTTACATTCGTGCCTCGATTTACTGGTCAATATTTAACAGCTTCGACAAAGTGCAACCCGCTCCTATGCGATTCGTTTTGATTTTCTGTGCTCTGGTAGGGTGCGGCTTTGCTTCGGCTGAGCAGGTTGATACGTTGGCTGCTCGCGTTATCGTGCTGGCTAACAGTGATGATGCCGAATCAGTGAAGCTTGCGCGGTTTTACATGGAAAAACGCCATGTACCCGCCGCGAATCTTGTGGCGTTGCCGATGTCGAAGAACGAGTCAATCAACTGGCGGCCGTTTATCGATACGATCTATCAACCCGCGCAGGACGAATTGATTCAGCGAAAATGGATTCAGGCAATTGGTTCGTCTATGACAGACAAATTGGGCCGGAAGAAGTATGCGATCTCTGGCCATCGCATATCTTACCTGGTCGTTTGCCGAGGAGTGCCATTGCGCATTGAGGATGACCCAGCGCTCTACGAACCGTTGCCGGTTATGACTGATCACGCTGAATTCCGGACGAATCGCAGCGCGGTCGATGCTGAACTCGCACTGCTCGCACGCAGCGGATACCCGATAACTGGCTTCGTCCCCAATCCGCTTTTCAATAATTTGCGGGCGACATTTCTCGACGAGGCAAAGATCGTGAAAGTCGCGCGGCTCGATGGGCCGACCTACGCGGACGCTGCTGCGCTAGTGGACAACGCGATCAAGGCGGAGCAGCAGGGCCTGATCGGTCGCGCCTATGTTGATATTGGCGGACCGCATCCGGAGGGAGACCGTTGGTTTGAGGACACGGTCAAGCAGATTGAGTCGTTGGATATCGATCTCGACGTTGATCGCCGACCTGAAGTTTTTCCTTCTACGGCACGGTTCGATGCACCAGTCTTGTATTTTGGCTGGTATGCGGGCGGGGTTTGCGGGCCGTTTTTGCAGGCAGGTTTTCGTTTTCCGTCAGGTGCGATCGCGCTGCACTTACACAGTTTTTCAGCACAGACCGTACGGTCGGCGGATTCCAACTGGTGTGGTCCGTTGATTGCGCGAGGCGTGACAGCGACTTTTGGGAATGTGCACGAACCGTATCTCACTTTCACGCATCATCCGCAGTTGTTGTTACGTGCACTCGTCGACGGAAAAAACATTGGCGATGCGGCTTATTTCGCCCTACCGGCCCTGAGCTGGCAAGGGATAGTGATCGGCGATCCGTTGTACCGGCCTTTTGCCGTCTCGTTTGCCGAACAATGGCAGCATCGTCACGAGCTGGGCGACGATTTTTTCGCGTACGTGGTGCTGCGGGAGCTTAACAGCTTGGTGAAATCTGGCCAGTGCGATACGGCCATTAAGACTGCGGCTGAAGCATTGCATGAGCGGCCGGGTTTGGTGCTGGCGTGGCGTTTGGCACAATTGTTCAGTGCTTCTGGAGATACAGATGCTGCACTCCGCACACTCGACCAGATGTTTCCGTTAAACTCTGTCCCGCTCTCGCTGGCACCAATCGCTGCGCAAACCGCGCAATTTTATGCAGATCACGGTGCGGCGGCGAAGGCATTGGAAATCTATCGAAAATTGCTCGCCTTGGATTCGCTCTTGCCGGAGCAGCGGTTGGCTTTGCTTGTGCCCGCGATGAAAGCGGCTGAGAACGCGGGTGCGGCCGACGTGATCGATTTGTGGAAGAAGTCGTTTGAAGCGTTAACGCCCGCTAATCCAGTGCCACTGCCTAAGCCGTGACGCGACACGTTCGATAAATGGCATAAAAAAGCCCGCCGAGTTGGCGGGCTTTACTGAAAGATAAAGGAAGGATTTAGACCTTATCGACGATCCTGTCGGCTAGGCCGTAGGCGATGGCTTCCTCGGCATTGAGGTAAAAGTCACGATCGGTGTCACGATTGATGCGTTCGAGCGGCTGACCCGAGGCGTCAGCGAGAATTTGGTTAAGCTCAACGCGGATTTTCTCCATTTCTTTCGCTTGGATGTTGATGTCGGTTGCGGGACCAACCATGCGACCGGATATAAGCGGCTGATGGATAAGCACGCGTGAATGCGGGTAGAGTAGGCGTCGTCCTTTGGGCGCGCCGCTGAGCAGGATCGAACCCATGGAAGCGGCCATGCCAGTAACAATCACTGTGATCGGAGAGGTCACGAGTTTCATCGTGTCGTACACCGCCATCCCGGCCGTGATGGAACCACCCGGGGAGTTGATGTAGAAAAAGATTTCTTTGCCTGGAGCATCGGCTTCGAGGAAGAGCAGTTTTTCGGTAATATCTTTGGCGGTTTCATCGGTTACCGCGCCCCACAGGAAAATTTTACGTGCCTTCAGAAATTTTTTCTGAATCAAGGCGGCGACCGGCGTGGATTTGGAATCGTGCTGGCATTCCTTTTCCTCCTCGTCGTCATCGTCGTCGAGGTGGGGGGCTGGGGGAGCGGACAGAGGCTTTAAATTTGATATCGGCATATTGGCGTAACGTGTGTGATGAGGAATGTTTTGCCAGTCGAAACTTTCGATTCACCTGGAACCCCCTCTAATTTGCATCAAAAAACACCCTAGAAGGTCGATATACCCTAGCATGCCTCCAGCTCCGTTCAACCTTGATCTATCGGTACGCCCTTCGCCGGAGGAGATCGCGGCTATGCTGCCATTGCTGCCTGCATCGCCGAACGTGCTGCCGCGGCTTTGTAGCCTTGTGCATGAAGAGGATGTGTCTTTGCAGGAGCTAAGCGAACTGTTGCGCCTCGATCCAGGCCTCACGGCTCGGGCATTGCAGGCGGGTAACCAGCTCGCCTCGGCGCGCGGCAAACTTTGTATTTCGGTAGAAGACGCGATCAACCAACTCGGCTCCAACTACATTTCGGCGATGGTTAACCGTGTAGCCAAAGCTCAAGTGCTGGCCCGCCCAGTGAGCCTCTATGGATTGGATGCAGAGGAATTTTGGCGCTGGTCCATCTCGTGTGCGTTAGCGGCTGAACTACTTGCTGAACAAACCGGCGAAGATGCCAGCTCGGCTTACACGATCGGGCTTTTGCACGCTGCAGGTATTGTTGCGATCGATGAATGGGTGCTCCAGCATGCGCCTGAGCTCCTCTTTATGCCGCGCGATGGTTTGTGTGATTTCGTTGCGAGCGAGCGCGCTTTGCTCGGTTGTACACAAGCTGAGGTCGGTGCTGCATTGCTGCGCCGCTGGGGTTTTCCGGTCACGATGGTGGAGCCTATTCACTGGCAAAACGCTCCTCATTGCTCAGCCGGTTATTCGCGCATGGCTTGTCTGCTTAAAGCGGCGAAATGGTTACGTACTGTGGTTTGCACCGAAGATGATTTTTACGCGCCACCTTTGCCCGATGCTGTCGTGTTGCGTCCGCTGCGGCTCACACCTGAGCGGTTGATGCGTCTCGTAGTGGAAGTCCGAATACGGCTGGGCGAAGTTCGCAACCTCGTCGAAGCGGTCGCAGCCTGAGGGGCGAGTGTGGTGCTTTAGCTGGACGCGCTCGTTGTAGGCCGGTTCGTTTACGCGACGCAGATACCATGTAAATCTGGCCAGACAAACGCCTGTCGGGAGCTCCTGGCCCGCGGTGCTACGTTTTAAGCCTTCGACGCGGAAACCACGAAAGCAGCCTGGAAATCTACAGCGACGGCACCTTTTTCTACGACGGCGGCGCGAAGTTTGAGCTTGGCCTGACCGTAGCGGGCGAGGGCGGCTTTAAATTCTTCGATGGCGACCTGTGTTGGACGTTCGCAGATAGCGCGAAGGTCTCCAAGTACCGGTTTACGGTAGGCAGCTTTGCTGTCCTTGATGACGATTTTCCACTTGGTGTCTTCGTTGCGCATCAACTCCCAGACGACGCCGTAGCCGGCGAGGGTGGCTAGGGAGACGAGGCTGCCACCGAAAGCAGTGTTCAGCGAATTGCGGTTGAGCTCGTGCGGGGCAACGAGTTCGAGCTTATTTTCATCGCTTACTTCGATGCGCACGCCCATGGCGCGTGCGAGCGGGATCATCTCGTGGAGAAACGTTTCGAGACCGGGTGCTTTGACTTCCATCTTCACTATTGATCGAACCTTGTATGCTTTTTCTTTAGCCGTCAAAGCATGTTAGGCACCAAAAAGGCGTTAAATAAGCCCGGTTCCGGTAGACGGCTTGATATCTGGGGAAACACGTCATTAGCCTTAGGTTGCCTTGAAGATCCCTAATCTTAGCGAATTACGCAAAGAATATGAGCGTGAGAGCAACCGGTTGCCCCATTGGGCGCGCTGGGTTGTACGGGCGGGCATGTTGCTAGTTATTTGGATTTTCGCCGGGTTTTTCGCCTTCCCGCCGGTCATACGCAACCAGTTACAAAAACGTCTGACGGTGCAGCTCAATCGGGAGGTTACGGTTGGAAAGGTGCGGTTTAATCCGCTGGTCTTGTCGGTGACGTTGGAGAACTTTTCCGTCGCTGAGGCAAATGGAGGTCAATTTATAGGCTGGCGTCGGCTTTATGTGAACTTCGATGCATTTTCGTTCCTGACGCGCGAATGGCGGTTTCAGGATATCGAACTCGAAGGGTTTTCGGGGCACGTGGCGGTGGCGAAGGATGGGAAACTGAATTTCGCGGATTTACTAGCAACCCTTACTCATCCTTCCGAACCTAACGAGCCACCCCAACCGACCTGGCCATTGTCGATACGCAGGCTCGCCATTAACGAAGCGCAACTTAACTACAGCGACGCAAGCCGCGCGGAGATGTTCAATACCGTGGTCGGACCGACGACGATTTCGCTGCAGGATTTCTACACGGGTGGACCGAAGCAGGCGCCGGGCGAGTTCACCGCGACGACAGAGTCGGGCGAAAAATTTACGTGGCGCGGCGCAGTTTCGCTGTCGCCTTTAAAATCGAGCGGCGAAGTGGAATTGAGCCAGTTTGCGCTGAAAAAATACGCGCCTTATTACGCTGACCGTGTGCGTTTCGACCTTCTTGACGGGCGGTTGTCGGTTGCGTTTCGTTATGAATTTTCGCTGGAAAACGGGAAACCTGCATTGCGTGTTTCCGAAGGCCGGGCGGGTTTGAAGTCGTTGAAAATCGTCAAGCGTGGCGAGACTGTTCCCGTGATCGACCTGGATCAGGTTGAAGTGACTGATATCGCGGCAAGCTGGCCAGCGATTTCAGCAGATATTGGACGTGTGGCGGTGACGGGAGGTTCGGTTTTTGTACAGCGTAAGACCGAAGGTATCGATCTGGTTGAGCTTTTGACGCCAGTTGCGTCTGAAGCTGCACCTGCCGTTTCATTTGGTCCCTCAAGCTCAGCTTCGGCTGTGCCTCCGCCCAAAATAAAACTGGGAGGGATCTCCGTGCGCCAGGTCGCCCTTACGATTGAAGATCATACCACGCCACGTGTCGCTCAGCATCAATTGAGCGATCTCTCCTGTGATTTGCGCAACTTATCATTGGCGTCACCTAATGTGCCGATGCCGTTTGGGCTGAGAGCGCAGCTTGCTCCTGACGGAGAGGTTCATGTCGCGGGCACGCTCACCATGGCTTCGATGAAGGCTGAATTAGGAGTGGAGCTAACGAATGTTAATTTGGCCAATTTTAGTCCTTATGCGGAGACTTTTACCAATCTGAGGGTGGGCAATGGCAAGCTGACCACTGCGCTTTATCTGGCGGTTGAGCTGCCATCCGATGCTTCGCCAGTGATTGCGGCGCAGGGCGATATCACGGTTGATGATTTTGCTGTGTTTGATGCAGCGGCAATCGATGAAATCGCGAGCTGGCGCAGTCTGTCTCTCAAAGGCTTCGAATATAATTCCGAGCCCGCGAAATTGAT
>Ga0302322_100002961_pt1 | contig 14471 bp, 12 predicted proteins | sample Fen_T0_2_FD_203757 | JGI IMG/M metagenome (GOLD analysis project Ga0302322, IMG submission 203757) | Peat permafrost microbial communities from Stordalen Mire near Abisko, Sweden - Fen_T0_2 | ecosystem: Environmental > Terrestrial > Soil > Wetlands > Permafrost | place: Sweden: Abisko... | reverse complement strand
CCCCGTCAGCCGGCCGGCGGACGGGTCGGCCGGGAGCTGCTGGCCGTACCCGCCCGGCTGACCCGGCCCGCCCGGCCGGCCCGGCTGGACCGGTGCCACCGGCGGAGGTGCTGCGAACGCGGGCGGTGCGGTGGGCGCAGGCGGCGGGGCAAGCGGCGGCGGCGCGAACGAGGGCGGCCCGAACGAGGGCGGCCCGAACGATGGCGCAGCCTGCGGGACCGGCGGACCCTGCGGGACGGGCGGTGCCTGCGGGGCGGGCTGCGGGGCGGTCGGGGCCGGCCCCGTGACGCCCGGGAAGAGTCCGGTCGACGCCGCTGCGGCGGACGCCGTCCCGGGGGCGGGAGGCCGCTCGAACGGCGTCTCGGCCGCGCCGGGAGGCACCAGTCCGGGCATCTTCAGCACCGGGTCAGGGGCGCCCGGCGCCGCGTTGGCGAACCAGACCTCGTCCGTGGCGGGGCGCGCGAAGGCCGGTAGCTCGACCCAGTCCTCCGCCTCGTCGTGCGCGCCCGGGACGTGCGGGGCGTGCGGCTGCGGCGAGGCCTGCGGCAACGGCGCGTACGGGGACGGCGCCCGTAGCTCGACCGGCGGCATCGGTACCGGTTGCATCGGTGCAGGTTGCATCGGTGCAGGTTGCATCGGTGCCGGCGGTACGGGTGCCGGCGGCAACGCCATGGGTTGCATCGGCGCCGGTTGCATCGGTGCCGGTTGCATCGCTGCCGGTTGCATCGCTGCCGGCGGCAAGGCCATGGGCGGCATCGGTGCTGGCGGCATCGGTGCCGGCCCGGATGACGGCGGCGAGAAGGCGAACGGGTCCTGGAGCGGCGCCTCGGGCCGCTCCGCGACCGGCACCTCTTGCGACGTCTGGGCCTGCTCGGCGGCCCGCCGCGCGCGGCGGGTCAGCGGCGGGGCGTCGCCGACGGGGAGGGGAAAGGCGATCGTGGCCGGGTCCGCGGGGCGGGCCGGCGCGACAGCCGCGAACGGCACGACGGGGTGCGAGCGGTCACCGGCGTCCAGGTCGAGGGCGGCGTCGGCGCCAGGTGCGGCGTCGGCCCCGGAAGCCTCCCCGCCGTCGGCGCCGTCCCACTCGCTGGGATCGGGGACGACGACCGGGTCGAACCAGCGCACCTCACCGGTCGCGGTGGGCACGCTCAGCGTCGGGGTGGGGCCGCCCAGCGGGATCGGCGCCGATGCGTGCCCGGACGACGACGGCGTCGGCTCCTCCTCACGCCGCGGCAGGGCGGGGAACGGCTCCCCCCAGGACACCCGGCCGGACTCGGACCCCGCGGGCCCGGATCCGAACGGTGCGGCGCCCAACCGCGCCGCACCGAACGGGACGCTGCCGAAGGACGAGCCGCCCGACGCCGGACCGGCGCCCTCCGGACGGTCGCCGTCCCGACGGTCACGGTCCCGGGGATCGCGGTGGTCCCGCTGATCACCCTCGCCGGCCGATGACGGGCGGTCGCCGGACGCCACCGGCCGCGCGGCCAGGGTCGGCACGCCCGTCCGGGGCGACACGGGAGAGGCCGGGGGCGGCGACACCCGGTCGGCGAGGGGCGCCCCACGCTGCGGGAGCCCTCCACGCGCCAGGGGCGGCCGCAGCGTGGCGCCGAGCACGGGCGACGCCGGGACCAGCTCGGGAGGCGGTACGACCGCGCCCTCGGCGTGGAGCGGGATCCCGGTCGGCGGCGACAGCAGGGCGGGGTCGACGGGCGGTGCCCACTCGCGGACGTCTGTCGACGTCCCGAAGGCCTGCCAGGCGGGGGCGGGAGGGATCGTGAATCGTGACGGCGTGCGGCCGTCCTTTTCGTGCCGGGGGTCCTCGGTGGAGTCCACCGCGTTCCTCGCCTCCCACTCCACGTGTTCCGATGAGGCCGGATGCGGCCGCCCCCCGGCGGCACCCGACCTGGACGGGGCCATCAGCTGCCCAGTCCGTCCAGCTGACGGTACAGGCTGTACTTGGCGATGTACTGTACGACGCCGTCGGGTACGAGGTACCAGACCGGTTCCCCCTTGGCGACGCGAGCACGGCAGTCCGTCGAGGAGATCGCCAGCGCCGGCACCTCGACGAGGCTCACCCGGTCCGCCGGCAGGCCGACCCCGCTGAGCCGATGCCCCGGCCGCGTCACCCCGACGAAGTGCGCGAGGGAGAACAGTTCGTCGCTGTCCTTCCAGTCGATGATCTGCTGCAGGGCGTCGGCCCCGGTGATGAAGAACAGGTCCGCTCCCGGCCGCTGCGACTGCAGCTCGTGGAGGGTGTCGATCGTGTAGGTCGGCCCCGGCCGGTCGATGTCGACGCGGCTCGTCGTGAACCGCGGGTTCGACGCGGTCGCGATGACCGTCATCAGGTAGCGGTGCTCGGCCTCGCTGACCGAGCGGTGCGACTTCTGCCACGGCCGGCCCGTCGGGACGAACACCACCTCGTCCAGGTCGAACACGCTCGCGGCCTCGCTGGCCGCGACGAGGTGACCATGATGGATCGGGTCGAAGGTGCCGCCCATCACCCCGAGACGGCGGCCCGTCGTCACCGCCGGCACCGGGCTCAGTGCCGGTTGCCCACGTTGCGGAACGCCAGCGTGATCGCGAGCAGGACGCCGAACGCCGCGATCGCGATCAGTCCGAACGCCCCCGGCGACATGGGCAGGCTGTTCTGTGCCTCGGTCGCCTCGACCAGCAGACTCGCCATCGTCGTCGCACGTCCTCTCGTCGCCTGCGTCGTCCCTGCCGCGGTTCACCGCACCGTGCACGCCGGTACGCTGGCGACCCACGGCGCCCGCTGCCCCGAAGTGTGCCACGACCCGCTGTCCGGCGGCGACGGGGCGCGTGTCGTCCGTCGGGCGGATGGTCGGGCGGGTCGTCGGGCGGATGGTCGGGCGGGTGGTCCGGTGGGTACGGGTACGGGAGGGGTTCGGGGGATGGTCGCGCAACAGGCCGAGGACGGCCGGAGGGAGGGTCGGGACGTGTCGGGTGTCACGCCGGTACTGAGCGTCGTCGTGCCGATGTATGACGAGGAAGCCGTGCTGCCCCTGTTCGCGGAGCGGGTCCGGCCCGTGCTGGACGCGCTGGGCGAGCCCTACGAGGTCGTGGCCGTGGACGACGGCAGCCGGGACGCCACGCCCGTCCTGCTGCTGAAGGAGCAGCGCGACTGGCCGCAGCTGCGCGTCGTCCGGCTCCGCGCCAACGCCGGCCACCAGGCCGCGCTGTCGGCGGGGCTGGCCCGCGCGCGCGGCGCGTGGATCGCCACTCTCGACGCCGACCTGCAGGACCCGCCGGAGACCATCCCCATGATGCTCGCCGCCGCGCGCGACCGGGACGTCGACGTCGTCTACGGCGTGCGTACCGACCGCAGCACCGACTCCACCTTCAAGCGGGTGACCGCCCGCGGCTACTACCGGATGATGGGCCGGCTCATGAGCACGGCCGTCTCCGCCGACGCCGGCGACTTCCGGCTGATGAGCCGGGCCACCGTCGACGCCGTGAACAGCCTGCCCGACCACCACCGCGTGCTGCGGCTCGTGGTCCCGACGCTGGCGTTCCCGAGCACCGAGGTGTCCTACCGCCGCGAGGCGCGCGCCGCCGGGACGACGAAGTACCCGCTCTCGCGGATGCTCCGCCTCACCGTCGACAGCCTCACCGGCTTCTCCACCGCGCCGCTGCGCCTCGCGACGTGGTTCGGGCTCGGCGGCGCACTCATCACCGCGCTGCTGCTCGCCTACGCCGTCGTGGCGTGGCTGTCGGGCCGCACGGTCGCCGGCTGGACGTCGACGATGGTCGCGGTGGCCGCGGTCGGCGCCGTCCAACTGCTCTGCCTCGGCCTGCTCGGCGAATACGTCGGCCGCCTCTACACCCAGATGCAGGGGCGTCCGTCGTACTTCGTCGCCCACGACTCCCTGGACGACGACCCTCCCCCGCAGCCGTGATCATGCACGGTTGGGCGGGGCGGGGCGGGGCACGGCGGGACGGGGAGGGCGGGCTAGGCGGTCTTGCGGGCCTTCACCAGCAGGGAGACGCCGGGGAGGTTGCCCACGGGCAGCCAGCGCTCGAGCGCGACCACCGCGTGCAGCGAGCGGTTGAGCCACGCCGGCGGGTCGTCCAGGTCGCTGCCGGAGCTGCTGCGGCGCCGCAGCTGGACGGCGGGCCGCAGCAGGACCATCCAGCTGCGCACGTCCTCGATCGAGAACCCGACGCCCTCCAGCAGCCCGACGAGCTCCGGCCGGGTGTAGCGGCGCACGTGGCCCACCGCGACGTCGTGCTCCGACCACAGCTTCATGTCGCACGGCACCGCGACGAGGAAGGTGCCGCCGGGCCGCAGGGCCTCGAACACCCCGCTCGCGGCGGCCTTGTCGTCGTCCAGGTGCTCCAGGACGTCGAAGGCGACGACCAGGTCGAGCGAGCCCGGCGCCAGCGGCAGCCGCGTCGCGTCGGCACGGAGGACGTCGATGCCGCGCTCGGCGCAGACCTGCGCCCCCTCGGCGCCGTACTCCAGTGCCGCCGCCCGCCACCCGTGCGCCCGCAGGACGCGGGTGTTGCCCCCGCCGGCCGCGCCCACGTCCAGCGCGTCACCCGGCGTCAGCCCGGCCAGTGACCGCGCGAGCAGGCTGCGCCGCTCGCGGTACCACCAGTGCCGGTCCTCCAGCTCGGTCAGCTTGCGGACCTCGGTGCCCTCCATGCGCGCCTGTTCCCCTAGCCCCGGACGTGGCCGTCGCCGACCACGATCCACTTGGTCGACGTCAGCTCGGCCAGGCCCATCGGGCCTCTGGCGTGCAGCTTCTGCGTCGAGATCCCGATCTCGGCCCCGAGGCCGAACTCGCCGCCGTCGGTGAAGGCGGTCGAGGCGTTGACCATGACCACGGCCGAGTCGACCTCGGCCGTGAACCGTTCCGCGGCCCGAAGGTCGCTCGTGCAGATCGCGTCGGTGTGGCCGCTGGACCACTCGCGCACGTGCTCGATCGCGTCGTCCAGGGTGTCGACCACCCGGACGGCCAGATCGTGGTCGAGGTACTCCCGCGCCCAGTCGTCGTCCGTGGCGGCGACCCAGGCGAGCCCGGCCTCGTCGGCGGCGGAACCGGCCCGCTCGTCGGTGTGCAGCCGCACCCCGGCCGCCACCAGCGCCGGCAGGGCCTGCGCGAGGAAGGTGTCGGCGACGTCGCGGTGCACGAGCAGGGTCTCGGCAGCGTTGCACACGCTGACCCGGCGCGCCTTGGCGTTCACGGTGACGGCGACCGCCTGCGGCACGTCCGCCGAGGCGTCGACGTACACGTGGCAGTTGCCTACGCCGGTCTCGATGACCGGCACCGTCGAGTTCTCCACCACGCTGCGGATCAGCCCCGCGCCGCCGCGCGGCACGAGCAGGTCGACCAGGCCGCGCGCCCGCATCAGGTGCGTGACCCCCTCGCGGCCGTGGACGTCGATGGAGGTGACGGCGTCCGCGGGGAGCCCGGCCGTGACGAGCGCGGCCCGGATGATCTCCACGACGACGGTGTTCGTCGCCAGGGCGGCCGAGCCGCCGCGCAGCACCGCCGCGTTCCCGCTCTTGAGGGCCAGCACCGCCGCGTCGACAGTCACGTTGGGGCGGGCCTCGTAGACCATGCCGACGACGCCCATCGGCACCCGCCGCTGGGTCAGGCGCAGCCCGTTCGGCAGGAGCCGGCCGCGGACGACCTCCCCCACCGGGTCGGGCAGCCCGGCGACCTCGCGGACGGCGCCGGCGATGGCAGCGATGCGGGCCTCGTCGAGCCGGAGCCGGTCGAGCAGGCCCGCCGTCAGCCCTTCCCGCTCGCCGCGCGCCAGGTCCTCGGCGTTCGCGGCGACGATCCGGGCCTGCCCGGCCACCAGCGCGTCCGCCACGGACAGCAGGGCGGAGTCCTTGGCCTCGCGGCTGAGGGTGGCCAGGGCCCGCGCGGCGACCTTCGCCCGGCGGCACGTCGCCAGGACGGCCTCCCGGACGTCGTCCGCCGGGGTCGCGTCACCCGGGGTCGCATCGTTCAGGCGATCACCCGGGGGCGGAACCCGGACATCCGCAATCGTCATGCGTTCAGCCTACGGCCTGGCTCGCGGTGGACCGCGCGAACGCCGTCAGCCCTCGTCGTTCTCCATCCGGCGGATCTCGCCCAGAACGCCGATGGACATGGTCGGCGCGTCGTCCCAGCGACGCCGGGCGGTGGCCTTGTTGACCACCTCGACGCCGATGACGCTCCAGTGGGGCAGCTGCGCCGAGCGCTCGTGCTCGCTCCACAGGCGCAGGGCCTGGGCGACCGCACCCTCGATGTCGACCGATTCGTCCCAGTAGCGGATCTCCGCCCGGGTGCTGGCGTACCCCGCCGACACCAGGAACGGCTGCTCCAGGCTGAGGCGCTGCAGCGCCTCGTACACCGACTCCGGCGGCACGCGTTCGCCACCCACCGTGATCGTGACGAACCAGAGCGCGGGTTCGGGCTTCGGCCGCTTCTTGCGCACGGTGCTGCCGAAGTTGATACCGCGCAACGGAGTCAGCGTTGCGAGCGAGTCGTCGTCGAGACCTTGAGGCACACGACAAGTGGAACAGGTCGGAGGCCTTTCCGTCACCTCTTTCCCCGATATCGGGTCGTTATCTCGGGGTTCGGCGCCGACCCCGCCCGCCGGAGCCTTCCGCGCCGTCAGGCGGGCGCTGCCCGTGCTGGACGCCGTCACGGCGGGTGACCGTCGAAGGTCGGTCGACCGGTAGGGCATGGAAACGTTTCAGGCCGTCAGGCGCGGACGACGACCAGGTCGTCCCGGTGCACGACCTCGCGCTGGTAGGCGGCGCCCAGCTCGCGCGCCAGGTCGCGGGTGGAGCGGCCCAGCAGGGCGGGCAGCTCCGCCGCGTCGTAGCCCACCAGGCCGCGCGCCAGGACCGTGCCGGCCGCGTCCGTGAGATCCACCGGGTCGCCGGCGGAGAAGGCACCCTCCACCCGGGTCACTCCGGCCGGCAGCAGGGACATCCGGCGCCCGACGACGGCCGCGACCGCGCCGTCGTCCAGCACCAGGCGGCCGGCGGCCACGGCCGCGTGGGCGAGCCACAGCAGCCGGCTGCGGGTGCGCCGTCCGCGCGCGGCGAACCAGGTGCCGACGTCCTCGCCGGCGAGGCCGGGCCCGGCCAGGGCGGCCGACGTCAGCAGGGTGGGGATGCCGGCGGTGGCGGCGATCCCCGCGGCGTCCACCTTGGTGGTCATGCCGCCGGTGCCGACGCCCGCGGTGCCCGCCGGGCCGATCCGGACACCCGTCAGCTCCTCCGGCCCGCGCACCACCGGCACCCGCCGGCTCCCGGCCCGGCCGGGCGGCCCGTCGTACAGGGCATCGACGTCGGAGAGCAGCACCAGGGCGTCGGCGTCGACGAGGTGCGCGACCAGGGCGGCGAGCCGGTCGTTGTCGCCGAAGCGGATCTCGTGGGTGGCGACGGTGTCGTTCTCGTTGACGACCGGGACGACGCCGAGCCCGAGCAGCCGGTACAGCGTGCGCTGGGCGTTGGCGTAGTGGGTGCGCCGGACGACGTCCTCGGCGGTCAGCAGGACCTGCCCCACGGTGAGCCCGCGCTGCCCGAACGAGGCGGTGTACCGCGCCAGCAGCAGCCCCTGCCCGACGCTGGCGGACGCCTGCTGGGTGGCCAGGTCGCGCGGGCGCTTGGCGAGCCCGAGCGGTGCCAGGCCGGCGGCGATGGCCCCCGAGCTGACCAGCACCACCTCGCCGCCGTCGCTGCAGCGCTTGGCGAGCACCTCGACGAGGGCGTCGAGCCGGTCCGCGTCGAGGCCACCCGCCCGGGTGGTCAGCGACGACGAGCCGACCTTGACGACGACACGCTTCGCCGCGGTCAGCGGGGACCCGTCGGCGCCCGGGCGGCTCACCGCTGTTCCTCCAGCTGGCCCTCCCGCGCGTGGCCCGCCGCCGCGTCGGCCGGCGACGCGTCGTCGTCCAGGAGCGCGTCGTCGTCCAGCAGCCGGTCGTCGTCCAGCAGCCCGTCGTCGTCCAGCAGCCCGTCGTCGTCCACCTCGGGGTCGGTCCAGAGGCCGGCGGCGCGCTCGGTGGCGAGCTCGCCGCGCGCGTCGCGCTTGGCGACCCGGCGGGCCTCGTAGATGTCGCGGCGCTCGTCCCGGGTGGCGCGGCCGGAGTCCTCCAGGCGGCGGTCGGTGCCGCGCGGGGCGGCGGCGGCGCCCGCACCGGCGATGAGTGTCGGCTCCCAGTCGAAGACGACGCCGGAGTCGTCGTCCCCGATGACGACCTCGGCCCCGGCGACGGCCCCGGCCTCGAACAGCGCCTCCTCGACGCCGAGCCGGGCGAGCCGGTCGGCGAGGTAGCCGACGGCCTCGTCGTTGCTGAAGTCGGTCTGTCGCACCCAGCGCTCCGGCTTGAGGCCGCGCACCCGGTAGCGGTCGCCGTCCGCGGTGTGCTCGACGCGCACGGTGAAGCCGACCTCGTCGACCGGCCGCGGCCGGATCACGGTGCGGGTCGGCGCGGCCGCCGGGGCGGCGGCGCGGGCGGCGCTCACCAGCGACGCCATCGCGAAGGACAGCTCGCGCAGGCCCTCGTGGCTGGCGGACGAGACCAGGTGGACGTCGAGCCCGCGCGCGCGCAGCTCGGGCGCGACCAGCTCGGCCAGCTCGCGGGCCTCGGGGACGTCGACCTTGTGCAGGACGACGATCCGCGGACGCTCGAGCAGCGGCAGGGTGCCCTCGTCGACGGCGTAGGCGGCCAGCTCGGCCTCGATGACGTCGAGGTCGGTCAGCGGGTCGCGGTCGGGCTCCAGGGTCGCGCAGTCGAGCACGTGGACGAGCGCCGAGCACCGCTCGACGTGCCGGAGGAACTCGAGGCCCAGGCCGCGTCCCTCGCTCGCGCCCGGGATGAGCCCCGGGACGTCGGCGACGGTGAACCGCACCTCACCGGCCTGGACGACGCCCAGGTTCGGGACGAGCGTCGTGAAGGGGTAGTCGGCGATCTTGGGGCGGGCCGCGGAGAGCGCCGCGATGAGGCTCGACTTGCCGGCGCTCGGGTAGCCGACCAGCGCGACGTCCGCGACGGTCTTGAGCTCCAGGACGACGTCGAGCACGTCGCCCTTCTCCCCCAGCAGCGCGAAGCCGGGCGCCTTGCGGCGGGCCGAGGCCAGCGCCGCGTTGCCGAGCCCGCCCTTGCCGCCGGCGGCGACGACGTAGCGGACGCCGGCCCCGACGAGGTCGACGATGATCTCGCCGGACGCCGTCTTGACCACGGTCCCGTCCGGCACGGGGAGCACCAGGTCGCCGCCGGCGCCGCCGTTGCGGTTGGAGCCCTGGCCGGGCTTGCCGGAGGCGGCCCGGCGGTGCGGCGAGTGGTGGTAGTCGAGCAGCGTGGTCGACTGCGGGTCGACCTCGAGGATGACGTCGCCGCCGTCCCCGCCGTTGCCGCCGTCGGGGCCGCCGAGCGGCTTGAACTTCTCCCGGTGGATCGAGGAACAGCCGTGTCCACCGTCACCGCCGGTGGCGTGCAGCACGACCCGGTCGACGAACGTCGTCACAACCTTCAACCCCATCCCTGGCCGCGATCCGGAAGTTCGTCAGCTGCAGCGGCTGCCGCTGAAGTCCATGACCACGTCGAAGTGCTCTTGCCTCTGCGTGCACGTCACTGCTGTCCTGCATGCAGGAGGGGCGGGCCGGAGACCGGCCCGCCCCTCGCCTGCTGCTGTCGCTGTCGGGCGTGCCTACTCGCCCGACGGGACGACGATGTTGATGACGCGGCGGCCCTTCTTGGCACCGAACTCGACGGCGCCGGCGCTGAGCGCGAACAGCGTGTCGTCGCTACCGCGGCCCACGTTCTCGCCGGGGTGGAAGTGGGTGCCACGCTGCCGGACGATGATCTCGCCGGCGTTCACGAGCTGACCGCCGAAGCGCTTGACGCCCAGGCGCTGGGCGTTGGAGTCGCGCCCGTTCCGCGAGGAGCTGGCGCCCTTCTTGTGTGCCATGAGCCGTGCCTGCCTTTGCTGTCCGTTCCGCCCGTGGGGCGAGAGCCGCGGTGGTCCGGCGCCGGCTGGTCAGCCGGCGCGCGAGGTCACTTCTCGATGCCGGTGACCTTGATGCGGGTCAGCTTCTGGCGGTGACCCTGGCGCTTGCGGTAACCCGTCTTGTTCTTGAACTTCATGATTGTGATCTTCGGGCCCTTGCCGTCACTCACGATCTCGGCGCGGACGGTGACCTTGGCGAGCGCGTCGATGGCGCTGGTCACGTCCGCCCCGTCGACGAGCAGAAGGGGCTTGAGCTCGATGGTCGACCCCAGGTCACCGGCGAGCCGGTCGACGAACAGCACGTCGCCGACGGACACCTTCTCCTGGCGGCCGCCGGCACGGACGATCGCGTACACCACGGGGAACTCGCTCTCTCATCGATCCGGTTGCTGGCGCCAGGCGGCCTGCGGTACGAACGTGCACAGCGGCTGCTCGTGCGGCGCCCACAACGCGGCGCACCATCGGCGCACCGAGAGTACACGCTACGGATGCGTGCCTGGCCTGGTCAAATCGGCACCGCGCCCGGCGTCAGGAGCCGGCCGCGAGCGTGGGGGTGTCGCCGCCGTCCGAGGACGACGACCCGCCCCGGCCCCGCCGGCGCCGGCTGCGGGTGCCGGTCGACCCGGCGGCACCCGACGTCGCCGCCGGTGCCTCCTCGGCCCCGCCGGACCCGGCCGCAGCCGTGCCGTCGGCGTCACCCGCGGAGCCGTTGGAGGCGCTCGCGCCGTTCGACGCGGCGGCCACCGTCGCGGTCGCCACGGCCGCCGGCGAGGGCGCGGTCCCGGCCGGTGCGTTGCCGCCCCGGCCACCGCGACCGCCACCGCTGCCGCCGTCCTGGCGCTTCTCCACGGGCTCGTCGTGGATGATGACGCCGCGCCCGCCGCAGTGCTCGCAGGTCTCGCTGAAGACCTCCAGCAGCCCGGAGCCGACCCGCTTGCGCGTCATCTGGACCAGGCCGAGCGAGGTCACCTCGGCGACCTGGTGCTTGGTCCGGTCGCGGCCGAGGCACTCGAGCAGCCGGCGCAGCACGAGGTCGCGGTTGGACTCCAGGACCATGTCGATGAAGTCCACGACGATGATCCCGCCGATGTCCCGCAGGCGCAGCTGCCGGACGATCTCCTCCGCCGCCTCGATGTTGTTCTTGGTGACCGTCTCCTCGAGGTTGCCCCCGGAGCCGGTGAACTTGCCGGTGTTGACGTCGACGACGGTCATCGCCTCGGTGCGGTCGATCACCAGCGAGCCGCCGGACGGCAACCACACCTTGCGCTCCAGCGCCTTGGCGAGCTGCTCGTCGATGCGGAAGTGGTGGAACGCGTCGCCGTCGCCCTCCCACCGCTCCACGCGCTCGACCAGGTCGGGCGCCACGTGGCCGATGTACCCCTGCAGCGTGTCCCACGCCTCGGAGCCGGAGATGATCAGCCGGGAGAAGTCCTCGTTGAAGATGTCCCGGACGACGCGGATGGCCAGGTCGGGCTCGCCGTAGAGCAGGTTCGGCGCGTTGACGGCCTTGGCCTTGCGGGAGATGTCCTCCCAGTGCGCCTGCAGCCGGGTGACGTCGCGCTCGAGCTCGGCCTCGCTGGCCCCCTCGGCCGCCGTCCGCACGATGACGCCGGCGTTGTCGGGGACGACGTCGCGCAGCACCTTCTTCAGGCGGGCCCGCTCGGTGTCGGGCAGCTTGCGCGAGATGCCGGTCATGGACCCGTCCGGCACGTACACCAGGTAGCGGCCGGGCAGCGAGATCTGGCTGGTCAGGCGGGCGCCCTTGTGGCCGATCGGGTCCTTGGTGACCTGCACGAGCACCGACTCCCCCGACTTCAGGGCGTGCTCGATCCGCTTGGGCTGGCCCTCCATCCCGGCGGCGTCCCAGTTGACCTCGCCGGCGTAGAGGACGGCATTGCGGCCCTTGCCGATGTCGACGAAGGCGGCCTCCATGCTCGGGAGCACGTTCTGCACCCGGCCGAGGTAGACGTTGCCGACCGTCGAGGTCTGGGTGCGGCGGGCGACGTAGTGCTCGACCAGGACGCCGTCCTCCAGGACGCCGATCTGGGTGCGGCCCTCACGCTCGCGCACGACCATGACCCGGTCGACGCTCTCGCGCCGGGCCAGGAACTCGGCCTCGGTGATCACCGGACGGCGGCGGCCGGCCTCCCGGCCCTCCCGGCGGCGCTGCTTCTTGGCCTCCAGGCGGGTCGAACCGCGCAGGCCGGTGACGTCGTCGCTGCTGCTGCTGCCGCTGCCGCCGCTGGTCCGCGTGCGCGACTCACGCACGCGGACGACGGTGTTCGGCGGGTCGTCCGGGCCGGGCTCGGCCTCGCCGGCGGGACCGCCCCGGCGCCGACGGCGGCGGCGCCGACGGCTGCCCGTCGTCTCGCCAGCCTCGGCGTCCTCCTCGTCGTCGTCATCGTCGGCCTCGGCGACCGGCTCGCCCTCGACGGCGTCGGCGGCCGGCTCCAGCTCCGCGTCCTCGACCTCGCCGTCCTCGCGGAGGCGGCCACGGCGGCCACGGCCCCCGCGGCGACGGCGGCGGCGCGGGCTGCTGTCGGTCGCGTCGTCCTCGCCGGCCTCGTCGTCGAAGCCGTCGGCGTCCAGGTCGTCGGCGTCCAGGTCGGCGACGGCGTCCGGGTCGACCGGCCCGTCCTGCGGGCCGGTGGCCGGCCCCGACGGGCGGGTCTCGGTCTCGGGCACGGCGACCGGCGGCCCGGCCGGCCGCGAGGCGGCACGGCGGCGGCGCGGCTCGGTCGTGGTCATGACCGGCGCCTGGAACAGCGGCATCACGATGACGGGAGCGTTCGTCGGCGCGGCGACGGGCTGGGGCTCGAGGTCCAGCTCGGGCTCCGGCTCGAGCTCAGCCTCGGGCTCGATCTCGGCGACCGGCTCGGGCTCGGCGACGGGCTCAGGGGCCGGCTCGGGCTGGGCCGCGGCGGTCTTGCGGGCCCGGCGGCGGCGGGGCGCCGGCTCGGCCACGGGCTCGGCGGCGGCCTCGACGACCGGCGCGGCCTCCACGGCGACGACCTCGGCCGGAGCGGCGACGGGCTCAGCGGCGCTGGCCTCGGGCGCGACGGCCTTCTTGCGGGTTGCGCGCTTGCGCGGGGCCCGGGCGGGGGCAGCCTCGGCGGCCGCTGCCGGCTCAGCGATCGGCGCGGGCTCGGCCGCCGCGGTCACCTCGGGCGCGGGCACGGGCACGGCGTCCGCGGCCGGGACGTCGGTGGTGGGGGCGTCCGCCTGCGGCGGACCGGCGGGCCGGCTGGCGGCCCGGCGGCGCCTGGCGGGCACCTTGGCGACCGGGGCGGCGTCGTTCGGCGCGTCACCGTTGTCGGTGCCGTTGCCTGACGACTCATGATCGAGCGACACGGGTTCTCCCGTCGACCCCGGGTGCCGACCACACCTGCGGCACCGCACGGGGCGGTCTGGTCGTCGCGCCCGGTGGACGCGACGGAAGTCGACGAGTTACGCCTTCGGTGATCGCGCTCCTGGAACGGGCGCGGCACACGTCAGGCGCCGACGGCGTCCCGGTCGGCGGCCAACGGATCAGCCACCCTGCCGTTCTCCTCGTCAAGCGGCCCCTGCGCCAGCCGGGTCATCCGTGGTGGTGACAGCGGCGCGAGGTGTGCCTGCGACCGGAGGCCGGCCAGTACGTCGTCGGGTCGGACGGCAGGTGTGGTGTGCCGCACGACCAGGTGCAGTATCGCACAGGAACCCAGGACACCTTGAGCGACACGGTCGGTGACATCTTCAACAGCCTCGTCCTCGAGCACGACGCGCAGCGATCGGACGGCCGCGCGCGCGTCGAACGTGCGCACCCCGGCCTTCATCAGCCGCTGCACCTCGACCCGCTCCGCCGCCAGGAACACCCGCACGGCCTCCGCCACCACGTCGGACGGCGTGCCGGGCAGCTCGATCCGCCACCAGGACGCCTCCAGCCGGTCCGCCAGGGCACCCGGGGTGGCCTCGACGGCGTCCAGCACGTCCAGGCCGGGCGGGAGGGCGCCGTCCAGGGCCGCGCGCAACGCCTCGGGGTCGCAGCGGCGGTGCAGCGCGATCTCCAGGTACTCGGCCTCGCTGGCGGCACCGGTCGGCGCCGCGTTCGCATAGGACACCCGGGGATGCGGGTTGAAGCCCGCGGAGTAGGCCATCGGGACGGCGGCGCGCCGCAGCGCCCGCTCGAAGGCGCGCTGGAAGTCGCGGTGGCTGCTGAAGCGCAACCGCCCCCGCTTGGCGTACCGCAGCCGGAGCCGCTGGACGGCGGGCTCGGGCGGCGGCCCCTCGGGCATCCGGGCCAGGGCGGACCTCCTCGTACCGACGTTCGTACCGACGTTCGTACCGACGTTCGTACCGACGTTCGTACCGGCGGGCGCTCGGAGCAAGGCCCGCTCGTCAGCCTATCGCCGGCATGCCGCCGGGACGGACCCGCTGAAGTCCATGATCACGGCAGAGTCCATGATCACGGCGGGAGGGGGGTGGCGTAGATGACGAGGTTGTCCTGGTAGCG
>Ga0302322_100002960_pt1 | contig 14473 bp, 11 predicted proteins | sample Fen_T0_2_FD_203757 | JGI IMG/M metagenome (GOLD analysis project Ga0302322, IMG submission 203757) | Peat permafrost microbial communities from Stordalen Mire near Abisko, Sweden - Fen_T0_2 | ecosystem: Environmental > Terrestrial > Soil > Wetlands > Permafrost | place: Sweden: Abisko... | reverse complement strand
CGGTTTCGGGGACGCGCTCCACCTGACTCGCGCCCTCAGGGAAAAGGCCGCGCGGTCGTTTCACCATAAACTCGGGCCGCAAAATCCAGAAAAACCAGCCGGCCGGAATTCCCCCGAAAGAGCCACCGGTGTATTGCATGCGCGCCGTGGGCAACGCGTATCCACAATCCCACGTCAACGCACGTTTCAAGCGATTACGTTTTGCGTAACGCCACAGCCACACCGCCGCCGCGATGATCAGCATCGCCAGCACGGCCTGCACCGGCCCAAGCGTCGCCAACGGCGCGGGCAAATCCGTCACCAGCGCCCAAGCAGGATTCCAAACACCCGCAGCTCGGCCGATGAGTGGCCAGAACATCACCGGCGCCAAACCAATCGAAACACACACAATGGCGAGAACCAGCATCGATCCGCGCATCGAAGCGCCGCAATCATGCGCGTGCTCCGCAGCTTTGGTGCGCGGCACCCCAAGAAAAACCATCGCGCTCACTTTCACGAAACTCGCCAGCGCCAGCGCACCGGTCACTGCCAGCGCGATGACCGCCGGCATCGCCGCCCACGCCGCCGCCCCCCGGAGATTCACCGCATCAAAGAGACCGAGATAAACCAACCACTCGCTCACAAATCCGTTCAACGGCGGCAGCCCTGCGATCGCCACCGCGCCCAGGGCAAACAAACCCGCCGTCCACGGCATCGTCCGCCACAGCCCGCCGAGCCGGCTCATTTCCCGCGTGCCGGTCGCATGCAAAACCGAACCAGCACTAAAGAATAAAAGTGCCTTGAACAAACCATGGTTCCAGACATGCAACAACGCCCCCACCAGCACCAATCGCCCCCACATCGCGTCGCCCTGTGAGCGCGCAATCAACGCACCGCCAATTCCAATAAAAATCACGCCAATATTCTCAACCGAACAGTACGCCAGCAACCGCTTGATATCGGTCTGGGCAATCGCGAAAGCGATTCCGAGCAGCGCGCCGCACGCACCGAGGCCAATCACAACCGGACCCGCCGCTTCCGGCACGGGCAGCCAGCCGCTGAAACGCATCAGACCGTAAACGCCCATTTTGATGGCGACACCCGACATGATCGCCGAAACATGGCTAGGTGCATTCGCGTGCGCCGATGGCAGCCAGACATGAAGCGGAAAAATGCCGGCCTTCACGCCGAATCCCATTAGCGCGAACCAAAACAAAGGTGCCAGCCCCACCTGTTCCCTCATCGGCCCGAGCTCCCAGCTCCCTGTTTTTGATGCAAGAATGCTGAAAAATGCGAAAAGGAAAACCATACCCACATGTGACGCCGCCAGATAAAGCCAGCCCGCCGCCCGCACTTCACTCCGTTCATTTTCCAACGTGACGAGGAAATACGCGCAGACCGTAAACACCTCCCACACGATGAGAAAGTGTAGTCCATTCGACACCAGTAGAACTAAACCAAGACTCAGTACCAACCCGCTCCACCAGGCTCGACCTTTTGGCGCCGATTGCGGATATTGTTTATCCGACCAATACCCGGTCGCATACACCGCGCCGGCACCTCCAATCACACCGACAAGCATCAGAAACAGTCCACTCAAAGCATCAAGCCGCAGATGCAACAATTCGCCACCTACAAGAAACGTACTGCGCCATTCCCATTCGGCCCCGCCCATAAGCACCATCAGCGAGACTCCGCACGCTGCGACCGAACCGATCAGCACCGACACAATCCATGCCCGGGAAAACTTCGGACCAATAACAATGCTCACCGCCAAACTCAAAGCGGCGATCAGCAGCAACAGACCTGGCGTCATACTTTCGCCCCCTGGCCCGATCCGCCCGGCGCCGCTGCATCTGCGGCCGCCAGGACCTTGAAAAATTCTTCATCCGGCGCGCCTCGCACGATCAGTTCGCGCAACGGCCCCCGAGTGAGAACACGGCTTAATTTGCCCAAAAGATCGAGATGCGCGCGCGGCGACGGCGCGATGAAAAACAATAACCGCGTCACAGGTACACCATCCGGCGGTGGCTCCGGCAACTCCATCGCCTCGCTCAACAACAAGAGCGCGACCAGTCCCGATTCCCGGCCCAGCGCGATGCGCGTGCTCATGTGCGGCAGCGCAAAACCACCACCCACCGGCGCCGTCGTCACTCCACCCGGAGCGCGTAACCGTTGAGCGAGCAGCTGACGAACGGGCGGCGTCGCGCCCGGCAAGGCGGCGACGATCCGACCCAGCACGTTCGTGAATTGCGCCGCCGTAACATCGCGCCAGATACCTCCCGCGCGCAACAGCGGCTCAAGCTGCCAACCGCCCGACACCGCCGAAGTCGCGGGCGCCAAAAACCCTGCCTGCGCCGCCAGTCCGTGCGCCGTGGCCCAGTCGGCCACCTGCGCCCGATCAAACAACAATCGTCCACGATCAGGAATATGCGGAAGACCTTCGTTGCGAATCCAGTCTTCAACTACGTTTTCCGTAACTCCGAAAGACTCGGCAATCTGTACGACATTTAAATACATGGCTGAGATGGTAATTTGTCGCGGTGCGAAAAATCGAGATGCGCATTCATTGGCCTCCTCCTGTTAAGACCAATCCGGCCAACACGGCGAGCCCGATGACGAGATAGAGCAAATACGCCTGCAGTTTTCCGTGCTGCAACCTACGCGCTGCCGCCGAAAGCTGCATCACCACGCCGCCGACCGGACGAATAATGTGTTCGAGCACGGTCTCCGGTGTGTGCTCAGTGAAACTCGCTCGCACGGGAATAAATTCCTCCGGCCGCTGTTCGTGAAGCACCGGGCACAGAATCCAGCCAAACCATTCCGTAATGATTCCCGCAAACGAGCCCGCCGTGTACTGCATGCGCGCCGTCGGCACCGCGTATCCACAATCCCACGTCAACGCCCGGGCCACACCGCGCCGCGCCACTTTTCGCCACAACCACCACGTCACCACCGAAGCGACGACGGCGAGTGCAACGTGCGCAACGCCCAACGTAAACAGCGGCGCGGGCGCTTCCGCACTCCTCCACGCCGGGCACCACTCACCAATCGCACGCGCCAACGCCGGCCAGAAAAACATCGGCGCGAGCCCGATCGCCACGCAAGCGCCCGCCAGCACGAGCATCGCCCCGCGCATCGGCCGACCACACTCGTGCGCACGTTCAGCCGAAGCCGTTCTCGGTGCACCAAGAAAAACGACACCGCACACTTTAACAAAACACGCCAGCGCCAGCGCACCGGTCACGCCCAGCATCACCGCGGCCGGAATCGCCGCCCATGCCGTCGGCCCATGCGCGATCGCCGCATCGAACAAACCAAGAAATACCAGCCATTCGCTCACAAAACCGTTTAGGGGCGGCAGACCCGAAATCGCCGCCGCACCCAGAGCAAATAAACCCGCCGTCCAAGGCATCGCCCGCCACAATCCGCCCAATCGACTCATTTCCCGTGTGCCGGTCGCATGCAAAACCGAACCAGCTCCAAGAAATAACAACGACTTGAACAGTCCGTGATTCCAAACGTGCAATAACGCGCCCGCCAGAGCGAGCCGACCCCAGGCTGCGTTGCCGCGATCCACCGCCACGAGCGCGAACCCAAGGCCGATGAGAATAATGCCAATATTCTCCACGCTGTGATACGCCAACAGGCGTTTGAGATCATGCTGACCGAGCGCAAACGCCACACCCAGCACCGCGCTCGCCACACCGATCGCCGCCACGATCCAGCCCGCTGACGACGGCACGGGCAGCCAGCCACTCACCCGAACCAGTCCATAAATACCCATCTTGATCGTGACGCCCGACAGTATCGCTGAGACATGACTCGGTGCATTCGCGTGTGCCGAGGGCAACCACACATGCAGCGGAAAAGCACCTGACTTCAGGCCGAAACCGACCAGCGCCAACCAGAAAAGCGGCGCCAGGCCTGCTTGTTCGCGCAATGTCGGCCCGAGTTCCCAGCTCCCCGTCCGCGCCGCCAGCACCCCGAAAAACGCAAAGAGACAGACGGTGCCCACATGCGACGCACCGAGATAAAGCCAGCCCGCTGCGCGCACTTCGCTCTTCTCCCGCTCTAGCGTAATCAGGAAATAAGCGCTAACCGTGAAGATTTCCCACGCGATCAAAAAATGCAGTCCGTTCGCAGTGAGCAGCACCGCTTGCAGACTCAAAATCAGCAAACTCCACCAACGACGACCACGAGGCGCCGAACGCGGATGTTTTAGGTCGCTCCAGTATTCACCGGCGTAAACCGTACCCACACCACCAATGACCGACAACAGCGCGAAAAATAACGCACCGATCGCATCGAACCGTAGATGAACCGCTTCGCCACCAAAACGAAAACTACTCCAGCACTCCCAATTCCCTCCCCCGCTCAACACCGCCACCGCTGCCGCCAACCCCGCTACCGAACCTGTCACCATCGCCGACATCCACACCCGCGGCGCACGGCCTCCAACGAGGAGGCCCGCAAACACGCCCAGCACGGAGGCGAGAAGCAGCGATCCAAGATTCATTTTACGGAGTTCAGCCAGTCATGAGTGTTTCAAATAGAAAAAGTTCTGAGAACCAGAACGCCGCAATGGATACAAAACCTCACCTCAAAAAGCGATGCCTTCTTTTACTCACGGCTTGTTGCCCGCCGCAGGCGGATTGTTTTCACCCGGCTTGCTCAGTATCTGGCTGGCGCGCTCGACGGCCTCGGTTAATTCCCTGCGTGCCGCTTCGAGCTGCTGTTTCTCGGCGAGCAAGGATTCTGGCGTGTTCACCGCTTCCTTGACCGGTGGCAATCCAAGAATTTCGCGCGCCCGATCCAGCGCAGCGCCGATGTGCGCACAAACATTTTCCTCGCCCAGTCGTTCAATGAATCCCGAATTAATCATGACCGCCAACGGTTGCGTATGCGGCGCGCTCAGGATGAGATGTTTGCCCTTCGCCTTGAGCTTGTAGTGCAGATCCTCAAGCGCCTGCAGCCCGGTGGCGTCCATCGCTAGAACCTTGCGCACCCGCAAAATCAAAATCTCCGGCTCCTGCTTCGCCCGCTTCAACTCGTCGTCGAGCTTGTCGACCACGCCAAAGAAAAATGCACCGAACACGCGAAAAATCAGCACGCCCTTCGGCACTTCTTTTCCGACCAGCGAATGTTGCGAGCCTTCCGTTTCGGTCGCCTCGTCCACCGCCGTGATCTTGGTCGTCTCCGAAATGCGTTTCACCATCAACAACGCAGCGAGCACCACACCGACTTCTACCGCCAGTGTGAGGTTGGTCAACACCGTCAACGCAAACGTGGCCAGAAACACCGAGGAATCGCTGAACGGCCAGCGTGGCAGCCGCAAAAACTGTTTCCACGAAACCATCCGGTACGCTGCTACAACCAAGACCGCGCTCAACGTCGCCAGCGGCACATGGCTCACCAACGGCGCCGCCGCAAGCACCACAACCAATAAAAGAAAGGAATGCGTCAGCCCGGCCACCGGCGTGCGAACGCACGTTCATGACCGACCTTGCCACTGCTCCCGTCACCGGAATACAGCCGAACAGCGGCCCGACCAGGTTCGCCACGCCCTGCCCCACCAACTCGCGATTCGAATCGTGCCGCTCATCGAGCAAACCATCCGTCACCACCGCACACAGCAACGCCTGCATCGCCACGAGCAATGCAATGGTGAAAGCCGGCTGAACCAGATCTTTGATTGTCGCCCAGTCCGCGCCCGGCAAGTGCAATACCGGCAAACTTCCCGAAAACTCGCCAATCGTCGCGATTTGCCAGCGGTCATGCAGCCCCAACACCGCAACCACCACGGTCGCCACAATTAACCCGGCCATCGTGCCAGGGACAAAGCGTGACCACCGTTTCGGCCAGAGCCCCATCAAGGCAACCGACCCAACGCCCAGAGCCACCGTGGGCCAGTGAATTCCACCGAGATTAGCCGCAAGCACTTGAATCTTACCCACAAAATCGACCGGCATTTTCTCAACGTTTAACCCGAAGAAATTCTTGATCTGCGAACTGAGGATCAGCACCGCGATGCCCTTCGTAAACGCGCGCGAAACCGGATACGGAATAAACCGGATGATCGAGCCCATCTTCGATAGCCCCATCACGCACAGCATCGCCCCCGCCATCATCGTGCAGAGGAAAAGTCCGTTCAACCCATACGCCTGCAGCACGCTGTAAGTGATGATGACAAACGCGCCCGTCGGCCCGCCGATCTGCACACGCGAACCGCCCAACGCAGCGATGATTCCACCGCCGATGATCGCAGTAAAAAGCCCTTGCTCCGGCTTCACGCCCGACGCGATGGCAAACGCCATCGAGAGCGGGAACGCCACCGTCATCACATTTAATCCCGCCAACGCATCACGGCGAAATTGCTCCCGCGTATAACCCGCGTAAGGCGCCAAAAATCGTTCCCTTAGCACAGTCGCAACATTCATTTAAGAAAAAGAACAAGCACGTCTCGCGCCGCGCTTTGCCAACATCCCCAAAATCGAGGAACATAAGTGCAAGTTTGGTTTGAGAAATGAATCTTAAGGCCGGACATGAAGCCAATGATCGTCACGCAATTCGCCCGTAACGCAAAAAGGAAATCACGGCGTACGCCCACCGCCCCGTTTTGCGCGCCAGCTAATACTCAACATTAGACACCGGGCTCCACCACCTTCCAAGCATCGTTTCCGAAACCCTTCACTCCCGCCAAGTGAACGCGTGGCACAGCGCGACGCCCGCCGCATCGGCCTCATCCACCGCCAGCGGCTTTCCGTGACCGAGCATGCTCATCACCGTGCGCGCCATCTGTTCCTTGCTCGCGCGGCCGGCGCCGACCACCGCCTGTTTCACGCGTAACGGCGCGTATTCAAAAACTGGTTTTCCTCTCAACGCCGCCGCCGTGATCGCCGCACCTCGCGCCGCACCGAGGATCTGCGCCGTTTGAAAGTTCTGCACGTAAATCGTCTGCTCCAGCGCCACATGTCGCACATCAAAGTCGACCAGAAACGCGGTGATCGCCCGGTGAATCTCCGCCAGCGCCACCGGCATCGGATACTTCGCCGGCACACGCACCGTCTGACAACGCAGCAACACCGGCTGCCGGCCCGCCGTAAATTCAATCAACGCCAAACCCGAAGCGCGCAAACTCGGGTCGATCCCGAGCACCTGGCCCACGAATGGCGTCCGGTTCAACGTCGGCACAGCCAATGACGCCGTCGACGGCGCCAGTTTGCCGGCGATTTTTGCTGCCCACATCTGCCTGACTGACATGCGTGCCATAGATTTCACTCCATCCTGAAAGAACCGCCCAAACCAAAGCGATGCGATTCGTCACCGCGTTCACTTTGCACTGTTTTGTCTCACACCGGCCGAGTCGGCGTCTTTCTTCGGCGGCTTCACCGTGAGATAAACATCGGGTCGGTTGTTCCGTACGGTGATGAACTTCGCATAGAGCGGAAAATGGCTGGAGAATCCCGAACCAGCAATACCGGCAAACGACCAGCCCCACGGTTCGCCATGTTCGTTTGTGTTGAGGTCAGGAAACTCGCCAACCGCAAAGGAATTATCCACATACTGCACGCCTTGAAAATCATAGAGCCCGCGAGAGACGAGCATCTGCATGAACGTGCTCCACACACCATGATAGATCTCACTCCCGCGACGGGAGGAAGGCAGTTCGAACCAGAGGTTGTAAAAATCAGCCGTGCCGCGCAGCGAACGCTTGTCGCCCTGCGAACCAAGGATGTCGGTCAACGCGGTTTTATCAAAATGGAAGCGCGGCCCCTGGTTGTAGAAACAATTGAAATCGCCAGCAATGATCAGGTCGGCGTTGGGCCTGACACTAAAGATCTCATCAATGCGCTCCCGCAGCACCTTGGCGGCGGCCACACGCGCTTCCTCAGCCGAAGCGCCCATGGCATCACCTTTCCAGTGGTTGTTGAAAAGATAAAGCGGCCAACCTCCGATTTCCACCTGCACCTCCAGTAACGCGGGCATGTCGGGCACGAGATAAGTGCGCACCGAACCAACTGGAAAGCGGGTAAAAATGATATTGATGTGCGCGATGTGGCGGCGCTCCTTGGTCTGCACCGCATCATCCGCCGCGACGACGTGGTAGCCGCGCAGCCCCCGATCCCAAAACGTCTTCAACAGCAGGCCCTCGACCGGTATGCGCGCAATCTCACGATCGAAGCGGCGGCCCAGCATCTCCTCGATCGTCATGTCTTCAAAATGTTTCAGCATACCGACGTGATCGTAAAGGTACTGGTCCTTCAAAAAATCGCGTTCGATTTCCTGAAACATGATGATGTCAGGCCCGTTGCCCTCGTCGAATTGGGCGACGACGCGCGCGATGTTTTTCATCTTCGTCAACAAATGATCGCGCGAATAGCGGGCCGGGCCGTAGTCCTCGGAAGCCGTGTGCCCGTCCGCAGCCGTGAGATTTTCGACATTGTACACGAGAACGGTGAATGGCGTGGCCCTCGTCGGGGCTACGACGACCAGCACGAAACAAAGCATGGCGAGAAAACGCATGAACAGATGCCGTTGGATAATACTCACATCGGCATGATTGGATGAAGTTGAAGCAACACCGTAGAAGGGAAGACGCACGATTGACCAGCGCATCCCGTCCGATGAACTTTAAATCTTCGTGAAACTTAACCCACAACCCATCCTCACCGTAACCGATCTGCACGTAGCGCGTGGTTCGACTCGGATTTTGCGCGGCATCACGTGGGAGGTGAAGCGCGGCCAGCACTGGGTGATCCTCGGTCCCAACGGTTGCGGAAAAACTTCACTGCTGCGCTCACTCACCGGTTACCTGCCACCGACCACAGGCAGGATCGCGGTCTTCGGACGCGTCTACGGTGAAACCGACTGGCGTGAACTGCGCCTGCGCATCGGCCTGGTTTCCTCGGCGCTGCAAATCTCGATCCCTTTTGGCGAGCCTGCCATCGAAACAGTGATCAGCGGGAAATTTGCCCAACTAGATCTCTGGACCAAGATCCGTCCCGCCGACCAAAAGGAAGCTATGAAATTGCTGCGGCGGGTGGGCGCGGCCGCTCTTGCCCACCGCGAGTGGGGCTACCTGTCCCAAGGCGAACGCCAGCGCGTGCTCATTGCCCGAGCCCTCATGGCCCAACCGGAACTGCTGATCCTCGACGAACCGTGCGCAGGCTTTGATCCGATCACGCGAGAACATTTTCTCGCCTTCATCAATCGCCTTGCACAGCGCCGCCACTGCCCTTCGCTCGTGCTGGTGACACACCATGTCGAAGAAATCACGCCTGCGTTTACCCACGCGCTTCTGCTACGCGCTGGCAAGGTCGTTTGCGCCGGTCCCAAGGCTGCCACGCTCACCAGCACCAATCTCAGCAAAACCTTCGGCGTATCGGTCCGCCTGATACGCCGTGGCGGCCAATACGGCCTTTCTCTGCCCGCCGCCGAACTCAAATCCCGCACGCTGTGAGTTTCTTCGTCGATTTCATTGAGTCCATCGGCCTCACCCACCCGGTAACCTACAGCGTCGTTTTCCTCGGCGCATCACTGCTCATGATCTGGCGGTTGAACGCCATGCTCGAACACGGACTGGAAGGCACCGCGCTCGGGACTTTGGTGATGCCGTACTGTTCTGGATTGGGCAACTTAATCTTCGTTTTTCTCCTGCTACAGAGCAACGGCGCGTCGCAGGAGATCATGACCAACTGCCTCGTCAACAACGTCACCAACCTCACGCTCATCCTCGCGCTACCCGCGCTCATCTGGGGATTAAACCTGGTTCCGGTCGCCGCGAGTGCCAACCCGGATGCAAAAAAATCCAAACGCTCGAAGAAAACGCCCAAACCAGAAAAAGCCGATACCGCACAGCACTTAAGCCGACTCTCACTCCTGCTGACCATGGCGGCCGTGGCGTTTTTCAGCGGTGCCGTGTGGGCGCTTGGGCAGGATGGCTTCATCGATTTCAACGACGGGCTCGTGCTCGTGGGCCTGTTTCTTTTTTGGCAATGCTTCCAAGTGTTCGACGTGCTCAAACACAACATCCGTAAGCGCCACTCCTTCTCGGCGCTATTTTACGCGGATCTAGGACTTCTCCTGGTCGGCGCCGCCCTGCTCTATGTAAGCCTCGACTGGTTGGTACATTGGCTGGTCGCGCAAAAAACCGGTTTTCTGAGCGTGAAAAACATCGGCTGGCTGAGTGGCTGGTTGATGGTTCTACCCAACGCTATTCTGGCGATTTATTACGGGATCAAACGCCGCGCCGACATCGTGTACACCTCGCAAATCGGCGACGGCCATATCTGCATTCCGCTCTGCGTGGGACTGTTCGCGCTGTTCAAACCGATACCGATGCCGGCTTTTTTTGAGACAGGTGTATTCATTCTACTCGGCGCGACCGCCCTGCACTTTCTGGTGATCGTCACCCTCGGCCGCCAGCCCCGCTGGGCCGGCTGGCTGCTGCTAGGTGCTTATGCCTGGTTCGTCTATTCTGGGCTGGGTGGATAAACGGCATGCACAGCGATCAACGACAAATCACGGCTCGCAGGCGCCGAATAGCGCCAAAGGCACAAAGAGCTGCGAAGAAATAAAGGCTTGGCGCACCACCGCCACCACCACCCGCTGGCGCCGCGCCGCTGGAGGATGAACCGGTCGCGCCCGAGGAACTGCTCGAACTCGACGACGACGACGAACTGCTCGAACTGGAGGAGGAAGATGACGATCGGATGGCGACCGTGGAGACGACGCCAGCTGACGAGATTTTACGGATAACGTCGTTGCCAGTATCTGCCACATAGAGATTGCCCAAAGTGTCGACCGCGACGTCGCGAGGTTTGTTAAACCAGGCGGCGGTGCCCGTGGCGTCTTTATAACCAGCAATTCCCGCCATTCCAGCCACTGTCGTCACTACCCCGGCGGCGGTGATTTTTCGGATCGTGGAGTTCTGCGTGTCGGCAACGAAAATATTTCCCGAACTATCAACTGTCGTGCCGATGAGCCCGCTGAAGAGCGCGTTAAGACCCGTGCCATCGGCCGAACCGGCAGAACCAAAAGTACCTGCTTGGGTCGTGACCACGCCAGCCGTAGTCGATTTGCGGAGCATGTTGTTGACGGTGTCGGCAACATAGATTTCGCCGGTACTGGCGACGGCGATGCCCGCCGGACCGTTGAAGTGTGCCACGGCACCGGTGCCATCGATCGTGCCAGAGAGGCCCGCGCTGCCGGCAAGCGTCGTCACAACACCTGCGGTGTCGATCTGGCGAACGGTGTGATTGCCGGTGTCGGCGACAAACAAAGTGCCTGCGGAAGTAGAGGCTACGTCTGCGGGCGAAGAGAAGCGGGCGGCAGAGCCCGTGCCGTTGGTGCTGCCACTGGCCGAAGCCGAACCAGCCACTGTCGTTACAACGCCGGCCGATGAAATTTTGCGAATGGTCGAGTTGCCAGTATCGGCGACGTAGACGTTGCCCGTGCTGTCGAGCGCCAGGCCGGAAGGCGCACGAAAGAGCGCAGCCGTACCCGTGCCGTCCACAGAACCAAGACTTCCCGTAGTACCGGCGAGCACAGTGGCAAGACCATCGGTGGTGACCTTTCGGATGGTATGCTCCGTGCTATCCGACACGAACAGATTGCCAGAGGTATCAACCGCGACGCCCGTCGGCGTGGAAAACGGCACCGCGCTCACGCCGGCCGTAGTCTCAACGACCATCTGGATCGTGCCATCCGCATTGTAGTTGAGATAATCCACGCACACCGAACGATGCCATCCGTTGCCGTTGGGCAACGCACCATTGTGATAAACAATATAAGGCTGTCCTTTAAATTCGATGATCGCCTGATGATTAGTATTACAGTTAGTCGCGTAATCCTTAAACACACCATGAGGAGCCCACGGGCCATTAATGTTCGTGGCCGTGGCATAGGCGAGTTTCTCCTCCCAGCCGTAAGCGTAAGAGAGATAATAAATGCCATTCCGTTTATGGACCCACGGAGCCTCGGTATAAAAAGGAAGCGAGATCGTCTGAATGGCGCCGCCGAGCGTGATCATATCGGCATTCAACTTCACGTAATGGAGAATCGTGTTGCCCCAAAAAAGATAGGCCTGGCCGTCATCGTCGATGAAGATTGTAGGATCGATGTCATCGAAGCTCCAGACGTTGGTTAGACCATTTGCGTCAGGCGTCATATCATTAGTGATAAGGGCTGTACCTCGAGCATCAACAAACGGACCTGTCGGTGAATTCGAAACACCCACGCCAATCGAAAAACCCGTGATCGTTCGATGGTTCATCGGCACGTAATAATAAAATTTGCCTCCTCGCTCAATCACCTGTCCCGCCCACGCATCTGAACTTGCCCAACTGAAAGCGCCAAGCGCCATCACGGCTCCTTCAGCGCGCCAGTTGACCATGTCGCTCGACGAGAAACACTGCCAGTCCCTCATCACGTAGTTATTATTACCAATCGCAGCCTCGTCATGCCCGGTGTAGATATAAACCCGCCCGTCATACACCAAAGCCGCTGGATCAGCCGTAAACATATTCGTGACAATCGGATTTGCCGCGTGCAATTGGGTTAAGTAAGCAACCGCAGCGACAACAAACAAAGCGAGCAGGCGCGTAAGAGATGAAAAGCCTTTCATGAGCATTTGAGGGGAAGACGAACACAACGGCGATGCGCCGTGGGGCGTGGGATTGCTGCGAGTAATAGCCGCACCCGCGTGCCCGTCTACGCCTTCAGCACTTGACCGTAATACCGGGCAAACGCCGCGCAGCTTTTGACTTCAAACCAACGGATCGGCCCGAAACTTTTCCGTCAACGCGACAAACGGCTTCTGCGCCTCAAGCCAGCGGGCATCCGTACGCAGGTCACCCATCGTGCCGTAGGTGTTGTTGCATAACAGATAGGTCGTTTCACCCAGGCGCACACAGGCATCGAAACGCGAACCACGCGCCTGAGCCACAAATTCGAAATCGCCCACTTCGTACTGCTTGCCCTGCATTTCGGCGAAGAGCGGGCCTGAATCGCGATGAAACTGCGCCGTGAAAGTATCAGCACGCGGACCAGCGTAGACAAGGATGTCCGGCTTTCCTTGAGAGAAATTCACGACGACCCATTCGTCGAAGACAGCTTTTTGATAGAGCGCATCCATGCGCCCGCGGCAAAGTTCGATGGCTTTCGAGGCAGTTTCGAGGTTCATGCAGGTCGCAGCATTTCAACCGAACAGCGCCCGCACGCCAGTTTTTAATGGTGAACGAACTGCGAAAAATCACCAGCCGCAGGCGGTCGCTCGCCCACCCGCACACCCGTTTCGGCGAACGTCAGCTGCTAATCCCGCCCGCGATGTACTGGCGCAGATGCAGGACCTCGTTGCGATGCGTCTCCACGAGCCAGCGCGTGGCGTCGCCGATCGAGATCAGCCCAACCAGCCGATCGCCTTCCTCCTCGATCACGGGGATCTGGCGACAGCGTTTTTCCGTGAACAAATTCATCACTTCTTCGACGGTGGCGCGCGGCGACACCACAACCGGATGCCGCGTCATCACATCGGCCACACACGTGAGATCGGGTTGACGTCCAGCGGCCACGACACGCGTGAGCACATCGCGCTCGGTCAACAAGCCGAGGAGTTTTCCGTTTTCCAACACCACCACCGAACCAACGTTTCGGTAGCTCATCTCACGAACCGCGTCGGCCACGGTATCGCGTCCTGCCACCGAGTACACGAAGGCACCCTTGTGGCTCAATAATACGGCAATCGGAGTGTTCATAAAAAGGGGGCTTAAACTTGCCCCATCATCTCCGATTTTTCCCGGGGAACAACCCCTAATTTCTCCAACTAATAGGTTTCTTAAGCCCAGCTTATGTACGCCGGAAGAGCGCGTCGAGCGCTGCCAGATTCTTCAACGGAGCCATTTTCTTTTCGGCCACTTTCGTCGTCATGATTGGCGTAGGTGCGGACAACTTCGGCGCGGGTAAAACGCCGGTTTCCGATTTCATTGCCGAATGGTTAGCGCTTGCTTTTCCCGCCTTCAATTCCGCTAGCGCACGATCCAGCTTCACGACCGAAACCGGTTCAGCCGTGCCTAACTCCTGCGCAAACAAGCTCACCCGAAACTCTTCAACCAACCAGCGAAACGTCCCGCCGCCCGGTCGCGCCCGCAACTCCACCGCCGCCTTCGCATACGGCGCCAACTGCTTCGCGCGTTCGCCGTCCTTCACGGGATTTTGTTTCCACCGATCTGCGCGCAACCGCATCGCTTTTAGATACCGTGGCAAATGCGCGAGCTGCTCGTAAGGCGTCGTCTGCAAGAAATCCGGCGTGATCAATGCCGTCAGTTCCGGCCCCAGTCCGCCGTACGGTTGAGGATGCACGAGCAACGCCAGCCGCAACGTCAGAATTTCGCGCAACAGGTCGCAAAGCCGCGGCACGATCCCGAGCAAGTTCGTTCTCGCCCGTTCGGCCGCCGCCGCAAAACCCGCCGCCGTAAGCGCCCCCACTCCGCGC
>Ga0302322_100002959_pt1 | contig 14473 bp, 12 predicted proteins | sample Fen_T0_2_FD_203757 | JGI IMG/M metagenome (GOLD analysis project Ga0302322, IMG submission 203757) | Peat permafrost microbial communities from Stordalen Mire near Abisko, Sweden - Fen_T0_2 | ecosystem: Environmental > Terrestrial > Soil > Wetlands > Permafrost | place: Sweden: Abisko... | reverse complement strand
CCGGTCAGGTCGCGCTGCATCAGGTCGCCTTCGTCCTCGGTGGACAGTCCGCGCCCGAACGAAAGCGACTCGCCGGCATTCAGCGCGAAGGCCAGCAGCCGCACCATCATTCGTTCGTCGGTCTCGGACGGATGCCGCGCCAGCATCAGCGTGTAGGTCGCGAAATGCCCGCGGTCCATGTCGGCGACCGCCAGCTCGGCCCGGAAGATCGTCGCCTTCAGCGCCATCGCTACCTGGGCGCCACGCCGAGCAGCGCGAGCAGCAGCGGCGTCGTCACCGCCGCCAGCGCGGTGGTGAGCACGAGGCTCGACGCCACCGCGCCTTCCATCGCATTGAACTCCCGCGCCATCAGGTAGACGTTGGCGCCGACGGGCAGCGACGCCATCACCACGACGACCACGCTTTCGAGCGGAGGAAGCGAGAGAGCGCGCGCGAACAGGTAAACGACGAACGGCATGACGGCGAGCTTCAGCGCCGCGATCGCCACACTCTGCCGCCAGCCGGCACGCACGCCGTATTCCGCCAGTCCCATCCCCAGCACGACGAGCGACATCGGTATCGCCGCCTGGCTCAGCATGTGGACGGTATCGTCGATCATCGCGGGCAGGACGAGCCCTGTGAATCCGAACGCGGTGCCCAGCAGGATGCCGGCGACCACCGGATTGGTGATGACCGACACGGTGGTCCGGACCAGGCGTTGCGCGGAGAGCTCGCGGTGGCGCGCCCATTCGACGGAAACCGTCACCAGCGTCCACAAGAGCAGCGAGTTGAACACGAGCATCAGCGACACCGCGGGCATCGCCGCGTCGCCCAGCGTGACCTTGGCCAGCGGAACGCCGAGCAGCACATTGTTGGCGAAGATGCCTCCCACCGCGAACACCGACTGCGACACGCCGTCCAGCCGGAACAGCGTAGCGGCAATCACGCGGCCCAGCACGAACACGACGAGGCAGCCGCCGAAGTAAGCGAGAAGCAACCGCGCATCGACTGGGGGCAGCCGCGAGAAATCGGACATCAGCCGGAATAGAAAGGCGGGGATGGCCACCGAGAACACGAACCGCGTGAGCGCGTCCGATGCCTCGGCGGGCCAGCGGCCCCAATGCGACAGCGCGTAGCCCACGAGGACCAGCAGGAAGAGCGGCGCGGTCAGCGCCAGCAGGTGCCAGAAGGCGTGCAACGCGGGGTCTGCGTCAATCCGGCGCGAGCGCCTGGATGACGTCGGACGGGACGACGTGGAATCCGGCGAGGCCGCGCCCGGCGAAATCCACCATGGCGCGCGCGACGGCCGTGTCGGCGACGGGACGGTACCTGGCCGGCACGAGTCCGCGCAGCGGCTGCAGCACCGCCAGCGCCAGGCGCTCGCCGAGGCGATGCTCGGCGCGGTCCCCGGCCAGCAGCGACGGCCGGAACGCGATGGCGGCATGAAACGCGAGCGTCGCGACGGCGGCCTCGAGCTCGCCCTTCACGCGGCTGTAGAAAACGGAGGAATGCGCATCGGCACCCATGGCAGAGACGAAGAGGTACTGCTGTGCGCCAACGGCAAGCGCGCCGCGTGCGACGGCAAGCGGATAGTCGTGGTCGACCGCGCGAAACGCCGCCTGCGATCCGGCGGCCCGTATCGTCGTGCCCAGGCAGCAATAGACGTCGTCGACCGCGGGCCAGGCGAAGCCTTCGAGCTTTGCGAAGTCGACGACGTGTTCAAGCAGCTTCGCATTCTCCGACGGCAACGGGCACCGGACCAGCGCGTGCACGGTCTCGTAATGCGGATCGGCGAGCAGCGCGGCGATGAGCTTCGAACCGACCAGTCCGGTCGCGCCGGCGACGAGGGCGCGTCTCCCCAAGCGCTAGCGCCCCTTGGTGCTGGCCTTGGTCCGCGCCACCACGCGCGGCACCTGCACGGCCGGCCGCTTCTTGGCGTCCTGTCCGGGCACCACCGGTGCGCCATGCTTGCCTTTGGGAACGGGAAAGTGGATGCCGCCGCCTTTGGTCTTGGTCATGATGTTCGAGGCTCCTGTCGAGTCGTTGCCAATGTACTGCTAGATCAGTTCGCGCAAGCTGATGACGCGCTCCTGCCCGCTCGCGAGCTTCACCTTGATCTTCGCGCCCGGCGCGCCCTTCAGCTCCTGGCGGAATGCAGGCAGTGTCACGGCCGACCAGGCCTTGCCGTCGATCGCAACGATGACGTTGCCCGGCGCCAGCCCTGCCTTTGCCGCGGGGCCGTCCTTGATCACGTCGACGACTTCGAAGCCGGATGCGCCGCGTTCGACCCACATGCCGGAGCGGTCGAAGACGTCGGGCAATCCGAAGTTGGTGTTCTTCTCGAAATACAGCATTCCGTTCGCGTAGTCGAACGTGATGTTGAACTGACGCAGGATGCCGTGGCCCGCGCTGCCCGCGATGTCCGCGCTGGGCGTCGTGCCGGGCACCGGTTTCAGCAGCGCCACGACGGGCCGGTCCACCGACACCGCGCCCAGCTTGAGCATGTTGGCGCGAGCCAGCAGCGCATGGGTGTGGCCGTCGACGCTCGCGCCCGACACGAAGGACTGCGTCGCGCCGAAGCGCTTGACGAGGCCGTTCTTCTCGACAAAGGGCGACGCCAGTTCCAGCGAACCGCGGTCGCTGGTGTCGATGGCGAACACGCCCTTGTAGTTGTCCACGCTGCCTTCGACCAGCGCCACGCGATCGCGCACGGTGACCGGCACGCCGGTGCCGCCGCCGGCATAGGTGAAACGCGCCGGATCGTAGAACGTGGCGCGCGAGCGCTGGAAGTCGAGCTTGACCGGGAAGCGCTTGAAGAATTCGTAGCCGATGACGCCGGCGACTTCGTCGACGCCTTCGACGCGGCCAAGGAACGCGGAAACGTCGATGGCCGTGAACAGCATGCCGTCGATGGTGACGCCGCCCAGGTCGACGCGGTCGATGCGCGCGATGCCGATTTCCTGCTGGTCCGCGCCCACGCCGGCGGTGCCGAAGTTTCCCTCGGGCTTGACACCCAGCGCCGCCAGGGCGCGAGGGGCCAGGATGTTGCCGCGGTCCGCGTCGAACAGCATCCGCAGCGGTCCCTTGCCGTTCAGCATGACGCTGACGAACATGTGCCCATTGCGGACTTCAAACGGCACGTCGACCGCGGCCGCGCCGCCGGCGAGATCGAAATCGGGACGTGCCGCCGCCGGCTGCGCGAACACGACGCCGGTCAGCGGCCAGTTGTAGTCGAGCTTCTCGATTCCGACGACCTCGTCCTGCCGCGGGTCGCCGCGCGTTGCGCGGACACGGTACGGGACCTTGACGCCTTCCACGTCACGCAGGTCCATCAGGTATTCGGTGCGCGTGTCGATCGCTTCGCGCTCGACCAGCCGCTCGATCAGGTGGGTGTCGGTGTTGATCCAGAACTGGAACGCCCGGCCGCCTTCGGGAACGATCCGGATGACGTCGAACTGCGCGCCGTCATCGGTCACGCGGTCCATGAAGGCGATCTGCGCCGGCGCGCGGTCCGGATACCAGAACGCCAGCTTGTCGCGATAGGACGCGTTGACGGCCAGTTCCCGCGCGACGTCCGTCGCTTCGACGCGCGACTGGCCCGAGCCGTCCTGCGACCACGCGATCTTGCCGTCATAACCTGCGGCGCCGGTTACCGGTCCGATGCTGTACTTGATCAGCGAACGGCCGGAGTAGATGTCGGCCCAACGCTCCGCCGTGCCACGGACCCCGGACGTGTTGATGGTCACCACGCTGTGCTGCGTGCGCAGCGCGTCCCACGCGGCGCCGCCGCTCGCGGCCTTGGCTGCTGCCAGGATGGCGATGGGGTCGGGCCGCGGCGTGGCGACGTTTTGCGCACGCGTGAGCGGCGCGCCGAGGGCGAGCGTGAACGCAAGTGCCAGGACAGCGAGGGAACGAAAAGGGAAAACAAGTGGGAACGGGGTCATGGGATCTTCGGTGAGCGGCGCCTTGGCGGGATCATCCCGCAGGCGGCCAAAACCAGCATTGTCCTACACGTGGCGCACGGACTCCAGACGGTCGATGCGGGCGAGCTGAGGAAACAGGCGCATTCCCAGCAGCACGGCCAGTATCGTGCCGATGCCGCCGATCACGACGGAGGGCACGGTGCCCAGCCACGCGGCGGTCACGCCGGACTCGAATTCGCCCAGCTGGTTGGACGTCCCGATGAACATTGCGTTCACCGCCGACACACGGCCCCGCATCGCGTCCGGCGTGCCGAGCTGGATAAGCGAGGCGCGTACGACCACGCTGATCATGTCCGATGCGCCCAGCAGTACCAGCGCCGCGAACGACAGCGGGAACCAGCGCGACAGGCCGAACACGATCGTGACGGCGCCGAACACCCCCACGGCCGCGAACATCGTGCGCCCGGCGTGGCGTTGCAGCGGCCGGCGCGCGAGCCACAACGCCATCGTCAGCGCGCCCAGGGCCGGTGCGGAACGCAGGAAGCCCAGCCCCCACGGCCCCGTATGCAGGATGTCGCGAGCGTAGATCGGCAGCAGCGCGGTGACGCCGCCCAACAGCACCGCGACCATGTCGAGCGTGACCGCGCCCAGCATCGCCTGCCGGCTGCGCAGGAACGCGAGCCCGGCGAACACCGATTTCAGCGTCGCCGGTTCGCGCGCGCGCAGCACGTGCTCGTAGCGAATGCGACTGGTCATGATCGCGGCCGTGACGAACATCGCGGCGCTGGTGCCGTAGGTCCACGCCGGCCCGGCGATGTAGATCAGGCCGCCCAGGGCCGGTCCAATGACGATCGCCGTCTGCGTCGCCGTGGCGCTGGATGCCACGGCGCGGGGGAGGAGGCGCACCGGGACGAGCGCCGGCAGCATCGCCTGCAGCGACGGCGTCTCGAACGCACGCACGCCGCCGACGACGAACACCAGCGCGAAGATGGCGTATTCGCTGATCCAGCCCATGGCACTGCCGGCCGCCAGCGCCAGCGCGACCAGCGCTTCGGCCGACTGGCAGATGCGGGCGATGCGCCGCCGGTCATGACGGTCCGCGACGTGCCCGGCCCAGAGCAGCAGCATGACGGCAGGAAGAAACTGGACCAGGCCGATGAGCCCCAAGTCCAGCGCGCGACCGGTCAGCGCATAGACCTGCCAGCCGACGGCGACGGTCAGCATCTGGTACCCGACGATCGTCGCGACGCGGGTGAACCAGAAAAAGACAAAAGCGCGGTGCCCCCACGGCGAGTCGAGGGCGGATGGTGCGGACGAATTCAATCGGGATTCTGGAGGCGGGTCGGCCGGAAGGGCGCGTTTCAGCGTATCACGCGTATGCGCACGTCGCCCACCGTCACGCTCTGGCCCGGACGGATCTTGGCGGTCTTGCGCAGCTCCTGCCGACCGTCGACCTGAACCTCGCCCGACGCCACGAGCGCCTTGCCGGCGCCGCCGCTGTCGACGAGTCCCGACAGCTTGAGCAGCTGGTGCAATTCGATGAAATCGCCGGTGGGGGTGAATTCGAGATCCTGCATGGCGGTCTCCTAGCGCTCGCCGTTGGGGGCGTGGGCGCTGTTGCGGGATTCGAGCGCTTCCCATCGCGCATAGGCCGCGGACAATTCGGCCTCGCCGGAGGCCAGCTGGTCCTGCAGCGTCTTGATCGCGGCGGCGCCTTCGCGGTAGAAATCCGGTTCCGCGAAGCGTTCGCGCAGGCCCGCGGTCTGTGTCTCCAGCGCCTCGATGCGCCCGGGCAGTGCGGCCAGCTCGCGCTGTTCGTTGAAGTTGAGCTTGAGCGCGTTCGTCCGTGCCGGTCGCGCTGCGACGGCTCCGCCGGCCGGAGGCGCCGCGCGCTGCGCGTCCGCGTCCTGCCCGGCGTTGCGGCGCGCCTTGTAGTCCATCCAGTCGCTGAAGCCGCCCGCGTATTCGCGCAGCAACCCATTGCCTTCGAACGCGATCGTCTGCGTGACGACATTGTCCAGGAATGCGCGGTCGTGGCTCACCAGGAACAGCGTGCCGGCGAAGTCCTGCAGCAGCGCCTCCAGCAGTTCGAGCGTGTCGATGTCGAGGTCGTTGGTGGGTTCGTCCAGCACCAGCACGTTCGCGGGCTGCGCGAACAGCCGGGCAAGCAGCAGGCGGTTGCGTTCGCCGCCCGACAACGACGAGACCGGCGAGCGCGCACGCTCTGGCGGAAACAGGAAGTCGCCCAGGTAGGTGATGACGTGCATCCGCTTGCCGCCGATTTCGACGAATTCGGCGCCGGGATTGATGGTGTCGATCAGCGTGGCCGAGGGGTCGAGCTGTTCGCGCAGCTGGTCGTAATACGCGACGCTCAGGTTCGTGCCGCGGCGCACCGTGCCGCGGTCCGGTTCGATTTCGCCCAGGATCAGTTTCAGCAGCGTGCTCTTGCCGGCGCCGTTGGGTCCGATGAGGCCGATCCGGTCGCCGCGGATCACGCGTGTCGAGAAATCGCGGATGAGCGGGCCACCGCCGAAGTCCTTGCTGACGTCGACGAGTTCGGCCACCAGCTGCCCCGAGCGTTCGCCGGCGGCCAGTTGCAGGTTGACCCGGCCGAGACGATCGCGCCTCGCCGCGCGCTCGCGCCGCAGCGCCTCCAGCCTCAGCACACGGCCTTCGTTGCGTGTGCGGCGGGCCTCGACGCCCTGGCGGATCCACGCCTCCTCCTGCGCGAGAAACTTGTCGGCCTTGGCATTGACGACGGCCTCGTCCTCGAGCTGCCGCGCCTTGCGTTCCTGGTATGCGGCGAAATTGCCGGGAAAGGACAGCAGGCGTCCGCGATCGAGCTCGACGATGCGCGTGGCCACGGTGTCCAGGAAGCGGCGGTCGTGCGTCACGCAGACGACCGCACCTTCGAAATTCTGCAGCAGCTGCTCGAGCCACGCGATGGCGGTGAAGTCGAGGTGGTTGGTCGGCTCGTCAAGCAGCAATACGTCCGGCAGCCCGACCAGCGCCTGCGCAAGCGCCACGCGCTTCTGCCAGCCACCCGACAGGTCGCCGACGCGCCGGTCCGGCGACAGCTCGAGCTTCGACAGGATCGTGTCGACGCGGTGAGACAGCGTCCAGCCGCCGCTGGCGTCGAGCTGGCTTTGCAGCGAGTCGACGAGAGTGAGGCGCGCCGTGTCGCCGCCGCCTTCTTCCAGGTTGGCGATGGCGTGGTGATAGTCGGTCAGCAGTTGTCCTTCCGCGCCCAGGCCCAGCGCCACGGTGTCGAAGACGGAGATCTCCGGGGCGAACAAGGGTTCCTGCACGACACACGCGATGCGCAGCCCGGGCGCGATCCAGGCGTCGCCGCCGTCCAAGTCCGCTTGCCCCGCCAGGACGCGGAGCAGCGACGACTTGCCGGTGCCGTTGCGCCCGATGAGCCCGACGCGTTCGCGCGCGTCGACCTGGAACTCGGCGTCCTGCAGAAGCGGGTGGTGGCCGAACGCCAACCGGGCGCGCGACAGCGTGATCAGCGGCATGCGAAGTCCTGGGACGGTGCCGGTGGCACCGGCAATTGCAGAGGCAATCGATTCACGCCGGGACCGGCGCGGCCGTCCCGGTGCCGCGTCGCGCGGGCGGCGTGCGCGCGGCGAGCGCATCGAGGGCAGAGCTGACCGCGCGGTCCCACAGCGGCACGGGCTCGATCACCAGCCTTGCCGTGCCGCTGCCCAGCTGCCAGGCCAGCTCTTCCGGCGTCAATATGAACGCATGCGAACGCGAGCGGCTGGTGAAGATGTACTTGGCGCGCAGCGGGCTGACCCAGTTCAAGCGCGCGTCGATGGCGCCTTCGGCGAGATTGAAGCGTATCCACGTGCCGACGACCATCTCGCCGACGTAGTCGTGGACGTTCACCTGCGGTGGCGGCGCGGCCTCCTCGGGCTGCGCGGCGACGGGTGCCCCGGGGGCAGGCGCCGGCGCGGCCGGCTTGGGCTTGATCGCGGCCATATGCAGCTGGTAGAGCGCCTCGAAGAACGCCTTCGATCGCTCGATCGGCGTGGCGAGGTACTTGCAGCCGGCGCGCAGGCCGCCGATCAGCGTCGGGATCATCTTCGACAGCCGCGCCTTCTGCGACGTGCGCTCCTTGGCGGTGATGCTCCAGAGCATGTCGTCCAGCGTGACGAGCGCCGCATTCCACGGCGCACTGTCGACGCCGTGCTCGTGGCGCAGCCCGGCAAGGTAGTCGGCCCAGATCGTCTCGATGAACGAACGCACCTCGAAGGGGACGTCGAGACCCGCGAGCCGGTCGCGCAGCAACGCGCGCACGACGGCGCGGTCGGCTTCGTCTTCCTCCGCATGCAGCGCTTTGGCCACGTCGCCGGCCAGCGCATCTGCCGATTTCTGCCGCTCGTGTTCGGCGAAGGAAAGGAGGGTGCGGTCGGCGTTGCCGAAAACGGTGACGTCGATGTCGAAGTCCGCGCAGACCTGGTCGATGGCCTTGCGTGCGATCGCCTCGAATGCGGTGCGATAGGCTTCGTCGTTGCCTGCGCCGACGGCGGCGTCCGCCAGGTGGTCCAGCAGCTGCCGCGCCGGGTGCTTCTTGTCGGCGAAGAACGCGCGGTCGAGCAGCGCTGCCTTGACGATCGGCACCTGCAGTTGCCCGAACAGCGCACGCGTGGACTCGGGAATGGTCGGATCGCGGAAGATGTAGTCGAACAGCAGGCCGATCACGTCGACCGAGATCGCGTCGGCAGGATTGGAGATCTGTGCAGCGACCGCCGCGCGGATGTGCGGGATGAGGTTGAGTGGAACCACGCCGGTGGCAACGCCTGCTTCGGCGGGCGGGGCCAGGCGCGCGATCGCGGCGCGCAGGTCGATCTTCTGCCATTGCGCCAGCGTGGCGAACAGCGGCGAGGACGTGCCGAGCGCCATCAGCGGATCGAGGCTCGGGAAGTCGAACGCGGGCATCGCCCCATCCGCGCCGGGCAGCGGCGGCGCCGGGACGTCACCGGTGTGCTTGCCGAGGGAAGCCAGCGCCGCCAGTCCCGCGAGAATGTCCGCAGAGATCATTTGCGGCGGCGCCGGCGCCGGCGTCGCGGCGACGGCCGGCGAGGCTTCGGCGTGGACCAAACTGCGATCGAAATTGAGCGCCGGTGCCGTGCCGGGCGGCGGGGCCAACTCCGGCACGACGATGTTGCCCGGGATCGGCTGGTCGACGGCGTGCAGCATCTGCGTGAACGTCGCCAGCAGGTCGCGATCGTCGCTGGGGCGATGTTCGCTGCGCGCGCGCAGCGCTGCCTTGATCTCTGGCAGCACGCCGTGGTCGGCCAGCAGCCGGTTGAGCGCGATGTAGAGGCCGTTGAAGTTGGGCGTCAGGTCGACCAGCAGCCGTTCCATCAGCGGCCGCCATACACGAGGATTGGGATGCATCGCGCGCGACGTGGATCCCAGCGCGTCCAGGATGTAGGGAATGCCGAACGGATTGTCGACATCGCGCTTCGTGCCGGCATCGAGCAGCATGCCGACGCGCAGGTCCAGCGCCGCAAGCTCGCGCTGCGTGAACCGGGTCAGGAAGCGCGCGGCGTGCGTCAGCGACGCCTGCTTTTCGTGGTCGAACGGGGTGAGCACCCGCAACGCGGCGGCCGTGGCATCGGCATCCGGCCGCAGGCCTTTCCTGTGCTGTCCGGCCAGCCGCCGCTCGAACAGTTCCGAAAGTTTCGTCTCGAAACGGGCCAGCCATTCGCCGTGCGTCTGGCGGAAGGCCGCAACCTCGCCGTCGGGGATGTGGCTCGTTCCCTCGAACAGGTCATCCGTGCCTTCCATCGCCGCGGCAGTCAATTCCCGCAGTTTCTTCTGGAATCGCGCGAAGCCTTCGCGCAGCAGCGCCTGCGCCTCCGCGGGACGCAGCGGCGAGGCGCTGTCGGAGTCGAAGTTATTGGACAAGGCGGGCACGGACATGGCGCGGCAATTCTACTGCCTGCGACGCGCGCTTAGGACTCCACGGGGGCCGTCTGTCGGGCCGAAGGGCGCGCTGACACAGATGCGCGACCCGCGCAACGTTGCCCTCCGGCCGCCCCCTGTCGTACCCTTCGAGACACCGAAGCCACGAACTTGCCGCGGTCAGCCTGCGGCCATCCCCATGAACGACCTGCCCGCCGTCATCACCGCAACGACGATCTGTGCCTATTGGCTGGGTGTCGGCGTCATGATCGTCCGCGTCAAGCGGCATTCGCGGGATACGCCGATCCTGTCGCCGAAACTGCCGCTGGAACGCTTCATGGGCCTCGTCTTCATCCCGGTGGTCGCGCTCTGGATGCTGCTGCCCTGGCTCGCGCGGAACGGGAATTCCCCACTGCTGGCACTGTCGCCGCTGGCCGCCGACGTTCCGGTTTACGTCGCCTGCCGCTGGGTGGCGGCGATCGTCGCCGTACTGTGCTTCGTCGCCACCGTGCGCTGCTGGGCGCGCATGGGACGGGACTGGCGGATGGCCGTGGCCGTTGGCGAGAAGACCAACCTGATCACCGATGGGCCGTTCAGCCGTATCCGCCACCCGATCTACGCGTTCCAGATTCTCCTCATGATCTGCACCGTCGTCGTCGTGCCGACGCTGCCGATGCTGGTGGTGGCCGTCACGCACTTCGCGCTGATGAACGTGAAGGCGCGCAACGAGGAACGGTACCTGCTGCAAACGCAACCGGAAGACTATTCGCGTTACGTGCAACGGACCGGACGGTTCTTTCCCCGTCTGTCTTGACCGTAGTCAGCCGGCGGCCGCTCGCCCGTTGCGACAATGCGAAGACCGTGGAACCTCCAACGAATGTGGCAATGCCTGGGCCGCGGTGCGCTGTTGTCTGCGCTGCTCGCCTGCCTGCGGCCGGCGTTCGCGGACGATGCGGCGATTGCCCGGGAGGTACTCGCGCTCGATTGCCGGCGGATCGCGGCCACCGATGTCGCGCAGGTGCTGGCGAAGGCCCCATCGCCGAGGATCATCCTGTTCCAGGGCAGTTTCGCGGTGACGACGATGGAGCCTTTCGCCGACTTCCTCGCTGCGATGGGCTATCCGCGGGAGCGATTGCGCGATCCGCGCGACGGACGCGTGTCGCAGGGGAGCTTCGGCGACAGCCGGCGTTGGGCCGGGACCGTGGCCTGGTATTACGAATCCGAGGGAATGATGCCGATGCTGATCGGCCATAGCCAGGGCGGAATGATGGCGCTGCGCATCCTGTACGAGCTCGACGGTGCGTTCGACGATGCCATCCCGGTGTGGGATCCGGTCGCCGGTGAAGCGCTGCCTCGCACGACGATCCGCGATCCGCGCACCGGCACCTCGCGGCCGGTGAAGGGGCTGGCGGTCGACTACGCGGCGGCGCTGGCGACGGGAAAGCTGCCGCGGATCTTCCTGGGCCAATGGGACATGATCGCCCGCTTGCGCAAGGTCCCCGATACCGTCGTGGATTTCACGGGATTCTCGATACCCTGGGACCCTATCGCAGGAACGCTGGGCGACCCCGAACCCTATGCCGCGACCGGCGCGGCGCGCGTGCGCAACGTCACGCTGCCGTCCCGCTACAGCCACGTGGGCCTTCCGGACACGCTGCAACTCGCCAACCAGCAGGCCACGCGCCGCTGGATCGACGCCTGGTCGCCCGACAGCACGACGCCGCCGCCCGAAGCCGATGGCGTCGACACGACGAACATCGTCCACGCTGCCGACATCTGGTACAGCGTGAAACAGCATTGGTGCCAGGCAGCGCAGCGCGTGCTGGCCGTCCGGAAGCTGCATTGATGCGCGGCACGCTCAACCTGTTCCAGGCGACGATGCTGCGCTGGCGCGAGCTGCATCCGTACAGCGCCGTGCACGCCGTCCGCGTCGGCGCGCCGCTCGATGCCGCGCGGCTCGAAACCGCGATCCGGCAGGAGCTCGAGGCACGCGGACTGACTCGTCTCACGCTGGACGCCGCGCGGGGCCGGTACGACTACGGTGGCGGCGACGCTCCTGTGGCGCTCGCGCTGCTGCCGGGCGGCGCCGATCCGGCAGGCGTGCTTCGCTCGGAAATCGGTCGGCAGCTGAATCTGCCGTTTCCGGCCGACGGCGCCTTCGATCCATTCCGGTTCTTTGCCGTCGACGCGGCGACCACGTTCGACCTCGCGATCGCCTACGACCATTTCATTGCCGGGGGCGACTCGATCGTCCTGCTGCTCCAGGCGATCGCCTCCCGTTATGGCGCCGGCGGGGGGGCGACCTCTTCGCAACCGGTGCCGGGGCTCTACCCGCCAACGTTCCGCCGCCTGCTCATGGCGCACGTCGGAGCGATCCTGCGCGGACTGCCGAGCCTGCCGCGTCTGGCGCTGAACTGCCGGCTTTCGCACCGCCCGCGCTACCTGTGCTGGCCCGACCCGACCAACGGCTTCACGTCGTTTCGCCTGGCGCCGGCCGAGTTCGCCGCGGTGCTGCGCACGGCGAAGGCATGGAACGTCACGCTCAACGACCTGCTGATCGCGGTCATGCTGCAAACCGTGTCGCCGCTCGCCGAAAAGCGCGAGACTGCGCGCCGGCGCGTCTACCTGGCCGCGGCGTCGATCATCAACATCCGCGGCGACGTCGGCGCCGACGTGCGGACCTGGTTCGGGCAGTTCCTGAGTTCTTTCCGGGTGATGCACAAGGTGCCGCCGGGGATAGGCTTGCGCGAACTCGCGCAGGACATCAACGTCCAGTCGCTGGAGTGGAAGTCGCGCCGCCTGTACCTGCAGACGCTGGTCGTGATGTTCTACAGCAGCATCGTCTGGCGCTTCCTGGGCGTGGCGCAGCGGCAGCGCTTTCACCTCAAGAACTGGCCTGTGTGGGTCGGCGTCACGACGCTCAACGTCGACGCACTGTGGCAGCTGGGAGGCGGCGGCCGGCCGGCCCCGGCCTATGTCCGCGCCGTTTCGACCGGCCCGCTGGCGCCGATCGTCGTCGCGGTGTCCACGGCCGGCGGGACGCTGGAGGCCGGCATCTCCTACCGCACCGCGGCGTTCGCGGACGGGACTGTCGAGAGGATGGCGGAGGAGGTGCGGCGGGCCTTGGCGGGGTTGGGCATGGCGCCGGAGGTGGGCACGGTAGAATAGCGGTTTTGCCTGACCTGGGCTGGCAGCGGTTGCCGGCGGCGGAGGCGGGCTTCGACGTCGGGATACTGATCATGGCAGGCGCATTGACCGGCAAAGTGGCGCTCGTCAGCGGTGCAGCCCGCGGCATCGGGCGCGCAATCGCGCTGAAGCTCGCGCGCGAGGGCTGCGACGTCGCGGCGAACTATTACAACAGTGCCGACGAGGCGGAAGCGCTGTGCATGGAGATCCGCGCGCTGGGCCGGCGCGCCTGTGCCATCGCAGGGAGCGTGGGCATACCCGACAGCGTCGACGAGATCTACGTCGAGTTCGGCAAGCACTTCGACCGGCTCGACATCCTCGTCAGCAACGCCGCCAGCGGCGTGCTGAAGCCGACGGTGGACATGACGCTGAAGCACTGGCGCTGGTGCATGGAGACCAATGCGCTGGCGCTGAACCTGCTCACGCAACGGGGTTTGCCGCTGATGCAGCCCGGCGCACGCATCGTCGCCATGTCGAGCCTGGGCGCGCAGCGCGCAATGCCCGGCTATGGCTTCATCGGCGCGTCCAAGGCGGCGCTGGAGGCGCTGGTGCGTGCGCTGGCGCAGGAATTGGGCCCGCGCGGCATCCGCGTCAATACGGTGAGTGCGGGTGTCGTGGACACCGACGCGCTCAAATATTTTCCCAATCGCGAAGAGCTGATCGCCGATTTCTCGCGGCGCACGCCGGCGGGACCGGTGCTGACGCCGCAGGACGTCGCCGGCGCGGTGTTCCTGCTGTGCCTGCCGGAAGCGGGCATGATCAACGGCCACACGCTGGTCGTCGATGGCGGTTTCTCGATCTCCGGTTGATGGTGGAAAATGAGACCGATGTTGATGCCAATATGACCATGGACTCCGGACTCTCGGGCAAGGTCGCGATCGTCACCGGCGGCAGCAGGGGCATCGGCCGCGCCATCGTGGAACTGTTCGCGGCTGAGGGCGTCGACGTCACGTTCTTCTACCGCGACAACGCGGCGGCAGCGGCGGAAGTCGTTGCTGCAGGTGGGGACAAGGTCACTGCGCTCAAGGTGGACATCCGCGATTCGGGCGCCTGCGCCGCTGCGGTGGACGGCGTCGTCGAGCGCTGCGGCCGCGTCGACATCCTGGTCAACAATGCAGGAATGATCCGCGACAACCAGCTTGCGGCAATGGACGACGACGACGTGAAGCTGGTGCTCGACACGAACGTCGGCGGCGTATTCAACGTCGTGCGTGCCGTGGCGCCGCACATGATCATGCAGCGCGGCGGCAAGATCATCAACTTGAGCTCGGTGGCCGGCGAAAAGGGTGGCCGGGGCCAGACGAACTATGCGGCCAGCAAGGGCGCGATCAACGCGTTCACGCGCTCGCTGGCGGTGGAGCTGGCGGCGCGCAAGATCACCGTCAACGCGGTCGCGCCCGGCGTGATCGAAACGGAAATGTCGCAGGAAGTGCGCGAGCTGGCGGGTGACGCCGTCAAGTCGCGCA
>Ga0302322_100002958_pt1 | contig 14475 bp, 8 predicted proteins | sample Fen_T0_2_FD_203757 | JGI IMG/M metagenome (GOLD analysis project Ga0302322, IMG submission 203757) | Peat permafrost microbial communities from Stordalen Mire near Abisko, Sweden - Fen_T0_2 | ecosystem: Environmental > Terrestrial > Soil > Wetlands > Permafrost | place: Sweden: Abisko... | reverse complement strand
GAGCGACCGAATCGCGTTTTTGTTAGCCTCTTGCTGTTGGTATTGGGACTATTGAGCGCAGGACATCAGGCGCGGCATCTTGGCCTGTTGTGGATCACGACTGAGGCCGTCACGCTCGCTGCGGTACCGCTGTTGCATTTCAATGCCACGCCACGCGCATTTGAAGCGACGTGGAAATATCTGCTCGTTGGCGGCACCGGCGTGGCGCTTTCACTGCTCGGCTCATTCTGTCTCGGCTACGCATCTCTGCATGGCGGCGGCCAGGGCGATCTCACCTTTGTGGCTCTGACGGCGCAAGGCGCTGGTCTTTCGCGTCCGTGGGTGCTGACCGCGTGGGTGTTGCTGCTGGTTGGCTACGGAACGAAGATGGGGCTCGCGCCGATGCACACGTGGAAACCCGATGCGTATGGTGAGGCGCCTGGCATTGTCGGTGCGATTCTGGCCGGCGGCGTCACGACGGTGGCGTTTACCGCGTTACTGCGGGTGCGCATGGTGGTCGATGCAGCGGGTGAAAGCGTGATTGCTGACCGCACATTGCTCGCGATCGGAATGTTTTCCATGATCGTGGCGGCGTTATTTCTCCTCGGCACGCGCGACATGAAACGCATGCTGGCGTATTCAAGTGTTGAGCACATGGGCATTTTGATCATTGGCGCTGGTTTCGGTAAACTGGGCGTGGCGGCGGCGTTGTTTCACGTCTGGAGCAACAGTCTGACTAAGGGTGCGCTCTTCCTGAGTGCCGGTAATATTCATCGCGCCGCCGGTGGCCGTACGATGGACGAGATCGGCGGCATGTCGGCTGTGACGCCGTACTCATCGGCGATCTTTGTCGCAGGATTGTTTGCCGTGACGGCTTGCCCGCCGTTCGGGCCGTTTTTCAGCGAACTAGCCATGGTACGTTCAGGGTTTACGAGCGGACACAGCACCGTGGTTGGCGTCTTTCTCGGTTGTTTACTTTTTGCTTTCTTCGGGCTGACGCGGCTCGTCTTCGCGATTGTCGACGGGCGGCCACGCACGGTTTCGAAAATGGCCGGCAAGCGCTTTCCTGAAACGGCTGGCATCATTGCGCCTGCGCTCGTGCTGATGGGGCTTTCCATTTGGGTGGGTTTGGCGACGCCCTCAGTATTGCGCGAGGCATGGGCGGCCGCGGTCACACAACTTTTCCCGACGCCATGAGTAATTCCGCTTCATTCGCTCTGCTCGCCAATGGCACGAGCCTTCCGTGGTTGGAAGTGCCCCAGACGACCGTTGCAGATTTCGTTCGAGCGACCGCGGCAGAACTCGATCGAGGCGGGCGCCTCTGTTCATGGTTCGGCGTGCCCGAAGGTAGCGCGGTGAGGTTGGTGGCGGTCATCGCGTTCGATGCCGATAACACACTTGCCGTCGGCCGTAGCTTGCCGGTTACAGGCAGTTATCGCGCACTGACTGCGACGCACTCGCAGGCTCACCTGTTTGAGCGCGAGCTCTGGGAGCAACATGGACTCGTGCCGGAAGGGCATCCGTGGCTCAAGCCGGTCCGCAAGAATAATAGCGATGGCAATGCTCCTGCAGTTGGTGAATTTTTCCGCGTGGACGGACGCGAGATTCACGAAGTCGCCGTTGGTCCGGTGCATGCGGGCATTATCGAGCCGGGGCATTTCCGTTTCCAATGTGCGGGTGAAGAAGTGCTGCATCTTGAGATCGCACTTGGGTACCAGCACCGCGGGATGGAGGACGTATTACCGGGCGGACCACACCGGGCGACGCTGAGCCAGATGGAAACCGTCGCAGGCGACACAACCATCGGACACGCCACCGCGTACGCGACGGTGCTCGAGTCACTTGCCGGAACCGAGGCGCCGTTGCGCGCTCAATGGTTGCGGGCGATCGCGCTTGAACTGGAGCGTCTCGCCAACCACACCGGTGACCTCGGCGCGCTGGCTAATGACATAGCGTTTTTGCCCACGGCATCGGCCTGCGGAAAGATTCGCGGCGATTTTCTCAATCTTTCCGCACTTGTTTGTGGCAACCGTTTCGGTCGTGGACTTGTTCACCCGGGCGGCTGCCGCTACGATCTCGATCTGGAACGCGTGGCGCAGCTCACGACGCGGCTCTCGACGGCGCTGGCTGACGTCGAGCAGGCGGCGAATTGGTTCTGGGATGCGGCTTCGGTGCGCACGCGTTTTGAAAATGTTGGTACGGTCCACACCAAACAGGCTGGCGAGGTTGGCTTGGTCGGTCCGGCGGCACGCGCTTGTGGTTTGGTGCGCGATGTGCGCTTCGATCATCCGGCCGGCTGGCATCGCTTCGCGCAATTGCCGGTGGCCGTTTGGCCGGGTGGCGACGTTTTTGCCCGCGCACGGGTGCGCTGGCTTGAGATTCAACGCTCCGGTCAGTTCTTAAAGGAACAGCTCGCGGCGCCGCCCGACGGCGGAATCCGCGACGAACTCGCGCCGTCTGCGCCCGACACGCTAGCGGTTGCGCTGGTTGAAGGCTGGCGTGGTGAGATTTGTCATGTGGCGCTCACCGACGAAGCCGGACGTTTCCGTCGCTACAAAATTACGGATCCGTCGTTCCACAACTGGATCGGCCTCGCGCTGGCGTTGCGCGGAACAGCGATCTCGGATTTTCCAATCTGCAATAAAAGTTTTAATCTCTCGTACTGCGGCGTAGATCTTTGATGCCGAACTGATCACCATGTTTGTTATCAATTCCATTACCCATCGACTGAAGCGCGGCTGCGAGACGATGGCGTATCCGAAAGGTCCGGCGCCGGCGCTGCCAGACCGACATGGTGGTGCGCTGCGCGTCGATGCCACGAAATGCGCCGAGGGTTGCCGCGATTGCGTGCCGGTGTGTCCGACTGAGGCGATCACGCGGCTGACGAGTAGACCGGTCGCACTTGACCTGGGACGTTGCATTTTTTGTTCGGCGTGCGTCGAGGTTTGCCCGTCGCATGCGATCACGCAGACAGGCGATCACCGCATGGCGGTGCGTTCGCGTGAGGATCTCATGCTGGGCGAACCGGCGAAGGAGCAAATCCGACTCGTGGCGGCGCTTGATGAGAAGCTCCGCAAGCTTTTCGGCCGTTCGTTGCGACTGCGTCAGGTGAGTGCAGGTGGTTGCAGCGCCTGTGAGGCCGACACCAATGTTCTTGGTACAATCGGCTGGGACTTGAGCCGCTTCGGTATCCAGTTTGTGGCTTCACCGCGCCACGCTGACGGCCTGCTTATCACTGGGCCAGTGACGAAGAATATGGAACTGGCGCTGAAGAAAACTTGGGACGCGGTGCCTGAGCCGAAAATCGTAATCGCGGTCGGCGCGTGCGCGATCGCGGGCGGGCCGTTTGTCGGTCACGACCAGGTCAATAACGGCGCGGCTTCCGTCGTTCCGGTCGATCTTTTTATTCCAGGTTGTCCGCCGCATCCACTTACGATTCTCGATGGGTTGCTACGTTTGCTCGGGCGCCTGGAGGAGCAAACTGGCGACCGCCGGGCCTGATTGGCCGCTGGTGTTTACCCCAGCACGCTCTTGATGGCACGGGCGAGATCGCCGAGGCGGAAAGGTTTTGAAAGGTAACCGGCGAAGCCCATCTCCATGTATTGGCGGGTCATTTCGTCACTGTCGTAGCCGCTGCAGACGATAGCACGCACGTCTTTGTCGATTTCACGTAGTTTGTGGAAGGCCTGCTCGCCGCCCATGCCGCCGATGACGGTGAGGTCGAGGATCACGATGTCGTAGGGCCGGCCGACTCGCATGTAGCGGTTATAGAGTGCAATGGCTTCTTCGCCGTTGCGGGCCACGTCGTACTTGTAGTCGAGGCTGGCGAGCATGCCGGAGGTGAGGCGTGAGATGTCGGGGTCATCGTCCATGAGTAGGACGCGGCCAGTACCGGTGCGTAAAACGGGAGCGCGGCGGGTCTCGGTTTCTGCTGGGTGATCGGCTTGAGGGAGGAGGATTCTGAAAGTGGTTCCTTCGCCAACTCTGGATGAAACGCGGATCAGACCGCCGTGTTTGCGCACGATGCTGCGCACGGTGGACAGGCCGAGGCCGGTGCCGTGTTTTTTGGTGGTGAAGAACTGTTCGAAAATTTTCTCAAGGTTTTCACGCGCGATGCCCGCGCCGTTATCTTTGATCTCGATGGCAACATAACTACCGGCGGGCAGGGGAGCCATTTCCCCGTCGGCCAATTTTGTGTTTTCCGCGCTGAGGGAAATTTTGCCGCCAGTGGCTGGTACGGCTTGCAGAGCGTTAATGATGAGGTTTTGGAAGACCTGCATCATTTGGGCGTGGTTGACCCGGATGGGCGCGACGGTGCTTGGGGCGGCGAGTTCGATCGTGGCGGTGGCGCCAGCACGGGCTAGGCGGACGGCCTCCTCCAACAGGTCGGCCGGCGAGATCGCTTGCGAGATTGTCGCGCCACCACCTTTAGCGGCGGCGAGTAGTTGTTTGGTCAGCGCCTTGGCGGCAAGACAGGCGCGTTCACTGTCGGCGAGGTAGGAGTTGTCATTGTTGTCCTTGGCGTGAGAGACGCCGCCTAGAATGGTGGTGAGCAGATTGTTGAAATCGTGGGCAATACCGCCGGCGATCACGCCAAGCGATTCCCAGCGGTTGATCGTGATGAGCTCTTCTGGCGTGAGTTTCATCTCTTCTGGATCGCGGAAAACAATGACGATGCCTTCGAGGAGGTTATCGCTGCTCAGAATCTGTCGGGCATTCCAAACGATGGGTTTTATTTTACCATCGGCTGTGTTGATCGAGTGGTTCGCGCAGTGTGGAGGACGGTCGCTGGTGGAGAGGGCAAGGTCGAGTGCATTGCCGTCGGGCTGACCTGAGGCGCGCTCGGTAAGACGGAAGACATCGGCCAGAGGAGTGCCGAGGGAGTTGCTTAATTTGCAGCCGGTCAGGCGCTCTGCCTGGCGGTTTAAGAAGGTTATTCGACCATGGCTGTCGGCCACGATGATCGCTTCTGACACGCTTTCGACCGTTTCGGCGATCAGTGCCGCAGGTATCGGAAGTGTGGAGATGGCGGCGAGATTGGCGCTGAGGTTGGCGGGCAACGGGCAACAAAACCCGACGGCTCGTGCGAGGCCGCCTTTGCGGGTGAGCTGGCGGTGCGCGCCGATCAGGATGGGCATTGGTTGGGCAGACTGTCCACGCAGGACGGTGGCCTGAATGAACGTCTCCTGACCTGGCGACGGGGCGAGGAAGAATGCCTCGGCGCCCCGGAGGGCGACGGCCTCGGGTAGGGCTTTCAGGAAGGAATCGAGTTCGCTGTCGGCGTCGTCGTGACTGTCGTCAGCCAGTTTATTCCATCCAGGCGACAGCCAGTATTTGCCGTGGGCAAAATCGAAGTCGAAGGAGAGGAGGCCGCCGTTGCTAGTAAGTTTCCTCAGGCGTTCGTCGTTGAGCTGGCTTTGCTCGTCGAGCTCTTTGCGTTCGTTGATGTCGATCTGGATGCCGCAGACGCGTTCGAGTTTACCCTCGGGGCCGATCACTTGCGTACCGAGGCACTGAACCCAGAGATAGTGTCCGTCGTGGTGAAGCATGCGCATTTCGACGGAGAAGGCGCTGGTGCCTGGTTTTGGTTTGCGCGGAGCCTGATCAGGTGCCGCCGCTGAGTCGTCGGGATGGATGAGGCGTTGCCAGCTGTCGTAATTGTTGGTGAGCTCTTGATCGGTGTAGCCCAGCACTTTTTTCCAAGCGGGGGAGTAATATGTCTGCTTGGCCTTAAAATTGAGATCAAAGAATCCCACCGCGCCTTCGTCAGCGAGCAAGGCGAGCCCGGAGTCAATGATGAGGGGAGGGTTCGAGTCGTGGTGTTTGGCCGGGTCTTCGATGATGGCGAAATAACCCGGTGTGCCACCTTGCGACTCTTCAATACGCACGCCGACTTCGGTCGTCATATTCTCCGGAAGGCGGGCGTCACAGGCGATGGTGCGGGCGAGGGTATTGGCCAGGAGCAGCGCCCATTGGGCGTTGGCTCCAGCATCGGCGACGGAGGTCCGATCGAAAACGAACAAACGCACGAACGACGTGCCGGTAACCTGAGTGATTGTGGTTTGCCAGAATTGCAGGGCAGCGCTGTTGGCGGAGAGGATGAGGCCGTTTTTGTCGAGCGTGAGTAACGCTGGAGTCATCAATGGCTGGTGGCTGGTGAAGGGAGGAATTGAAAGTATTACTGGGTTGTTCACTGGATGAACCGTGCCTCTGTAGGCTGAAGAAGGGCCGTAAAATAGCTATGGCCGATGTTGTAAGAGATTAGTGTCGCGCACGGACTGACGCGGACGGAAAATGTAGGAGTCAGCGTTCACGCAAGCACGAAGGACAGTGTGAGTCGCTGATTGTTCTGCCGGGACCTTGGGCTTTTGTTTTTTTGAAGCTGATGTAATCATTTTTCCAACCACCTCCGCGTGCGATTCGCTAGCAATGAAATGTAGGCAGCGTGGTCGTTTAAGCAAGGGATTTGCTTGAAAGAAATACCCCCAGACTGGAGGAAAGTTTCCTTTCCTGCTACGGAGAGCTCTTCGAGGGTTTCAAGGCAGTCCGCGACGAATGCAGGGCTCAGCACGAGTAGATTCTTCGCACCCGCCGCCGGCAAACGCTTGAGCTCAAAATCGGTGTAAGGCGTGAGCCAGGGTTCGCCGGCTAGTCGCGATTGGAACGACACAGAGTGTTTATCCGGTGCGAGGTTCGCGCGCTTCGCTAGGGCCTTCGCCGTTTTGAAACACTGGGCGCGATAACAAGTGCTTTGGACCGGTGAACAGGTTTCGCAGCAATTCTCGACAATGGTGCAGTGCGCCTTTGACGAGTCAGCTTTGCGCAGATGACGCACCGGAAGGCCGTGAAAACTAAACAACACGTAGTCGTGGGGTTGTTCGAGATACGGCCGCGACGCCGCGTACAAGGCCTCGATGTAGTCACCGTCCTCGTAGAACGGCTGGACGGTCGTCACGTGCAGCTTGGGCGCTTGGAGCGCAGCCTCAGCGTAGACTTTGGCGGTGACCGTTTCCCAAGAGGACATCGCGTAGTGCGGATACTGCGGGATGAGCAGTAACTCCTCCACACCGTCGGCGACGATCGTCGCCATGACGGATGCGATTGAGGGATTCCCATAACGCATGGCCAGATACACAGGCGTTTCGGCGCCGAGTTCAGCGGCGAGCTTTTTTTGGACCGAACGCGAAGTCGCGATCAACGGCGAGCCGTCCTTAGTCCACACTGTGGCATAGGCATGGGCGGAGCGTTTGGGTCGCGTGCGCAGAATGATGCCTTCAAGGAGCAGCCAGCGTAACGGGGCGGGCAGGTCGAGTACGCGTTCGTCGCCGAGGAACTCTCTTAGGTAACGCCGGACGTCGCCCACCGAGGTTGAGTCAGGTGAGCCAAGATTTACCAGAAGCACAGCGCGTTTGGGCATTACAAAAGAGGTTAGAGAAGCAGGCTAGTTGTCAAATATCCGCACGTATCCTGCGACAAACCTGCAGATTTTGTTAATATCATCATGAACACGGACTGCTCCGCCTAATTCTTCATCCAGTCAACCATGTCACTGCCAAATCCTGTCATTGTCATTCCCGGTATCACAGCCTCCGACCTGCGCGACGAATACTCCACCGAAACTGAGCGCATCTGGTCGTTGATCAATAAACAATACGAGCGCGTCTACCTGCATCCCGACAACGTCCGCTACGAGGCTCGGCAGCCCTCCATGGTTCGCCCGGATCGCGTTTGGGGCATCGTCTACACCGAACTTATCGAGGAACTGCGCCACGAGCTGACACTCAACGCCGACGAACCCGTGCCGGTGTATCCATTTGCTTATGACTGGAGGCAACCCCTCCGCGTGACCGAACTTATCCTCGAAGCGTTTATCGACGAGGTGATCGAGCGTACCAAGCTCACGCCGCACTATTATCAAGACGGCTACAGCGATCGCGCTCAGGTCAACCTCGTCGGCCACTCCATGGGCGGCCTGCTCGTAGCGGGCTATCTGCAGCGCATGGGAAAGAATGCGCGCGTCGGCAAAGTCGCCACGCTTGGCACACCGTTCCGAGGTTCACACGAAGCCGTCGCGCGTGTCGCCACCGGGCTCGACCGCCTCGGCATTGAGCCCTCGCCCTCGCGTGAACGCGAAGCCGCCCGCATCACCCCCGCCCTCTATCACCTGGTTCCGCACTATGAAGGCGCGGTCGTCGCGCCCGCTGGGGTCAGTAACGACCTGTTCCTGCCCTCGTCGTGGCAAGCCTCCGTGCCGCTGAGCGTCGCCCAATATGTACGCCTCTACAGCGTCGTACCAGCGCGCACGCCGGAGGAAATCTTAGAGGTGGCTGATGCACTTTTTGCCAGCATGCTCGACGACGCACGAACCTATTGCCAGCGAGTAGATTCGCTTGATCTCAGCCAAACCACAGTCGGCGGCAGCGACGGCTGGCTCTGTGTCGTTGGTATTGGTGAAAATACCCGCGTCCGTACTCGGATCGTTCAGGAAGACGGTGGACAATGGTTCGACCTCGACCAATCCGACGACATGACTAACCGGTGGCCTGACGGTCCGGTCAAAACGGATACCGGCGATACCACCGTGCCGTATCTCGGTGCCAAGCCCACCTTCCTCAAAACCGCGAACCTCGTCTGTGTGAGCAAACGCGACTTCGGCTGGACCGAGATCGGCGACCGCGCGCTCTCTCAGTTTGGCGGGCTTCACGGGGCGCTTCCGCTGATGAACCTAAACCACCGGCTGATCGCCACGCATTTTCTAGGTTCTCCGGTGGGCGATCTTTGGGGCCATCCAGCGCCTGATCTCGACGAAGCTTGGGCGCCACCACTCAAGGGCATGAAGGAGAAATAAGATCACCGTTTGTTCGATCTTTGGTTGGGCACAGGCTCACATCCGCCGCTGCCGTAAACTGCCCAACCTTCGCCAAAAATTGCGCAGGTTTTAGCGTGTACTCTAGAGCGACTCTGCGCAGTTAAGGAGGCGTGAAAGTCTCGATCATCCTCGGTCATCCTGCGCTCGGCAGCTTCAACCACGCCATCGTTGCCACCGCCGCCGAAACGCTGCGCGCCCGCGGTGCGGTCGTTACCGTTCATGATCTCTATGCCGAACAGTTCGATCCCGTCTATATGGCGGCCGAGCTCCCGCGCAACGCCGTGCTGCCGCCGGTGATCGAACAGCATTGCCGAGAGATCGGCGAAGCCGATGGCGTCGTGATCGTTCATCCTAACTACTGGGGACGTCCGCCTGCGATGCTCTGCGGTTGGGTCGACCGCGTGATCCGCGCGGGACGTGCTTATCGCTTTGTGCCCGATGGCAAAGGTGGTGCCCGCCCCGAAGGCTTGCTTAAGTTGAAAACTGCACTCGTTTTTACCACCGCCAACACGCCTGACGAGGTCGAACAGACAGTCTACGGCGATCCGCTGGAAACCCATTGGACCAAAGTTGTTTTTGGCCTTTGCGGCGTGCCCTGTGTTCGACGCAGCTTTTCTTCCGTCATCGTGAGCACGCCTGAACAACGCGCCACCTGGCTCGACGAAGTTCGTCGTCTGGTGACCGAACGCCTCGCCTGAGGGAAGCTGCTTTGCGCGGGTCTAGTTCGTTAACACGGTTCCGAAACAAGGAAGTGGCTATACTTAATACGAATATCTGAGCCCGAGTTGAACCGTCGTGTAGGAACCGCGGGTGGTCACGTCCGTCTTGGCCATTTGCAACACCGTGGCTCCGAGCGTCGCCGCTACATTTTGCGTCATGGTGTAAACCAAGCCTACCTGCCCACCGTAGGTAAATGGATGATAGGTATGATAGGGGCTGGTGTAAGTTGTATCAGCCGGAGCGAGGGAATTAAACCAATCGGAGATGGAGGTGTAACTACCAACAGTATCAAGGTTGCCTTGAACATAGCTCGAAAACAAGGTGGAGTTGGCTGTGGTGGTAGAGTCCCAGATTTGTACATCGCTTATGGGCAGATTGCTTTTTAACACCGTGACGCCCGCAGACAACCCGCCGAAAATACTTAGCTTCCTGGTGACAGGAAGCGCATATTTGTAGGAGGCGAGCACGGGCGTAAGTTTGATTTCGGAGCTATCGAGGAACCAAATCGAGGGTGTTTTCTCTTTCGTTTTGAAATTCATCACCGCCAACTCGATTGCATGGTGTTGGGCAAAACCGATACCGATTGCCAGCGCGCCACCAACGGTGTCCTTGAAGTCTTTGCCGATGCTGGCATAGACGACGGAAGGCTCCACATAGACATGTGTACCGGTTTTGGTATCCGCACAAAGTGCCGGCGCGAGTATGGCGAAGCTGAACAGGGTAAGAGATAACTTTTTCATAGCTGGTGGTTGTTCCCGGGCGCCCGGAATAGAACATCATTAGGCAAATAGCCGAAGCGCCTGGCGCAAGCGTGTCGTTTTATGACCGCCCGACGTTGGTGCGGTAGTAGGGCGTCTCACCACGTTACGCTCCTAAACTAATAGGCTGAAGCCTTTGACCGAGACCAAATCCTATCGCTTCGCGCGCATTGGAACTTCTGCGGTGGTTGTCGTCCTCAAGCGAGCAGGCATTATTGTCCCGCGACGACTGTGCGTTTTATGACGATGGGCCGGTTGATGGCGTCCTGAGATTTCTGGAAAAACGTGCGTAGTATTTCATAGTCTTGTTTTTGATAAAAGCCGGATTTGACCTGGCTTTCACGTGAAACGATGATGGCGCGCTCCTCAGTACGATAGTGGATCTGGCAGGAGGATAGAGAGTTTTCAGTACGCCATCCGTCAGGCAATTCGACGGCGGTAAAACCTTCCGGTAGGGACAGGGAGATCTCCTCATGGCAACTTTCCGCCGTCGTCCAGACTGCGCCCTCTTGCGTGAGCTTCCAGGGTGCCAGATGTGTCTGCGCGGTTGCCAGGCGTGGATTGATCAAAAACTGACCGCGACCGATATCTCGCGCATATTTCTCCAGCTTGAAGGAAGTTGAAAGGGTAAAAGTAGCAGGCTCGGGTGTCCAAGTATGTTTCGACTTAAAGGTGTGCGCCAACGGAAACGCGTGCTTCAATTGTTGCCGTAGAGAGAGGTCGAATTTCTCCTGATCAGTCTGTTCGCGGGCAGCGTGTCGGGCGGCGCCTTCCAGACCGAAGTAGCTTTCCTCGATTACTGCGTCGAGTCCGCCTTGGGCATCGATTTTGGCGTAGATCTGACGTTTTACGCCGTTAAATTTTGGATCCTCACTGGAAAGACGTACGAGATCGCCTTTGGCGTGAGCGATAAGGCCGAAGCCGCTTTGGTCACCTCGAGGCAAAACGCCCAGCGGAATGAAAGGATGCGTGGGATCAAAGAGCACGAGCCGTCCGAGTTCGCCGGCGTCCACGACTGGCCATCCAGCGGGCGTGTCGGCATCGGCGGGAATGGCGGCGATGGCGTGATTGAAACAGGCCGAGGGCCAGTCGGCCGGTACGACGCGCGGGTTGCCCGAATAGACCAACACGACATAACCGTTATCGCCAATGCTGCGCAGCAATGCCGTGAGCAAAGTTGCCTTGTCCTTGCAGTCGCCAAAGCGATCGCGCAGCACCTCGGCAGCGGTGTGTGGACGATATCCTGCAAGGGAGTCTTTATCCAAAGTGATCGCGAGGTAGGTGATTTCGCGCTGCATGAATTCCGTCAATGCACGAACCCGTTCCCATCGTGTGGTGCGGCTGGCGACTAGTTTCTCGGCACAAGCCTTGATCTCTGGCGTGATCTGAATCTTTGGCTCGATAATTCCTGCGGTCATTTGCGCGAACTCCGGCCAAGTCTTGAAGCGACGCTCACTCTTGCCCGCTGGAATACACCGCACCGATACCCGCAGCGGATCCGGATAGAAACCGGAAGGGCGTTCAGTCGGCAAGGGATCGAGGCGGCGGACCTCCCAACGAAGCGCACCGGGATTGGTTCCGGCGACTGGCTTTGACAGGCTTGAACTGGTGCTGAACCATTCTAGTTTTCCACCCACCGGTGGGCTGACTTCGAAGACGCCGGAGAGCAACGGTGAGCTCGAAAGGAACCCGTGGTTGGAATCAAAAATCGCAGACTCGCAATCAAGCTCGAACTCCCAGGCGAGCACGCCGCCGATTTCCAGTTTGTCGTCGCTGAGGAACGAAATTGTCCGAGCGGCATTCCAAAAATGGGTGCTGTACACCGCGATGGCATCTTGGAAATCGCCCCGGCTGAACGACTGAACTTTCTTGCCATCAGCCGAAATCACCCAAGCACGAGCAGTCCGTACGTGGTCCGTGTCGGCGTTGTAGGTCATACGGGCAAAGGACTGTTCCGTGCCCATGGCCGTAGTCAGCCGAACCGCGCCCCGGGTTAGTTCGCGCGTTCGGTCCTCCGAGAGATAGTCAACCTTTTCAAAATTGAGCAGGCGGATGACCGAGTATGAATCGTTCCACGCGGAAATGTCTTCCTTCAGAAGCGGGCGTAGCCAGTCAGGTGTACTCGCCGCCTGGATACGGAGGCCGAGTAGCAATACGCTCGACAAAAGAATGGTCCCTAGCGCGCGCATGGGAATTGAAGGGGTTAAGGCGTTCCCGTCGCGTCGGGGGCCAGTTTGTCAGCGGGCACAGGTGCCGGGCTAGCGGTTGGAATCGGTTCGCTTTTGGCAAACACTACCTCCTGATGATCGCTGGCGACTACGTTGTCATACCAAGCCTTTATTTGAGCGTAATCTTCGACCGGAAACTCGACCATTTCGGAGGAAAAATCGCGATTTACACCAAACAACTGCTTGGAGGAATCGTAGGCGTACTTGATTCGATAATGGAATGGTTTGCCTGGTTGCGAAGCCGGTTGGCCCAGGGTTTCTGGCGCGTAGCCGGGTGGCAATTTAATCACGACGCGATCAATCTCCTGCCAGGGTTCTTGGAAATTGATGGGATAACGTCGCTTGGTGGCTGGGAACGGGGAGCTCGCTTCGATCCTGAAGACCTCGGGTTTAATGATTAGCCGGTCTTTGGTGAAGATCGCGAAGCTGGGCCAGTCGAGCGTGTACGTGATCTCCACAGGAAGATCGGGGTCCTCAAGGCCGGTGATTTTGTCGATCGTGATCTCTGCTCCTCTAAATGAACCTTTGATCCTCTTCCTGACGATATCGTCCCGGCGTTCCGGTTTTTCGTTGATCAGTTCGGCGCGTAGTGCCGAGGCCTTGTGACTAGTTAGGCGCCGCATCGCCTGCCCAGTGAGTTTGCCCTCCGAGTCGAGTTTGAATGAGCCAACGTTTGCGATCAGATTCTTTTCGGCGGCCGTAAACGGGATTGGAATGAACTCCTCCTTGTTGGCCTGAACAAAAAGGCCGACCTGGCCTTCGTAGGCGGCAGGCAGCATGCCAAATGGCAGGAATACGCGCGTATTCGCCCGTTTGAAAAGAAGCACCATGGCGTAGTCTAAGTTTATGTACTGCGAACCTACCATGAGCGGATATGAAAACTGCCATTTGCCGTCGATGCGCACGGCAGCACAGATCTGGCTCAAGAAAATCGGGGCGACTTTTTGTGGGTCGAAACGAACAAACCGCCGGTCCGGTAGCAGGAGCGTACGTGTTTCCAAGCCCGCCGACCGGTAGAGCGCAACGGCGAGCCAAAAGAAATCCAACGACGATATGAATGGTCCGCTTGTCTCTTCGAAATCGAGTGTGTCTTCAGGCTTTGCAACAAGGAGTGCGTCGCCCTTCAAGAGCGTCGAATAAAAATTCGGATTCGGTCTCCGTGGTATTTGCAAGAATTTCGTATACAGCTCCTGGACTTTTTTGTGTACGCGTTGTGCTTTCTCCAAGTCGGTGGTTGCGCCTTCACAAATGGAGGCTGCGAGTTTGGCCACGCGGCGGGTTTCCTCAGTATGAATATATTCTATCGCATAGAAGCCGGTGGCGAGCGAACCCCAGGGAGTATTGTTGGCCGCCATACGAAAATTCGGCAGGCGACTCTCACGACTCTTTACCAGATTGGCCGATGGCGAGTCATACGTTGTGCACAGTGTAGCGATGAAGTCGGTGTACGGACCAACGTAAGGTTCACTGCGGATCGCCGGCAGGTTCGAAGCCGTGACGCGCAGCGTTCTAGCCTTGTCATCTCTCGTCGCGACGGCAGTCGGAGCGCTAAAAAGAAAATATTGGAAATAGTAGTCGTCACCGCTCGCGTAACGACAAAACCAGTCGAAACGACGCACGGGTATATTAGCCTGCTGCAAACGGAAGTTTTCTACGTAGGAATTGGAGTAACCAAACGGTCGGTTACTGATCATTTTGTATTCGACGATTGAGCCGGGCACGACTCCTGGGATCGCAAAGAATTTCTGCTTAACCGACGAGAAAGTGTGTTTCACCAGCTCACGTTCTTTCATGTCAGCGTCGCTGAATTCCTTCGTCGTGCCATCGGGTAAAGTCAGGCGGAGAAAGAAGCTAAAGTCTTCGAAATCGTAGGAGGGAAAATTATAACGGGTGAGTTCTTCAGCCTTCGCCGGATTGTAGA